>Ga0335069_10016622_pt1 | contig 10259 bp, 8 predicted proteins | sample Lox_Sample_11_FD_206714 | JGI IMG/M metagenome (GOLD analysis project Ga0335069, IMG submission 206714) | Soil microbial communities from Loxahatchee National Wildlife Refuge, Florida, United States - Lox_Sample_1.1 | ecosystem: Environmental > Terrestrial > Soil > Wetlands | place: USA: Florida...
GGGGTTGCATCCGCCTCCGTGCAGGTCCTGCGGCCGCTCCACCACCCCATACATGTTTTTCATCGCAAACGTGACGCCCGACATGCTGTGATCCTTCAGGATCGGAAGATTGATGACCATCGCGCAATCGCGCGTCAGCAGCTTTGAGAAACGCGCTCGCGAAGATCCCCACACCTCCACCTGGTCTTCGAATCCTGCAATATCCGATCCGTAGCAACGGATGCGACTAGGGTCCGTACTGATCGTGAACCCGCACGCCTGCAGATCGCGCGCATTGCGATCCCAGATCAGAATGTTGCCCGGCTTGACGCCGGCCTGCTGCAGCCGGTCGGCAATGGCCATCGCCAATACGGAGTGCGTTGAGATGCCTCTCCCTCCAAGACCATTCGTCTTGAGCCCTATCACCTTGTCTTGGGCGCCGCCATCAGCTACGATGTGCTTCCACGCATCAACCTGGTTCTTGCGTCCCGTGTACGTGGCAATTGCGCGATCGAGCAATTCCCCGACGCGATGATCATCCAGCTTCCCGTCGGGCCCGTGCAGCGACGGATCCCTTGCGATGACAACTCTCGATCTGCCGTTGTCGCTGTGCTTCTCGGTATGTACATCCTGGCGCCTGGCCAGGGCAAACTTGGCCTCCGTGCCCAGGAGCAGTGCGCCTGTCGCTGCAGTCTTCAGAAATTCGCGGCGGCTCTTCATCGTCTCTGATTCACCTGTTTGCCGGCGGTCATCTCCCCGGCAAGAGTTTGGCTAAAGGTTCTTTTCAACGCCCAGCGCCAATGCCAGCAGCGCCTGCCCTGCATCGGGTGACGACTGGTACGTCACAATGCGCACCAGGTAGTTGTTCTTGCGAAACGTCAGGCTCTGCGCAAACTGAATGCCATCATCTCCGACTTTGACGCTCGCTGCGTCCGTGGTCTTGCCCTTGTCGAGGATGGTGCGCGCGCCGGTCGGGTTCCCCATCGTATACACGTCAACCACGGCTTCCAGTCGCCCCTGATATTTGTAGTCGGAGGTGCAGGTGGAAACCACGCCAGCCTGTACGTATTGCTCGGCATCTCCGTCAATGTATTGCCAAAGGTCCTTCGCTTCGAAGATGCGAGTCTGGCTGGACTTTTCCCAGCCTGCAACCGCTCCGGACTCAGGAAGCAGATTGACAGCCTTCTTCCTGCATCCCGAACCGAAGGCAAAAGCCAGGATTGTGATTGCCAGCGCGGTTGATTTCAGTATTCTTGAACGAACCATCTCGTGGTTGCTCCCTATCTTCTGTTCAGCAGAATCTGGCTGCTCGGCGAACGGCTTTCGCCAATGCTTGTCACGTAAACCGCCGGATGCTCCTGCAGAGGGCACGCGTATTCGCAGGCGCCGCAACCTACACAGCGGCTCGGATCGACTCGCGGTTGTTTCAGGGTCTTCGACTTGCCCGAGGAGTCGATCACCTCGGCCTCCTCGACGTAGATCGCCTTTGGCGAAACCGGGCACCACTCCTCGCAGACAATGCACTCGGTCGCAAGCGCCCAGGGCAGACACCGACCACGATCATAGAACGCCGTCCCAAGCCGAATCGGCCCGTTCGCCAATTGCGCCCCGACCCCGACTACCCATCCCTTTTCCTTGGGCGTGATCGGCCAGATCGCTCCTGTCGGACACGCCTCTGAGCAAAGCACGCAACTGGGTTCGCAGTAGCCGATGCGCGGCACCAACGTGGGTGTCCACAAGCCTTCGATTCCCGCCTCAGTCAGCGTGGGATGAAGTGAGTTGTTCGGGCAGACCTTCATGCACTCACCGCAGCGAATGCAGCGTGAGAGAAAGTAGCTCTCGTCAACGGCTCCCGGCGGGCGAAGCAGCCGCTCGTGACGGCTCTTGCCCATCCCGGTGTTGGCGCGCATCAGAGGAACTGCTGCCGCTCCCGCCGCGATGCCGGTCAGTGCGCGCCGGCGGCCGAGATCGGGTGTGGCTATCTCGCGCTCTTTGCGGAAAAACTGAAACTGCAGACTCCCATGCGGACAGCTGCCGACACAGTTCATGCACATCAAACATTCAGACTTGCGCCATGGCACGCCGCCGATGGGATCGTCTCCGCCCTGGCAATGCAGCAGGCACCGATTGCACTTGTCGCAAGTCGACGCGTCTTTGTGCAGGCCGAGGATGGACCAGCGCGAGGCCGCTCCCAGCAGGGCGCCAAGCGGACAAATCGATCGGCACCACAATCGCGTGATGCGCATGCTTGCCCAGAGAATGAGCAGAAACAGCACGCCCAGCACCAGGCCCTGCGCAAAATGTGCCTGACGAAAATCGAGTACCGTGGCCTGCAGGAAGGTGTGGACACCTTCGCCAGTCGCCTTGATCGCCGCAATGTGGCTGTGCTCGAGTGGCGACAGAAGCGCGCGAACCGCGAAGTTGAACGCAGGCAGGAGCGCGAGCCCCACAGAACGCACAAGAAGGCTGAAGGGATCAAGCCACCCGATGGCCATTGAGCCGCAGGTTGCGGCCACAAGCCCGGCTATCAGGACGACATACTTTACCGTTTGCCATCGCTTGTAGCGATTCGACTCGATTCGCTCTTTTCCACGCTTGGCTTCCGACGGAAGATGACCAACGAAGTGTTGCAGCGTGCCGAGCGGACAGATCCAGCCACAGAAAAAGCGACCGAGGAAAAGTGTCGGGACCAGGATCAGCAGGCTCCAGAGCAGTCCCTTGAAGAGAGCGCGCGTAGCAACGACATTCGCGAGCGCCACCAGCGGGTCAAGCTGAAAGAAAAGGCGCACCGGCGCGCGCATATGAATCTCGGCTGTGCTTCCCGCAACAGGACGCATTGCCGTCAGGATCAGAAGCGCAAAGAAGGTCAGCAGAAAGAACATCTGCGAGATCCTTCGCAACTTCGGCAGTCTGGAAGGTGTCACGAACTTCCTCACGCTCAGCGGGCGCCGCTTGATATAAGGAATGATTCGCGCGCGAGGTTTTCACAGACAGTGACAGTCGTCACTTCGAGCGGCTTCTAAGATCAATTTTTCAGGCAGATAACCGCGCCGCCTGAATAACGCCTTCACAAGTGGTTGATAAGCGATGCGATGCAAGCGGCGCCGAAGCCGTTGTCGATGTTCACGACAGAGACGTTTGGCGAGCACGTATTCAGCATGCCGAGCAGCGCGGCGACCCCTCCAAACGACGCTCCATAGCCTACGCTCGTTGGAACGGCGAGCACGGGCGCGTTCACCAGGCCCGCCACCACCGTTGGCAATGCCCCTTCCATGCCCGCGCATACGATCAGCACTCTTGCAGTCTGAAGTGATTGCTTCTGCGCCAGAAGCCGGTGAATGCCGGCCACGCCAACGTCTGCAATTAGCTCGACCGCGTTCCCCATCAGGCGCGCCGTGATCGCAGCTTCCTCGGCAACTGGCAGATCGCTGGTCCCGGCGCAAACCACGCAAACCATTCCCTTCCCACGCGGCACAGGCGTTTGATCCAGTGTGATCGCGCGCGCCGTCGCATGGTAGACGGCCCGCGGCTCGACAGCGCTGACCGACACAAAGCACTCCTCCGTGGCCCGCGTCGCAAGAACGTTTCCGCCTGCCTTCGCCATGTGCTCGAAGATGTGGGCGACCTGCGCGGGAGTCTTGCCGGATGCGAAGATCACTTCCGGCATGCCCGTTCGAAGCGACCGATGATGATCGAGCTTTGCAAATCCGAGGTCTTCAAAGGGAAGATCACGCAGACGCTCCAGCGCTTCGGCCACAGAGGCACGCTTGTCGCGAACTTCATTGAGCAGTGCCTCGATTTGCGAACGATCCATCAGCGCTCCTCCGGATTGCCGGCAGAAAAGATTCGCATTGCCTCCTGTGTCACCTGCTTTAGAGGCACTGCATGTGCGATGGCCAGCTTGCGGCAGTCTTCGAACTCAGGCGCCGCGTTTGCGATCTTCCCCGCGTGCCATCGCGCGATCTTGATGCGCACGGGGCCCCACCGCGTTTGCACCTCGACGAGCTCGCGGGCAAGTGAAGATTTGCTCTCCACGCGCCAGTGAAGCCCGATCGTCGTTGTCTCTCGGAAAAGCAGTTCGCGCATCTCCTGCACACGATCGGGATGACACAAGACCGTCAGGTGCACGCCGGTCCGTCCCTTCTTCATCTGCACGGCAGCACGGTAAACGTCCCACGCTCCCGCTTCAAGAAGCAAATCACTCACATAGGCGACAAGCTGCGGGCTTGAATCGTCAATCACCGTTTCGATCACAGCAATGGGCTCGACAGCGATCTCGGCTGCAGACTCTTCACCCACTAGCAAGCGAACGAGATTTGGTTGTCCCGGCGTATCGTGGCCTCCGGCGCCATAACCAGACGCGGAGACACGCATCGCAGGAATCGGTGCATACTCAACGTCGAGCATCCGTAGAATCGCAGCCCCCGTCGGCGTTACCCGCTCCATCGGCGGTCCCGCGGAGTAGATCGGCGCGTCGCCAAGAAGTTTGAGCGTGGCAGGTGCCGGCACCGGCAGAGTTCCGTGCGCACACTGGACCGTTCCGCTGCCGACATTCAGCGGCGAAGCAAGCCAGCGGCCGACGTTCAGAGCAGCGCAACCTGCAGCCGCGCAGACAATATCGACGATCGTGTCGACCGCTCCCACTTCGTGAAAGTGGACCTTGTCGATATCGATGGAGTGAATCTCCGCCTCAGCTTCTCCCAGTAGCTCGAAGGCCCGGCTGGCCATCTCTTTCACCGCATCTGCCAGCGGCGCAGAACGGATGATGCTCAGGATCGTCGACAACGGGCGATGATGCTCGTGATCATGTCCTGACGAAGGCGCGTGAGAATGCGCATGCCCCTCGTGCGAGTGATTGTGGTGTTCGTGACCCTGATGCGAACCGCCTGCCCGGCTGGATTCGTCGCCGCTCGCGATCACGTCTACCTTGGTTCCAGTCAGGCCGCTCCGGACAACCTGGCGCATCTCAAGACGCGCCCCGACGCCAAGTGCGGCGGTCGCCTGTTCAAGAAGACTGAACGGCACGCCCGCATCGACGAGCGCGCCGAGCATCATGTCACCGCTGATGCCGGAAAAACACTCCAGGTATCCAATGCGCATCGAAAGACATTCTAACCTGCGTCTGTCACACGCCGCGCTTCATCAGCACTTCGGGGGACAGGATCGCGTTCAATGACCCGGAGCGGAAACCGGTGCAGTCAAGCGTGACGTACTGGTAGCCGGACTTGCGCAGCGCTGCCGATATCGTGTCGAACATCTCAATCGTCAAGGCTCGCGAAAGCTCAGACCGCGCAATCTCAACGCGCGCCAGTTCTCCGTGATGTCGCACGCGAAACTCCCGGAACCCCAGTTGCCGGATGGCCTCTTCGGCATTCTCCACCTGCTCGAGCACTTCGCGCGTGACCGTACGGCCATACTCCACGCGCGATGAGAGGCACGGAGCCGCGGGGCGGTCCCAAAGTGCGTACTCGGCAGCCTTGGCAAGCTCGCGAATTTCCAGTTTGGCGAGGCCAACCTCCGCCAGCGGTGCAAGGACAAGGTGCTCCTCCGCAGCGCGCTGACCAGGGCGGTAGTCGCGAAGGTCGTCGGCGTTCATCCCGTACGCAATATGCGAGAAGCCCAGTTCGGCTCCCAGTGCCGTCATCCCTTCGAAGAGTTCCGTCTTGCAGTGGAAACAGCGATTGGCGTCGTTCTTCTGATATTCGGGCTTGTCCAGTTCTTCGGTCTGGATAATCCGCAGCGGCATCCCAAGCGATTCTGCAAACGCCTGAGCCTGCTCCATGTCGCGCCTGGCGAGGCTCGGCGAGTCAGCCAGCACGGCCAGCATCCGTGCGCCAAGCACCCGGTGCGCTGTCGCCGCCAGAAACGCTGAATCGACGCCGCCCGAGTAGGCGACGATCACTGAACCGAGGGCGCGAAGCCGTCCTTCGAGCGCGTCGAGCTTGGCCTCTGCTGAGACCGTCTCCGAAGTCCCGGCCCGTGGAGTCGTCGCCATGGGTGCGATTATACCTGCCCAGGAATCTGGCTGTTCATTTAGACAGCTGCTCGGCGTTGCGGCTGGTCTGCCCCACTTTCTTGACTCTCTCGATATGCAGACAAACGCTCAGCGAACTCAATGCGATATACTCCCATCGATTCTAAACTCATGGAGGTTTTACCATGCGTCTTCAATCCATACTGAGATGGGCGGGGGCCGCGACGCTTGCCGCAGCCGTGATCACCTCTCCGGCGCACATCGTTGCCCAGGGCAGCGACACCGTGCTTAAGCCGGCCGACACGCAGAAGCTGCTGCCCTCCGCCGTGTACTACAAGGCACAGACAGCACCCACGCAGTTGCGGAATTCGGGCGGCGTGAAGTTCTCCGACGGATATTACCTGCTCGCGACCCTCGTCGATACGAGCGGCTACTCCAGCGATGTTGCGGCAAAGTATCAGGCCTACTTCATCACAGAAGTTCCCATTAAGATCGGCGGGCAGAACCTGCCTGCGGGCGTTTACGGTGTTGGGTTCATTCCCGGCGACAAGTTCGTCGTGACCGATATTGGAGCCCATGACGTCTTTAGCACCGGTTCATCAACCGACGAGGGCCTCAAGAGGCCAGTGCCTCTGCAGGTCATGGCCGATCCCGCCGGCGGCTTTCGGTTCTATGAGGGCCGCAAGTACGTGACTTTCAGCCGCTAGGCGTTCACCAGGAAACGGCAGCCAGACGAGAAGCTCTTCGGCTCGGCCCACTCGCCCAGTGGGCCGTTCCTGTTTCGACTCGCAGATCACGTATTACGTCCCCGCGAGCGACGTTTGCACTACAATTCCATGTGACTTCCGGGCCGTGTTTGAAAGTGCTTGCTGTTGCATGTGAGGAGTTCGGCGATGCCATTGAAGCTTACGGTGAACAACGAGGTGAAGACGGTCGACGTGCCGCCGGAGATGCCCCTGCTGTGGGTTCTGCGCGACGTGCTGAACCTGAAGGGCGCAAAGTACGGTTGCGGAATCGGGGTATGCGGCGCCTGTACCGTGTTGGTGGATGGCAAAGCCACCCGCTCCTGCATGACTCAGGTTGGCTCGCTTGCCGGGCAGCACATCACCACCATTGAGGGTCTCGCGCCCGATGGCCTGCATCCGGTCCAGGCCGCATGGGAGACGATCGACGTGCCGCAGTGCGGCTACTGCCAGTCAGGACAGATCCTTGCCGCCGCCGCGCTGCTCGAGCGCACGCCGCACCCTACTGACGCCGAGATCGACGCAGCAATGAGCGGCAACCTGTGCCGGTGCGGGACTTATCCCCGTATTCGCGAAGCCATTCACCAGGCAGCGGGCAACGCTGCCGGCGGAAAGTAAGGGAGGGCGCCATGCACATCAGCCGTCGATCGTTTCTGCAGATGACCGCCCTTGCTGGCGGAGGCTTTGCGCTGGGACTCTACGAGCGCCCCTGGGCCCGGGCGCAGGGGCCGGGCAGGCCTCCGGACCTTAAGCCAAGCGCCTTCATCCACATTGCAGGCGATGACACCGTCACCATCATGGCGCGCGGCCCTGAGATCGGGCAGGGCATAAGAACCATGCTGCCGATGCTGATCGCCGAAGAACTCGATGCCGACTGGTCCATGGTCCGCGTCGAGCAAGCCGACCTTGATGAAGCCAAATATGGGCCGCAATTCGCGGGCGGTAGCCTTTCGACACCGTTTGGCTGGGACCCGCTTCGGCGCATCGGCGCCGCGGGTCGCCAGATGCTCATCGCCGCCGCCGCTCAACAGTGGAGCGTTCCCGAAACAGAGTGCTCGACCGAAGCCGGGTGTGTCGTACACGCATCCCTCGGAAAGAAGGCGAAGTACGGCGAGTTGGCCGATCGCGTATCAGCGATGACGCCTCCGCCGCTTTCGAAGGTGAAGCTGAAGGACCCGAAAGACTACCGCATCATCGGCAAGGCCAAGGCCGGCGTCGACAATCGTGCCATCGTGACGGGCAAGCCGCTGTTCGGCATCGACGTCGAAGTTCCCGGAATGCTGCACGCCGTGATTCAGAAGTGCCCTGTCTACGGCGGTAAGGTCAAGAGCGCCAACATCGAGCAGGTGAAGAAGCTGCCCGGCGTACGCCATGTTCTGGTCATCGACGGCACCCTCTCCACCGCGACGGTGCTGCCCGACGAGCCTGGAATGGAGGCAGGAGTTGCAATCGTCGCTGATCGCTGGTGGCAGGCGCAGTCGGCGCGCAAGGCCCTGAAGGTCGATTGGGACCTTGGCTCCGGCGCGACACAGAGCACCGACGGCTTTGCCAAACGCGCTGCCTCGATGCTCAAGCAGCCTCCGGCAAACACGGTCCGCACCTATGGCGACGTCGATGCCGCGCTCAAGGGCGCATCCAAAGTCATCGAGGCGGATTACACCTATCCATTCCTCGCCCACAACACCCTTGAGCCGATGGGAACCACAGCCTCCTTCAAAGACGGCAAGATGGAGATGTGGACCACGAGCCAAACGCCAGGCGAAGGCCGTGATCTCGTGGCAAAGGCACTCGACATTGATGAAAAGGACATCACCGTTCACATGATTCGCGCCGGCGGAGGCTTCGGGCGCCGGCTCATGAACGACTACATGGTCGAAGCCGCATGGCTTTCCCAAAAGACCGGCGCCCCGGTCAAGCTGCTCTGGGCGCGCGAAGACGACATTGCACACGACGCGTACCGGCCCGGCGGCTTCATGAACCTGAAGGCCGGACTCGACGCACAAGGCAAAGTGGTTGCCTGGCGGCAGCATCTGGCCACCTTTGGCGATGGGAAGAAATTCTCGACAGCAGCCGATGTCGGCCCCGAGGAGTTCCCCTCCGGCTACGTGCCTGCGTATTCGCTCTTCCAGTCGGGCATGCCGCTGCGCCTGCACACCGGCTGGCTGCGCGCCCCGGGCGTGAATGCGTACTGCTGGGTGGGCCAGTCGTTCCTCGACGAACTTGCCGCTGCGGCGGGGCGCGATCCGCTTGAGCTGCAGCTCGAGATCCTCAGCAACACGCCGGTCCCGATGCCTCCTCCGAAGCAACCGGGAGGCGGTGACCCGCCGGTCAATCCTGAACGGCTCAAGGGCGTATTGCAACTGGTCGCCGAGAAATCCGGCTGGAGCCAGCGCAAACGCGAAAAAGGCCGTGGCATGGGCATCGCCGGATACTACTGCCACCTCGGCTACTTCGCCGAAGTGGCCGACGTGAGCGTCGATGCGCAGAATCGCGTTGCCGTGAACCAGGTCTGGGCCGCGGGCGATGTGGGCAGCACCATCATCAACCCGCGTGCGGCAGAGAACATCTGCTACGGAGGCATCATCGAGGGCCTCAGCCACATGGGGCAGGAGATTACCCTCGTCGACGGCCGGGTTCAGCAGACAAACCTTCACCAAAGCCCGATGTTCCGCATGCGGCAGGTGCCGAAGATCGAGATCTTCTGGCGTACCACCGAAAACTCGCCCACAGGCCTCGGCGAACCAACTCTGCCCCCGGTGATCCCGGCGGTGACTAACGCCATCTTCGCCGCGACCGGAAAGCGAATCCGCACCCTTCCGCTCGCGAAGAGCGGGTTCAGCTGGGCCTGAAACCGCCGACTGCCCCGGTGCCCCATTCATGACGCGGCTTTGTCGCGTCATGAGTGGGAAACGGTCCCTCAGCCGGGTCTTTGCAGATCATTACCTTCCCATCCTGCACAATGAAAGAAAGCTGCAAGCCCACATTGCCGGTTCGTACCCCGGCCTCAGGGTCGAGAAAGGGCACTTTTCCGCCTGTGACCACTAACGAAGACGTACTCAATTGATTTTTAATGACTTAATAAGAGGCTACCCTGGACAAACAGCTCCGAAACATGCCAAATCGCGCCACTCAAGCACCGATAAGAGGCCAGAGTGAGCCAGGTCCGGTGCCTTCCATCTCGTGCTGAAGGAGCCAGCGTTTGCGATCGATGCCCCCGCCGTAGCCAGTGAGAGAGCCGTTCGTGCCAATCACGCGGTGGCAGGGCACCACAACGGCGATGGGGTTTGCTCCATCGGCTAGACCCACGGCGCGGACAACTTCAGGTCGTCCGATCTGCTGCGCCAGCTTGCCGTAGGAGGTCGTGCTGCCGCAGGGGATCGTGCGCAGAGCGCGCCAGACCTCCTGCTGAAATTCTGTGCCCACGGCCTCCACGGGAATCTCGTCGATCGCGCTCAACTCTCCCGCGAAGTAGCGACCGATGGCTTCGGTGATGCCGTGGGGATTGGCTGCGGGCTTAATGAGGAATCCGTGCTCGCCGTAGTGACGCCGCAGGTAGCGCAGGA
>Ga0335069_10016623_pt1 | contig 10259 bp, 13 predicted proteins | sample Lox_Sample_11_FD_206714 | JGI IMG/M metagenome (GOLD analysis project Ga0335069, IMG submission 206714) | Soil microbial communities from Loxahatchee National Wildlife Refuge, Florida, United States - Lox_Sample_1.1 | ecosystem: Environmental > Terrestrial > Soil > Wetlands | place: USA...
GGCTGTGATACTGAAGGCTTCCACGCTTCTGTGCTTCCACCACGCCCTGGTGAAGCGCAAGTATCACCTGCTTTATAGCCCGAGAAAGCGCCGGCGCCCCGGACCCAAAGGTCCCTCAAAGGGACTAATTGATGCGGTCGTCGAGATGAAGCGGCGAAACCCCCGCTTCGGCTGCCGGAAGATTGCCGAGCAAATATCCAGTGCATTCGGTATCGCGATCAATAAGGATATCGTCCGGCGAATCCTCATCCAGCACTACAGACCGGTACCAAGCGGTGATGGTCCTTCGTGGCTCACCGTCATCGGGCACGCGAAGGACAGCCTGTGGAGCGTCGACTTCTTTCGTTGCGAATCGATGCTGCTCAAAAGTTACTGGATCATGATCGTGATGGACGTCTTCACCCGCCGCATCATCGGCTTCGGCGCCGCACCGGCGGATCTCGACGGTCCCGTCATCTGCCAGATGTTCAATCGCGCGATCGCCAAGCAGACACCGCCGACATACCTATCCTCAGATAACGATCCGCTGTTTCGCTTTCATCGGTGGCGTGCGAACCTTCGTATACTGGAAGTTGATGAGATCAAAACCATTCCCTGTACGCCGCTTTCCCATCCTTTCGTCGAGCGACTGATCGGGACGGTACGACGCGAGTACCTCGATCGGACCCTATTTTGGAACCGAGGAGATCTTGAACGGAAGCTCGATAATTACCAGGCCTATTACAACCAGCACCGTTGTCACACCGGGCTGGCCGGAGCTACGCCGGCCGAGCGCAGTGGTGTACCCGCACAGCCAATCGCTGAGCTTGAGTCATATACCTGGCGGCGACATTGCCATGGCTTATTTCAGACACCAACTCCCGCCTGAATTGGAATTCGACACCGACAGGTACGAGCGGCCTGCATAGTTGATTATTGTCTCGTAGCGCGTTCTTCCAGCGCTCCGCTTCGAATCGTCAACACCGGGCAGCTTGCTTTGCGCACCCCACACTGCCGAGAAACAAATGCGCTAGTCCTCTCCGACCATGAGTGGCCATCACAACTAAGTCGGGTTCGAATTTTGCCACCGCCTGCAGGACACTGCCGACCACGTCGCCCGTGTACACGGCCAACTGGTGCTCGACACCGTCAAGCTTCTGTCGTGCAATCTCACCTAACTTGGTCCGAGCTGTTTTCTCCCGTTCCTCGTAAAGTTCAACGGGTATCGGAACTTCCCCGAATTGCACCACTAGTGCCGTGTCTCTGAAGTAAATGTAGGGGTTGTTCGTCTACTCAGCATGGGCGTAAAGAGATGCTGGGTGGAACTAAGGGGAACAGATCGAGCCGAGTTGGAGCACTGGTTGCGGGCGCAGAGTATCCCTCAGGCGCTGGCGACCCGAGCGCGGATCGTGTTGGGCAGCGCGGCGGGTGAGAGTGTCCGCGCTCTGGCCGCGCGGCTTGGGGTAACCCAGACCACGGTTTGTCTGTGGCGGCGGCGCTATCGGAGCGCGGGACTCGAGGGGCTGCGCACCAAGCCGCGGGTGGGCCGCCCGCGGCGGATTACCTCGGCCAAGGAGCAGGCGGTAATCAGCGCAACGCTGCGCAAGCCCAAGACGGCGACCCATTGGAGCGCGCGGCGCTTGGCCAAAGAGGTTGGGCTGTCGCCGGCCACCGTTCATCGCATCTGGCAGAAGTATGGGCTCCAGCCGCACCGGGTCGAAACCTTCAAGTTCAGCTGCGACCCGCAGTTCGACGCCAAGCTGGCCGATATCGTCGGGCTCTATCTGGACCCCCCCGAGCGCGCGCTGGTGTTGTGCGTGGACGAGAAGTCGCAGATTCAGGCGCTTAACCGCACCCAGCCGGTGTTGCCGATGTGGCCCGGGCTGCCCGCCCGCATGACCCATGATTACCTGCGCCACGGCACCACCAGTCTGTTCGCCGCGCTGGAGGTGGCCAGCGGCAAGGTCCACGGGCGTTGCTACCGGCGCCATCGGCACGCCGAGTTCATCGCCTTCCTGGAGTCGCTGGCCAAGCGCTATCCCAAGTTGGAGCTGCATCTGATCTGCGACAACTACGGCACTCACAAGCATCCCGCAGTCAAACAGTGGCTGGCCGCCCATCCGCGCTTTCATCTGCACTTCACCCCGACTAGCGCCTCGTGGCTCAAACCTGGTCGAACGCTGGTTCGGCCTAATCACCGCGCAGGCCATTCGCCGCGGCAGCTTCGACAGCGTCGCGCGCCTGGAGCAGGCCATCACCCGCTTCCTGGCCAACTGGAACCAAACCGCCCGACCCTTCCGCTGGACCAAACCCGCCCATCAGATCAAACGCAGCATCCGCAATGCTGCACTTATTTACGGGACGTGACACTAGCGGAAGCGCGTGCACCAACAACACCGCCGCGCCGAAATGACGGGCAATTTCAATCGCCTTGTCCAGCGCCCGCATGGAGTTCTCGTCGAAGTCGATCGGACACAGGATCTTACGGTAAGGAAATGCCATAGCGCGAATGACCTCAGTTGTTATTTTCTCTCAAACATCCCAAATCGTAGTATCCGCGAAATCGCTCCCGCGAGGGGCTACTTATCCTGGCTCGATTCATTCGCGGCAGGTCCGACACGCTCATTCAGCGGAACGCGCTCTGCCGCGCCGGCGGGCTGTGGGAGAGGGAGGCAGCTGCTCGAACTCTCCCACTTCCGGACCTGACGGCCCCCGATCGCGCACCATGAGTCGTTCTTCCGGCTCGATCAACGCGTCTTGCTTTTCCAGCGATTCATCCATTTCCTCGGGCAAGGCCCAGAGATGACGTGACGGCTCATCGATATAGCCTTCACCCGGCTGGCGCTGTCGATTCCGCTTCGACTGACAATCGACACAGTAGGCCGCAAAGGGCAGCACCTTGAGGCGGTCAACAGGGATGTCCTCGCCACATCCCTCGCAAATTCCATAGAGGCCTTCCTCGACCCGACTCAAGGCGGCCGCTATAGCCTTCAACCGATATTCGGCACGTTCAATAAGGCCGGCGTGCGTCTCTACTTCAGCGAGGGCGCGCGCCGCATCCAGTTCGTCGCCCGGGAGTGGCTCCGCTTCTTCCTCCTGCGCTCTGCGAAAATCCTGAATCCGCGCAAGCGCCTCATTGCGCTGATGAGCGAGGAGGTTCTGTAGGGTCTTAAGGCGCTCGCTGTTGCTCCTCGGTGGTGGTGATTTCATTGTTCAACCCTCCTTCTGTGAGCGATCGCTTCTCCGTCGGTTGCGATCAGACATGCGCTATCAGGTCACTCAGCGACTGGTCCCCATTCAGGCGCCTTATGGCTTCCGCCAGAAGCGGAGCGACGCTGACCACCTGAACGGGCAATCGCAAATCTGCGGCCAAGGCTACGCTGTCCGTAACTATGAAGCGCCTCACTTCAAGGATACGTAGCCGTTCCTGCGCCGGACCGACGAACAGGCCATGACTTGCTGCCACGGTCACCTCCGATGCGGCCCCGGCTGCTTTAACCATATTGACAGCCGCCGCAATGGTCCCCCCTGTCGTGATCATATCGTCAACAATGAGAATCGGCCGGCCGCGAACATCGCCGACGATCCCCTTTGCTTCAACTTCCTCGCCGCTGACGCGTGTTTTGTTGACCACCGCGATCGGCATGTGCAAACTCCGCGCATACCGCTCTGCGAGTTTCACAGCGCCGAGGTCCGGCGCCACGATGACTGATTCCGCCGGAACGGCGGAAGCGGCTGCCTGTGCCAGGATGGGAATAGCGCTCAGGTGTTCCAATGGAAACGCGAAAAACCCTTCGAGCGCAGCGCTGTGAAGGTCAACCGCCACGACACGCTCTATCTCGCTCGTCCTGAGCAGGTCGGCGACGAGGCGTGCGCCAACCGGGTCCCGACCCGTGGCTCTCCGGTCTTGACGCGCGTAACCAAAGTACGGAATTACCGCAGTCATACGCGCGGCGCCGGCGCGGCGACACGCGTCGGCAAGCATGAAAAGATCGAACAGATGCTCATGCACGGGCGGGCCCGTCGGCTGAATCAAGTACACGTCGCGGCCGCGCACACTTTCCTGAACTTCGATGTGAAGTTCGCTATCGGGAAAGCGCGTGAGCGCCCGTTTTCCGAGCGCCAAGCCCATCCGCTCTGCAATCGCCGCGGCAAGCATGAGGTTGGCGGAGCCAGCAAAAATGACAGGATCCATCGCCTTCCCCTCGAGGTTCTCTAAGCTCATGTTCAAGCCGATTGACAACTCGGTCGACGCCGAAGACGTACCATGCATCCGTCTCGGCCATCTCGCTCTCGGCGTTGTTGACGACAAGCCCTACCAGGGTGACTACGGCAGCGCGAACGGTCACGTGGATGCGATAGGCGTTGATCAGCGGGTCTTTTTCCAAAACCAGTTTGACCGCCTCCGCAATCTCATCGTCGCTGTCCTCCTGGATGGGCGCTACTTCGAGGCCGTTGACGACATCGCGGCTGCCCGGCACCCACCAGGCCAACACTCCTGCGAGTCGTTTGTGAGAGAGACTGCTCACTTGACCGTCCAGCGTCACAACGCCGTCACCAACCGTTACTTCGATCGAACAACGCGGCGTGGCCACCTGCGATTCCCTGAAGATTTCCCAGCGGCCGCTATTCATTATCCGAATACCGCAGCTATTGATTGCAGGCTCTTCGAGCAGGGCGTCGCGAACATGATCGCGAATTTCGCCGTCGCCCATCGGAATTGAAGGCGCGATCCGAAGGCGGTCGACAATGCCGATCACACCGCCGATCGCGGCTGCATGTTCGAGCGCCAGTTTCTTCGCAGCGATGTTTTCAAATTCACCTTCGAGAACGAGAGTGCCGTCCGGGTCGACGGCAATTTTTAGCGGATGCTTATGGAAGCTTATGCGCGGATCGCGTTCCAGCGCCGCGTTGACCTCCTTAACGATCGTTTCGCTTCTATCCACGTTGAAATCCGGGAACGGCGTGTTCTGTGCGCTCTTTGAATGGATTCGCCGTGACTACACGCCGCGGCGTTGCGCTTAGTTTTTGAGACTCTGTGCTAGGGACAGGAAACGGTCCCACGGCGTCGCTACCCAGGTTTCAGTGGTCGCATGCCCGAAGGATCGGACGAGAAGCGCAACTCGCGTCGCCGTGTCAGCGTCGGGCGCCTCGAAGACGTCTAGATAGTCACACGAACCGAGCACGGCATAGTTGGCGAGCCATTTTACGCCAGGGCATTCCTGGCGAATGCGCTCTTCGACCTTTTTGTTGAGATTCCCGACGGCTCCGGGACGGGTCAGCGCCTCGGGCGAAAGCCTCGTCAGCATTATGTAATTGTCCATAAATCCTCCGCTGCGACCCACGGAACAGGACCGACTCGGCGGTCCTGCTGTCGTGGCGGCGCACTGGGAAAGTTCACCGCCCGTTCTCAGGCGCTCTACGCCGTGGCCTCAATGATGCGGTGGCGTGGGGCGCAGACCGAGGCCATGACACGCGCGATTTCGGCATCGCTTACCTCCCGAGTCTTTTTCGACTGGGTCTCTCGTTCACCCTCACGGGCGATATCGTTGAGCGAGATGATGCCTGCCAGGCACCCCTGCGCGTCGATTACTGCCAGACGCCGGACCTGCTTCTCTCGCATCAACTTCTCTGCCGACGCGATGTCGTCGTCAGGCGCACAGAAAAACACCGGCTTTGACATCGCGCTGGTCACCAGCGAGCCGGTAAGCGGCACGCCCTGAATATAGGCCGCCATACAAACATCGCGATCCGTGAGCATCCCGAGCACACGGCGATCGTTATCGACGATCGGGACGCAACCGATGTCGTTCTCCCACATGGTCTGAGCGGCCGTATTCAGAGTGTTGTAGGCCGCACAGCTCTTCACGTTGGTTGCCATCAAATCCTTTACCTTCACGTTGGTTGCCTCTCTTGAGTCTGAGTGGGACTGCCCACAGCCCTACTTCTTTTCGAGCTCAGCTTCCTGTCACTCGATCTCGAGTACAGCTTCAAATCAGCAAGCAACGCGCCAAGTGATCCAGTGCAGAAGGCGGCCAAAGTTCGGCCCTGCTGTTGCCGAAAGCGCCAACTCCGGGTACCCATGGCTCGAATGGGAGCACCAGATGCACAGAAGAGGTTTCCGCACTGTCACTGCTTAGCTTCAGGCCGTAGTTTGGAGAATTCCACCATTTCTTTGAGCATCCGGGTCAGGTTGGCTTGCGCCGCCGCCTCGTTTGCCGAGGCGAGGTCCATTCCACTGTTTCGTTGGGAAACCACACTGTCGGTCCAAGCCACCCTGTTGGAGGCAGCCTCATTAAGTCGGCAGTCGACACGGAGGATCGACGTAAAGGTCGCAGACGCTTCCATCTCCCGATGAAAGCCTATTTTAGCGTCCAGCCTGTAATCGCTGCTTCCGCCTGTAACGACCGACTTAAAGATCTCTGATTGCTCAACGCTTCTTACGAGCGCGTACCAAAAACTGTTGCGGAGCGGCCGTTGAGGTTCCGGTAGCTCTCCCGTGACCTCGCCGATAAGGACGGTCTTGCCCGACAGCACTCCTGGGATTTGTTTGCCAAAACCGAGATTCGCCGCGAGCATACGCTCCGGCTTGGGCGAACCGGTGACGCATCCGCTGACAAGCAAAGCTGCCAGCGCCATTTCAGCGATCGCGACCACGCGCCAGTTGGGCGGCGGATCTCGTTCTTGCCAGCAGTGAAGCAACGCCCTCACCTAGCGCGTAGGCTATGCAGCTTTATCGTGGAGGAACAATGAGCACTGGGCAGAGCGATTCCCGCACAACGCGCTCTGCCACGCTTCCGATAAAGAAATGGCCCACGGCAGAACGGCTACGGCCATGCGTTGCCATGACGACCAAGTCGACACCCCGTTCCGTCTCTGCGCGAACTATAACCTCGGCGGGCAGACCAATTGTGCTCACAATCTCGTATTGAATCGTGCTCGGAATTCGTTCTCGCCCAATCTGCTCGAGCTTCACCTTCGCCTCCTGTTCCCAAATGGGAAAGGACGAAGGAACGGCTCCTACATTGCCGGGGACGAGAGGAGCAACAGGAAATGGAACTACGTGAATCAAGCAAAGCGAGGCATCATTTTGTGCTGCGAGCTGGCATGCGATGTCAAGTGCCGCCATGGAATTGTCGTCGAAGTCGACCGGACAGAGAATTTTGCGAAATAGCTGAGCCATAAGACCTCCTACGGGCGAACGTTACACGAATTCGCAGTTAGCCTTTATTTCCGGAGCAGCATTCGACGTGCCAAGCATGGGGGGTTCAGTATTCTTCTAATAGCGAACGATCAGGGCATGACCCATGCTCCGGACTAACCATAGGGTGACATGGCAAATGTCAATAGACCTGCGCTTCGACCAGAATGAGACGCCGCTCGTGACCGACCTGCACGAACTCACGATGGCGGCCAGCTACTTCCAGATTGGTTTCAACGAACCCGCCTGTTTCAGCATGAGTTCGCGACGCCTGCCGACGCACAGGGGTTTTTTGGTGGCCGCAGGGCTTGAACGTCTGCTTGAAGCGCTCGAGGAGTTCCGCTTCGAACAGCCGATTCTCGACTACCTCGATTCTCTTAAGCTCTTTACGCCAGAGTTCCTGGGATTTCTGAGCAAACTGCGCTTCACGGGCGACGTCTTTGCGATGTCCGAGGGAACTATTTTTTTCGCCGAGGAGCCGATCGTTGAAGTTCACGGGCCGCTGATCGAAACGCAGATACTTGAGACGCTGGTAATAAACCAGATCGGAATGGCGTCGCTTATCGCGAGCAAGGCCGCCCGCTCTGTCATTGCCGCAGGGGCATGGGCTTGTCGACTTCGGCTTGCGCCGCAGCCAGGGTATTGATGCGGGATTAATCGCCGCGCGATCGAGCTATCTAGCGGGCTTCATCGGGACCTCCAACGTTCTCGCCGGACGCCGCTATGGAATCCCGCTCTACGGCACGATGGCCCACAGCTACATCATGGCCCACGAACGCGAGCGCGAGGCCTTCGAGCATTTCGTCCAACTCTCTCCCAAGCTTCGCACGCTTCTGGTCGATACTTACGACACCGTCCGTGGGGTCGAGAACGCTGCGCATGTAGCGCTCCAACTCAAGCGCCACGGCCACAGGCTGCAAGCCATACGTCTCGACAGCGGCGACCTCGCCGATCTCAGTATCAAGGCGCGCCGCTTCCTCGACGGGAAAGGCCTCCAGGATGTCAGGATCTTCGCCAGCGGCAACCTTGACGAGTACCGCATCCAGAAGCTGATCGAGTCGGGCGCGCCCATCGATGAATTCGGGGTCGGCACCGCCATGGTGGTCAGCGACGACGCCCCCGCCCTGGATGTTGCCTACAAATTGACCGAATACAAGGGCGTTCCAAGAATCAAGACCTCGCAACATAAACTAAGCCTGCCCGGGCGCAAGCAGGTCTTTCGTGCGATGGAAGCGAACGGAGGTTTCTACGCTGATCTTTTGGGGCTTGCCGATGAGACTCCGACAGCCATTGCGCGCGAATTCAATGCGGCACCGGCCGTGGTCACGACACTGCTTCAGAAGCAGTTCAGCGCAGGCCGCCGTATCGAACCCCGGCCAACGCTTGCAGAGTCGCGCGAGCGCTATTCCCAGGCGGGGAGCGATGTTGGTGCCGGGAAGGATCTATATAAGCGGCCCAATGCTGGAGGAACTCGGTGACGATCCCGCTTTAACCCAAGTCGCCAACGTCGCTTGTCTTCCCGGGATCGTGGGCTACTCGCTCGCGATGCCTGACATTCACTGGGGCTATGGCTTTCCGATCGGCGGCGTCGCCCGGGTGGGGTGGGCTACGACATCAATTGTGGTGTCCGACTCGCCCGCACGAATCTTCGTTACGAGGAGGTCGCGCCAAAGGTCGATCGGGTCGCGGATGCGCTTTTCAACGCCATTCCGGCCGGGGTCGGCTCCCAAGAGGCCATTCCTAGCCTCAGTGTCGAAGAACTGAGGCTTCTCCTCCGAGAAGGCGCCGAATGGACGCTCCGCCACGGTTACGCAACCCAGGAGGACCTCGATCATACGGAAGAGGGAGGTCGCTTGCCGATGGCTCAACCGGAAAAGGTCAGCGAGCACGCGTATCAGCGCGGCCGCAAGCAGCTTGGAACGTTGGGTTCAGGCAATCATTTTCTGGAGGTCAGCCGGGTGGACCAGATCTACGAGTCACGTGCTGCGGCGGCACTGGGGCTCGAACTCGGGCAGGTTACGCTCCTGATTCATTCCGGCTCCCGCGGGCTCGGCCATCAGACCTGCGACGATCACCTGAGGACGATCGGCTCCGCGATGACGAAATACGTGATTGTTCTTCCCGACCGCCAGCTTGCGGCCGTGCCGATCACCTCTCCAGAGGGTCATGACTACCTGGGCCCGATGGCGGCGGCGGCCAACTTCGCATGGTGCAATCGTCAGATCATGATGCATCTCGCGACCAACGCCTTTATGGAGGCGCTCCGGATTAGCCCGCGCGACCTGGGCCTTACGCTCATCTACGATGTCTGTCACAACATCGCAAAGTTCGAAGACCATGTGGTCGACGGGGTGAAGCGAGTCCTGTGCGTCCATCGAAAAGGTGCGACTCGTGCGTTCGGCCCGGGCCATCCGGATCTCCCCAAGGCGTACCGGCGCCTCGGCCAACCCGTTCTAATACCGGGTGACATGGGACGTTATTCTTTCGTGCTCATCGGGCTAGAGGGGGCGATGCGCGAAACGTTCGGCTCGTCATGCCACGGTGCGGGACGCCTGATGAGCCGCGCCCAGGCAACGCGCGAGGCGCGCGGACGCGATGTCTTTGCTGAACTTGCAGCCATAGGCGTGACGGTTCGCGCGCAGAGTCGGGCGGGCGTAGCCGAGGAGATGCCGGAATCCTACAAGGATGTCGCCGACGTCGTTGAAGTGCTCGAGGCCGCGCGGGTCACGCAGAAAGTCGCCAGACTCAAACCCTTTTTGGTGATCAAGGGCTGAAACGTTGGCAACAGTGCCGTGACACCAGCTCAGCACAATGCTGCCCGCGATCTTGTTGAGTTCCATGATGCGGATGCGGCAGTCGAACGCATCGTTGAAATTTACACCGCGTGCGCACCATCCGCGAGACCTTCGCCGCGTTTGCTGGGGGTAGGTTCGCGCGCCCAGTCGACGCTGCCTACCCTTATCTCGGAATTGCCATCGGCCGCGCTCATCTGCATGTGGACGCGCGCCTGTCCTATGGCGTGCTTCTCGAACCAGGCGTTTACGGGACGACGCTAACATGCCCTGATCTCTTCGGCCGC
>Ga0335069_10016625_pt1 | contig 10258 bp, 7 predicted proteins | sample Lox_Sample_11_FD_206714 | JGI IMG/M metagenome (GOLD analysis project Ga0335069, IMG submission 206714) | Soil microbial communities from Loxahatchee National Wildlife Refuge, Florida, United States - Lox_Sample_1.1 | ecosystem: Environmental > Terrestrial > Soil > Wetlands | place: USA: Florida...
CTCAAGAACGCGCAGGACCGGATCGCCGACATCGTCAACAACTACCGCCACCTCTCCTTCAACTTCGGCCCCACGCTGCTCGCCTGGCTGGAGCGCGCCCAGCCGGAGACCTACGCGCGGGTGATGGAGGCGGACCAGAAGAGCCTGGAGGCGCGAGGCCACGGGAACGCGCTGGCTCAGGGCTTCCACCACACCATCCTGCCGCTCTCCAACGATCGGGATCGGCGGACCGAGATCCGCTGGGGGATCGCCGATTTCCGGCGCCGGTTCCACCGGCCGCCGGAGGGGTTCTGGCTGCCGGAGACGGCCGCCGACGGCGCCACCCTGGCCGCCCTGGCCGCCGAGGGGATCCGCTTCACCATTCTCTCGCCCTACCAGGCCACGCGGGTGCGACCGCCGGGCGGGAGCTGGCAGGACGTGCGCGGCGCCCGCTTCGACCCCACGCGTCCCTACCGGGTGAAGGTCGAGGGAAGGGAGATCGTCGTCTTCTTCTACGACGGCCACATCGCCCGCGACCTGGCCTTCGGCGGGGCGCTGGGATCGGCCGGCCAGCTCCTCGACCGCTTGGTGGCCGGCTTCGATCCGTCCCGGGAGCACGACGAGATCCTCACCGTGGCCTTCGACGGCGAGACGCTCGGGCACCACAAGAAGGGCGGCGACGAGGCGCTGGCGGCGGCGGTCCGCGAGCTGGCCCGCCGCGAGAACCTGGAGCTGGTGAACCTCGCCCAGGCGCTGGAGATGCTGCCGGTGGAGTGGGAGGCGGAGATCGCCGAGGGGTCGAGTTGGAGCTGCGCGCACGGCGTGGAGCGGTGGCGCTCAGATTGTGGGTGCAACGCCGGCGGCGGGCCGGGCTGGCGGCAGGCCTGGCGCGCTCCGCTGCGGGCGGCGCTGGAGTGGCTCCGCGACAGGGTCCACGCCGTCTTCGAGCGGCAGGGGGCGGCGCTGCTCCTCGACCCGTGGGGTGCGCGGGACCGCTACGTGGAGCTGGTGCTCGACCCGGATCGGGGCGAGGCCAGCGAGTTCCTGCGCCGGGAGGCGGGGCGGGCGCTCCCGCCCGCCGGGGAGGTCCGCGCCCTGAGGCTGCTGGAGCTGGAGCGGCAGTCGCTGCTCATGTTCACCAGCTGCGGGTGGTTCTTCTCGGAGCTGTCGGGGATCGAGACGGTGCAGGTGCTGCGCTACGCCGCCCGCGCCCTCCAGCTGCTGCGGGACCTGGCCGGGCTGGACCTGGAGCCGGAGTTCGAGGCGCTGCTGGCCCAGGCACCCTCCAACGAGCCGGCCATGGGGGACGGTCGTCGCATCTTCATGCTCCTGGTGAAGCCCAGCGTGGTGACGCTGGAGGGCGTGGGCGCCCACCTGGCCATCGCCAGCTCGGTGCGGCAGCTGTCCGACACCGGCCGGGTCTTCTGCCACGCCTACACGTTGCAGGGGCGCCACGCCGAGCAGGCCGGCCCCATCACCGTGGTGGTCGGCCGGATGCAGCTCGAGCACCTGCTCACCCGCGAGCGGCTCGACGCGCTCTACTGCGTGCTGCACTTCGGCGAGGCGGACTTCCGCTGCGGCCTGGTCCCCTACCGCGGGCCGGAGCACCTGGCGGAGGTGGAGTCGGCGCTGCTGGGCCGCCCCCATCACCAGTCGCTGGCCCACCTGCTGCGCGAAGCGGACCGCTTCTTCCCCGGTCGCGACTACGGCCTGCGCGACCTGTTCCTCGACGAGCGCCGGCGGGTGGCGGGCATGCTGCTGGAGAGCACGTTGCGGCGCAACGAGGAGATCTACCGGGAGATCTTCGAGGACAACCAACGGCTCATGGAGTTCCTGCGGGAGATCGACTCGCCCATCCCCGGACCGCTGCGGGTGGCGGCCGATGTCACCCTGACCGGGCGCATCCTGCGGCTCACCGCCGCCGCCCGGGCCGGGGTGACCGAGCTGTCCGCGTCGGGGGCGGAGCTGGAGGCCACCGTGGAGCTGGCCCAGCGGCTGGGCGCCCACCTCCACCTCCCCGCGCTGCGGCAGGAAGTCGAGGCGCTGGCGCTGGGGCTGCTCGACGAGCTCCTGGCGGGAGGCGCCTCGGGCCAGCGCGCGGTGGAGCTGGCCGGCTCGCTCGAGCTGGCGCGGCGGCTGGGGCTGGAGCTGGACATGTGGGACCTGCAGAACCGCCTCTGGGCCTGGGCCGGATCGGGGCGGGTCGCGGTCGAGCGCGAGGCGACCGTCGAGCTCGCCCGGGCCCTGTGGTTCGACGAGGGGACCCTGCTGCAGAGGGCCGGCTACCAGCGGTGAACCGGCGACCGCCTCACCGCTCGGGAGGCGGCACCGGCCCCAGGGTGCTCCAGGAGCCCAGCGAGAGGCCGACGTTGCGGTAGCGGGCGCCCAGGTCGCCGGCCATGCCCAGCCGGTGGGCCCAGGGCGAGAGCAGCGTCGCCCTGGGCGGACGGTGGGCTCGAGGAAGGCGCCCAGGCCATCGTCGTCCAGGTCCTGCTGGGCGTCGAGGACGAGGCCGGACAGGGTCCCGTCCACATCCCAGCCGCGGCGCAGGTCGCGCCGGCGGTGGGCCACCGAGGCGGGGTTCACGCTGGCCCCGGCCATCCCCTCGGCCAGGCCCGCGCAGGCGCCGCACCAACCCCACCACGCGGCCGCTGGCGGTGGCCACCGCGGAGGCGGCGTCGATGGACTGCGCCCGTCGAAGGTCTGGCCGCTCGCCGGACCCGACCGGGCCACCGCCAGGGCAGCGACGGCGGCGAGGAGCAGGCGGCCGCGCGCCGCGCGGGGGTCGGGCATGCCGCCGTCCAGGCCAGCAACCGCGCGCGGGGGGCGTGAAGTGGGCGCCGCGCCGACAGCTGCCGACCGGATATCACCCCGGGGATCCCGGGCGGCCCGGCGGTGTCCCGGCGACCCGTTCCGAAATCGCCAGCGCTCGTCTAGACTCCGGCGTGCATGGCGACCTTCGACCTCGATGCCGCGATCGTTGAGCTGGTGAGCAAGGGCAAGGTCAAGGTGCCGCCGTACCCTGCGGTCGCCTTCCGGATCGAGGGGGTGGTGCGAGGAGGCAAGTACGGCCTGGAGGACCTGGCGCGTCTGGTCTCCTCCGATCAGGTGCTGGCCGCGGACGTGCTGCGCTGCGCCAACAGCGCGCTCTACTCGCGGGGCACGCCGGTGGCCTCGGTGAAGGCGGCGGTGGGGCGGATCGGCGCCAAGGACGTGGCCCGGCTGGCCCTGGCCTCGGGGCTGGGGGCGCACGCCATGGCGGCGGGACGGCTCTCCTCGATCCGCCGCCGGGCCTGGCTCGACGCCTTGGCCTCGGCGCTCCTCACCCAGGACCTGGCCCGCGCCCGGGCGCTGCCGGCCGACGTGGCCTTCTCGGCCGGGCTGCTGCACGACTTCGGCAAGGTGGTGGCCATCGCCTGCATCGAGGAGCTGCTTCAGAGCCGCGACGACGTGGCCCCCAAGGTGGAGGCCGAGTGGATCGAGGTCATGGACAGCTACCACGTGGAGCTCGGCGTGGTGATGGCGGCCCGGTGGGATCTCCCGCCGGTGATCGCCGACGCCATCTCGCTTCACCACTCCGCCGACATGGACGCCGCCGCCGAGCCGCAGATCGTGAAGGCGGTGGCGGCGGTGGACCAGGTGGTGGCGCTGCTCGGCGCCCGGCCGCGGCTGGAGGCGTCCGACCTGGCGGCCATCGAGGCGCTCACCCCCACCGAGCGCGAGCTCCTGGCCAAGGCGGTACAGGCGGTCCCGGGGTTCGTGGCCTCGTTCGAGAGCGGCGAGGCCTGGGCCGCCGGCACCGGGCGCTCGCTGGTGGCCGCGCCTCCCCGCCCCGAGCCGCCCGCGGCCCGGCCGTCGCACCAGGTGGTGCTGCGGCTCGGCGACCGCGAGAGCACCTACCGTCTGCTGGGGATCGCGAGCACCCACTGCATGGTGACCGGGAAGGACCCCATCCCGGAGAACCTGCTCCTGGCGATGGGCGTGGACTGCGACCCGCCGCTCAGCGGATACGCCAGCGTGAAGCTGGCCTGGCCGGAGCCGAGCGGCTGGACGCTGCTGGTGCAGCCCTACGGACTCACCCGGGGCGCCCAGGCGCGTTGGCAACAGCTCGTCGGCGAGGCAGAGCGGCCAGGCTAGCGAGGCCTCACCAGGCCAGGCCGACCATCAAGCTGGGCATGAGGCGGGGCTGGTTGATGGCCTTGTCGGCGTCCTTCCAGGTGTAGGTGTAGCCGTTGCCGTTGTCCCGCGCGTTGGTGCTGCTGCCATCGGAGGAGTAGGTCGCGTCGTGGCCGTAGAGGGAGCTGACCGGGTAGAAGTCGAGCCCGACGGTTCCGACCAGGGAGAGCCTGCGCGTCAGCCGCATCTCGCCGCGGGCCCCGACGCCGAGCCCCCAGTCGTCGGCCGTGACCTCGAAGTCCTCGTCGCCGCCCACGTAGCGGAAGTCGGCGCGGAACATGTCGTGGCGCAGGCCTCCGAAGATCCCCACGCGCTCGTACCCCTTGACGTGGAAGAACCAGATGGCGTCGAGCTTGAAGTCGAGGACGTAACCGCTCTTCTCGGGCGTGCCGTTGGTGTTCTGGTTGACGAAGACCTTGCGCGCCAGGAGGGGATCGCCGGGGTCGACGCGCGTGTAGCCGACGCCGAAGGAGAAGCCCAGGGGGATCCCGCGGAAGACGTCGTAAGCCACCACCTCCAGGCGGCCGCCGAGGCCCGGCTTGGTGATGGTCGGGGCGCTCGTCCCGACCTCCGCCGACCAGCGGAGGTCGATCGCCCTGGCCGGGAGGGCGAGGACTGCCGTGGCGAGGATCATCCCCCGGGCGAGCGCTCTCATCGGTCTCCCTCCCTGCGCCGCCCTCGGTCGAGCGGACGCTGGCTCGTACGCCTGTCGTCGAGATACGGGGCATCCCGGACGGTTGGCAACGGGCACACGCGCTGCCGATGTGGGATATCGGCCCGCCGGGCCTGAAGTCCCGGGGGGTTGGGCCTCCATGCCCGGGCGGGTGGTCGCGCCCATCAAGTCCACGTCCGGGCGTGGAAATCCCCCTTGCGGCGCCTCAGCGCGGCCGCCGTACCGCGGCGATGACGTTCGGAACGGGCCAGCCATCCCCGGCGGGCGGGGCGGCGACTGCCGCCTCGAAAGCCCCGAGCCGCTCCACCTCGACGCCGCCGCCGCGGGCGAAGAGCTGCGCCTCCGGTCCGCCCTCGACGTACATCGCCTGCTTCAGATCGATGGGCAGGGCGAGGAGGGCGTCCACCAGGTCGTGGACCGGCCAGGCCGAGCGGGCGTGCAGGAAGAGGACCCGCCCCCGGCCGTCCAGGCCGACGGCCGCCACCGAGGCGCGGCGCGGGGAGGGGGCCCAGACGTTGCGCCGCTGGCAGGAGACCATGCGGATCGACTGCACCACGGTGCCGTAGGCACGGGTGGCGGCCTCGAGGTCGTCGCAGTCGCGGTCGACGATCCGGACCCGCGGCAGGGCGCGGTCGGCGGGGTCGAAGGCCAGCGCCGCGCGGTCGCGCGAGACGTGGCGCTGGTTGACGTGGTCGCGCGTCCGCATCAGGGACACGCTCGTCCGGTAGTCCTCCTGGTACATGGCGGCGTTGATCACCGCCGAGGCGCCCGCCTTCTCCGCCCAGCCCCGGGCGGAGCGGGGGGCGCCCTGACCGGGCGCGGAGGCGTTGAGGAGGCGGAGCTCGAAGAGGCCGGGGTCGATGCGGACCACGGCGATCTTGCCGTCGCCCGGGGCGCCCGGGGGGCCGTCGAACATCCCGACCTCCAGGCCCGGCTCCAGCGTCCGCCAGCCGGGCGCCGGGTCCGGGAGGCCGACGCTGAGGAGGGCGGCGGCCAGCGCGAGGACCATGCACTCATTTTCCGGCCCGCGAGAGGTCGTGACAAGGGCTGCGGCCGTGCCACACTCCTGGACCATGGCACACCCACTGGCCGGCAAGCCGGCCCCGCGCGAAGTCCTCGTCGACGTCCCCGACCTCCTTCGCCGCTACGCGGAGGACCTGCCCGACCCCGGCGATCCCGCGCAGCGGGTCGCCTTCGGCACCTCCGGCCATCGCGGCTCGGCCCTGAGGAGGAGCTTCAACGAGGCGCACATCCTGGCGGTGGCCCAGGCGGTGTGCGAGCACCGCAAGCAGGCGGGGGTGACCGGGCCGCTCTTCCTGGGGGCCGACACCCACGCCTTGTCCGGGCCGGCCGAGCGGACGGCGCTGGAGGTCCTGCTCGGCAACGGCGTCGAGGTGGTGGTCTCGCAGGGTGGCGAGCCGGTGCCCACTCCGGTCATCTCCCACGCCATCCTCACCCACAACCGCGGTCGGACCAGCGGGCTCGCCGACGGCATCGTGGTGACCCCCTCGCACAACCCGCCCGAGGACGGCGGGATCAAGTACAACCCACCCGACGGCGGGCCGGCCGACACCAGGATCACCGCCGTGGTCGAGAAGCGGGCCAACGCCCTGCTGGAGGGCGGAAACCGCGAGGTGCGGCGCGCCGGCCGCGATCGGCTCGGCGGCGCTCGCACCCGCGACTTCGTCCAGCCCTACGTCGACGACCTGATCAGCACCGTGGATCTCCTCGCGGCGCGGGGTGCCAGGCTTCGGGTCGGCGTCGACCCGCTGGGGGGCGCCAGCGTGCACTACTGGGGCCGGATCTCCGAGCGCTACGGCATCGACCTCACCGTCACCAACCCGGTCGTGGACCCGACCTTCGGCTTCATGCCGCTCGACCACGACGGCAAGATCCGCATGGACTGCTCGTCGCCGTACGCCATGGCCAACCTCCTGGCCCTCAAGGACCGGTTCGACCTGGCCTTCGGGAACGACGCCGACGCCGACCGGCACGGGATCGTGACCCCGGCCGGCCTCATGAACCCCAACCACTTCCTGGCCGTCTGCATCGACTACCTCTTCCGCAACCGGCCGGGCTGGTCGGCCGGCGCCGGGGTGGGCAAGACGCTGGTCTCCTCGGCTCTCATCGACCGGGTCGCGACCCGGCTTGGCCGGCCGCTGGTGGAGGTGCCGGTCGGGTTCAAGTGGTTCGTCCCCGGCCTGCTCGACGGGTCCATCGGGTTCGGGGGGGAGGAGAGCGCGGGCGCGAGCTTCCTGCGGCGCGACGGGACCACCTGGACCACCGACAAGGACGGGCTGGTCATGGACCTCTTGGCGGTGGAGCTCACCGCCCGCACCGGGAAGGACCCGGGCCAGCTCCACCAGGAGATGGCCGCGGAGCTGGGGGCGCCGGTCTACGCCCGCGTGGACGCGGTGGCCTCGCCGGCCGAGAAGAAGGTCCTCCGGGCGCTCGCGCCCGAGGCGGTCAAGGCCACCACGCTCGCCGGCGACCGCATCACCGCCCGGATCACTCGCGCGCCAGGCAACGGCGCCGACATCGGCGGCCTCAAGGTCACCACCGCCGAGGGCTGGTTCGCGGCACGCCCCTCCGGCACCGAGGACGTCTACAAGATCTACGCCGAGAGCTTCCGCAGCGAGGACCACCTGGCCCGGATCCTCGAGGAGGCCAGGGCCATCGTCTCGGCCGCTCTGCGCGGGGCGTGAGCCCGGCACCAGGGAACGCGACCTCGTCTCGCCGGCGGCGTCCCGGCCGGAGGTACGGCGCCGACCCGGGAGCACCCTGACCGGGGTTGGATGCGCTCCAGCCGGCAGGCGGCCGAGTCCAGGTCTCGCCCGGCAGGGCAGGGGCTTCACGTGGGGTGGAGCCTCCGTGCGGTACGTTGTCGCTGGGATGGCCCTGCTCAGGGGCGGATCGCTATGTTCTCCGCGGCGAGGGAAGGCCGCGGCGCGCCCGCAGCCCCGCCGCTATATCGCTCGAGACGTTTGCCGAGGGGCCCGGGCCGCGGGAATGCCCCGCCCCCTCCCCTGTTCCCCTGCGAGCAGCCACTCCGGGAGTCGAAGGTGCACACCCAGCCCAATCCAACACCGCTCGCCACCCTCATCCGTTCGGAGGCGACCGTCTCCGGACACCGGAACCTCTACTGCTTCCACTACGACGCCTGCCTGGACGTGGCGGTGAAGCTCGACTGGGACAGCTGGTCCTGCGAGAAGTGCCCGCTCTTCCGGGTGCAGGAGGCCCCGCGCGACTTCGCCGGGAGCTTCGCCAATGACCGGCGCGGGGGCGGGCAGGCGCACTAGGGTCGGGACGGGGCCGCGCTCTCCGACAGCGCCCCGCGCGCCACCTCGGCCAGCGCCACCACGCCGGGGTGCCGCAGGCGGCGCTCGACGGTGATGGCGTAGAAGGACTGGCGGACGTCCTCCGAGCGCCCGATCACGCCCACGCCGTACTGGGTCCGGATCTCCTCCTCCAGCGCCCGCGGGGCGGTGAAGAAGCCGAGCCCGCGTGCCCCGAAGACCTTCATGAGCGCGCTGTCGTCGAACTCCCCGGCGACGCGGGGAGCGAGGGAGTGCTCCTCCAGCCAGGCGTCCAGCGCCCGGCGCACGGCGGTGCCCTCGGCCGGGAGGAGGGCTGGCGCCCCGTGGAGCGAGCGGGGGAAGTCCTTGCGCAGGTGGCTCAGGCGTGCGGCCGCGAAGAAGGAGGTCCCGCAGGTGCCGAGCCGGTGGTTGAACGCCTTCACCTTGACCGCCTCGGAGGCCGGCACGTCGGCCAGCACCACGTCCAGCTCGTGGACGGCCAGCGCGGCCAGCAGGTGCGGGAGCGGCCCCTCCCGGCAGACCAGGATGAGATCCGGGCAGGCGTCGACCGCCGGCTGGAGCAGGAGGGCGGCCATGCGCTTGGGGATGACGTCGACCACGCCCGCCATCAGGCGGGTCCGCTGCCCCGTGGGGAGGCCCCTGGCCGCTCGCTGCAGCTCCCGGCCGGCCCGGAAGATGTCGTCGGCGTAGCGCAGGATGGTCCGGCCCGCGTCGGTGAGCACCAGCCGGCGCCCCTGGCGCTCGAGCAGCTTGACCCCCAGGCTCCCCTCCAGCGTCTTGAGCTGGTTGGAGATGGTCGGCTGGGCCAGGCTGAGCTCCGCGCTGGCCCGGGCGATGGAGCCTGCCCGGGCCACGGTCCAGAAATAGAAGAGGTGGTGGTAGTTGAGCCAGTCCATTCGAAAACTCTAACTGACTCCAAGGAAAACTCTAGCTCCCCAGGGCCCGAAATGAGCGTATGGGGAAGGCGGCCATGACGGGACCGTCGACCTCAGCGCTCCTCTGGGCAAGCTTCCTGGCCCTCATGCTCTGCATGCTGGTCGTCGACCTCGGCCTCCTCAACCGGCGCGATCACGAGATCCAGGCGGGCGAGGCGCTGCGCTGGGTCCTGGTGTGGTCGGCGCTGGCCCTGGCCTTCGACGGCTTCGTCGGCTGGCGCCTCGGCGGCGCGAAGGCGCTCGACTACCTCACCAGCTACCTGGTCGAGCTCTCCCTCTCCGTCGACAACCTGTTCGTGTTCGTCCTGGTCTTCGCCACCTTCCGCATCCCGGCCGCGCTGCAGTACCGGGTGCTCTTCTGGGGCATCCTCGGGGCGATGATCCTGCGGGCGCTGATGATCGGCGCCGGCGTGGTGCTCCTGGCCCGCTTCGACTGGCTCCTCGTCCCCTTCGGCCTGTTCCTGGCGGTGACCGGGATCCGCCTGGCCCTTCAGCGACCGGAGGAGCAGCGCCCGGAGAGGACCCTCGCCTACCGCGCGCTGCGGCGGCTCATCCCCTCGACCCCGCGCCTGGAGGGCCGGCGCTTCACCCTGGTGGAGGGCGGCCGTCGCCTGGCCACGCCGCTGCTCCTGGCGCTCCTCCTCATCGAGCTCTCCGACGTCGTGTTCGCGCTCGACTCGGTGCCGGCGGTCCTGGGGGTGACCCTCGACCCCTTCATCGTGCTCACCTCCAACGTCTTCGCCGTGCTGGGCCTGCGCGCGCTCTACTTCGTGCTGGCCCAGCTGATGGGGCGCTTCGCCTACCTGAACATCGGCCTCTCGGCGGTGCTTCTCTTCATCGGCGCCAAGATGATGGTCTCGCGCTGGGTGCAGGTCCCCTCCCTGGCGTCGCTGGGTGTGGTGGGGGCGCTCTTGGCCGCGGCGGTCCTGGGCTCGGTCTGGAAGACGATCCGGGAGGCGAGGCGAGCGGGCACCCCCTAGGCCCAGTCCCGGGGCGAGCGCAGCACCTCGTGCAGGACCTCCTCGCGGCTCCCGGGCGCCGGCTGCTCCCGCTGAACCCAGCGCACGCGCGGCGGCAGCGAGGCCAGCACCGACTCGGTGCGGCCGCCGCTCTGCAGGCCGAAGGAGGTCCCGCGGTCGTGGAGCAGGTTGAACTCGACGTACCGGCCGCGGCGGATC
>Ga0335069_10016626_pt1 | contig 10258 bp, 9 predicted proteins | sample Lox_Sample_11_FD_206714 | JGI IMG/M metagenome (GOLD analysis project Ga0335069, IMG submission 206714) | Soil microbial communities from Loxahatchee National Wildlife Refuge, Florida, United States - Lox_Sample_1.1 | ecosystem: Environmental > Terrestrial > Soil > Wetlands | place: USA: Florida...
GATCAACGATATAAGAAGTCATTGTTATATAGTAAAACTAAACATATATATTTTAAAGATTAATTCCATGGTAAGTAAAATTGAAAACCCACTCATCGTTAGGCACACCGGCAGTGGCGTTGGTAGGAATGAAATTCAACTGCATAGTGGCGACTGTAGCTCCAGAAGCGATATAACAAGGAACTGTCTGTGGAGTGAATGCCGGAGAAGACCCGCCAGAACCTTGCCCAGAACCTTGGTAGCAAGTAGCCGAGAATGCTTGAGCGATTGATGCAGCTTGTATAGGCAATGCTACGTTATATACAACCGACCCAGTACCAGAGGCATCGTAAACATTTACACCACCGTAACCATTACACGTAACCATCTGAGTAACACCAGATGCTGATATACTTGCAGCACGAGTACTGTAATAAAGTAAATGTGCGCCAATCCATGTAGTTGTTCCAGAAGCTGTCTTATACACATCCAAACTAATATTTCCAGTAGTTCCCAACGCCAAAGGATTATTCAATTCAGTTAACCAAGTACCAGCACTGGATGCATTCGTCTCACAAGTTACTGTAGCAATAGCTCCAGGTGGAACTGTAATCTGTGTAGTTGGTGTAGTGTTTTGAATTGTCAAGTAATATGTAGACTTGTTGAAGAATTTCCAGTACTGACCAAGTTGACAAGTAGTTGAATTTGGTAGAGTAATAGTTTGATTTGCTGTACCGGTAGTAAATTCCTGTTCTGGTGTATACTGAGCAGTCATGGAATACGTAGTTGAACTTGTAGCCGTAGTAGTCCATATCGATCCAAACCTCGTCATGTTCATATCCCAATTCGGTGTAACTTGCCATGCTGGTGAGTAATGTGCAGATGTTGATTGAGCAATAGCTCTAAACGTAGCCGAGTAATATCTTCCAGGAGTTCCACTCGTTCCAGATATCAATGGAGCAGCTGGAGGAATAGTAACAAAAACAGTCGTTGGAACAATAGGAACAATTTGACTTGTAGTTTGACCAGATGTCAACGCAGTATTCGTAACGGGATACACTGAAGGTGTAGACCCGGCATACTCGAACAAATAAACATACAGAGGCAAAGAATTTGAATTATTCGTGATATTCCATTCCAAACCTTGTACACATTGATTCCCTTGAGCAGAACTAGGTGTGTTATTCCCAACACAAAAAGGTAAAACAACATTTTGAAATCCAGCCGATGGCGTGAGCGTGATATATTTCGGTATAGTCAAATCGATACTGAAATATCCAGATGTTGGTGTCAAAACACTACCAGCAGCACCTCCATTAGATGAAAAAATAGCACCACCACCACTACCACCCCACTGATACGATGAAGACGAAAAACTTTGATCTTGATACCTAGTATTATTCATTCCAACATTCCCGAAATAATCCGCTTGGAGAACACCATTATTTGTAAATCCTGCTCTAACATCGGTCAATCTATTATTGTTTGTATAATCATTAATTGGAATCCATTCCCATATCCAAGACCCAATAGCATTCTGAGTATTATCAATACAAGTAAATTTCGCTTTAGCACCAATCGGGAATGAAGTATTTCCAGGAATGAATCCAGGTTGAGTTGGATCAGCAGTTGCAGTTGATGCTGTAGTACTGAGAGCATAGTAACCATAAGTAGTAGCTGAAACCGTAACACCAGCAGCAGTTTGAGGAGATCCATAAACACTAACAGTTGTACTATTCGCATTTCCTGAATTATAAATTTCAACTTGATAACCCAACATGTTATTCCCATTTGGCAAGGTTTGAGTGGCATCAGGCAAAACAATATCTTGGAAGGCGGCATTACTCAAAACAATTCTTCCATCAGCAGGTGTCAAATTCGTAACAACGTGAGTTCCAGTAACACCAGCAGTATTCAAGTACTTAGGAACGAAATCAACATTCTTGACAGTCAAAGCCAAACTCGAATCCCAAGATGGAATTCCATTTGCAACAGGTGCAACGACATTTGTAGTTTGATTAGTACCTCCTTGAGCGACTCCAATTACATTCGACGTAATTGTAACAGCTTTCGTTGTTGGATTTGTCGATGCTGAGACATTTAATCCATCAGCTGAAACAGAAGTAATAACTCCTAAAGAACCCAAGGCTTGAAACGATGGATTTTGTCCTGCTCCATTCGAAGTTAAAACGGATCCTGTATTTGAAACAGTTGATGGGTAGAAATTTATAGTTGAATAATTTCCAGCGCTTGCATTGAATGCACTTAGAACATTTGCAGTTCCAGCAGTCCAGTTATTACCAGTGGTATCATTCGCAGTATACGATCTAAATCCTCCAGATGCAATACCTGCACCCAAACCTGTGGTAGAACCGTTATGATTATGAACAACCAAAGTAAATGCTGTGGGATTATAGAAAGTATAAACATCGTTAGTTGTGACTCCAGTAGGTAGAGTGAAAGTAGGAGACGAAGCAGCGTTACTAACAGTTTTGAATTGACCGAGTGGAACTGCATATGCTGTTGAAGTAGTAACTGGAGTCCCACTAGTTGCAGGACCGGGAGAAGGAGTTGTAGGTAAACTAGTTAGCTCAAGAGTAACAGCATCTCCCTGGTAAATCAATTGATAAACTGTAGCTCCACCGTTATACGTTGAAATCGTTACAGGATGAGTTCCTGAATTCAAAAAGTTCCACGTAGTTCCAGCAGATGGCGCCAAGGCATTCGTTTGATATGCTCCAGATAAATCCGGTAAATAAATAGTTTGTGTTCCTGGACTACCGCTATCAATAACTTCAACTTCTCCACCAGTATTCAACAAAGACATCTGGTACGCAGATCCTCCATTCGGGACTTGCGTCAACTCAACCAAAACATTATTTGCAGAGTAATTCGCATTTGCATCTTGAGCGACAATAGCACTTGGAGTTGGTGAAGTTATTAGGGATGTTTGACCAGTACCACCATTGGCAAGCGGTAGAGCAGCACCACCATATTCCAAATCAATTATCGGTGCAATGGTCGACGTTCCAGTTTGACTTAAGGTCAAGAAAGTCCCAGTACCAGATGTAGCACTTACGCTAGTTACAGTACCTTGACCTGAAGTGTTTGAAGTATACACTACAGTCCAGTCGGAAACATTACCAGCGGTACCGTTAGTAACCGTATTCAAAAACAAACCCAAAGCACCTGCTTGGACATCCTTTACAAGATTTGAAGACGACCCTGTAGTATTGACGTGAACCGTATTACTTGAATTATTGAAAATGTTGTATCGCTCATTGTAATAAGGCATTGTATTAGTTGATGGTAGTTTGATTGTAAACGTTTGACTTCCGCCTAAAATTTTGAAATCACCAGTTGCAGCTTCAGTCATCTGGTAAACCGATCCACTGACAGCACTTTGAGCGACTCCATTGATTGTAACAGCGATCTGAGTACCGTTGTAACTCAACGTAGTGACTTGATTAATCTCGTTAACCAATTGGACTTTCCCATTGGCATCAGAAGCAATATACGAAGAGGTCGGTGCAGGACCAGGAAGAGCAATTAACCCAGTACCACCACTAGGGATAGAAAGAGGTGCTTGGACTAAAGAAACTCCTGTAGCACTTGCTGTAAGAACAGGATTGCCACCGGCCTTAACGACAAAATCAGCGTTGGCATCACCGGTGTTTGAGATATCTACAGTATAAGTATGAACACTTGAGGTAATCTCAACGTTCCCGTTGAGGATAGTAGTAGATGACATCGGTTTTATATTTATTACATTCAATTAAACCGTATTATAAGTAAAGTTAGCTTGCCATAAATCTCCAGACATCAATGCAAAATCTATTAGTATCGATGCTGTACCGGCACCAGTATTTATTGTACCGAACCCAACCAAAGAAGTGAATGCTGATGGTGCTGATGCCTCCTTACAATACATCATGAATGCTTGATTATTCCCTGGAGCAGGATTAACAGGCAGATTGATGTACATGGTTGTAGCATTTGGTGATTGATAATTATTGACTTGCATCTGTATAGATACAGTACAAGTACTTCCGATCTGTGAGAATGTAGCGTTCTGTGAAAGATAAGTAGTTCCAACATTATCCATTTGGAATTGTGGAGTCCATGATTGATTGAACAAGGCAGTAATCGAAGAAGACTGAACAGGCACTGTAGCATTATATGAAAAGTTCCCTTGCCAGAAATCGCCAGCATTCAAAGCAAAATCTATACTGACACTAACAGATTGAGACCCAGGGGTTATGACACCGTAACCAATCAATGCAGTAAAAGCATTCCCTGAACCCTCTTTAATAAAAACATTAATTTCCTGATTATTCCCTGATCCAGCAGCAGCCAGCGGTAAATTCAATATGACTGAAGTAGCTCCTGGAGTTTGATAAGATGAGACTGCCATGGAGAATGAAACAGTACAGACTCCGGCGATGTTAGAATACGTTCCGACTTGGGAAGAGTATGTAGATGAAGCGTTATTGCCTTGTAGAGCAGGCACCCAACTGTTATTAACTGTGTATGGGATAGTGGATTGAGGAGTTGAAACTCCATAGACTGTAGTAGTTCCACCGGATGTTGTAACAATAACATTACCGGTCCCTACGATCTTTTGAGCTGGAGTAGTATCGTTATTAATTGAAACAATCCCACTACTTCCACCACCTCCACCAGCACCACTTCCGAAACTAAAGCATCCTCCAGTTACGTCTTTACACATTTTTATATGAGTTGTATTAATAGTTAAAAGCAGATAAAATGTGTCGTCAAATAAGATTGGCTAATCTTCCATTGGGAGACTCATTCGGCCAAGGACCCAATACACACACTACTGCAAATGCAGACCCCATTCTATGTGAGAACGCTATACATTGGGTGTTTGCAAAAGAAACATATGCAAATGACCGTAGACGACTAATTAATGATCCAACAGGGAACTGGGTATGGGTAGGAGAAACAGAGAACTCTGTAATGTACCAGCTAGATAATCGTGTGATTCTAGCTTATAGAGGAACAAGAACCTTCGCAGATGCCATGCTAGATTTATCCCTAGCACTTCCTGGAGCAGACAACTGCGTAGCTAGTGTAACGGCACCAGAGGATGAAATGCTTAAAAACTTTATGGCCAAGTACCCAGACAAAACCATAGAACTTACGGGACATAGCTTAGGGGGATACAAGGCTAGATGCGTAGGAATGACATTTAATAATCTCAAAGTAGTTACATTCAATGCAGCAGCACCACCATCGCGACCAGTAGTAACAACTAACCCAAACGAAATCGATTACCATATAGTCTTCGACGTTATATCAGCATGGCAAACTCCAAATACTGTAAGAATAGACAAAGGATTCAGAGGTGCTCCTTTTGAAGGCATACATAGAGCTCTACCTTTACTATTTGTTTGGAAAAATATTCCTCCATTACTTTTGGCACATAGCATAGATACATTCTCAAACAAGAAACCAATACTATCAATGTACTCTGACGAAAATGAGATGTTTTTATTTGATCAATGGTTAAATTCACTGCCTTGGCTGGTACGGAAAGCATGGCTAGCATTCATTCACGTTAAAAAACTTCCGGATCTCCATCAGACCAATAGTCCGGCGCCGCCTCCGCAAAGAGTGCAGTAGGAGTTTTCGGATAATCAGTTTGAGTTGCTCTTTCTATGACAATAATAGTATGCTTTCTTTGACGACAACATTTTCTCCAAATATATTCACTTATAGAATTATCTAGACACTTGGACCAACCCAAGACCTGTTCAATAACAAGCAAGACTGTCAATGCAGTTAAAGCGACATAGTAAACTGTAGGGTCGAAACTACAGAGAGGAATAGACATTTTGTGAGTTTTATTATACTAACAATGTCACACTTTAGGTGGTACCCTACAACTGAAGAAACCGTTGTCCCTTGGAACGCGCGTTACGATTTCCCAAGTCAAGCCAACAAGACAGTCAAGTCGACACCAAGAATCCCACCCAAGAATGGATCAGTATTCACTCCTGGAAATATGATTAGGTTGGAGTACCCAGCTTCTGACTTTGTTAATCCGATCAACACAACTTTGGTTATGGATGTTACGCTTGTAGGATGGGGTGATCCAAACTCTTCGGAAATCACTAGAATCCAAAATAACATTCAATCAATTTTCCAAAGATGGTCAGAACTTTATGGATCATCCTACATTGAAGATATTTACGATTACAACTTGCTTGTTAGAATGTTGACTGAACAAACCGCGACAAATCAATTCAATTCAATTGATCAAACATGTATCAGTGAAGGTATTGGTGGATTCGCTCCAGGTGTTGATGGCGATACTCTCAACCCAGCTGGTCCAACCTCAGGTCTAGTTAATGTGCGTCAAAACTACATTCAAGGCATTCAAGGCCCACAATTGGGTGCAACAACTACAATCCCAGGAGGTGGTAAACCAACAGGTACAATCCCAAACAATTACTTTGCTTCTGGTGCTCAAGCTCCAACGAATGGTGCATCGTACTGTACAGTTCGTTACCAATTCAGTCCGGCTTTGGGTATGTCCGTTCAAGACAAGTTGCTACCAACAAAATTCATGGCATCACAATTCGCTTATCAAATCTACTTGGAACAACCTTCAGCGTGTATTTACTCCAAGTTGGGAAACACGAATCCTCTCGCTGCCCCACCAACTTACTATGTAACTAATGTCAACTTGATTCCTGAAGCATTGTCGTTTGATTCTTCTTATGATGTTGAATTCGTTAGAGGTCTACAGAAAGGTGGTGTACCAATCAAATTTTCAAGTTGGAATACTTTTAAATTCACTACTCAAGGATCTTCGGTATTGCAGTACCAAATCCAAGAAAGATCAAGATCAGTCAAGGCATTGTTTGGATTACAAACAAGATCTCCACCGGACTATTCATCCGATTCGCACGCTACATTCTTTGATACGGCAAACAGTCAAAGTCCAACTACTATGCAGCAGTATCAATACAGAATAGGTAATAGATTCTACCCGGCTTCACCGGTCCAATTGAATCTTCAAATGGGTTCAAACATATGCAATGGAGGATGTGAAGCATATGTTGAAGCTCAAAAGGCTTTCAATACACTAGGTGATTATCGATTATCAACTTCAGTGAATAAATTGAGATGGGCTGTTCCTGGACAATACAATAGTGCTGGAACTGTTCCTATACTTGGAGAATACGATTACGATGTCAACATTCAGAAATTCGTTAATGGAACACCAGTATATAAAAACGTTCAGAGGGCAGGGTTGGCGTTGGCCAACATTTTTTCAGGAACTGTCGGGTCTTCATGCTACATATCAGCATTGGATTTAGAAACTTCTAATGGTATTGAAATCAGTGGATTGAATGCAGAAGAGCAATCCGATATCCAGTTCTTGGCATACTGGTCTAATCCCCAAGCTATTGGATTCACATTTACATTCTTTTCATATCACGATAGAATGATTGTACTCAAGGAAAACAATGTAATGGAATTAATTCAATAAAAAGTTTATTTGTTTGCTTTCTTGGCTGATTGTTTTTCCGCTTCTGGTTCTTTCTTTTTTGCCAATAAAACAAGTTCATGATTGGCATTGTAGAAATCTGATAGTTTAACATAATGATCCATCCTGACCATAATCATATCAATAGGGCAAATCAACATCTCCCTCTTGATGTAGCTCTTGAGAGATTTGATTTCTTGAAGGATCTCTTGTGTCTCAGTAATTTCAGTTTTAAAATTGAGACTGGCCAAAGCATGAGAAATATCTTCGATCGGTGTTATTTTGATTTCACTCATTTCATTTTTAAAATTCCAACATACTTCCTTTTATACTTTTCTTCTCCTCTTCTTCCTATCGGAAGGCTCAGCATCATCGACCATCGGCTCATCGAAGTGGAAGTTGTTGAACATTTGCCTGATCTCTTCTTCCTTGTCTTCAATTTCCTTTTTCTCTTCCATGATTCTCATGTACCTGATCTTTCTCAAAGTATCTTCCCTACAAGTATCGATGAAATTCAATAGATTGGTGTTTGCCATGTAGATCTCTCTTTCGGCATCAGGATGTTCCTTAAACCATCTCATAATATTTTCTTTACCTGTAACTCCGATAGCTTGCCCGACTTCTTTATCTTTCCAAACAATCTTCCTAACTGATAAATTCAATTCGTGATACAAATCCATATTCTTGTTATTATTCTGTCCTCTAACATATTCGGATCCAACATTATTCATTTTTCTCGGACTTGTTTCCGGACCGACCTCCGGACCGATTCTCGGACCGACAGAGATTTTGTCTGTCCCAAATATAAAATGGCTCAGTACGCTGCAAACTACGGTCTCAATGCAGCTTTCGAATACACCGAGTACCAAATCGATTCATTCGATGCAACTGAATCAAACAATCAACAATTCTATACTACAGACTGGCCATTGATTGATCCATCTAAACCTCTCGACAATGTAGTTGCACTTAAAGTCTTGGAGGCGCAAATACCTTATACTTTTTATCTATTCAATCGATTCAACAATACATTCACGTTAACTGAAGTTATCCAGGGAATTCTATATAGTTCTCCAGTTACAATACCAGAAGGAAACTACAATATCAATACGATCCAAGACGCACTCTCAAAAGCTCTCAACGCAGCATCGGCTGTAAACACAAACAACTTTACGTATACTGTATGCTACGCTCCTGCTTTACTTAAACTATGTATCTCATCAAACGATCCAACTGCCGGCAACTATTTCATATTAACTTTTGGAACCGATTTATACGATCTAGGTCAAGACAATCCTAGATTATGGCTTGGGTTTTCTGGAGGTGGAAACATGTCTTCAATAGCTCCGAACCCATCAATTCTTGCCCCTTCAGTAGTTCAATTAACAGGACCCAATTACTTGTACATTTGTTCTCGTGCTCTAGGAGCTCAAACTGGAATGTACTTGCCGGGAAACAGTAAACAGAATCCGGGATTCCAAGGCGCTGATGGTCCTCAAATATGTAAAGTCCCATTCATTGAAGAGCCAGGCCAAGTATGTAATTGGCAAGACCCCGATCCTCAGAAATGGTTTCCAACAGGGAATATCCCAATCAATCGTCGTATAGACTTTTACATTGTCTTGGGAACTGATCCGACGGACCGACCAGTAGAATTCAATGGGACGGCTTTTTCATTTAAGTTGGGGTTATTGATTGCCAAGAAGGAAATGAATGAAACTGGTGGTGCGGGTAATAGAAACCCTGCTCAAGTACAATATCCTGTAGGAACCATTTATTAAAAAGTATTGTTCGCACTAACCCAACTTGTTGGAGCATCTGTTGTATTATTTATACACATGTATTTAGTGAGAGCGCCATTACTTATTGAAGATATAGCAGGATTCCCACCAGCATTGCTTCTAACAGTTATTGTTCCAGAATTTGTGTTGTTGTAAATAACGTAGCATTGATTTAGTATAAGTGTTGTAGTGTTTGGTAAAAGAACAGTTCCTCCACCACCTGTTCCATTGAATACCTGTATGCCTTTTGCACTATTCGACATTGTAAATGTCCCAGTCCCGAGATTTGAATGAGTATCTGAAAGTTGAGCAGTCCCATATGAAACCAAACAGTAATCAGTTGCTTCGCAAATAGGATTCCCATTACATGAAAGGGTAATATTTTTCCCAGATGATCCTGTATCCCAACCGAATCCTGTTGTTGTAACCAAGTATTTATAAGTGCTTGAAAATAATGTGGTGATTGAGGACATACTTAATATAAAAAGACAGACTTTGTTAATAATGAATGCCGTTTTATACTAAATGTCTAATACGACTACTCTTCCCGGTGGGAATACATTCACATCAAATTCCTCCGGGGTGATAATAAAGACTGGAGGGTCGGGAAGAAATATTAATCTCGAGAATAATACTGGAGGGATTGTTCTAAAGACAACTGATACAGGAATACAATTACCTGTTGCACCTTTGGATGCAGCAGATGGAGGAACTGGCCTAACTACTTCGTCAACAGTAGGGAGTTGGTTACAGTCCAACGGATCAGGAGGATGGGTAGCGCATGGTCCTCCTCTGGGTATAGGAGCCTTGGCAATATCAGATGGAGATGGATACTGGGAATCATCACCATTACCAAATACAGCCAACACAGTTCTTTACTGGACGGGATCGGCATTAATCTGGACTACGCTAGCTTCCGCCACAATCCAAGGAACATACACGCCAACACTATTGGTAAATCCGGCTTTCGATAGTAGTG
>Ga0335069_10016629_pt1 | contig 10257 bp, 9 predicted proteins | sample Lox_Sample_11_FD_206714 | JGI IMG/M metagenome (GOLD analysis project Ga0335069, IMG submission 206714) | Soil microbial communities from Loxahatchee National Wildlife Refuge, Florida, United States - Lox_Sample_1.1 | ecosystem: Environmental > Terrestrial > Soil > Wetlands | place: USA: Florida...
CCAAGGAAGCATCACACTACCTTGTGGACTACTGCTGCGTATGGCAAGCCTTGAACGATCAAGGTTCCTCGGGGACCCCGCTTGCTTACCATGGGTCTCCGGGCTACCACGGGGATCTGTACGTCGATCCTGCCACAGGAGCCATTCTCCGCATCGTCCTTGAGACGGAGTTAAGCGGCAACGATCTGATCACGCGGGCTGCGATCTCGGTGCAATACGCAACAGTCGAGATTGGTGGATCTCCTTTCATCTGTCCTGTGAGCAGCCTGGCTGTCTCAGGAGATCGGAACCGTCCCGGAAAATCGATCGGCGACGCAATGCCCGTCACTCGGGTCAATGAGGTGCAGTTTACGGACTACCATCGCTTCGGCTCAACTTCACGGATTGTTTCGAGCGATCCTCAGAATTAATGCGGCAGGTCCGGGTCATGCATCCGTGAGCATGAAGATGGGGTCCCCTCGCGGCGAAGTGAGTCAGATCCCCTGAAACATCGCTCACACGCCCCAAAATTGTTCCACGTGGAACAATTTTCGAGGAAGACAGGCACGCGCGCGGACCGTCCCCGGGACCAGTATGCGCGTATCGGGGTTAATTCTTTGCAACGAAAATCAGGCGGGGATGGCTTTGTGGTCTCCCACCCTTGCTGCGCAAGGATGGGGCACCCACGGTCGAGGCTGAGTTAGGATGGGCCACGCCGCCTGTCGCGCCAAGGCCCGCGCGTAAAATTGGCCTATGAACCTCGATGCGATTCAGGCGGCGCTGCGCGCGGCTGGCCATGACGGCTGGCTCTTCTACGATCATCACCACCGCGACCCCATCGGCGAGCGCATTCTCGGGCTCGACCCCAAAGCGCACATCACGCGGCGCTGGTACTACTTCATTCCCGCCGCAGGTGAGCCGCGCAAGCTCGTCCACCGCATCGAGCAGGGCAGGCTGGACACGCTGCCGGGCACCAAAGGCCTCTACTCCAGCTGGCAGGAGCTGGCCGTGCGCCTTGAGGCGATGCTCGGCTCCGCACGCCGTATCGCCATGCAGTACTCGCCCAACAACGCCATCATGTACGTCTCCATGACCGACGCGGGCACAGTGGAGTTTGTGCGCGGGCTGGGCAAGGAGATCGTAAGCTCCGCCGACCTGGTGAGCGAGTTCGAGGCCGTGCTGACCGCCGAGCAGATCGCGAGCCACTCCGTTGCGCAGAAGGCCATTGACGAGCTGCTGGCCGAAGGATGGCGGCAGATCGGCCAGCGCCTGCGCCCGGCCACAGGCAAAAAGCATGCGCCGTACACCGAGTTCGACCACGTGCAATGGCTCAGCGAGGCCATGCGCCGCGCGGGCATTGTGTGGGAGAACGGGCCCAACGTGAGCGTGAACGCCAACTGCTCCGACTCGCACTATGAGCCCACCGCCGAACACACAGCGGAGATCCGCGAGGGCGACTTTCTGCTCATCGACATCTGGGGCCGCACCGACGAGGACGAGAGCGTCTACTACGACATCACGTGGACCGGCGTGGTGGGCCGCGAGCCTTCGGAGCGCGAACAACTCGTTTTCTCCACCGTGCGCGACGCGCGCGACGCCGCCATTGCCGCCGTGGAGCAGGCCTTCGCTGCCGGCCGCACCATCCGCGGCTTTGAGGCCGACGACGCGGCCCGCGCCGTGATTCGCGCGGCGGGATTCGGCGACTACTTTACTCACCGCACCGGCCATAACATCGCGCACGAGATTCACGGCCCCGGCGCGCATCTCGACAATCTGGAAACGCACGACGAGCGCCGCCTGCTACCCAACACCTGCTTCTCCGTCGAACCGGGAATCTACCTGCCCGAGTTCGGCGTGCGCAGCGAGATCGACATGATCACCTCCGCCGACCGCGCCTGGGTGACGGGCCGCATTCAGCGCGAACTGGTGCGTATTTAGGAAGCAGAGAGCAGGGTCAGGGAACTGCGATCCTCATGCATGCGTATTCCTTTGCATGCTGAGTCTCGCGCGAGGTCCCTCCCCCATGAAGGCTGCCCTATTTGCTGTTCTTGCTCTCGCGGTCTGCGCAGCTCCGCTTGCGCGTGCGCAGGCCGCGCAGGGGCTTTCTTCTGCCGATCCGCTGTACAAGACTGTGGCTGCGCTTGATACCACGCTCTTTGACGCAGCCAACACCTGCCATCTCGACAAGCTGGGCTCCATGGTTGACGAAAACCTGGAGTTCTATCACGATCAGACCGGCCTCTCCGTCGGCCGCCAGGTTTTCCTCGATGCCATCAAGGCCAACATCTGCGGAAAAGTGCATCGCGAGTTGGTCCCCGGCTCGCTAGAGGTTTACCCGATCAAGGGCTACGGCGCAGTCGAGATTGGCATCCACCGCTTTACCCACCCCAACGATCCCACATCATTGGGCGAAGCAAAGTTCATCCACCTGTGGCAACTGAAGGACGGCGTGTGGCGCGTGACGCGCGTGATCAGCTTCGATCACCACCCGGTAAACCACTGACGCACAGCGCGCCCGCCCCGGTGCGATATAGTCGAAGAGGAATGGTCGAACCGCAGAACACCTCCGCTGCCGCAGTGAAAAGCACGTCGCAGGGCTTCGTCTACCTTCCTTTGATCGTGGGCTGGCTGGTGCCCGGCGCGGGCCATTTCCTGCTGCGCAAGTGGGGCCGCGGAGCGCTGCTCGCGTGCTCCATCCTGGGCATGTTCGTGCTCGGACTGGCCATGCAGGGCAAGGTCTACGCGCACTCCGGAGACATTCTGGACATGCTGGGCCTTGTGGGTGATCTGGGTACCGGACTGCTTTATTTTGTAAGCCGCGTGCTGGGCCTGGGCGCGGACGCGGTGCAGGTGACCACCGCCGACTACGGCACGCGCTTCATCGTCGTCGCGGGGCTGCTGAACGTGATCGCCGCGGTGGACGCACACAATCTGCGCACGGGGAGAAAGCCGCTCTGATGTTTAAGCCGTCTCACTTCGCAGCGGTCCTGCTGTTCGCCCTCTTTGCCTCGACGGTCTTCGGCATCACCATGCGCGAAACGCCGAAGCGTATGGTGCGCTACGGCGCCTACTGCTTCGTGCTGTTCGCCGGCTCGGCCATCGTGTTGAGCTGGCTGATGTACTTCATCGCGCGATAGGCTCGCGCACCTCCGACCCTTACGCTCTCTCATAACGCTGCCATACCGCCGCATCAAAGCGGTGGCGGCACTCGTAGCCTTCAGCGGTGTAGAGATCGATGGCTTCGTGGTTGGCCTCGGTTACGGTGAGCGAGATTTCGGTCACGCCCTGACGGACAAACTGCGCGGCGGCGGATGAGAGCAGCAGTCGCGCCATGCCTTGCCGCCGGTAGGCCGGATGCACGCAGAGCTGCGTGATGTGGCCGCTCTCCGGGCTCACGCGCGATCCCAGCACCAGCGCCACCAGCTCGCGGCTGGCGCGGTCCACCACAACGTGGGAGGCCATGGTGGAGAAGGTGCCGCAACCGGAGTAGCGCACGATGTTGTGCAGGAAGCGCAGCGAGCCGTGCACGGAGTGGTACTGGTCGTTGATGAAGCTGTCGGGGTGGCCGCGGTAGGCCTCGGAGATGAGCCGCGAGGCCGCATTCAGGTCCTCGTCGCGCCAGCCACGCAGTTCCAGGTGAGCGGGCAGCGCAGAGTGCGGACGGCTCCAGTGGCCGCTGAGCGGCTGCACCATAAAGAGCCTTTGATAGAGCCGGAAGCCGGCATCGAGGAACATCTTCGCATGGTCGCCGGAGCGATGCAGCAGCAGTTGCGACTCGATGCGGTCCACCTGCGGCGAGTTCAGCAGGGTTTCAAGAAGGTGGCGCAGCAGCGTCTCCTCCACCTCGTAGGCCGGTTCAACGGCGCCTTCGGCGGGCTGCTCCGGGTTGAGACCGGGCATGGCGAACAAATCGCCGATCACGGCCTTGGTGTCCTCGTAGACGCAAAAGGCATAGCCGGTGACCTGGCCGGACTCGAGGGCCGCATAGCCTGGCAGCATGTGGCTGTCGATGTACTGCATCAGAAGCCGGGAGGAAGCGCGGTAGTCCCAGTGGAGCCGCTCGAGCCAAAGTGCGCTCTCGGCCTCCAGCACGGGCCGCAGCACCGGCGCGGCGAAGTGCCGCAGGTCGAGAATCTCGATAGAAACGTCGGCTGCCATGGGCCGTCCAGGGCTCTGCGCTTTGTCTGCCGTGGGCGCTGCCTGCTCCCCCGGTTGCGCGGCACAGACTGAAAATTCCGTTTTACTCCGTTGCGTCACTGTGCCACGAAGCGCCCCCCGGCGGCAAGTTCAAGGCAGATCAGCTGTTGCGGCGCCCTCCTGGGGAGCAGTGGCAGGCCCCACCAGGAAGACTTCCAGACCCTGCTCGGGCCAGGTAAACAGCGGCTGATAGGAACGGCCTTCCAGATACTCGACAAGCGCTTCGCGGGTGTGCAGGTCCGCGCCGCCGCGGCCGGTCATGCGCGCCACCAGCAGGTGCTCCTCTAGAGGCACGCCCGTCTCCTCGTAGTTGGCCACCTGGTGGTTGCGATAGAACGCCAGGCCGTATTCCACATCGCGGCGCACCCGGAAGACGGCCACCGGCTCATTTTCCGGTGCGAAAGCGGTGAGCTTTTCCGCCAGCGGCCGCGCGGAGTAAGAGCGGTCCAGCAGGTGAATCACGCGCTTGGAGGCGTTGACTGCCGGAATGCCGAAAAACGGACCGAAGCCGTAGAGGAAGAACACCAGCACCACCAGTATTCCAGTGGTAGCCAGCCGCAACCGCGCCACGCCGTAGCCGTGCACCACCACCACGATGAGCAGCGCCGCACCGGCCGAGGCCAGCAGCGCCGCCGCCATCGCATGTATCGGCGGCATGACCGCCCCGTGCTCCACAAACCATGGCAGCAGGAAGGCGAATATCGTCATCACCCCGCACAGCACGGCATGGCCCGTCAGAATCCAGCGGTTGAGACCACGGGTGCGGCAGCGGAACAGGTAGTCGCCGGTGAGGATGGTGATCGGAGGAATCGCAGGCAGAATGTAGCCCGGCAGCTTGGACTGCGAGATCGAGAAGAAGACGATGGGGATGAGCGCCCAGAGCACCAGGAACTCAGGAAACGCGTCGCCGGGGCGGCTCGGCTTGGGCTTGTCGGCGCGCGCATGGCGGTGGCGCCACTCGGCCACCGAGGTTTGCACACCGTCGATCAACGCGCGGATGGCAATGACCGTCCATGGCATGAGCGCCAGCACCACCACAACGATGTAGTACCAGATGGGCTCCTGATGCTGGTAGCGGTTGGTGGCAAAGCGTTCCAGGTTGTGCTCGAGGAAGAACTCGCGGAAGAAGGTGGGGTTCTGGTGCTGCACGGCAATGAACCACGGCAGCACGATAGCGAAGTAGAGCAATGCCCCCGGCCACCAGAACGAGCGCTTCAGCAGCGACCACTCCCGCCGCAACGCGGCGAAGGCTGCGATGATGAGGATGGCGAGAAACGGCGCCACCGGCCCCTTGGCCAGCGTAGCCACGCCGGTAAAGAAGTAGATGTCGAAGAGCCAGAACTTGGAGTCGGTCTCGTACCAGGCATACCAGCCCAGCAGGCCAATGGAGAGCGGCGCGGCCATTTGCATGTCGGTGGAGGCGCCGCGGGAAAAGCCGATGATGCCAGCACAGGCAACGGTGATCAGCGCCGCGTCCAGATGGCCGCCCGGCCGGAAGCGCCGCATGTGCAGGTAGATGAGTGCCACCATGAAGAAGGCAAAGGTGGCCGAAGGTATTCGGGCGGCCCAGTCATGTACGCCAAAGTCCTGGAAGACGAACATGGCGCGCCAGTAGTAGAGGGCGGGCTTTTCCAGCCACGGGTGGCCGTAGAGGAAAGGCGTGACGCAGGCGCTCAGGCGCTCCTTGATGGTGTGCGCGGCGTCGAATCGCGACAGCATCTCATGGGCGATCTGCGCGTAGCGGGGTTCGTCGGCGCCCACCAGGCCCATGCCGTCGCCGCCCAGCAGCGGGGTGACGCCGTAGATGATGAAAAACACCGCGAAAGCCAGAAACACGCCGCCCTCGCGCACGGCGGGCCAGGTGGGTATGTGCCAGCGCGAAGCTTTCGGCGAGTCCGGGACAGAAGGTTCCAGCGAGGTCTCCACTTCCAGCAGTTCTCCAACGGGTTGGGGCATTGCCCCAGCGGCCTACCTACGGGAGCCGGGGAACTCCTCGGGACCGGTTCACGATGCGCCCAAAACACAAGGTCGGCGTGGAGCATGTCCCACGCCAGATAGGCACAAGGCTATCAGATCGGGCCCGAACCCGGGCCTTGCCCCGAGACCGGCGCGCCGGTCAGCCTTGCTACTTGCGGCCGCAGGTAGCCCAGGATCTGCGCAAGCGCGCGGTCGAGCGGTCCGTCCAGCGTGCAGCCAGCGGCGTTCTCGTGCCCACCGCCGCCCAGTTCCTCGGCGATGGCGGCCACATTTACGCGTCCCTTGCTGCGCAGGCTCACGCGAATGCGCCCCTCCGGCAGCTCGCGCAGAAACGCCGAGGCCTCCACACCGGCCACGGAGAGCGCGTAGTTCACAATGCCCTCACAGTCCTCTTCCGCCGCGCAGGTGCGGATCAGGTCTTTTTGCGTGATCCACAGCCAGGAGAGGCGCCCCTCGCGATGCAGGTTGGTAAGCGCCGTGCCCAACAGCAGGAGTTTGGACGCGGGCGCGGTAAAGTACGTGTCCTGGGCGATCTTCGCCGGGTTGGCACCGGCCTCCACCAGTTCCTGCGCCAGCGCAAAGGTGGAGGCGCGCAGGGTGCCGAACAGGAAGCCGCCCGTATCGGTCAGCAGCGTGGTGTAGAGGCAGATGGCCATCTCGCGTGTCACTGTGGCGCCCGCTGCCTTCACCAGCCGGTGCACCAACTGTCCCACGCTGGCCGCGTCGCGGTCGATCCAGTTCACCTGACCCCACATCCGGCCGCTGGCATGGTGGTCGATGTTGACGATGGGAAACCCTTCCAGGCCGCGCAGGCGCGTCCGCTCCGCGCTGTCGCACTCCAGCAGAATGGCCGCGTCGTAGGGCCCACGCACGCGCAGCGCAGTGTGCAACTGATCGGCCGAGGGCAGACTGCGATACACCGCCGGAATTCGATCAGCAGTTACCAGGTCGGCGTGCTTGCCAAGCTGCTTAAGCAGCATGCCCATCGCGAGCACGCTGCCCACCGCGTCGCCGTCCGGCCGCGAGTGCGAACACACCAAAAACCGCTCGCCCTCGCGGATGACCCTGAGAACGGCGTCGATCGGCTCTTCGTTGGAAGCCGCGACGGGTTCGGTGACGATGGTAGCGGAACGCCCCATACGCGCCTACTCGACCGAAGCCTTCTGGCGCTTGCGCGACCGCTCCATCAACTCCTCGATCCGCGCCTGGAAGCGCCCCGAGCGGTCGGCAAAGAAGCTGAGTTCGGGCACATGGCGCACGCCCATACGCTCCTTCAATTCATAGCGAATGAATCCCTTGGCAGCCTCGAGGCCCGCCACGGTATCGGTTTCGGCCTTGGTGATGTCCTCTACTGCGCCGTTGACGGCCACGTAGACCCGTGCCGATTTGCCGCCGGGATTCAGTACCACCTCGCTCACGTAGCAGAAAGCGATGCGCGGGTCGGAAAGTTCGCCCTCGATCATGGCGCCAATCTCCTCGCGCAGGGTCTCCGCCACGCGGTCCTGGTGATGCTTGCGGCCTCTCTGTTCAAGCATGATTCTTTCCTTCCTCAGATAAACCTATCAGGATACCAGAGGGGGATGCCGCGAACCGGGCAGGCCGCGGGCGCATTTTCCCTGGCCCCGCCGCCCGGCTGCGGCTACCATGGACGCGGCGCGGTTGCAGCGCGCAGGCCGGCGCCGAGAGGGTTCTCCATGTTCCTGCGCTGGTTGATGATCTGCGCCCTGCTCACCTCGCTCCGGCCCGCTCCTGCCATGTCACAGGCGGCGGTCGCGCAAACCGCCCCACAAACCGACAAGCCGGCCGACAAGCAAGAGACCAAGCCAGCCGACAAGCAGGGCGACAAAACCGGCGCAAAGTCGCCCGACAAGAAGCCACCAGCCGCGCCGGCCGTCACTGAAGTTGTTGTGCCGTTGATCCAGGCGCCAACGGCCTACCGCATTGTGGCCACGCAGGCCCGCTTTGGCACGCCCGGAGCGGTGACCGCATACCGCAGCGGAGACCGCGTGCTGGTGGATGCGGTCAGTGATCGCGCTGGCCACCACACCCGCACGCTCTATGACATCGCCGCACACACCCGCTTCGTGTGGAACCTGCCCAACGCCGCCGGCAGTTGCACCCGAACAGCATTATCCAGCGACACAATCGACCCCTTCACTGCCAGCGTCTTCGACCTGGCCGACGCCAGATTCACCGCAATGGACAAGCTGCGCGAGTGGAACGCCAATGTGATGGAAGCTCCGGCGTCCAATGGCGGCACGGCCCGTGCCTGGTTCGACACGGTGACGAATCTGCCGCTGAAAGTGGTGGTCACTGCCCCGCACGGCACGCAGCAGACCACCTTCGAAGTCAAGACATTCGAACTCGCTCCACAGCCGGACACGATCTTCGCCGTGCCTCCGGCCTGCTCTGCCGCTTCAGATGCCGCCGCGCCGCCAGCCGCCCCCATCGCCGGCTCCGGTTTTGCCCCAGCCACCGAGGCGCCCGCGCCCGGTCCGGAGACCGCTGCTGGCTGCACGGTGCTCTTCCGCGTGGTGCGCGCCGGCTCGCTCGAACCGCTCACCAGCGGCTTTCAAACCGCCATCGATCTCGCCGTCAATCCCGGCCGCCCGCCTCGCTACATTCTCGGCGTCGGCTCGGAGGGCCATGTGACCTTCGCCGGCGGCGAATTGCACGAGGTGACCGAGGAGTTCCGCAACGGCGTGCTGCGCATTGAGCACGCGCCCACGCAGTTCGAGATCGACACCGAGTTCGGCAACGGCGGCTCTGGCCACGCGCTGGTTTACCGCCGCTGCTTCGCGCCGGAAACGACGCTCCTGTTCGTGGTCAACAACCCGGACCAGTTGGACGCGGGCGGCCAGTGGCTCTGGGTCCGGTCTGGAAAACGCGCTGCCGCCGCACGGCCATAAGCCGCATGTCTGGAGCCGCCACGCAAATCTCTGTATTCTAAAAGCCGGGCCGATGTATCTGGACAGGGCAACACGCGGGGAAAAGATCTCCGGCGGCAAGCTGACGGCGGTGCAATATGGCATCCTCCTGATGATGCTGGCGCTGGCCGCGGGACTGTGGCGTCTGCAGGTGCTGGGTGCAGACAACTTCCGCGTGCTGGCCGAGCAGAATCGCATCCGCAAGGTCCCCCTGCTGGCTCCACGCGGCAAGCTCTTTGACCGCGAAAACCGCCTCATCGTCGACAATTACCCCTCCGTCTCGTGCTTCCTGGTGCGCGAGCAGGGCCGAAACGTCGACGCCGATTTGCCGCTGATCGCCAAGGGACTGCACCTCGACCTCGACCAGTTGCAGGGCCAGCTCAACCACTACCGCACCGCGCCGGGCTACCAGCCCATCCCCATCAAGCAGGAGATTACGCCGGACGAGCAGGCCTTCATTGAGGCGCACCGCAACGAGCTGCCCGAGTTGGAGACCATCGACGTGGAGCGCAGGCTCTATCCGCGCGACGGCTTTGCGGCACACCTGATTGGCTACGTGGGCGAAGTGAGCGAAGACATGCTGGAAAACGACATGCGCTACGCCGCCTACGAACCGGGCGACGTGGTGGGCCGAGCCGGTGTGGAAGAGACCTACGACCAGGTGCTGCGCGGGCAGGACGGCTCGCGCGACGTGATCGTCGACAGCCACGGCCGCGAAGTGGGCTACCTGCGCACCCAGCACTCTACGCCCGGTCAGGATCTGCGCCTCACCATCGACAACGACCTGCAGCGCGCCGCCGAGCTTGCTCTGGGCAGCCGCAACGGGGCCATTGTGGCTATGGACCCGCGCAACGGCGATATTCTGGCCATGGTCTCGCGGCCCAGCTTCGACCCCAACGCCTTTACCGTGCGCATCGACCGCACGGAGTGGAACAAGCTGATCACGGACCCCGACCATCCGCTGCTGAACAAGGCCATCCAGGCGCAGCTTGCGCCTGGCTCCACGTTCAAGATCCTCATGTCTGTCGCCGGCCTGCAAGAGGGCATTGCGCAGGACATGCACGTGAACTGCACGGGCGGCTGGGGCCCTTACGGCTACTTCCACCACTGCGATGAACGGCACGGCGCCGTGGATATCCACAACGCCATCCCCTACTCCTGCGACACGTTCTATTAC
>Ga0335069_10016630_pt1 | contig 10257 bp, 9 predicted proteins | sample Lox_Sample_11_FD_206714 | JGI IMG/M metagenome (GOLD analysis project Ga0335069, IMG submission 206714) | Soil microbial communities from Loxahatchee National Wildlife Refuge, Florida, United States - Lox_Sample_1.1 | ecosystem: Environmental > Terrestrial > Soil > Wetlands | place: USA: Florida...
TGGGGCACGGGAACACCTAACGACACTCGAAGACAGAAACAACCGCCGGCCGGAGCGCGCTGGTGAGCAAAACGCCTTACAACGCCGCTTGCGGCTGCAACCTTCGGCACCCGGCGAAAGCTGTCCTGAAGGAATTAGCCTGGTTCGCTGATGATGAAGGCCAGAATATTTGGCCCAGTGTGCAGACCCTAGCGGATCGCACCGGCCTGACGAGGAGAGCCGTGCAGAAGTTGCTTCGGCAGTTGGAAGAGGCAGGCGCAATTCAGGCGATCGGCTCCAGACTCGGCGGACGCCGCAAGACAACGCGCTACCGTATGGATCTCGACTGGCTGAGAGCTAAGGCTGAAACAGCGAACAGGCTTCGCCCTTTCGTTCTGCAAAATGTGGGCGCAAACCGAAACGACGAACCACGGAACAACGAAAGGGCGAACGGCAGCGCAGAAAACAGCGAATCACGTTCGCCCAAACAGAATGAACATGAATATGAACAGAACAGCAAAACCCTCTCTGAAAAACGGAAAGAACCACAGTCTAAGCCTTACGAAGTGCAAAGAGCGCACCAAGCCCTACGGTCGTTTGGGCGCCAGCACAGTTTTCAGGCTCAGCTCTCAAAAAAAGAAATTCAGGAGCGGAGGGCGTTCCTGCGCTCCCAACTGGTCAAGCTCGCAGAACGAGCCTCCAGTGGTGAAAAGCTCTCCGAACGCAAGTGACACGGCGGATTGAGAATCCGCAGCGTTACACACGTTGGTCAAAAGCAGTCATTTCTTCAGTAGCTTACAAGGGCGCAACTGAGCTTGTGCCCAGATTGTGCCCGATTCTGCAAGGCTGATGCGCGTTAGCAATCTCATCCCGAGGCGGCTCCTGCGAACGAAAGAGGCTGCGCTGTATCTCGGCATGAGTCCCGGCAAGCTGCGGAGGCTAACGCAATGCGGTGAGTTGCCCATTGTCCAGCATGACGAACACGCACCCTGGCTTTATGATCTTCGGGACTTGGATGACCACATTGAAAAATCGAAGCGCCGACTTTCCGTTTTCTGTTGACGTACTACATAGCGCTAGGTAGTATGAGTTGCGAAAGGAGGCGCATGGGAGCAAAGAAGAAAGACCCGAACGCGGTGGCTCTGGGCAGCAAGGGAGGAAAGGCGCGAGCGGCCAGCCGCTCCGCGTCCGAGCTGTCGAAGATTGGCAAGAAGGGGGCCCAAGCGCGCTACGACGGCCTATCGAAAGCCGAACGGAGCGAGCTTGCGCGTAAGGCTGTTATGTCCCGTTGGGGAAAAACGGCACGCAAAGGAGAACGATGAAGAGAACCAGAGGTAGTGGCAGCATCTACAGCCGGCCTGGCTCTCCTGTCCTGTGGATCAAGTATTACCGCCACGGGCGGGCATTCCGAGAAAGCACCGGCACAACGGACGAAAAGAAAGCGCAGAAGAAGCTAAACACGCGATTGGCGGAGATCAACCAAAGTACCTTCATGGGACCGCAGCTCGAAAGAACCAAGGTGGACGAACTCGCGGAAATGTTTGTACGCGACTACCGGATCAACGGTCGTAAGAGCGGGAGCGACGCAGAAGCGCGGTGGAAACTCCACTTGAAGCCGTTCTTCGGCGGCATGAGGGCAATTGACGTGACCAGTGAGCAGTTAGCACGCTATGTGGACAAGAGACAACAAGAGGAGGCAGCGAACGCAACCATCAACCGGGAACTGGCGGCTCTCAAGCGCATGTTCCGCCTTGGACAGCAATCCACACCCCCGAAGGTCGTTCGCACGCCGAAATTCCCAAAACTTGCGGAGAACAACGTTCGCAAGGGGTTCCTGGAAGATGGGCAGTATCGGACACTGATCGAATACTATCCCGAGCTTTGGTTCCGCGCATTGGTCGAATGTGGCCGCACATACGGCTGGCGCATCTCGGAACTGCTGAACATGCGCGTGCCCCAGGTGGATGTCTCGCAACGTGTGATTCGCCTCGAGCCGGGCACCACAAAAAATCGCGACGGGCGCGAGGTGTTGATGACGGACACTGTACACCTGCTGCTCTCGGCCTTGATCGAAGGCAAAAACGCAGACGATTACGTCTTCACTCGCAAGAATGGCAAACCGGTCCGCGATTTCCGCGGCACCTGGCGCAAGGCGTGTGCGCACGCCGGAGTGCCGGATCTCCTATTCCACGATCTGCGGAGAACGGGCGCCAGAAACCTCCGCCGAGCCGGAATCGCCGAGGGCGTCATCATGAAGATCGGTGGGTGGCGAACGCGCAGCGTGTTCGAGCGTTATGCCATCGTCAGCCGTTCGGACATGAATGAAGCGATTCTGAAGCTGCAGGATTCGGAAAAGCGTGCCGAGCAGGAAAGACAGCAAGCAGAGGAAGAAAAAAATCAAACTCAGGCACAAGACGGGCACAATGAGGATGTTCCTCATCAGCCCACCGCATCTCGTGCGGTTAACTAGCGCCAGCTAGTGCAATGTTTCGAAGGGCTTAGGCTGGTGCCGGGAGGGGGGGTCGAACCCCCATGACCCGAAGGTCGGCGGATTTTGAGTCCGCTGCGTCTGCCAGTTCCGCCATCCCGGCCAAGGGAAGATTTTCAGCTCAGACGAGGATTTCTGCACGGCAGTCTTGTTTTCTGCGGTAACAGAAGACCACTCAGCAACATGCCCGCCGCCTGAGAGCAGCACCAGTATCGCACAGCACGAGCAGTGGCTCCAACCCTGCACCGGGAGGCTGCTGTCGCTTCCTGGCGCTTTCAGAGTTGCCGAACAACTGCATCTAAGAATTTACAAGGCGCCTTAGGCGAAGTGAGATCGGGGCTGTGGCGCTTTCGGATACGGAAAGTCTCTTATGTCTGCGGCAACCCGGGCTCAGATCCTGCTGGTGGATGACGAGCCGAACATTCTTTCCACTCTGGCGGCAATTCTCCGCCAGGAAGGCTATGCGGTCAGCACGGCTTCGACGGTCGCCGAGGGTTTGCGGTTGATCGGCGCGCAACCCTTCGATGCGCTGATTGCCGACCTGAACATCGGCGAACCGGGCGATGGTTTCACGGTGGTGAGCGCGATGCGGCGAACCCACCCCCATTGCGTGAATTTCATCCTGACGGGATACCCGGCGTTTGAGAGCGCGCTGCAGGCCATCCGCAACCAGGTGGACGACTACCTGGTGAAGCCGGCCAATGTGATTGAGCTGGTAAAGTCGCTAGAGACCAAGCTGAGCAGTCCGCGACAACCGGGCGCGTTTACGATGCAGCCCTTGTCCGACTTTCTGCACGATAACTCCGTCCAGATTTCCGAGCGCGCGCTGGCAGCCATGAAGTCTGACTCGCAGTTGGCCGCGATTCCCCTGACGGACGAGCAACGGCTCGATCATCTTCCCGGCTTACTCAGAGGCCTGGTGCAGCAGTTGCAATCGAGCCGGCCGGAGCGGCCGACGCGAGAACTGTTGCTCGAAGGCGCGCGGCACGGCCTGATCCGTCGGCGGCAGCGCTACTCGCAAGAAATGCTGGTGCACGACATCCGCGCCGTCGATACCTCGATTTATGAGACGGTGCAGGATGGATTGCTGAAGCTGCAGCTTAGCCGGCTTATACCGGACCTGCGGAATGTTAACTCCAGCCTTTCCATGCATCTACAGGAATCTCTTCGAGCGTTCCACGAAAGCCAAAACTAGACGATTTCGTCCTGGTCCTGCCAAGCATCTCGCTGTAATCTCTTATTCTGTTTGCAAGCAGGATGACGCGCGAGCAATTCAAGACGCTGGTCGCCGAATCGCTGGACTCCTTACCGGCGGAGTTTCGGCGCCTCATCCAGAACGTTGCGGTGCTGGTGGAGGACCGGCCGGAGCACGAACCGCCGTCTAAGCCGGGCGAGCCACGCCGCATCCTGTTGGGAGTCTTTCACGGCGTTCCGATGACGCATAAGAGCGTGTTTCAGCTGCCCGCCGGGCCTGATTACGTCGTGCTGTATCAGAAGAACATTGAGGCGGTGTGCAGTAATGATGCCGAGATACGGGAGCAGATTCGCCGCACCGTGATACACGAATTCGGGCATTACTTCGGAATGACGGAAGGGCAGCTTGAGGGCGTATAACAGCTGAAGTCCCAGCCAAAATGCAACGCCGCAGTGCGTGAAAATCTAATGAACAGATAATGAATACTGGCAAGTGTCTGTCGCTTGAGATATTCAATACCGCCCTTGCCGCATTACAATAGGCGTCTATCTCTTCCGTGACTAAGACCCATATGAGCACATCACCGAAGTTAGTACCCGCAAAAGGAAAACGCACGTCTGTCCGTACGCTGACCCCTGAGGAACGGCGCAACGGCTCCGAGCAGCAGCAGCGTCCGCTCGACGATCCGACGCTATACATCAATCGCGAGCTGGGCCTGATCGATTTCCAACGGCGAGTGCTGGAAGAGGCGCAGGATCCCCGCAATCCCCTGCTCGAGAGGCTGATGTTTCTGTCGTTCGTCGGCTCCAACATCGACGAGTTTTTCATGGTTCGCGTGGCCGGGCTGAAGCGGCAGATCGAGAAGGGCGTGCTGGATACAGGCCCGGATGGAATGCTCCCGGCCGAACAGTTGCGGGCGATTCGGGCTTCGGTGATTCGGCTGTTCCGCAGCGCCCATGATTGCTGGAGCAAAGAGCTGGTTCCGGCCTTGGACAGCGCGGGCATTCACATTGTGAATTACGTGGATCTCACGGAGGAGCAGCGCGCGACCGTAAACTCGTATTTTCAGGAGACGGTCTTTCCCACGCTGACGCCGCTGGCCTTTGATCCTGGCCGGCCGTTCCCGCACATCTCGAACTTGAGCCTGAACCTGGCGGTACTGCTGCGGGGCACCGCGGGCGAGGAGCACTTCGCGCGAGTCAAGATTCCCGATACGCTGCCGCAGCTGGTGCCGGTAAGCACCTCGGCCAAGAGCAAGAGCCGCAGTAAGGTAGCGATGAAGGAGCAGACCTTCGTCTGGCTGGAACAGTTGGTGACGGCTAACCTGGGAGATCTGTTCCCGGGCATGACCATCGAGGAGGCGCATCCTTTCCACGTTACGCGCGATGCAGACAGCGAGATCCAGGACCTGGAAGCGGGCGATCTGCTGGAATCGGTGGAAGAAGGCGTGTGGCAACGCCGCTTTGCGGATGTGGTGCGGGTGGAGGTGGACGAAGCTATGCCCGCCACGGTTTTTGACATCCTCACCAAGAACATGGAGCTGGAGCGAGAGGACATTTACAAGTCCAGCGGCGGTCCGCTGTCGCTGGTGCGGGTCCGCGGTCTGACCAAGATTGACCGCCCCGACCTGAAGTTTTCGCCCTTTGTTCCCGCGTTACCGGCGGCGCTTACAAAGGAAGAAGACGAAGATATGTTCGCCGCCATACGGCGCGGTGACGTTCTTCTGCAACATCCGTTCGATTCCTTCCAGCCGGTCGTGGGACTGCTGCAAAAGGCGGCACGCGATCCAGATGTTCTGGCAATCAAGGTGACGCTGTACCGCGTGGGTCGTAACGCGCCTGTGGTCGACGCGCTGCTGGAGGCGGTGGAGAACGGCAAACAAGTAGCGGTGTTGCTGGAGTTGAAGGCGCGGTTCGATGAAGAGAGCAACATCGAGTGGGCGCGCAAGCTGGAAGAGTACGGTGTGCACGTGGTGTACGGCCTGGTTGGCCTGAAGGTCCACGCCAAGGCGCTGCTGGTCGTGCGTAAGGAAGGCGATGTCATCCGCCGCTACGCGCATCTCTCGACCGGCAATTACAACAGCGTTACCGCGCAGCTCTACACCGATATTGGAATGCTGACGTGCGACCCTGAAATTGGCGCCGATTGCACGGACTTGTTCAACTTCCTGACGGGATATTCGGCCAAACGCGCCTACCGCAAGCTGCTGGTGGCTCCGGTCACGCTGCGTCCGCGTATGGCACATCTTATTGAACGGGAGATTGAACACCAGAAGGCCGGGCGCGGCGGACATCTGATCTTCAAGATGAACGCGCTGGTAGACCGCAGGATGATCGAGTTGCTGTATCAGGCATCGCGGGCAGGAGTGAAAGTCGAGCTGCTGGTGCGCGGCATCTGCTGTCTCATTCCCGGTATTGCCGGAGTGAGCGAGAACATCACGGTCACCAGCATCGTCGGACGTTTTCTGGAACACAGCCGAATCTTCTACTTCGCCAACGGCGGAGAGGAGGAGGTCTACCTTGGCAGCGCCGATCTGATGCCGCGCAACCTGAACCATCGTGTCGAGGTAGACTTCCCGGTGCAGGACAAGGCGTTGATTCGGGTGGTGCGCGACGAAATTCTTGGCACCTATCTGAAAGACCAGGCCAAGGCGCGGTATATGACCTCGGAAGGTAAGTACGTGCGCGATCCCAACCACGACAAGAAGAACGCCTTCAACAGCCAGGAGGCGTTTCTGGAGCGCGTTGCCAAGCGCCAAAAAGCAAAGAAGTGAGTCGACCCAGCGCGGCGAGCCCGTGCTGAACCGCTCTGATCGCTGATGTTCGGCGCGGCATCCAACCTCGAAAAGGGGGTGATCGATGCCGCTGGATGGACGTGAGCTGGACCTCAGAGTACAGAAGTTGCGCAAGAGCCTGAAAGGCTTCTCCAACAATCCCACCGTCGACGAGGTGCACGATTTGCGCACACGCACGCGTCGCGTCGAATCCATTCTGCAGTCGCTTGACATGGATTCCGCCAGTAACGAACGGAAGGTTCTCGGCAGACTGAAGACAATCCGCAAGCGTGCCGGCAAGGTCCGCGACATGGATGTGTTCACCCGCGATGTCATCGGCCTTGGCCTGGATGACGAGCCGGATTGCGTGGTGCGACTGGCGCATCATCTGGGGATTCAGCGTTCTCGCGCGGCGAGCAAGCTTTCGTCTGAGGTACAAGGGCGGGCGAACGGGTTACGGCGGAGGCTGAAGCATTCGCGCGATAGAGTGAGCAAAGCTATCGAGCGCTTCGAGAGCGCAAAGGCCGATCTCAATAGCAAAGCGGCCCCGGAGGCGCAAGAAGCTCCCCTGCACGCCGTAAGTGAGGTTCTGCGGCTGTCGCAAGAGCTGGGAGATATTCCTCGACTCGGTCGCGACAACCTGCACCCTTATCGCATCGAGGTGAAGAGACTGCGCTATATCCTGGAAATGGCCGAGAGCGATGACTCGCAGCAGGAAGCGCTCATCGACGAACTGAAGCAGGTCCAGGATTTGATCGGCGATTGGCATGACTGGGTCGAGCTGACGGCGATCGCGCAAGATGCACTGAAACAGCACGGCGGCTGCAAGCTGGTGAAGAAGATACAGGACACCGCCGAGCGAAAATTCGGGGAAGCGCTGCACAGCGCCGAAGAGATGCGCGGGCGCTACCTGCGCCGACCGGAGGCGAAATCCTCATCGAGCCGGCGGCAGAAGCGAGGGCCCGTGCCCGGCCCAGTGCTGGTCGCAGCGTCGAAGATCGCGGCGTAAGAAGCCGCGAGTCACGAGCTTCGAGCCACGGTAGAGCTGGCCTTCAGTCCTGCGGTCAGTCCTTATCTAGTGCTCTGTGAACCGGCGTGAGCCGGCTTCCCACAACCGGCCGTGCTAAAACAGAGTAGGCGACGCGCTGCGCCGCCATGCTCGCGATGAAGACACACAGCCCCGGCCGGAATCCGATGGATGTCCTGAGAAGTCTCTTCGAACGGCACTTCAGCGCACCCACCGAGACGATAGAGCCACTGCGCAGCCAGCTTGGCGCATCCGATCGCAAACTGTTCCGCCTGCGCAACTCGCAACAAAGCGCGATCGGCGTCGTGTATGAAGTGAGCCGAGAGAATCTGGCGTTCGTGGAGTTCTCGCGGCACTTCCGTCGCCACGGCCTGCCGGTGCCGGAGATCTATGGCACGGCCCTCGACCACGGCGTCTATCTGGAACAGGATTTGGGTGATACCACTCTGTACCAGTTTCTCTCCCGCAATCGCTCCGGCGACGATATTCCGCCGCAGGTGATTGATGTTTACCGCAAGGTCGTCGCCGCACTGCCGCGCTTCCAGATTGACGCGGGCCGCGATCTCCCCTACAAGTTCTGCTATCCGCGGCGCAGCTTCGACCGCCAGTCCATTGCGTGGGACCTTAGCCACTTCAAATATTACTTTCTGCAACTATCCGGAACGGCGTTCCATGAGCAGGCGCTGGAGAGAGACTTTCGCCGTCTGACTGCGTTCCTGCTGAAGGCCGACCGGCGGTATTTCCTCTATCGCGACTTCCAGTCGCGCAATGTTATGGTGCGCGATGGCGAGCCGTACTTTCTCGATTACCAGGGCGGGCGCAAGGGCGCTCTGCAGTATGACGTTGCCTCGCTGCTCTATGACGGCAAGGCGGACCTGCCGCCGTCGTTGCGCCAGCAACTGCTGGACGAGTACCTGGATCGCTTGTCGACCCACGTCGAGATTAATCGCGACTCGTTCATGCGCTACTACTATGCCTACGTCTACATCCGCATCATGCAGGCGCTGGGCGCGTACGGGCTGCGAGGACTTTACGAGCGCAAAACGCACTTCCTGCAGAGCATTCCATTTGCGTTGAAGAACATTCGCTGGCTGTTGGAAAATGTTGAGCTGCCAATCGAGCTACCTGCCCTGACGCAGGCGTTTCAAGACCTGCTCTCGTCCGCCCGGTGGCAGCCGGTCAGTACAAGTCCCAATAGGTTGACGGTGCGGATTGTCAGCTTCTCCTTCCACCGCGGCGTGCCGCAGGACGACAGCGGACACGGCGGCGGCTTCGTCTTTGACGCCCGGGGTCTGCCGAACCCCGGAAGGGAAGAGCGCTTCAAGCGACTCACGGGCAGGGATGACGCTGTTGCCGAATATCTCGAGCAGCAGGAGAGCGTGAAACAGTTTCTGGCGAATGTAAGGACGCTCGTGGATTCCAGCGTGGACAATTACATCCAGCGCGGCTTTCAGAACCTGATGGTGTCGTTCGGCTGCACCGGCGGCCAGCATCGCTCGGTGTATCTTGCGGAGCAGCTGGCGAAGCACCTGCGGACGCGCGGCGACGTGGACGTGGTTGTGCAACACCGCGAGTGCGAGGGCATCAGCCAATGCGCGCAATGATCCTGGCGGCGGGACTGGGTACGCGTTTACGGCCGCTGACCGACAATCGTCCCAAGGCGCTGGTCGAGATCGACGGCCGCACTCTGCTCGAGATCACACTGCTGCGTCTGCGCAGCTTCGGCATTCGCGAAGTCATCATCAACGTGCATCACTACGCGGAGATGATCTCGGCCTACCTGGGCAGTCATGACTTCGGAATGAGAATCGAGCTTTCCCGCGAGGAGGAACTGCTTGATACCGGCGGAGGACTCAAGAAGGCATCGCACTTCTTTTTGGAGCAGAACTCGGACGAGCCATTCCTCCTGCACAACGTGGACGTGCTCAGCTCGATCGATCTTACTCGTATGGCCGAATGGCATCGCGACAATGGCGCACTCGCTACCCTGGCTGTGCAGCGGCGTGCGACTTCGCGCCAACTGCTGTTTGACGATCAATTGCAGCTGTGCGGCCGAGCATCCGAACCCGGTGAAGCGAATACTTCGGAGTCAGCGAAGAAGGTGAACGTCCTCGCATTCTGCGGCATTCATATCATCTCGCCGCGAATCTTCCAACTCATGAGCGAGCAGGGCGTTTTCGCGATCATCGACAGCTATTTGCGGCTGGTAAGCCAGGGACAGAAGATTTTGGCCTTCCGCGCTGACGATTACTATTGGCGCGATCTCGGCACTCCCGAGAGCTTGGAGCAGGCGGCAGAGGACCTCGCCAACAAAACGCTCGTCCTGTGAAGCCTTCCTGCCCGGAGATCCAGCGACTCGCACAAAATAAAACGGAGGGCAACTGGTTGATTGCCCTCCGGGTCGAACCGTCTTGCAAAGGTTGTTATGGCTCAGGAACCACGTCGCCGGCGACGCTCTGGACGTTCACTCCGCCCACGGAAACGCGGCCATCGGTCCAGGTCACGTACGCGCTGTTGGCCATCGCGGTCGAGTAATCGTAATCGCCCGCGTAGCAGGGCTGGACGAAACCGTCGTTCTGAGCGGGTTCAGGAATGATCTGATCGCTCACCGCGAAGTTCGCTCCCCAGCTGTTGCCGTTGTCGTGCGACTGCACACCGTAGCGCTCGTACATGCATCCGGGGTCGGTGACGTTGTTGCAGGCGGTGCTGGCCTGGCGACGGTCGTACCAGGACACAGTCACGTCCTGCGGAGGCGTGAACAGCGCCGGGTTGTAGTTAACCGACAGGGAAGGCAT
>Ga0335069_10016631_pt1 | contig 10257 bp, 10 predicted proteins | sample Lox_Sample_11_FD_206714 | JGI IMG/M metagenome (GOLD analysis project Ga0335069, IMG submission 206714) | Soil microbial communities from Loxahatchee National Wildlife Refuge, Florida, United States - Lox_Sample_1.1 | ecosystem: Environmental > Terrestrial > Soil > Wetlands | place: USA...
GAGGTCGTCGGTGCCGACGCCTTCCCCGGGCTCGGGGACGTCGCCGAGACCGGTGTCACCTTCGCCGAGAACGCCCTGCTCAAGGCGCACGCCGCGGCCCGGATCACCGGGCTGCCGTCGGCCGCGGACGACTCTGGGCTCTGCGTGGCCGTCCTCGGCGGATCACCGGGGGTCTTCAGCGCCCGCTGGTGCGGCCGGCACGGTGACGACCGCGCGAACCTCGAGCTCCTGCTCGCCCAGTTGAGCGACGTCCCGGACGAGCACCGCCGGGCGTGGTTCAGGTGCGCGGCCGCGCTGGCGCTGCCCGACGGGGGGGAGCACGTGGCGCACGGCCGGCTGGCCGGGAGTCTGGCCCGGGCGCCGCGGGGCAGCGGCGGGTTCGGCTACGACCCGATCTTCGTGCCGGACGGGGACCGCCGGACGCTGGCGGAGTACGCCCCGGCGGAGAAGGACGCGGTGAGCCACCGGGGCCGGGCGTTCCGGGCCCTGGCGCCGACGCTCCTGCGGGTGCTCGCCGCCGTTGCGCACCCGTAAGGTGCATCGGCCGCCGGTCGGCGCATCCTGGTCCTCGTGACCGCCCCCGACAGCGACCTCTGGTCAGGCGCCCAGCCGCGGCGTCCGGCTCCGGGGCCCCGATCAGGCCGGCGGCTGTCGCGCCGGGTGGCCGCGATGGCGGGGCTGGCGGCCGGGGCGTTGGCGATCGGGGTCGCCGAGCTGCTGGCCGCGCTCGTCGGACCCTCGTCGGAACCGCTCGTCGCGGTCGGCGACGCGTTCGTCGACCGCACGCCGCTGTGGCTGAAGAACGCGGCCGTCGCGGCGTTCGGCACCCACGACAAGCAGGTGCTGCTGGGCGGGGCGGCGCTCGTGCTCGCCGCGTTGACCGCCCTGGCCGGCGTGCTCGCCACCCGCGGTCTCGGGGTCTACCTCGTCCTGGCCATGGGCGCGTTCGCCGGGTTCTGCGCGGCCACCCGGCCGGACGCGACGATCGTCGCGGCGCTGCCCTCCGTGGTCGCGGCGATCCTCGGGGCGATCGTGCTCAGCGCGCTCGTCGCCCGGCTCGGGACGGCACCCGACCCCGGCCGGCGCGCCTTGGTGCGCACCGCCGGCGCCGTCGCCGCGGTGGGCCTGGTCGCGTTCGCCCTCGGCCGCCTGCTCGGGCAGCGGATCGCCGGCGCGGACGCCTCGCGGGCCGCGGTCCGGCTGCCGGCTCCCGCCGACCCCGAGCCGCCGCTTCCCGCCGGTGTCGACGTGGGCGTGCCGGGGGTCACACCGTTCCGGGTGCCGGCCGCCGACTTCTACCGGGTCGACACGGCCCTCGTCGTACCACGCGTGCGGACCGAGGACTGGCGGTTGCGCATCCACGGGCTGGTCGACCGCGAGGTCACCATCGACTACGCGACGCTGCTCGCCTCCCCGCTCGTCGAGCGCGACGTCACGCTCTGTTGCGTGTCGAACGAGGTCGGCGGTGATCTGGTCGGCAATGCCACCTGGCTGGGTCTCCCCATCGGCCCGCTGCTGCGCCGCGCAGGCCCGCACCCCGACGCCGACATGGTGCTGTCGACGAGCACGGACGGGTTCACCTGCTCGACGCCGCTGGCCGTGCTGACCGACGGCCGGGACGCGCTGCTCGCCGTGGGTATGAACGGCGCCCCGCTGCCGATCGAGCACGGGTTCCCGGTCCGGATGGTCGTCCCCGGCCTGTACGGCTACGTCTCGGCGACGAAATGGGTCGTCGACCTCGAGGTGACGCGGTTCGACCGGGCGGTCGCCTACTGGACCCCCCGAGGCTGGGCCCCTCGTGCGCCGGTCAAGACCCAGTCCCGCATCGACGTCCCGCGTGACGGGGCCTCCGTCCGGGCGGGGACCGTCCCGATCGCCGGCGTGGCCTGGGCGCAGCACCGCGGCATCGAGGCCGTCGAGGTGCGCATCGACGGCGGCCCCTGGCAGCGCGCGGGGCTGGCGGCGGAGGCGAGCATCGACACGTGGCGGCAGTGGGTCTACCGGTGGCAGGCGCCGCCGGGTCGGCACATCCTCGAGGTCCGGGCCACCGACGGCACCGGCGCCGTGCAGACCGGCGTCCAGTCCTCGCCGGCCCCGGACGGCGCCACCGGCTGGCACCAGGTCACCGTGGACGTCGGCTGAGGGGCACCGGGTGCGGGAGGCGGGACTCGAACCCGCACGCCCGAAGGCACAGGAACCTAAATCCTGCGTGGCTGCCCGTTACACCACTCCCGCTCCCCCGGTGCCCGCGCCACGTTACCCGGGACCCGGGTCACACCCCCAGGGCCTTGCGCAACGCGGCGACGTGCCCCGTCGCCTTGACGTTGTACTTGGCCAGCTCGACTGCGCCGTCGGGATCGACCACGACCGTCGACCGGATCACGCCGACGCTCTTCTTGCCGTACAGCGTCTTCTCGCCCCAGGCTCCCCATTGCTCGAGCACCCGGTGGTCAGGGTCGGACAGCAGGGGGTACGGCAGCGACTGGTCCGCGGCGAAGCCGGCCAGCTCTGTCGGCCTGTCCGGGGAGATCCCGAGCACGGTGTAGCCGGCGCCCTGCAGCGAGGCGAGGTTGTCGCGGAAGTCGCAGGCCTCCGTCGTGCAGCCGGGGGTGTTGGCTCTCGGGTAGAAATACACGACCACGTGCCTACCGCGCAGGTCGGAGAGCCGGACGGTGGACCCGTCAGCGGCGGGCAGGGTGAAGTCGGGTGCGGGATCGCCGACCTCGAGCTTGGGCACGAGCGCCTCCTCAAGCGATGGGCGGGGCACCGAGCAGCCCCTGGGTATCGATGCCAATCTAGGTCGGGCCGGCTCTCCCGGCGCGCGCGAGCCGGGCGGCCTGTGGACGGTGGGACGACGGCCGCATGACCCCCCGGGCCTGTGGACGACACGAGATCGCCTGCGCCGTGGCCGTGCTCTACCTTTGCGGGCATGGGAGCTGACCAGCGAGCCGACGGACCAGGCCTCCCCCCGGATCCCCTTCCGCAGGACCCGGACGCCCTCGAGCAGATCGTCGACGCACGGCGACGCAACCTCGCGGCGACCGTCGACGAGCTGGTCTACCGCGCACACCCCAAGCAGATCGCCCGGCGTGCCGCCGAGGACCTCCGCCAGCGGGCCGTCGCCCTCGTCACGGACGAGCAGGGGGAGCTGCGCTACGAGCGGATCGGCGCGGCCACGACCGCCGTCGTCCTGGTGGTCGTCGTCGTGATCGTGCGACGTCGCGCGAGCCGCGCGTGACCGGGCGGGATAGCCTGCCACGGTGACCCAGACGGCCAACGGCGCGCAGGCGACGCCCGGTGCCGACCGCCTCCCCATCCGGATGCTGCACGACCGCGTCCTCGTCTCCGTCGACGGTGACGCGGGGGAGCGTCGCTCCACCTCCGGAATCGTCATCCCGGCCACCGCGGCGGTGGGCCGACGGCTGACCTGGGCGACCGTCGTCGCCGTGGGCCAGCACGTGCGCCAGGTGCAGGTGGGCGACCGCGTGCTCCACGACCCCGAGGACCGCGCCGAGGTCGAGATCCACGGCGCCCCGTACGTGCTCCTGCGCGAGCGCGACATCCACGCCGTCGCCGCGCCCCGGGTGGAGGACGGCCAGACCGGCCTGTACCTGTGACGACCGCCGCGGCCGTCCGGCCCCCCCGGCGCAACGCCCGCCACACCCCGCTGGCCGCCGACGGCCCGATGCCCGCCGCCATGCTCCGGGACGCGCTGGCGATCCGCCGGGACCCACTGGGCTACCTCGCCGCCACGGTGGCCCGCTACGGCGACCTCGTCGCCTTCCCGCTGCCGAGGACGCCGGTGCTGTTGGTCAACACCCCTGACGGCGCCCGCCGGGTCCTGCAGGACAACCACCGGAGCTACGGCAAGCGGACGGTGCAGTACGCGGCCCTGGGCCTGGTCACCGGCGAGGGTCTGCTCACCGCCGACGGCGAGGAGTGGCGCCGCCGCCGCCGTGCCGCCCAACCGGCGTTCCACCACGGGCGGCTCGGGGCCGTGGCGACCGCCGCCAGCCGGGCCGGCGACCACCTCCGCGACACGTGGGACGCGGCGCCCGACGGCGTCCTGGACGTCGACCGCGCCACGCTGGCCACCATGCTGGAGGTCGTCGGTTCGACATTCTTCGCGGCCGACCTCGCGGCCGAGGCCGAGCGCCTGGTCGACGCCGTCGACACGGCCCTGCAGGTCGTCGTCCGCCGGGCCCGCTCACTCCTGCCGGCGGTCCTGCCGGGCTGGCTGCCGACGCCCTCGCAGCGTCGGCTCCGGCGGGCTGTGGCGACGCTGGACGGCGCCTGCGAGAGCGTCGTCCGGGGTCGAGCCGCCGGACCGGCCGGGGACGACGCCGACGTGCTCGCCGCGCTGCTGCGCGTCGCGGATCCGGAGTGGGTGCGGGACGAGATCGTGACCCTGGTCATCGCCGGCCACGAGACCGTGGCCTCCTGCCTGACCTGGACGCTGCACCTGCTCGCCGGCCACCCGGACGCGCAGGAGCGGATCGCGGCCGAGGTCGGCGCCCTGGGTGAGGACGGGCCGCGCGGTCTCGCAGACCTCGCCGAGCTGCCGTGGACGAAGGCGGTGGTCGACGAGGCCCTGCGGCTCTACCCGCCCGCCTGGCTGATCACCCGCCGGGCCCTCGCCGACGACGAGATCAGCGGTCTTGCGGTCCCCTCCGGCACGCTGGTCGTCCTGAGCCCTTGGCTGCTGCACCGGCGGGGCGCCGAGTGGCCGGAGCCCGAGCGCTTCGACCCGCACCGCTTCCTCCAGGCCGGCTGCGCAGGGCGCGGCCGGGCCGGTCCCCGGGAGGGCTACCTCCCGTTCGGCGCCGGACCCCGGCTGTGCATCGGCCGGGACGTCGCGCTCGTGCAGGCGGTGCTGATCCTGGGTCGGCTGCTGCGCGGCCGGCGGGTCCTGCGCCCGGCGGCCGCTCCCGGCGTGCGCGTGGACGCCCTGGTCACCCTGCGCCCCCGCGGGGGGCTCCCGCTGCGCCTCGTGCCGCGCTGAGGCTCAGGCCGGACGGTGCGTGTGGTCCCGGGTCCAGGCCAGCAGGTCCGGCAGGGGCCAGGTGTTCACCACGCGCTCGGCGGGGACGCCGCACGCCTCGGCGCGGGCGCAGCCCAGTGGTTGCCAGTCGAGCTGCCCGGGTGCGTGCGCGTCGGTGTCGATCGCGAACAGGCAGCCGGCCTCGACGGCCCGCCGGATCAGTCGCAGTGGCGGGTCGAGGCGCTCCGGCCTGGAGTTGATCTCCACGGCCACCCCTGCCTGCACGCAGGCGGCGAAGACCTGCCGGGCGTCGAACTGCGATTCGGGCCGTGCCCTGCCGCTGCGTGTCCGCCCGGAGAACCGTCCCTGGAGGAACTGCCGGTCGATGACGTACCGGCCGGTGGCGTGCCCGAGGACGTCCGTGTGCGGGTCGGCGATCGCCGCGATCATGCGCCGGGTCATCGCGTCCGCGGGCATCCGCAGGTCGGAGTGCACGCTGGCCACCACGACGTCCAGCTCGGCGAGCAGTTCCGGCTCCTGGTCGAGGCCGCCGTCGGCCAGGACGTCCACCTCGATCCCGGTGAGCAGGTGGAACGGCCGGACGTCGGCGTCCACCCGGGCGACGACCTCGAGCTGGCGGCGCAGCCGCTGCGGGGTGAGGCCGCGCGCCACCGTGAGCCGGGGCGAGTGGTCGGTGAGGGCGGCGTACTCGTGGCCCAGTGCCGCCGCCGTCCGGGCCATCTCCTCGATCGGCGACCCGCCGTCCGACCAGTCCGAGTGCAGGTGCAGGTCACCGCGCAGCGCCGCCCGCAGCGCGTCGCCCCCCTCGGCCAGCGGCCCGGCCGCGGTGGCCTCCAGGGCCGCCAGGTACTCCGGGACGTGCCCGGCCACGGACTCCTCCACCACCGCGGCCGTCCGCTCGCCGATCCCCGTGATCGTCCGCAATCCGCCGGTCCGCGCGAGCAGGGCGACGTCGTCCGAGGGCAGGGCGGCGAGCGCGGCGGCGGCCGTCCGGAAGGCCTTCACCCGGTAGCTGGACTCCAGCGTCCGCTCCAGCAGGAACGCGATGCGCCGCAGGTCCTCGACGGGATCCCTGGGTGGGGCGGTGGCGGGCGGGCTCACCCGGGCAAGCTTGTCAGCTGCGGCAGGGCGAGTCCCCGTCGGCGGTCCGCCGAGCCGCCGGGAGCAGCGCCGCGACCGTCAGGTCGAGCGGGCGGGGGTCGGGCGAGGGCACCCAGCGGCTGCCGTCGAGCGCGTACGTCCAGCCCTCGCCGCCGGTCAGGAGATCCTCCAGGGCTTCCAGCAGGGCGTCGACGTCCTCGCTCGAGGACCCGACCCCCACGCTGGCCCGCACCGCGCCCGTCCCGGAGAGCCGGTCCATCAGCGGGTGGGCGCAGAAGCGCCCGTCGCGCACGCCGATCCCGTGCTCGGCGGACAGGTAGGCGGCGATCCGGCCGGGGTCACGACCCGCCACCGTGAAGCTGACCACGCCGATCCGCTCGGTGGCGTCGGGCCAGATCGACAGCACGCGGACGCCGGGCAGCGCGCGCAGCCCGGTCACGAGCCGCTCCCGCAGATCGGCCTCGTGCGCGGCCAGCACGCCCTCGGGCAGGTCGGCCAGCGTGCGGCAGGCGGCGGCGAGCGCCGTGGCACCGACGACGTTCGGCGTGCCGGCCTCGTGCCGCTGCGGGGCCGGCGCCCACTCGGTCTGCTCGGCGCCCACCTCCCGCACCGCACCGCCGCCGGCCAGGTGGGGCGGCGCGGCGTCGAGCCAGTCGCGGCGGCCCACCAGGGCCCCTGCACCGAACGGCGCGTAGAGCTTGTGCCCGGACAAGGCCACGTAGTCGACACCGGTGGTGGCGAGGTCGATCCGCCGGTGCGGGGCGAGCTGGGCGGCGTCGACGACGAGCCGCGCGCCGTGGGCGTGGGCCAGGTCGGCGAGCTGGGCGATCGGCACCAGCTCCCCGGTGACGTTGCTCGACCCGGTGACGGCGACCACCGCGTACGGCTGCTCGGCGAGGGCATCCGCGATCCCCGCGACCGTGCCGGCGAGGGTGTGCGCCGCCGTCACGCAGCGGTGCGGCAGGTTCCGCCACGGCAGCAGGTTCGCGTGGTGCTCGACGTCCAGGAACAGCACCGCGCCGGTGCCGTTCGCCCCCGCCGGAACGGCCGAGGCCAGCAGGTTCAGGGCCTCGGTGGTGTTCCGCACGACGACCACGACGTCGTCGTCCCGGGCGCCGACGAACTCGCCGACGCCTGCCCGGGCGGACTCGTAGAGCGCTGTGCTGACCTGGGACGTCCAGCCCGCCCCGCGGTGCACGCTGCCGTAGACGGGCAGGACGTCGGCCACGTGGTCGGCCACGGCGCGCAGGGCCGGCGCACTCGCGGCGACGTCCAGGTCGACGTACCGGGAGGTCCGGCCGTCGACGAGCGGGACGTGGCGGCCGGCGCCGGCGACCGGCAGCAGCGGGGGGGCCGTGACGAGGGTGGACGAGGACATGCATCACCTCCGGTCGGAGGGAACCCGGGTGGGAACCCGCGCTTGCCGCGCCGGATCCGTCGCGGCCCGGTCATCACCCGGAGCACCCCACCGCGGCGGAGGGTTGCCGGCCAGCGAGCCGGGGCTTGGCGCTGGCACTCGTGACCTGTCCACCACGGTACGTGCCCTTTCCGACGGCCTCAACGGCCCGGGGGCACGGTCCCGGATCGCGAGACGGATACTGGACGGATGCCTGAGCACGCGGAGATCGAGCAGAAGTTCGAGACGGGACCGGATTTCACCCTCCCCGATCTGACCGGGCTGCCCGGCGTCGCGGCCGTGACCCCGCCGACGGTGCTCGACCTCGAGGCCACCTACGTCGACACGCCCGACCTGCGGCTGGCCGCGCACCGGCTCGTCCTGCGCCGCCGCATCGGGGGGAACGATGCCGGATGGCACCTCAAGCGGCCGCGCGCCGACGGGTTCCGCGACGAGATCCAGGAGCCGCTGGGTGATCCGGAGCAGGTCCCCGCCGCGCTGCGCCGGTTCGTCGAGGTCTACGCCCGCGGGGAGCGCCTCGTCCCCGTCGTCCGGCTCGACACCCGGCGGACGGCGAGGAGCCTGCAGGACGCCGACGGCACCGTGCTGCTCGAGCTGGCCGCGGACGACGTGACGGCGTCCGTCGTCGGCACCGGCATCGGCGAGGAGGTGACGGCGTGGCACGAGCTGGAGGCGGAGCTGGTGCACGGTGACCTCGACCTGCTCGACGCGGTCACGCGCCGCCTGGTGGCGTTCGGGGCCCGGGTGAGCTCATCGCCGTCGAAGCTGGCCCGTGCGCTGGGTGACCGGGTCCACCGACCGGAGCCGGCACAGCTGCCCCTCGGCACCGCGGCCGCCGCGCTCGACGCCTACCTGGGGCAGCAGGTCGAGGACCTGCAGGCGCATGACCCGCTGGTCCGTGCCGACGCTCCGGACGCCGTCCACCAGATGCGGGTCGGCTGCCGGCGGCTGCGGGCCGTGCTCGCGGCCTACCGTCCCGTCTTCGACGCCGAGCGGGTCGAGCCGTTGCGCGAGGAGCTGCGCTGGCTCGGCGAGGTGCTGGGCGCGGCGCGTGACAGCGAGGTCGTCCGGGACAGGCTGCGCGCCGAGGTCGAGGCGGAGCCGCCCGAGCTGGTCATGGGCCCGGTCGAGGGGCGGATCGCGCAGACCTTCGCCACCCGCTACCGGCAGGCGCACGCCCGGGCCGTGGAGGAGCTCGACGGGCAGCGGTACTTCGCACTGCTGGACGCCCTGGACCGTCTGGTCGCGGACCCGCCCCTGGGGGCGAAGGCGTTGCTGCCGGCCGCCGAGGTCATGCGGGCCCGGTTGCGGAAGACCTACGAGCGCACGGCACTGCTCGTCGACGAGGCTCAGGCGCAGCCGGACCGGGAGCAACGCGAGCACCTGTTGCACGAGGTCCGCAAGTCCGCGAAGCGGGCCCGGTACGCGGCCGAGGCCGCGGGCGCGGTGCTCGGGGCGCGGGCACGCCGGTACGGGAGCGCGATGAAGGCCGTCCAGGAGGTGCTGGGCGAGCACCAGGACAGCGTGGTGGCGCGGGAGGAGCTGCGGGCGCTCGCGGAGGCGGCGCACCGGGACGGCGAGAACACCTTCACCTACGGGCGGCTGCACGGCCTGGAGCAGTGCCGCGCCGCCGAGGCCCTCGCCGGCTTCGACGCCGCCTGGCGGAAGGCGCGCAAGAACCGGGTCAGGTGACCCGCAGCGCCTCGAGCAGCCGCTGGACGAACGCGGTCTGCGCGGTGACGATCCGCGTCATCGCGTCCGCGGGGGAGAACCAGGCGACGCGGTCGAACTCGGGGAAGGCCTGCAGTCGGCCGGACCCGGGCGGCCACTCGACCTGGAAGGTGTTGCTGATCGCGGTCGCCGGATCCAGATCGCCCTCGGCGGCCCAGGCGCGCACGTACTTGCCGCCGGCCTGCTGCACCTCGCCGAGGTCGACGAAATGCTCGGCCGGCACCGGCTTGCCGACCTCCTCCTCGAACTCCCGGAGCGCGGCGGCGAACGGGTCCTCATCGTCGCTGTAGCCGCCCTTGGGGATCGACCACGCGCCGACGTCGCGGCGCCGCCACAGGGGGCCGCCCATGTGACCCAGCAGCACCTCGGGGACGCGCGAGGAGTCGGCAGGTTCCACCGCGAAGCGGTAGAGCAGGACCCCGGCGCTCTGCCGACGCTGACGGGGCGGCGCGGTCACTGGTCGAAGTCGTCGTCGTACGGGACCTCCTGTGCCTGCTCGGCGAGGTCCGCCTCGTTCGCGTCCAGCAGGGCCGCTTCCAGGTCGCGGCCGGTCAGCGGGCCCACGGCGGCCTCGGGGTCGGCGGGCGCGTCCTCGGGCCCGCCGCCGTCGACCTCCTGGCACTGCTCCTGCGCGTCCGCCTCGTTCGCCTCCATGGCGTCGTCCACCGGCGACCAGGTCCCCCCGGGACCGCTGCTGCCGTCCATGCCTGCTCCCTCCGTCCCGGCCGTCCTCCCGGCCGTGGCCGATGCCGGCCACCAGCCTCCCACTTCCCCCGGTCCGGGCACGAAGCCGGGCCCACGGAGGGCACACTTGTCCGTCATGGAGGACAGCCGGCCGGGCCCGCGGCGCCTGCTGGTCCATGTCGGGCACACCTGGATGCCCCTGCCGGTCGGCGAGTGGGTGATCGGTCGCGCGCCGGACTCGGACATCCTGATCGACGACGACCGGGTCAGCCGGCGTCACGCGGTGGTCCGCGCGCTGTCCTCCGGTTGGGAGCTCGCCGAC
>Ga0335069_10016632_pt1 | contig 10257 bp, 10 predicted proteins | sample Lox_Sample_11_FD_206714 | JGI IMG/M metagenome (GOLD analysis project Ga0335069, IMG submission 206714) | Soil microbial communities from Loxahatchee National Wildlife Refuge, Florida, United States - Lox_Sample_1.1 | ecosystem: Environmental > Terrestrial > Soil > Wetlands | place: USA...
CCAGGTGTACTCGGCCTCGGCGTCTACCCTGTTCAACGTGCTCCCGTACGTCCTCACGCTGATCGCGGTCGGAGGCGTGATCGGCCGAACCGTCGCACCCGCAGCCGATGGCAAGCCGTACGTCCGGCAGTAGCCGCTCCAACGTCCGCGCGTCGCTCGCGCTCCTCGCCGGGCTCTGCGGTCTCCTCGCCGTGCCCGCGGCGATCGTGCTCGCCCGGCGCGCGCACCGGATCGTGCTGCTCGACGCGGCCTGGGCGATCCCGGTCGCGATCGCCTTCGGGATCCTCGCGCTCCTGTTCGCGCGCGGGGCGCAGGGGCGGATCCGCGCGACGCTCGAGCGCGCGGGCGGGAGGGCGCGCCTGCGCTGGGGCCGCCGCCTCGCCGTCGCCGGCATCTGCCTGGCGCTCTCCGCCGCGCTCGCCGTCGGCTTCTACGAGCTTCTGCTCCGCCTCGAAAACTAAGGGAACCCGGGTCCCAGGGGAACCCTGGTTCCCCCGCTACGAGATGGCGACCATGCGCTCGATCGCCAGGCGGGCGCGCTCGGCGATCTCGGGCTCGACGGTGATGCGGTGCTTGCCCTCGCGGAGCGAGTCGCGCACCTTCTCGAGCGTCGTCACCTTCATGTAGCGGCAGACCGCGTCCTCTCGGACCGGCTCGAACCGCTTGCCGGGCGCCTCCCGCTCGAGGCGGTGGAGGATCCCGGTCTCCGTCGCGACGAGGAAGCGCTTCGCCGGCGAGGTGCGTGCGTAGTTCACCATCTTCTCCGTCGAGAGGATCTGCGTCCGCCCGTCGGCGAACGCCATCGCCTGGCTCGCGCAGCCGCACTCGGGGTGGACGAGCAGCTCCGCGTCCGGCGCCTCACGGTGCCAGCGCTCGATGTCGTCCGGACGGATGCCGGCGTGGACGTGGCACTCGCCCATCCAGATCGTCAGCTTCCGTCCGGTCACCCGCTCCAGCCAGAGCCCGAGGAACAGGTCCGGCAGGAACAGGATCTCCCGCTCCCGGGGGATCGCCTCGATCACCTGCTGCGCGTTGCCGGAGGTGCAGCAGTAGTCCGTCTCCGCCTTCACCTCTGCGGTCGTGTTCACGTAGGAGACGACGACGGCGCCGGGATGCTCCGCCTTCCACGCGCGCAGCTGGTCGGCGGTGATCGACGCGGCGAGCGAGCAGCCCGCGCCGAGATCCGGCAGCAGCACCGTCTTCTCCGGGCTGAGGATCGCGGCCGTCTCCGCCATGAAGTGAACGCCGCAGAAGACGATCGTGGACGCGTCCGTCGCGGCCGCCTGGCGGGAGAGGCCGAGCGAGTCGCCGACGTAGTCGGCGACGTCCTGGACCTCGGGACGCTGGTAGTTGTGCGCGATCACGACGGCGTCGCGCTCGCGCGCGAGCGCGCGCACCTCCTCCTGCAGCTCGGTGAACGCAGCGGTGGTCAGAGCACCTCCAGCGAGACGTGGAGCGAGCGCGCGCCGTGGGTGAGCGCGCCGACGGAGATGTAGTCGACGCCGGTCTCCGCATACGCGCGCACGGTGGTGGGGGAGATGCCGCCGGACGCCTCGAGCGCGGCGCGCCCGCCGACGAGCGCGACCGCGCGGGACACGTCCTCCGGCGACATGTTGTCGAGGAGGATCCGCTCGACGCCCGCGTCGAGCGCCTCGCCGACCTGGTCGAGCGTCTCCGCCTCGACCTCGACCGGGAACCCGTCGGTGCGCCCGCGCACGAGCGCGACGGCCGCGGCGATCCCACCGGCCACACGGAGATGGTTCTCCTTGACGAGCACGGCGTCGTAGAGGCCGGCGCGGTGGTTGCTGCCGCCGCCGCAGCGGACCGCGTACTTCTCGAGCGCGCGCAGCCCCGGCGTCGTCTTGCGGGTGTCGAGGATCGTCGCACCGGTGCCGTCGACGAGATCGACGAAGCGCCGCGTCAGCGTCGCGATCCCGCAGAGCCGGGCGAGGAGGTTGAGCGCCGTCCGCTCGGCCGTGAGGACGGCCCGCGCCGGTCCTTCGACCTCCGCGAGCACCGCGGGCGGGGTCGCGACGAGCGCACCGTCCGCGAGGAGGACGTCGACCTGCACCTCGGCGTCGAGCGCGCGGAACACGGCGGCGGCGGCGTCGACGCCGCAGACGACGCCCGGCTCTTCGAGCAGCAGCTGGGCGCGGCAGCGCAGGTCCTCGGGGACGATCGCGTCGGTGGTGACGTCGCCGTCGCCGACGTCCTCGACGAGGGCGAGCTCGGCGACGCGCTCGATGGCGTCCGCGGTCAGCTCCATCGCTCCAGCTCCGGCGCGGCGCCGTGCCGCAGCACGAAGTGGCCGGCGAGCGCCGCGTCCTCGCCCGGGAAGTCCTCGCGGAAGTGGACGCCGCGGCTCTCCGTGCGCGCGAGCGCGCTCTCGGCGATCAGCCGGGCGAGCGGGACGGGCGCGTCGAGCAGGCGGGTCAGCCCCTCGGCGTTGCGGATCAGGCCCGCCTCGCGCCACATCGCCGCACGCAGCTCGGGCGTCACGGGCGGCTCCGGCTCGGGAATCTGCGGCTCGGTCGATCGCGGCGCCGGCTCGGCGAGCGCTGCGAGCGCGGCGCGCCGGCCGAACACGAGGCACTCGAGCAGGGAGTTCGACGCGAGCCGGTTCGCGCCGTGCACTCCGGTGCACGCGCACTCGCCGGCGGCGTAGAGGCCGGGAACGGTCGCGCCTCCGTCGAGGTCGGTGACGATCCCGCCGATCGAGTAGTGCGATGCGGGCGCGACCGGAATCGGCTCGCGCGCCGGGTCGTAGCCCGCCCGCTCGAGCGTCGCGATGAGCGCCGGATAGCGCCCCCGCTCGATCCCGCGCAGGTCGAGCTGTGCGCGCTCGCGTGCGGCGATCGCGCGCGCGACGACGTCGCGCGGTGCGAGCTCGTCGGTGAAGCGCTCGCCGGCGTCGTCGAGGAGCAGGGCGCCGGCGCCGCGCAGCGCCTCCGAGAGGAGGAAGCCGTCGTCGAGCAGCGCCGTCGGATGGAACTGGACGAGCTCGAGGTCGGCGAGGGCGGCCCCCGCGCGGTAGGCGAGCATCAGGCCCTCCCCGAGCGCGCCGGGCGGGTTCGTCGTCCGCTCCCAGAGCGCCGCGTAGCCGCCGGTGGCGAGCAGCGTCGCGCCTGCCGCCACCGTCCGCCGGTCGCTGACGACCCCGGCGCACCGCCCGTCCACGACGGTGAGCGACAGCGCCCGCTCGCCCTCCGCGACGTCGATCCGCGGATGCGCCCGCACACATGCGGCGAGGACGTCGGCGATCCGCCGCCCGGTCTCGGCGCCCCCGGCGTGGACGACGCGGCTGCGCGAGTGGCCGCCCTCGAGCGCGAGCCCGTCGTCGAACTCGACACCGAGCTCGACGAGGTCCGCGATCCGGGCCGGAGCCTCCTCGGTCAGCACCTGCACCGCGGTCGGGCTGCAGAGGCCCCGCCCGGCCGCGAGCGTGTCCGCCGCGTGGAGGGCGGGGTCGTCGTCGGGGCCGACGGCGGCCGCGACGCCGCCCTGCGCCGCGTAGCTGTTCGACGCCTGGAGCGCGCCTTTCGCGAGGAGCAGCACGCGGGCGTCGCCCGCGGCCGCGAGCGCCGCGTAGAGGCCGGCGACGCCGCCCCCGACGATCGCGAGATCGAAGGTGTCGAGTTTTCTCCTCAAAGGCGATAACCTGGTCAAGAGTCTACCTCATGGTTACCGACCCACGAGCGAAAACGATGGCGCACGGCGTGCTCGCGGCCGTCCTCCAGGTGCGGGACGGGCGCCTGCAGGCGCTGCTCTGGCAGCGCGGGCAGGACCCGTTCAAGGGCTCGTGGGCGCTCCCCGGCGGCGAGCTCGCCGCGGACGAGACGCTCGAGCAGTCGATCCGGCGCCACCTCGCGCAGAAGGTCGACGTCCGCGAGCTCTCGCATCTCGAGCAGCTGGAGACGCTGAGCGACCCGGACCGGAACCCGCTCCGCCGCGAGCTCGCCACCGCCTACCTCGGCCTCGTCCCCGCGGGAATCGACCCGGCCGTCCCGCCGGACACGCGCTGGCACCCGTTCGACGCGCTGCCGGAGCTCGCCTTCGACCACGGGTCGATCCTGCTCGCCGCGCGCGCCCGCCTGCGCGCGAAGCTCTCGTACACGAACCTCGGCTTCGCGCTGGCGCCGCCGGCGTTCACGATCGCCGACCTCCGCGATCTCTACAGCGCGGCGCTCGGCCATCCCGTCTCCGCGACGAACCTCCAGCGCGTGCTCGTCCGTCGCGGCCTCCTCGAGGCGACCGGCGAGCACCGGCACTACGGCGGCGGGGGAGGGCGGCCTGCGGCGCTCTACCGGTTCCGCTCGCGCGCGCTCCGGATCACCGACCAGTTCGCCGTGCTCCGGCCCCCGGGCGGCTAGTGCCGCAATCCCGTCCTAGAATGGTGCGGCGATGTTCGAGATAGGCAACAGCCTGCGCGAGGCGCGTGTCCGCCAGGGCCTCGACTACGCCCAGGTCGAGCTCGGGACGAAGATCCGCTCGAAGTATCTCCGCGCGCTCGAGGAGGAGCAGTTCGAGACGCTGCCGGCCCAGCCGTACGTCAAGGGCTTCCTCCGCACCTACGCGGACTACCTCGGCCTCGACGGGCAGCTGTACGTCGACGAGTACAACTCGCGCTACGTCGTCGACGGCCACGAGGACGGGGCGCCGATCGTGCGCCGCCCGCCGTCGGCGCGGGCCCGCCGCGACCGCGGCGTCGAGCGGCGCGTCGTGCTGCTCGCGCTGCTCGGGATCGCGCTGCTGACGGCGCTCGTCATCATCGCGTGGAAGTTCGGGGGCGACAACTCGTCGGCGCCTCCGGCCGTGACCTCCTCGTCGCCGCCGGCGCCGAGGACGCTCCAGCTCACCGGCGTGAGCGGCGGCACCTACGTCGAGGTGCGCCGCAACTCGGCGACGGGCGCCGTCCTCCTCCAGGCGACGATCCCGTCGGGCCACAAGGAGGTGCTCGACGGCTCGCGCTTCTGGCTGTACGTGAAACGCTCCTCGGGCGTCCGCGTCGCGCTCGGCGGCAAGGCCGTCGCGCTGCCCGCGCGGCGGAATCTGCGCGTGATCGTCACGCCGACGCGCACGGCGCTCGCGAACGGTTGAGCCGTCCCCGCGCCGTCATCGTCGTCACGGGCAGCGAGCTCGTTCGCGGCGAGCGCACCGACCTGAACGGGCCGTTCCTCGCCCGCGAGGCGCTCCGGCTCGGCCTCGAGCCGGCGCGGATCGCCATCGTCGGCGACGCGCCGGAGGAGCTGGAGGCGGCGCTGCGCGAGGGGCTCGAGGCCGACGCGTGCCTCGTCTCCGGCGGCCTCGGGCCGACACACGACGACCGCACCGTCGAGATGGTGGCCCGCGCCGCCGGCGTCGGCCTCCGGGTGGACGAGGAGCTCGAGCGCGAGATCGAGAGCGTCTCCCGCGCCGCGGCGGAGCGGCTCCGGCGCCCGTACGCGGACTTCGCGCCGGGGGTGACGAAGCAGGCGACGCTGCCGGAGGGCGCGCTTTCGCTCGGCCTCGCCGGGACGGCGCCGGGGCTGCTCCTCGAGACGGCTGCGGGCTGCGTCGCCGTCGTTCTGCCGGGCCCGCCGTCGGAGCTGCGGCGGCTCTGGCCGAACGCGCTCGAGACTGACGCGTTCCGCGCGCTGCTCTCCCGCACGCAGCCGCCGGGGCGGCGCGTCCTCCGCTTCTTCGGCGTGAGCGAGTCGGCGGTCGCGCGCGCGCTCGCGGAGGCGGGCGGGGACGGCGACGGGGTGGAGGCGACGATCTGCGCCCGCGACTTCGAGATCCACGTCGACCTCGTCGTCGAGCCGGGCGCCGACGACCGTGCGGACGCGCTCGTCGAGCGGCTCCTGCCGCCGATCGAGCGCTGGCTCTTCTCCCGCGACGAGCGGCCGATCGAGGAGCACGTCCTCGCGCTCTGCCGGGCGCGCGGACTCCGGCTGGCCACGGCGGAGTCGTGCACGGGCGGGCTCGTCGCGGCGCGGCTGACGGGCATCCCGGGCGCGAGCGACGTCTTCGTCGGCGGCGTCGTCGCGTATGCGAACGGTGTCAAGGAGGACGAGCTCGGCGTCCCCGAGGAGCTGCTCGCCGAGCACGGCGCCGTCTCGCCCGAGGTCGCGGCGGCGATGGCGCGGGGAGCGCGCGAGCGGCTCGGCGCCGACGTGGCGGTGGCGGTGACCGGCATCGCCGGCCCGGACGGCGGCACGCCGGAGAAGCCCGTCGGGCTCGTGTACCTCCACGTCGACGGGCCGAGCGGGGGTCGCGGGCGGGAGTTCGCCTTCCCGGGCGATCGCGCCTCGATCCGCGCCCGCTCGACCGTCGGCGCCCTCCATCTCGTGCGGCGGCAGCTGGCGGGAAGTCTCGACGAAGGCGTATGACTCGCGTGTGACGTCGAGCGCTAGCGTGGGCGGGGATGACCGGCTCAGGCTCTTCCTCGCGCTGCGGCTCCCCGAGCCCGTCCTCGACGGCGTCGTGGGCTGGCAGGCGGCCCGGCTCGACGGCGTCCCCGGCGTGCGAGTCGTCCCGCGCGAGGGCATCCACGTCACGCTCGCCTTCCTCGGCCACCGGCCCGCGCGGGAGCTCGACGGCATCGTCCGGGAGCTGCGGGCGGCCGCGGCTGCGGCCGGGCCGGATCTGCGTCTCACCCCGTCCCGCTACCGGGAGACCCGGAGCGTCGCGATGCTCGTGCTCGACGACGAGGCCGGCCGCGCGGCGGCGCTCGCCGGCGACCTCCACGGGCGCCTGGAGCGGCTCGGCGTCTACACGCCCGAGCGGCGGCCGTGGCTCCCGCACCTCACCGTCGCCCGCTTCCGGCAGCCGCCTCGGCTCCGGCTCGAGCCGCCGGCCATGGGAACGTTTGTTCCGTCCGACGCGGCTGCTTATCTATCACGGCTGCGACCGAGCGGGGCGCAGTACGAGGTACTCGAATCGGTTGCGCTAGGAGGCTGACCAGTGGACAAGAACGACGCACTCGACGTCGCGCTCGGCCAGATCGAGCGCCAGTTCGGCAAGGGCTCGGTCATGAAGATGAGCGACCGCGCGGCGGTGTCCATCGGCGCCGTCTCGACGGGCTCGCTCTCGCTCGACCTCGCGCTCGGGATCGGCGGCCTGCCCCGAGGCCGGATCGTCGAGATCTTCGGCCCGGAGTCGTCGGGCAAGACGACGCTCGTCTACCACGTCATCGCCGAGGCGCAGCGCCGCGGCGGCATCTGCGCCTTCATCGACGCCGAGCACGCGATGGACCCGGCGTACGCGAAGCGGATCGGCGTCGACATCGACAACCTCCTGGTCTCGCAGCCGGACACGGGCGAGCAGGCGCTCGAGATCGCGGAGCTGCTGATCCGCTCCGGCGCGCTCGACGTCGTCGCCATCGACTCGGTCGCGGCGCTGACGCCGAAGGCGGAGATCGAGGGCGAGATGGGCGACTCCCACGTCGGCCTCCAGGCGCGTCTCATGTCGCAGGCGCTGCGCAAGCTCGCCGGCACGCTCAACCGCACCGACACGATCTGCCTCTTCACGAACCAGCTGCGCGAGAAGATCGGCGTCATGTTCGGCAACCCGGAGACGACCCCGGGCGGTCGCGCGCTGAAGTTCTACGCGTCGGTGCGGCTCGACATCCGCCGCATCGAGACGCTGAAGGAGGGCGTCGAGGCGTTCGGGAACCGCGTGCGCGTCAAGGTGGTGAAGAACAAGGTCGCGCCGCCGTTCAAGCAGGCGGAGTTCGACATCATCTACGGCTCCGGCATCTCCTGGGAGGGCACCGTGCTCGACACGGGCCTCGAGCGGAAGATCGTCTCGAAGTCGGGCTCGTACTTCAGCCTCGGCGACGAGCGGCTCGGCCAGGGGCGCCAGAACGCGACCGCGTTCCTCCGCGAGCATCCGGACGTCACGCAGCAGATCCTCCGGCAGCTGCAGCTCGAGGTGGGGGAGGACCAGGTCGTCTCGGCCCGGTTGGAGCCGCTCGACGCCGACGCGCCGAGCGCGAATGGAAAGGTCGAGCTCGCAAAGGAAGCGATCGCGGCAGCTGCAGAGTCGGCTTCGAGCGTCTAGTCCTCCCGTGGCGCAGCCGCGGAGGACCGGAACCGTCACCGCGCTGCGGGAGCGGCCGCAGGGGCAGGTCGAGGTCGAGCTCGACGGGGCGCCGTGGCGGCTCGTCCCGGCGGACGCCGTCGTCCGCGCCGAGCTCCGCGTCGGGCGGCGGCTCGACCGCGAGACGGCGCGCACGCTCGCGCGGGAGCTGCGGCGTGCGCGGGCGGTGGGCATCGCCGTCCAGGCGCTCCGGTACCGCGACCGGTCGCGGCGCTCGCTCGAGGAGCGCCTGGCGAGCCGGGCGGTGCGCCCGGATGCGGGCGAGGCCGCGCTCGAGGCGCTCGAGCGGGCCGGGATCGTCGACGACGCGCGCGTCGCGGGCACGCGGGCGCGGGCGCTCGCGGAGCGGGGCTACGGCGACGCGGCGATCCGGTTCGACCTCGAGCGGCAGGGGATCTCCGGCGAGCTCGTCGAGCGTGCGGTCGCGGCGCTCGAGCCCGAGCGCGCCCGCGCCCGCCGGCTCGTCGGGCTCCGGGGCGCCGGCCCGAGGACGGCCCGGTGGCTCGCGGGGCGCGGGTTCGACGCCGAGGCGGTGGAGGAGGCCCTGGGCGCGCCGTTTGCGGCGGACGGGTGACGGCGCTAGGATCCACGCACGCTTTACCCGACATTTTTGCCTGCATACGGACTGTTTCGAATCACACGATCCTTTGAGACCGAGCTTCAGAACCGTTTCGAGAGTGAAGAGAGAGGAGCGTCCCTCGGGGTAGGTCGAGGCGACGCGTAACGGCGCGCCGCAACGCGCCGCAACGAGCGATTCCGAACGTCCGAGCCGGCGATGGCGGGTGGGCGACAACCCACCGAGCGAGGAGTGCGCGCGTGCTGATCGGGATCGGAGTCGCCATCGGGATCGCCGTCGGAGCGGCGGTCGCGCTGCTCGCGGTGTCGGTCTTCGGTGCAACCGGCGTCGGCAAGGCGCGGCGGATCCGTCGCCAGCTGATCGAGGACGCCGAGCGTGAGGCCGAAGCGGTCCGCCGCGAGGCACAGATCGAGTCGCGCGAGCAGGCGGTCAAGCTCCGCGCCGAGATCGACGCCGAGCTCGCCGACCGGCGTCAGCAGGTGCTGAAGATCGAGGAGCGCGTGCTCGCGAAGGAAGAGGAGATCGAGCAGAAGTTCGTCGAGATCTCCCGCCGCGAGCAGGGAATGGCCGACCGCGAGACGCACCTTCGGCAGCTCCAGGAGGAGATGAAGCAGGCGAAGCTCGCCGAGCAGGCGCAGCTCGAGCGCATCGCCGGAATGACGCAGCAGGAGGCGAAGTCGCATCTGCTCGAGCGCGGCGAGGAGCTCGTCCGGCACGACCTCAGCCGGCGCGTCCGCATGCTCGAGGAGGAGGCGCGCGCAGAGTCCAAGCGGCGCGCACGCAACCTCGTCGCCGACGCGCTGCAGCGCGTCGCCGCGAGCCACGCGGCCGAGACGACGGTCACGGTGATCGAGCTCCCGTCCGACGACATGAAGGGGCGGATCATCGGCCGCGAGGGTCGGAACATCCGCGCGCTCGAGCACCTCACCGGCGTCGACTTCATCATCGACGACACACCGCACGCGGTCGTGCTCTCGTCGTTCGACGGCCTTCGCCGCGAGGTTGCGCGCATGACCCTGACGAAGCTGATCGAGGACGGCCGGATCCACCCGGCCCGCATCGAGGAGACGTACTACCAGTCGAAGGCGGAGATCGAGGAGATGGTGCGGCAGGCGGGCGAGCAGGCCGTCTTCGAGGCGAACTGCGGCCCCTTCCACGAGGAGCTCGTGAAGATCCTCGGCCGGCTGCGCTACCGGACGAGCTACGGCCAGAACGTCCTCAAGCACACGCTGGAGGTCGTCCACCTCGCCGGGATCATGGCGACCGAGCTCGGCGCGAGCGTGAAGACCGCGAAGCGTGCGGCGATGCTCCACGACATCGGCAAGGCGATGACGCACGAGGTCGAGGGGTCGCACGCGCTCATCTCCGCGCAGCTCGCGCGGCGCTACGGCGAGGCGCAGGGTGTCGTGCACGCGGTCGAGGCGCACCACTACGAGGTGCAGCCGCAGACGGTGGAGGCCGTGCTCGTCATCGCGGCCGACGCGATCTCCGCGTCGCGCCCCGGCGCGCGCGGCGAGAGCCTCGAGCACTACATCAAGCGGCTCGAGTCGCTCGAGGAGCTCGCGGCGTCGAAGCCGGGAGTCGACAAGGTCTATGCGCTG
>Ga0335069_10016633_pt1 | contig 10256 bp, 10 predicted proteins | sample Lox_Sample_11_FD_206714 | JGI IMG/M metagenome (GOLD analysis project Ga0335069, IMG submission 206714) | Soil microbial communities from Loxahatchee National Wildlife Refuge, Florida, United States - Lox_Sample_1.1 | ecosystem: Environmental > Terrestrial > Soil > Wetlands | place: USA...
TACGCTGGGCGCCGTCACGCCCCCGCCGGGATATCTGCAAGCCGTTGCCGAGATCTGTCAACGTTATGGCGTGCTGCTGATCGCTGACGAAGTCATGACCGGGATGGGCCGCACCGGACGGAACTTCGCTGTCGAGCACTGGCTGAGCTCACAGAACGGTGTCGCGCCCGACATTCTGGTGACCGCAAAGGGGCTGTCGTCGGGATACGCGCCGCTGGGAGCGGTGATTGCCAGTCGCAGAGTGGTCGATGCCATTGCGGAAGGCTCGGGAGCATTTCTGCACGGCTTCACTTACAACGCACATCCGATCTCGGTAGCCGCGGGACGGGCGGTGCTCCGGCATTTGCAGTCGCGCAATCTACTGGCAGCGGCCGACTCTGAACATACCGGGACTGCCGGATCGGCGCTTAAGTCGGCGCTCGAAAGGCTGCGTGACATTGATGTCGTCGGCGATGTCCGAGGCCTCGGCCTGCTTTGGGGCGTCGAATTCGTGAGTGACAAGAAGACCAAAACTCCCTTCCCGCCGGAGGAGAATTTCGCCGGCTTGGTCGGACAAGCTTGCCGGAAGCGCGGGCTGCTGGTCTATCCGATGCAGGGCTGTGTGGACGGCATCGCAGGCGACCACCTGCTGATCGCGCCTCCGGCGGTGATCACAGCGGAGGAGATTGGGTGTGCGGTGGAACAGTTGCGGGCGGCGATCAAGAGGCCCGAATGATCCGTGTGTAGTTGGTGTGATGGCGATGTTAGGCGAACCATCGAGCGCTTGGCTTAGATTCTTTCCCTGTACTGATCTCGGACCTATCCTCATCACCGCCTCCTGGCAGTCGCTTTCTGATCTCCAGGTCTTCGACAACTGGCGGCACACTCGAAGCCGATCTGCGTGTTAGCTCACTTGGTGGCTTAGGGGACGATCTTGAACGCAACGCCCTGTCCGAGCAATCCGCCGTCGGGCGCCGTGCCGTAGATCGTACCGCCAGAGTCGAGCAACAGAGTGCATTGTGGGTGTGCACCCCGATTGGGCGTCCCGAACCGGTGCAGAATTGTCTCCTGCCAACCTCCGGATCCCTTCGTCAGCTCAAATACTGTTCCATAGTGATCAGGAACATTGACGATGTCGTCATCGTGGCCACTCAAGGTGGTCGTGCCGTAGAGATTGCCAGCGGCGTCGAATGTCAGGCCTGCAGCCGGAAACGCTCCGTCATGGTGTCCGTGAAATACATAGATATTCGTGTAGTTCCAGCCTCCACCCCCATCGGGAGCAAGCTGAAAGACCACACCGCAGCCATTGCCGCCGCAGAAGTCAGGGAAAGGGCCAAACATTGCTGTGCCGTACAGACTCCCCGCGCTATCAAAGATTACGCCTCCGGTTGGAGCCCAACTACGATCGCCGAATTCGTAGAGTACGGTTTCCGTCCAGGTGTCCCCCGTTCCCGGAGACAGCCTGAAGACGGTTCCCAAATCGAATGCGCCGCCGTTACTGCTGGTCCCATAAAGTTGGCTCGCGGCGTCGAATACCAGTGGACCGTTCGGGTGGGCAGCGCCATCGCCAAATGCATAGAGCACGGTTTCATTCCAGGCCCCATGGCCGGACGGTGAGAGGCGAAAGAGGGTGCCATCAAAATGGCCGCCGCCGCCGAAGGTTGTTCCGTAGAGATTGCCGGCGGCGTCAAAAATCAGATCGCCGTTTGGTACCGACCCATCGGCCGAGTCGGTAAAGGCGTGCAACACGGTCTCTTTCCATTTGCCCGTTTTTCCAGGTTTCAGCATAAACACGAGACCGCAACTACACGCGGGATCACCGCCAAACGCCGTGGTGCCGTAGACATTCCCGGCGCTATCAAGAGTGACTCGGCCAGCGGGCGTAGAGCCGTCGCGCCCTCCGGTGAAGTTGTAAAGCACGACCTCCTTGTAGGCGCCGCCTGGCAAGGGCTGGAGGCGGAAGACGACCCCGAAACCGCTTTCCCCTTTGGAGGCAGTGCCGTACAGGTTGCCGGTTGTATCGAGCACCAATCCGGCATAGGCTGTCGCCCCACCGCCTTTCCCAGCGTCGAAGCGACGGATCACGTGGTAGGTTGCGCCGAAGGCTAGGGTCGAAGTGACGAGGAAGGCGCTGAGAAGAAGTGTGCCACCGAGGCGGTGCAAGATGGTCCTTGCGAGGGAACGGAGGGTTCTTTCCACGACGAAATACTCCTCTACGGATGGTCGTCACCTGAGGTGAATTCGGTCCCCGCCAACTCGAAGGGCACGTTCGTGACAATAACCAGCCATGATAATGTCCCCAGGACAAGGGAAGTCAAGTTAATCTCTCGCGAATGCAGTCGCCTGCACTGTTGCGCCAACCACACTCGAGGAACTGTGCCGAGAGGGTTACCAATACAGACGGGAGTATGGCCGCCCAGGCTTAAAAGGCTCCGATTGGTTGCACCGTTGCCATATTCATGAGTTCCCCAAAGAATGACTGCGGCTAAACACTCACAACGCTCTGCGTCGACTTCAGTTGGATGCTCAACGCCTTTTTTTTTTGCACTCTTTCGCTCCTGACTTCCTCCACCAACCGTAAGCTGGCAAAGGGGATATCTGGTGATCTCCGTTTTACCCGCCGTGCATTGTCATCTCACCGGCCTTGCTCCACTCTGCCTCCTGCACGGAGGCAATTATGTCCACCTCATTGGCCGATTTTGCCGAGCAGGCTAACCCCCGAACCCTGGCCGAAGCCCGCCGGGCCAGCTTTCGGCAGGCGACGCGGGTCCACGGAAGCTTCGTGGCCGCAGTCGAGAAACGCACCCTGGTCTGGATGGCAGAGCGCATGCCCGCCTGGGTCAATTCCGACCACCTGACGATTCTCGGATTCGGCGCTCAGATCGCGACCGGAGTCTGTTACGCCCTGGCCACTTACGACCGCCGCGCCCTCTTGGCCGCCATTGTCTGCCTCGCTCTGAACTGGTTCGGCGACTCGCTCGACGGCACACTCGCCCGCGTTCGCCAGAAACAGCGCCCGCGATACGGGTTCTATGTTGATCACATGATCGACTCGATCGGCGCCACCGCCATGATGGGCGGTCTCGCGCTCTCGGGGTACATGCATCCCGTGATTGCGATCGGGCTGCTGATTGCGTTCCTGCTGCTCTCGATCCAGTCGTATCTGGCTACGTACACGCTCGGCGAATTTCATCTTTCGTTCTGGCGGTTTGGCCCGACGGAATTGCGGATCCTACTGGCCGTCGGAAACCTGGCGTTGTTCCGCTGGGCGTGGGTGATCCACGGGAAATATCGCCTGTTCGACATCGGTGGTGTGATCGGGCTGGGTGGGATGCTCCTGATGCTGATCGTCGTCAGCTTGAAGAACACTGTCCGGCTGTATCGCGAGGAGAGGATTGGATGAACGGTTCACAGTTCACAGTTCTCCGTTCTCAGAAAAGCCCAGCGCGTTTATTCATTCGCTGGTTGAAGTTCAACTTCGTCGGCGGGATCGGAATTGGAGTTCAGCTGGCATCGTTAGCCATCTTCCGATCGCTGTTCGGCCTGAACTATCTCTTAGCCACTGCTCTTGCCGTCGAGGCGGCAGTCATCCACAACTTCCTCTGGCACGAGCGCTTCACATGGGCCGACCGGCCAGCCGGGCGCCCGGTGCATTCGCTGGCCCGGCTGGTGCGATTCAATTTCAGTAACGGGGCAGTCTCGATCATCGGCAACCTTCTTCTGATGCGCATGCTGGTGGGGCAACTGCGGCTCAATTATGTGGCCGCCAATCTGATGGCCATCACGGTGTGCTCACTGGCTAATTTCTTGCTCAGCGATCGCTTCGTTTTTCGGCGCGTGTCGCGGGCGATGCCATCGAGGGTCGAGAACAGAATCTGACCGCGCCGCAATCCTAGGATTCTTTGGTCAAGACATCCAGTCTCTCAATCTCGTCCTGGAGTTTGCGGGCTGCCCACCGATTCAGTCTGTCGATGCCGAGAAACACCATTGCACAGAAAATTGCGATAAACGCGAAGGCGGCGATGATCACGCTGGCATGCGCCTTAGCATTCGGCTGCTGCAAAGTGAACACGAGAAGCCCAACGAGAAAGACCGTCATGCCGGGTACCAGCGGCAGCAGATACCAGCTCCAGGCACTGTGCAACAGGTCTCGCTGTCGCTCCAGTTCACTGCGGTGGAAATCGATACAGGTTTGGAATGCCATCTCCGCAGGCACCACGGCTGAAGCGCCCCGTTTGTGCAGCGTAGCGAGAATATAGAACGTGCCGGCGATCAGGAGAGCGCAGCCGAGCCGCGGCAGTAGCGGAGGGATCGTCCAGGCCATGTATCCGAATGTGCCGATCACGAGCGCGCCGGCTGCATACTCGCGCAGGTTTCTCCACAGAACTCGGCTCTGGAGCTTTCCGGCCTTCCGCCGAAGTTGCTCGAGCGAGATGTTAACTCTCGCCGTGGGCTGGTTCTTCCAGATCTTGGCCATGTCATTGCAAGCTTCGTTCGTCATGAATTCCTCCTTCATAAAACCTGCGGGCAAGGATGTTCTTGATGCGATGAATTTTCGTCGCCACGTTCCCGGGCGAGATGCCGGTGATCTCCGCGATCGAAGCCGCATCCATGTCTTCGAGGCGGGAGAGGATCACCTGACGGTCGAGCGGTTTCAGCTGTTGGATCAATTGCAGAAGTCTTTCGATGGCCTGCCGCTGATCCAGCATTTGCTCCCGGTCTTCGACCACAGCTTGTACCTCGACGGTTTCGAGGCCCACCAGGGTACGCGAGTTCCGCCGATGGTCACGGATGACATGCGAGGCGGCGACGTTATGCGCCACGCGATATACCCAAGTTCGCAGCGAACAGCGTCTGTCGAATCGGGCCAGGCTCTGCCAGAGGGCAAGATGAATTTCCTGCGACAGATCTCGGCAACGATCCGGATCCGCTTCGTAGCCTCGCACAAGGCGCTCCAGGGCAGAACCGTGACTGGCAGCAGCTTCCTGATAGAGTTCGTCTTGGCGGGATGTCCGTATCGCGGATTCGGTTTCCATCGCCTTGCACTCCTGGCCCTTACATCTAGGTAGTCAGCGGCGGGACGAATTTCTTACAGTCCATTCGCTTTCCCAAGCTTGAAGCTGTGAGCGTGAGTCACTTCATCCGGCACCTAAGGTAACCTGCCTGCGGGGGTTCCTCCCGCGAAGAATCCGGGATATAATTTCATCAGTAATCATGCGCTCGAATGGTTCCATCTCGCGGCTGAGAATTTGCTGGATTGAGGGACGCGCTTGTCCCCGCCGCTACCTTTCTGTCCTTCCTTCGCACGTGCGTGCCAATCTGTTTGGCAGCGACTAAGTTTTCCCTCCACCTATCGGAAGTGGCCCTCGCTATGAGCTCTTAGCTGCGCACGTCGTGATTCGCTGAATCACGGGATGGCGGCCCACTGAGAGCTGAGAACCCGAGAACCGAGAACTAGATCCGGAGGATCCTATGACCACCAAGGCTCTGACTGTTGGCCCCAAGCTGAAGACTGCCGTTCCGGGCCCCAACGCCAAACGCATTGTCGCAGGCGACGATCAATATATTTCGCCGTCGTACACCCGTTCCTATCCGCTTGTTGCCAAACGCGGACGAGGCGTCGTCGTCGAAGACGTCGATGGCAACGAATTCTTTGATTTTTCCGCCGGCATTGCTGTGACCTCGACCGGCCACTGCCATCCCGAAGTGGTTGTCGCCATTCAACGGCAGGCAGGCGAACTGATTCACATGTCGGGAACCGATTTCTATTACGAGAGCATGGTGACGCTGGCCGAGCGGCTGTCGGCGATCGCTCCCATGCCCGGGCCACACAAGATCTACTACGGCAACTCGGGGACCGAGGCGATCGAATGCGCAATGAAGCTCGCTCGTTATCACACGAAGCGGCAACAGATCATCGCTTTCTATGGCGCGTTCCACGGACGGACGATGGGCTCGCTTTCTCTCACGGCATCGAAACCGCAGCAAAAGCGTCGTTTTTCGCCACTCGTTCCGGGAGTGACTCACGTGCCTTACCCGGACGTCTATCGTGGTGGCGCAGGCCAGGATCCCGACAAATACGCCCTTGACTGCGCCCGTTTCATCGAAGACAGACTGTTCAAGACGACGCTCGCTCCGGAGGAAGTCGCCGCGATTTTCGTCGAGCCGATCCAGGGGGAAGGCGGCTATGTGGTAGGGCCGACGATCTTCATGCAGGAGTTGCGTCACATCTGCGACAAGCACGGGATTCTGCTGGTTGTCGACGAAGTACAGTCCGGTGTCGGCCGCACCGGTAAGTGGTGGGCGGTCGAGCACACAGGTGTTCATCCCGACATCGTCTGCAGCGCCAAAGGAATTGCTTCCGGCATGCCGCTCGGCGTTGTGATCAGTAAGGCCGAAGTTATGGACTGGGTGCCGGGCTCGCATGCTTCCACCTTCGGAGGCAACCCGGTCTGCATCGCGGCCGCCCTGGCGACGCTCGATGTGATCGAGAGAGAAGGACTGATTCGCAACGCGAAGGAAGTCGGCGATCACATACTGCAACGGATGGCGGATTGGCCGCGGAAGCATAAGCTCGTCGGCGACGTTCGTGGGCGCGGGCTGATGGTCGGCGTCGAGATCGTGAAAGATCAGAAGACACGCGAGCGAGCGCACGAGGATCGCGATCGCATCGTCGAACTGGCCTTTGAACGCGGTATTCTCTTCCTCGGTTGTGGTCCGAACACGGTGCGCCTCTCGCCGCCGCTCCTCGTCACCCAGGAAGAAGCTGACGTCGCCATCGATGTGCTCGAAGAATCGATCAGCATCGTTGAGAAGAACACATAAACGGAGACACGCGATGTGGACCGGAAAAATTGAGTCCATCCACATCGCTTCCGCTCCCAAAGAGCCGGTGCGGGCTCTCGATCATGCAGTTCTGATTCCCGGCGTGGGTGTAGAAGGTGATCGCTACGCTTTGAAGCAAGGCACCTTCTACAAGCCCGAGCCGGATTTCGAACTCACGCTGATCGAAGCGGAGGCGATTGAGGCGCTGAAGCGCGACTACGATGTGGAACTGGTGGCCGGTGAGGCTCGCCGGAACATTGTCACGCGCGGCGTCGCGCTGAATCATCTGGTTGGCAGGGAATTCACAATCGGCAATGTCCGCATCCGCGGCATTCGCCTCTGCGAGCCTTGCGATCACCTGCAGCAAGTGACTGGGAAGCAGTTGATCAAGGGACTGCGCCATCGTGGTGGGCTGCGGGCACAGATTCTCTCGCCAGGCACGATCCGCGTTGGTGACGCAATCACAGAGTAGCGCCAGCCACTCGCGCCAGAAGGGAACGATGGGCGACAACACACTTCGCGAACTCGTCTACGGCCAGGGAGCCCATGCCGATACGCTGGCGTGTGTCGAGGACCTCCCGGCGCAGGTTGCGATCCGGCGGACGGAAGGTTCTCCGCATTCCATCTGGCAGATTGTCGAGCACATGAATTACTGGATGGATTATGAGCTTCGGCAGGTGGCGGGTGAACATCCGCGCTACCCGGATCAAGCGATCGAGAGTTGGCCGGAACATCCGCAGCCGGCTGCGGACGAGCAATGGCAGGCGACGGTGAAACGCTTCTCCGGTCTGCTGTCAAGTCTCTCCGCACTCGCCGAATCGGATGCGGGAGTGTTGGACCGTTCAGTCGTCGATGCCCATGCGCCGGGTTCAACGCGCCCCTCGACCGCGCGTCGGATGCTCATGCAGATCACGGCGCATAACAGTTATCACGCGGGACAAATCGCCCTGCTCAGGCGACAATCGGGCGCCTGGCCTCCACAGCGAGGCGGAGACAGCTGGTAAATCGTAACTTGGCCGCTCGTCGCTCATCCAATAACAATCGATATCTTTCGTACGCAGGAAATATCAATGCCACGCTTCACAACTCGAACGATCGTTGCCCTCGCGGTCGCACTGTTGCTGTGGGCGTCGGCTTTCGCAGGCATCCGCGCCGGATTGCGCGCCTACTCACCCGCACATCTGGCGATCCTGCGGTTCCTGGTGGCCTCGGCGGTGCTTGCCATCTACGCGGCGATCGAGCACTTCCGTCGCCCGCAATGGCGCGATGTTCCTGGGCTTGTCCTTACCGGCTTTCTCGGGATCACGATCTACAATCTCGGCCTTAATTACGGGGAAACGCGGGTTACCGCTGGCTCGGCCAGCTTGCTGATTGCCTCTGTGCCCATCTGGACAGCTCTGTTTGCCCGCTTCTGGTTGCACGAGAAGTTGACGCCGGCTGGATGGTTGGGAGTATTTCTGAGCTTTGCGGGTGTGGCGTTGATCGCGAGTGGAGAAGGCGGAGGGGTTCGTCTCTCGCCACAGGCGCTCATCATCCTCGTGGCAGCGATCACGTCGGCTGTGTACATGATCCTGCAGAAACATTACCTGGGCCGCTATAGTGCGCTGGAATTCACCGCGTATTCGATCTGGCTCGGAACCCTGCTCATGCTTCCGTTCGGCAGCGGATTTGCCCACGCGCTGCGTGTTGCGCCGGCATCGGCGACGCTTGCGGTGGTCTACCTGGGTATCTGCCCCGGCGCATTGGCGTATGTGGCATGGGCGTACGTGTTATCGCATGGAACCGCCGGACGGACGGCGACGCTCCTTTACCTGATTCCCGTAATGGCGATCGGAATCGCGTGGTTGTGGCTGGGCGAAGTGCCGCGCTGGATCTCCCTCGTCGGAGGCGTCGTCGCTCTGGCAGGGGTCGTGCTCGTGAACACGAAGGGAAAAACGGCCCACGCGAGTCAGATGACACTCGCTGCCAAGGCATAACGGCGAAATCGCAGCTTGAAGTGAGGGGAGCGACAGACAACGCCGAATCCTACCCAACTCATCGTGATCGCGGTCACATCTCAGGTACCCTGACTGCCGCTACAGTCAGAGCGGATGCCTTCCATGCTTTCGGGACGGGCGACTCAAACGGCGCTGCGTGCCCTCGACTGGATCGCGGCGCACACCCTTGCCGCTGAACAACAAGCGGCGCACCTGGCGGTTGGCCGGCGCGGCGAGGAGGACGCCTACTTCTACCTGCGGCGAAAGGGATACGTCCTTATCGCGCGGAACTATCGTTCGCCTCATTACCGCGGTGAATTGGACCTGATCGGGTGGGACAAGGATGTACTCTGCTTCGTCGAGGTCAAGACCCGAACGAGCCGTGATGTGAAGCCCGCCGAAGCCGCCGTAGATCACGAAAAACAAAGAGAGTTGGCGGCAATGGCCCGCGAATTTCTCCGCCACGTGCAACCTTCGTGCCAGTGGCGCTTCGACGTGCTCGCCGTATACTATGAAGCGAAAGTTGCCCGGCCATCATTCGAGCTGTTTCAAAATGCGTTCTCCGTGTCGTACAATCGCTGACTTGCGGTTCTGTGACAATCACGAAAAACGCAGCACTGAAAGGATTTAGTACGTGCCTGAGTTGAGAAAAGACCCGATCGTTGGACGTTGGGTCATCATATCTACGGATCGCGCCAAGCGTCCTACCGACTTTGTGCGCGAGGGTGTGAAAATCAAGGGCGGGTTCTGCCCGTTTTGTTATGGCAATGAGAGCAAGACGCCGCCTGAGATCCTGGCCTATCGGCCCAGCAGCAACGGGACTCCGCAAAAAGACAGTCCTGGGTGGACGATCCGTGTCGTTCCCAACAAGTTTCCGGCGCTCGGTATCGAAGGCAATCTGAACAAACAGGCCGAAGGCATGTTCGACAAGATGAACGGCATCGGCGCCCACGAAGTCATTATCGAGACCCCCGACCACAATGCCACCTTGGCGACGCTGCCGCCCAAGCGCATCGAAGATGTTCTCTGGGCGTTCCGCGATCGCATCCTCGACCTGAAGAAGGATCGCCGCTTCAAATACATTTTGATTTTCAAGAATCACGGCGAAGCAGCAGGCGCGTCGCTCGAGCACGCGCACTCGCAGTTGATCGCTTTGCCGATTCTGCCGATTTATGTGGTGGAGGAATTGCAGGGAGCGAAGCAGTACTACATTTACAAGGAACGGTGCGTCTTCTGCGACATAATTCGTCAGGAAACCGACAACGGCATTCGCGTAGTCGGCGAAAATGAGGACTTTCTGACCCTCGCGCCCTACGCGCCGCGTTTCCCGTTCGAAACTTGGATTCTCCCCAAACGTCACGAGTCTGCCTTCGAGAACTCTTCGTCGCATATGTTTGAAAATCTTGCCAAAGCGATGAAGTCGCTGCTGATGAAAGCCGATCGCGTACTCGACAATCCGCCATACAACCTGGTCAT
>Ga0335069_10016634_pt1 | contig 10256 bp, 12 predicted proteins | sample Lox_Sample_11_FD_206714 | JGI IMG/M metagenome (GOLD analysis project Ga0335069, IMG submission 206714) | Soil microbial communities from Loxahatchee National Wildlife Refuge, Florida, United States - Lox_Sample_1.1 | ecosystem: Environmental > Terrestrial > Soil > Wetlands | place: USA...
GGTCACCAACGTGATCGGCAACGGGGTGGTGGTGGATCCGGGGGTGCTGCTCGACGAGCTGAAGGGCCTCGAGGACCGCGGCGTCGACACCACGAAGCTGCTGATCTCCGCCGACGCGCACCTGCTATTGCCCTACCACGTGGCCATCGACAAGGTCACCGAGCGCTACATGGGCAACAAGAAGATCGGCACCACCGGCCGCGGCATCGGGCCGTGCTACCAGGACAAGATCGCCCGCCAGGGCATCCGCGTCGCCGATGTGCTCGACCCCGAGCAGCTGACCCACAAGGTCGAGGCCGCGCTGGAACTCAAAAACCAGATCCTAGTCAAGATCTACAACCGCAAGGCGCTGGACCCGCACCAGGTAGTCGAGGCCCTGCTGGAACAGGCGCAGGGGTTCCGGCACCGCATCCGCGACACCCGCCGGCTGCTCAACGCGGCGCTGGAGGCCGGCGAGACGGTGTTACTCGAGGGCTCGCAGGGCACCCTGCTCGACGTCGACCACGGCACCTATCCCTACGTGACGTCGTCGAATCCGACGGCGGGCGGCGCGTGCGTGGGGTCCGGGATCGGCCCGACCCGGATCACCGCGGTGCTGGGCATCCTCAAGGCCTACACCACGCGGGTGGGGTCCGGCCCGTTCCCCACCGAGCTGTTCGACGAGAACGGCGAATACCTGTCCAAGACCGGCGGCGAATTCGGCGTCACTACCGGGCGGCGCCGGCGCTGCGGCTGGTTCGACGCCGTCGTGGCCCGCTACGCCACCCGGGTCAACGGCATCACCGACTTCTTCCTGACCAAGCTCGACGTGCTCTCCAGCCTGGAGACCGTGCCGGTCTGCGTGGGCTACCAGATCGACGGGGAGCGCATCCACGACATGCCGATGACCCAGAGCGACCTGCACCGCGCCGAGCCGATCTACGACGAGCTGCCCGGCTGGTGGGAGGACATCTCGGACGCGCGGGAGTTCGACGACCTGCCCGCCAAGGCGCGTGACTACGTGTTGCGGCTGGAAGAGCTTGCCGGAGCACATGTTTCGTGCATCGGCGTCGGCCCCGGGCGTGACCAGACGATCGTGCGCCGCGACGTCCTGGCGGCCCGCCCGTGACGGAAGCGGACCCCAGAGAACTCGACCCCGAATACCAGCACCACGGCGGCTTTCCCGACTACGGCCCGGCCAGCCCCGGCCCGGGATTCGGCCGGTTCGTCGCGGCGATGCGCCTGCTGCAGGACCTTGCCGTGTCCGCCGACCCGGGCCCAGACCTTCAGGACGTCTGGGACGATGCGGCCGACCGTGCCGCGGCCCTGGTGGAAGTGCTGCGCCCGTTCCAGGCCGAGGAGGGCCGGGCGCCGGCCGGCCGCACGCCCGGCCTGCCGGGCATGGGCAGCCTGCTGCTGCCGCCCTGGACGCTGACGCGCTACGCCCCCGACGGCGTCGAAATGACGGGATATTTCAGCCGGTTCCACGTCGGGGGCAATCACGCCGTGCACGGCGGCGTGCTGCCGCTGCTGTTTGATCACATGTTCGGCATGATCTCCCACGCCGCGGGACGCCCGATCAGCCGCACGGCCTTCCTGCATGTCGACTATCGCAAGGTCACGCCGATCGACGCGCCGCTGGCGGTGCGCGGGCGCGTCACCAGTGCCGAGGGGCGCAAGGCGTTCGTCGCCGCGGAGTTGGTCGACGGGGACGACACCGTGCTGGCCGAGGCCAACGGGCTGATGGTGCGGCTGCTTCCCGGCCAGCCATAGGCTGAATTGGCCGTCCCAGCGCGGGCTGCATCGTCGGCGGCTTAGGCCAGATTGCCCGCCTCCTCCGCAGCCCGCCCCAGCGCGGGCTGCATCGTCGGCGGCCGGGCCTCCCCGGAACCGACCTATCCTTGAGCGGTGACTGACGGCTTGACCGAAGGGCAGGACGACAGGACGACCGCGATCGTCCTGCCCCCGCAAATTTCCCCGCGAGCTCCCTCGCGCGATCCCGATCCCCACGCCGACGGCAGGCCGAAGGTGATGCTGCTCGGTTCCGGTGAGCTGAGCCGGGAGCTGGCGGTCGCGCTGCGGCACCTCGGTGCGCGGGTGATCGCAGTCGGCGAGCCTCCGCCCGCGCCCGCGCGCGGGGCGCCCGACCAGTCGCTGACGTTCCCCCTGACCGACGCCGACGAGCTGTCGCGGGCGATTCGACAACACAAACCCCAGTTCGTGGTGACGGCCGCCGACGCGGTCGCCGTGGGCGCCCTCGAGGCGGCGGGCGCGGGTCCCGAGCACGAGCGCACCGAAGTCGTCCCGAACGCCCGCACCGTGCGGCTCACCGCGGATCGTGAGGCCCTGCGCCGGCTGGCGGCCGACGAGTTGGGGCTGCCCACCGCGCCGTTCTGGTTCGTCGGATCGGCCGGTGAACTGCAGTCGGTGGCCGCACACGCCGGGTATCCGTTGTTGGTGAAGCCGGTGTCCGGCCGGGGCCACTCGGTGGTCTCCGGGCCCGAGGACATCGAGCCGGCCTGGCAGCGCGCGGTCGGCAGCTCGGCGGGGCGGGTGATGGCCGAGACGGTGGTCGACGTCGACTTCGACGTCACCCTGCTCGCGGTGCGCAGGGAGGGTCCGAACGGTCCCGCGCTCGAATTCTGCTCGCCGATCGGCCATCGCGACGCCGACGGAACCGTGCTGGAATCGTGGCAACCCCAGCAGATGAGCGCGGCCGCGGTGGACGCGGCCAAGTCGATCGCCGCGCGAATCATCAAGGCGCTCGGCGGGCGCGGCGTCTTCGGCGTCGAGCTGATGATCAAGGGCGACGAGGTCTACTTCGCCGACGTCACCGCGCACCCGCACCCCAGCGTGTGGGTCACGCTGCGCAGCCAGCGGCTTTCGGCGTTCGAACTGCAGGCCCGGGCCATTCTGGGCCTACCGGTGGACACCATGATGATGTCGCCGGCCGCCGCCCACCTGATCGATGCCGGCCATGACGGCGGGTCGCCGGCCGCCGACGCGCTCAACGGTGCGCTGCAAGTGCCCGAGAGCGATCTCCGCATCTTCGGGCCGCCACGGCGATCCGCCAAGCTCGGCGTGGCACTGGCCACCGCACCGGACGTGGCGGCCGCGCGCGACCGTGCGCGTGAGGCCGCGAGCCGGCTCAGTACGCGAAATCCGCGCGCCTGAGTCCTCGGCCTTTCACCATCCGATCGGCCCCTCGGGCTTGCCTCGCAGCATCTCCAGCTCGGCGGCAACCTGTGTGAGCAGCTGAACGATCTCTCTGCCCATGCCCAGGCTCAGCGGCTCGTCGGGGCAACGAGTCTCCATCTTTGCGAGCAGTGCTTTGACGTCGGCGGTCAGCTTTTCGGACATCGCTCCCTCGCAAGCTCACTCGGGATTTCTTCTCAAGTTACCGCAGTGTTTTCCGGTCGGGCCAATGCCGACGCACCACACGTCGCCATACCCCCACATGGGTGCGGGCACGACCTCGCTACGCTCGAGCCATGAGTGCAAACCACGCACGCTCCTACGCAGGAGACATCACGCCCCTCGAGGCGTGGAAGCTGCTCAGCGACAACCCCAGCGCCGTGTTGGTCGACGTGCGCACCGATGCCGAATGGCGCTTCGTCGGGGTCCCCGACCTGTCGAGCCTGGGCCGCGACGTGGTCTACATCGAGTGGGTCACGGGCAACGGGACGCCCAACGCGAACTTCGCGGACGAGCTCAAGGGTCAGGTCCCACCCGCCGCCGAAGAGCGGCCCGTGATCTTCCTGTGTCGCTCGGGTAACCGCTCCATCGGCGCGGCCGAGGTGGCGACGCAGCTGGGCATCACGCCGGCCTACAACGTGCTGGACGGATTCGAGGGCCATCTCGACGCCAGCGGTCATCGCGGTGAAACCGGTTGGCGCGCGGTGGGATTGCCCTGGAAACAGGGATGAACCGCCAATGACGGATTCCGTCCGCACGCCCAAGGCGTTGCCCGACGGCGTCAGCCAGGCGACCATCGGCGTGCGCGGCGGGCTGCTCCGGTCCGGTTTCGACGAGACCGCCGAGGCGATGTTCTTGACGTCCGGCTATGTCTACGAGTCGGCGGCCGTCGCGGAAAAGTCGTTCACCGGCGAGCTGGACCGTTTCGTGTACTCCCGCTACGGCAACCCGACCGTGACGATGTTCGAGGAGCGGCTGCGCCTGATCGAAGGGGCGCCCGCGGCGTTCGCCACCGCGAGCGGCATGGCCGCGGTGTTCACCTCGCTGGGCGCGCTGCTGGCCGCCGGTGACCGGCTGGTCGCGGCGCGCAGCCTGTTCGGGTCGTGCTTCGTGGTGTGCAACGAGATCCTGCCGCGGTGGGGTGTGGAGACGGTCTTCGTCGACGGCGACGACCTCGCGCAGTGGGAAGAGGCGCTCTCGGTGCCCACGGCGGCGGTGTTCTTCGAGACCCCGTCGAATCCGATGCAGTCGTTGGTCGACATCGCCGCGGTGACCGAGCTGGCTCACGCCGCTGGGGCGAAAGTTGTGCTGGACAACGTGTTTGCCACGCCGCTGCTGCAGCAGGGCTTTCCGCTCGGGGTTGACGTGGTGGTGTACTCGGCCACCAAGCACATCGACGGCCAGGGGCGCGTGCTGGGCGGCGCCATCCTCGGCGACAAGGAGTACATCGACGGGCCGGTGCAGAAGCTGATGCGCCACACCGGACCGGCGATGAGCGCATTCAACGCCTGGGTGTTACTGAAAGGCCTTGAGACGCTGGCCGTTCGGGTCGAGCACGGCAATTCCTCGGCGTACCGGATCGCCGAATTCCTACAGGACCACCCGGCGGTGAGCTGGGTCCGCTACCCCTTCCTGCCGTCGCACCCGCAGTACGACCTGGCCAAGCGCCAGATGGCCGGCGGCGGGACGGTGATCACCTTCGCGCTCGACTGCGCCGAAACCGAGGCCAAACAACGGGCTTTCGAGGTGCTCGACAAGTTACGGCTGATCGACATCTCCAACAACCTCGGCGACGCCAAATCGCTTGTCACCCATCCGGCGACCACGACCCATCGGGCGATGGGACCCGAAGGTCGCGCGGCCATCGGGCTGGGCGACAACGTGGTTCGCATCTCCGTCGGCCTGGAGGGCACCGACGACCTGATCGCCGATATCGACCAGGCCCTCAGTTAGCCGGCTTGCTTTTCGGCCGCTTCGATGCGTTCGGCCGCCGCCAGCGTCCCCTCTTGCGCCTGCCGCTCCACCCAGTCCACCACCGGCCGGGCGTACATCATCTGGCTGGTGATGGCCATCTGGCCGCGGGTGCGGCCCAGGAAGGAGATGCCCCAGGAGAACATGGCGGCAATGCGGTTGCGGAAGCCGACCAAGTACAACAGGTGCAACAGCAGCCATGCCAGCCAGGCGATGAAGCCGCCGAACTCCAGCTTGCCGACCTTGGCGACGGCGCTGTACCGCGAGATCAACGCCATGCTGCCCTTGTCGAAGTACGTGAACGGCTTGCGGTTGGCCGGATCGTCGCGGCCCTTCACGGCCTGCTTGATCAGCGCGGTCGCGTAGTGAGCCCCCTGAATCGCGCCCTGGGCCATGCCCGGTACGCCGGGCACCGACATCAGGTCGCCGACGACGAACACGTACGGGTGGCCCTTGACGGTGAGGTCCGGCTCGACGATCACCCGTCCGGCGCGGTCGGTTTCGGTGCCGTCGGACTGCTCGGCGATCATCTTGCCCAGCGGGCTGGCCTGCACGCCGGCCGCCCACACCTTGCAGGCGCATTCGATGCGGCGCTCGCTGCCGTCCTTTTCCTTGACCGTGATGCCCATGTAGTCGACCGCGGTCACCATGGCGTTGAGCTGGACCTCGACGCCCATCTTCTCCAACCGCCGTTGCGCCTTGAGGCCGAGCTTTTCGCCCATCGGCGGCAGCACCGCCGGCGCCGCGTCGAGCAGGATGACCCGGCATTCGCTGGGCGTTATGGTCCGAAACGCCCCGGCCAGGGTGCGGTCGGCCAGCTGGACGATCTCGCCGGCCAGCTCGACGCCCGTCGGCCCCGCGCCCACCACCACGAAGGTGAGGCGGCGTTTCCGTTCGGCCGGGTCGGTGGCGACCTCGGCGGCCTCGAAAGCGCCGAGGATGCGAGCCCGCAGCTCCAGGGCGTCGTCGATGCTCTTCATGCCGGGCGCGAAGGCGGCGTACTCGTCGTGGCCGAAATAGGACTGCTGGGCGCCGGCGGCCACGATGAGGCTGTCGTAGGGCGCCACGGTCTCCATGCCCATCAGGTGCGACGTCACCGTCTTCGCCTTCAGGTCGATCCCGCTGACGTCGCCCCACAGCACCCGGACGTCTTTCTGCTTGCGCAGGACCAGCCTGGTGGTCGGGGCGATGTCGCCTTCGGACAGGATGCCCGTGGCCACCTGGTACAGCAGCGGCTGGAACAGGTGGCTGGTCGTCTTCGAGATCAGGGTGATGTCGACATCCGCCCGCTTGAGTGACCGGGCCGCATTCAGGCCCCCGAACCCGCTACCGATGATGACGACGCGATGGCGCGACATGGCTACCCCTTTTGTGTTCGTAGTCTCCGCAGCGCATGTTCAGCCTATGTTGTCACAGGCCCCACCTATAGTCGAACCCGCGTTCGACTGTGTCAGCGATGGCGGCGATTTGGCCCGAATCGGTTGGGGCGCAGCGAGATTCGAGCCGGGAGCGCGTGGGTCGCCTGGCAGGCGTGCTAGCCGGGCGGAGGGTTGTCGGTCGGGCACATGGACTTGTCCGGAAACCTCGCGCACGTCGGCGGGAGCGGCTGATCTGGGCCATAACCGTTGGCGCCGTTCGGCACGACGTGCAACCACCCGCGGTCCTGGCACAGGAAGACGTCACCACCGGAACCACCCCGGACGGTGCCGTTGACGCACGGATCGGCGTGCGCCACCGCCGGGACGCTGAGATACACCGAGACGATCGCGGAGGAGACCGCGACGACGACCGCCCTCATAACAGATCGATGGTAGTCCCAAGGCTGCCAAGACCAGTCAGCTAAGCGGTAGCGTCTGTGGTGGCGGCGATGTGAGGGGAGGCAACCATGAAGCGCTGCATCGTCGGAGGAGCCGCTGCCCTGCTGATCGCGGCAGGGCTGATCGCCTCGGCGCCGCCGGCCGGCGCCGGCTGCCAGTACGGAGGACCCGTCCTCAGCAAGTGCGATGGACCCGTGCAGCCCGACGGCACCTGGCAGCGTTGCGTGGCATTTACCCGCTTGATTCCGAACGGCGCCAGCTCCTACCTCGTGCCCGACAGGCGCTGCGATGTGATGGGTCCTGACCAGCACCCCTCGGATCCCTCCCTCGCCGACCCGCCGGCGCACATCGACTGAGCCGGGACGTCCTCCGCCAGCAAACCCGGTGGCCGCGTGCACCTTCCGGCGCCGGCCGTCCCGACGGGCGCTCTGCGACCGATCCACCGCACTTCTAGCTGGCGACACGCGGAGTAAAGTGTTGCCTCTCGATGGAGGAGGCTCCCGTGACGGACCAACCGCCCAGCTACCCGCCCCCGCCGCCGGGCGGTTATGGTTACCCGCCGCCCGGGGGCGGTTATGGCTACCCGCCCCCGCCGCCGGGCGGTTATGGCTACCCGCCGCCACCCGGGTATCCCCCGCCACAGATGCCCGGTACCAACGGTTTCGCCGTCGCATCTTTGGTGTGCTCCCTGTTCGGGTGGATCTGCATGTTCATCGGGGCATTTCTCGGGATCATCTTCGGCTTCGTCGCGCTGTCCCAGATCAAGCGAACCGGTCAAAAGGGCCGCGGTATGGCGATCGCCGGGATAGTCATCGGCACGATCGTGCTCGTCGCCGCCATCGCGTTATGGACCCTCGCGGCCCTCTTACCGCACACCCCGAGCACGGATTCGGGTGCGCCGGCCGTGGTGAAAATCGCTCAGCTGCAAGCGGTTTAGAACGGCCACGCGGCGGCGTTGGTCTTGTACTTCGCGTTGAGTGCGGTGCAGAAGTCGTCGGCCGTGCCGGCGAGGAAGATGTAGTAGGCCTCGGCACCGCTGCGGCGGCTGTCGAAGGAGTTGGGCGTGGTCCAGCCGCTGTTGCACATCGCGGTATCGCTGCCGAGGGTGGGCCGCCGCCAATTGGTCTTGGCGCACGCGGTCAGGGCGTCGACGTTCTGGGTCGCGCTCTTCGCGGCGACCAGCATCGCGCCTCCCCATTGCCCGTCGTTGCGGCGGTAGGCGCGCGCCCCGAACCCGGCGTTGTTGGTCTGGCACGCCATCGCCCGCTTGAGCAGCCCGAAGGGCGCCGCGAGCTGGGGGTTGCTCACCGCCGCCGCGCCGGTGATGAACTGTGCCGCGTCCGCGCCGTCGACCTCCTGGACGTTCGGGTTGCCGAGGCCGATCAGTTGCTGCGAGATCCCGGCGTTGTTGCCGCCGCCGATGATCGGTCCGCCGCCGCCCGTCGTCATCGCCGGCAGCGTGACCGGGTCGGCGGCTGCCGCGGGGGCGCACATCAGGCCGCACGCGGCGACAAGCACACCGATCCGATGGGCAACAGATTTCATGAGCCACCTCCCAGCATGTGTGCATACCCCGCGTGGCGGTGATCGGCAACTAACGAATCGAGCACGTGCCGGGTCCGGAACGCCAGTGCCTGGGCGCCGCAGTCAAAGGCTTCCGGGGCCATCAGATGCCCAGATCTTTGGCGATGATCGTCTTCATGATCTCGTTGGTCCCGCCGTAGATCGTCTGAATCCGGGCGTCGACGAACGCGCGCGAAACGCTGTACTCGCGCATGTAGCCGTAACCACCGTGCAGTTGCAGGCAGCGGTCGGCGGTGCGCACCTGCAGGTCGGTGGTCCACCATTTCAGCTTCGCGGCCCGCGCCGCGGTCAGCTGACCGGATAGGTGCTCGGCGAGGCAGTCGTCGAGATAGCTGCGCGCGATGTCGAGTTCCGTCGCCAGCTCGGCGAGCACGAATTGACTGTGCTGGAAGCTGGCGATCGGAGCGCCGAATGCCTTGCGCTGCCGCACATAGTCCAGCGTGCCGGCGAAGACGCCCTCCGCGGCGGCCACCGCGCCCACCCCCAGCGCGAGCCGCTCCTGCGGCAGGTTGCGCACCAGCTGGTAGAACCCCTCGCCCTCCTGCCCGAGCAGGTTTGCGGCCGGCACCCGCATGTCGATGAAGGTGAGTTCGCTGGTGTCCTGGGCGTGCAGTCCGATCTTTTCCAGGTTGCGGCCCCGGTGAAAGCCCGGCGTGTCCGCGTCCGCCACCAGGAGCGACAGGCCCTTGTGCTGATCGGGTGACGTGCGCACCGCGATGACGAACAGGTCGCCGCACTGGCCGTTGGAGATGAACGTCTTGGCGCCGTTGACGACGTAGTGGTCGCCGTCCCGCACCGCCGCGGTGCGAATCCCCGCGAGGTCGCTGCCGGTGCCGGGCTCGGTCATCGCGATGCCCAGCACCGTCTCGCCGGTCACCACCCCGGGCAACCAGCGTTGTTGCTGCTCGGGCGTCGTCAGATCGGTGAGATAGGGCAGCACCACGTCGTTTTGCAGCGTGAAGGCGATCGCCTCGGCCGCCGCGCCGGCCCGCTGTAGCTCGTCGATCACGATCGCGTTGTAGCGAAAGTCGTTGATCCCCGGTCCGCCGAGGCTCTCCGGAACCGAAAAGCCAAGCAGCCCAAGCTTTCCCGCTTCGGTCAACAGCGAGCGCTCCCACTGGCCGCTTCTTTCCCACCCCTCATGAGACGGCACCACTGTCCGCTGCACGAAATCGTGCACCAATTGCCGGAATTGGTGATGCTCGGGGTTATAGGACAGACCGCTCATCAGCGGAAGGCGTCGCTACCGGTGAATGCCTGGCCGAGGACGAGCTGGTGCATCTCCGGCGTGCCCTCGTAGGTCAGCACTGATTCCAGGTTGACCATGTGCCGGATCACCGGGTACTCCAGCGATATCCCGTTGCCGCCCAGTATGGTCCTGGCGGTCCGGCAGATCTTGATCGCCTCGCGGGTGTTGTTCAGCTTGCCGAAGCTGACCTGCTCGGGCCGCAGCCCGGCGCCGTCCTTGAGGCGGCCGAGGTGCAGCGACAGCAGCTGCCCCTTGTGCAGCTCGACGGCCATGTCGACGAGTTTGGCCTGCGTCAGCTGGAATCCGGCGATCGGGCGGCCGAACTGGGTGCGCTGCGTGGCGTAGTCGAGCGCCGCCTGCCACGCCGACCGCGCCGCGCCCATCGAGCCCCAGATGATTCCGTAGCGCGCCTCCGACAGGCACGACAGCGGGCCGCGTAGGCCCCTTGCCTCGGGCAGCAT
>Ga0335069_10016635_pt1 | contig 10256 bp, 5 predicted proteins | sample Lox_Sample_11_FD_206714 | JGI IMG/M metagenome (GOLD analysis project Ga0335069, IMG submission 206714) | Soil microbial communities from Loxahatchee National Wildlife Refuge, Florida, United States - Lox_Sample_1.1 | ecosystem: Environmental > Terrestrial > Soil > Wetlands | place: USA: Florida...
AAGGGGAACAGCGCCGAGTTCTCCTCGTCCAGGTAGCGTGAGTGAAACTTCTCCTCGGAATTAGTGGGCAAGTGGGTGAGGTCGATTCCGCCGGCGGGGCGGCCGGTCGGCATCTGCGCGTAGTAGAGCGGCTCCTGCCCCACGGCGCGCGGCAGGCTGGCGGGGAGCTTGCCGGAAGGGTTCACGTCGCCGAAGAGGATGTCGGCGATGGCGTGGCCGCCCTCAAAGCCGGGGCTCCACGCCTCGAGGATCGCGGGCACGTGCCCGGCGGCCCATTTGATCTCCAGCGGCCGCCCGGCCACAAGCACCAGGATCACCGGCTTGCCGGTGGCGACAACCTGCCGGAGCAGCTTTTCCTGGTTCCCGGTAAAGCCGAGATGCGCGCGGCTGGCCGCCTCGCCCTCCATCCAGTTGGCGCTTTCGCCCAGCGCGAGGATGGCGACATCAGCCTTCTTCGCGGCCTCAACAGCCTCGGTGATCGTCTTCTCGTCGTCGGGAACTTCGCTGGAGCCCGAGGCTGCGGCCGAGCCGCCGAAGCTCGCGTGGTTGAGCGTCACTTCATCCTGCCCGGAGAGCAGCCCGCAGCCTTCCGCGTAGAGGACGTGATCGGCGCCGAGGCGTTCTTCGAGAGCCTTGCGCAAGGTGATCGCATACTTCGGGTCGCCGGACGACCAGGCGCCGAGCAGGTCGCGCTGATTGTCGGCCATGGGGCCGATGAGAGCGATGGTCTTTGTCTTGCGGGAGAGCGGAAGCAGCGCGCCCACGCCTTCGACCGTGTCGTTCTTGAGCAGCACCATGGTCTCGTCGGCCACCTTGCGGGTGAGGGCGCGCTTCTCGGGCGTGGGCTCGTAGGCGGCAGACGGCTGCGTGTAGGGGTGCTCAAACAAGCCGAGGGCGAATTTAACTCGCAGGATGCGGCGGACAGCCTCGTCGATCACCGACTCGGGAATCTTGCCCGTGCGGACCTGCGCCGCCAGCACGGTGCCGTAAAGATTGCATTCCATGTCCATGTCAACGCCGGCTTCGAGAGCCTTGCGGGCGACGGTGGGGCCGTCCCCGATCGAGTGATTCATCAGCTCGGCCACCGCGCCCCAGTCGGAGACCACGAAGCCGTCAAAGCCCCACTCTCTGCGCAGGATCTCGGTGAGCGTGAGCGGGTTAGCCGTGGCGGGAACGCCATTGATGGAGTTGAACGAGGACATGAGCGTAACGGCGCCTTCCTCCACCGCGGCCTGGTAAGGCTTGAGGTAGATCTGGCGCAGGGTGATGGGACTCATGTCGGTGGCGTTGTAGTCGCGGCCGGCGATGGCGGCCCCGTAGGCGGCAAAGTGCTTCACGCTGACGGCCACGGAATCCGGCTTCGACAGGTCGCCCTGCTGGTAGCCGCGCACCCAGGCGTGCGCCATCGCCGAGCTGAGCCAGGGATCTTCGCCGTTGGACTCGATGATCCGGCCCCAGCGGGCATCGCGGGCAATGTCGACCATGGGCGAGAAGACCCACGGAATTCCGTCGGCGCGGGCCTCCTCGGCGCCGGTACGGGCGACCAGCTCGCCCATCGCGGGGTCGAAGCTGGCCGCCACTGCCAGCGGAACGGGAAACACCGTGCGGTGGCCGTGGATGACATCGAGGCCGAACAGCAGCGGGATATGGAGCCGGCTCTGCTCCATGGCGATGTGCTGGTAGTGGTTGGTGGCCTCGGCGCCCACCACATTGATGAATGAACCAACCTGGCCTTTCGCCACAAGCTCGTCAAAGTGCTGGTTCTTGCCCTCCGACCCGGGCCCCGTGGCAAAGCCGGCGGAGAACTGCGCCAGCTGCCCGATCTTCTCGTCGAGGGTCATCTTCCTGAGCAACGCGTCCACTTTTGCGTTGAGCTCTTTCGAAGCCAGTTCGGGGTTGGGAACCGGCCGGGTCTGCGCCGGACCGGAAAACGACACGCAGCTGGCGATCAGCAGGGAAAGGATCGCTCGACGAATGGAAACGAAGGGGCGAGCATTCATAGTTCGGGATAATAAACCGTTTGACCAGCGGAAGGCAGGAACCGGCCCGCGCGCGGCGGCATCAAAAAGACGCCGCTGGATCGCGCCACCGGCGAGCAGATCGAATCGGGTTCCCCTTTTTGTCGCTGAAGATGCGCCGGATCGCCCGCCGGGAAAGCAATGTGCGGTACCTCACTGCAAAAACTTCTTGAAACGGGAAAGAATTGCAGCACGTACTGGGATCACCCCAATATCTATGGAGTCTGGAATGAGCGCTCTGTCTGCCTTCATTCTGTTGGCTGCCGTGTCCACGGGCACCGCGGTCGACAATGCAAAAGCCATTGCCACGCCGATGCTGGAGCCTGCTTTCAAAGAGATCCCCAAGAGCCCCAATGGATTGACGCTTTATGACGCCAAAGGCGAAGTTGTAGCCCGCTGCGACAAGAAAGACGACACCTTCGGCAACTGCAAGATGGAACCCGGCTACACCCTGGACGACCTGATGAATGCCTGGGTCCACGCCTACCAGGAAATGCAGAAGTAACGCCCGTCGCAGCGGCTCGGCAAGCTGTGCGGCGTGATCGGCCTCACGTCTGGTCCGCTCCGCATCGTCCGCGCGAATGCCTGCGCAGGTGCTCCCGGACAAAAGCCATATTGCGACCATAGCCTCTTGCTCTACTCTGGCTGAGACTGCTTATGGCGCCCCTACTCAGACGCATTCGCGCAACGCTCCTGCTGGCGCTGGACCATGACGTGTTCAACACCGCCAAGGCTGCCGCATACTCGGGAATGCTGTGTTTCTTTCCCGCCGTGCTTGCCGGGACCACGCTGCTGGCTCGCGTCCCGGAAGGCGGGTCGCTGGTGGGCGAGATACGCGGTTGGCTGGACGAGGTTCTTCCCCCCGAATCGGTCTCGCTGCTGCAGGACTCCCTGAACTCAAGTTACAAGCATTCCACGCAGGTGATCTTCTCCGCCGCCTCGCTGGCGGCGTTTGCCGGACTGGGCGTCATGCTGTCGCTGATGGAGGGGTTCCGGCGCGCCTACTGCGTGCGGCGCGACAACTGGGGTTTCTGGCAAAAGCGCCTGCGCGCACTCATGCTGGTGCCCATCGTGCTGCTCCCCCTGGCGCTGGCCAGCCTGCTGCTGGTGTTCGGACACCAGATCGAGCTCTGGATGATCGTCAAGGCCGGCCATGAGTTGCGCTCCGTGGTCCTGTTCTTCTGGAGACTGGCGCGCTGGGCGGTGGCGGTGGCCAGCGGGGTTTGCGTGCTGGCGGCGCTCTATCACTTTGGAACCAGGCGCACCGAACACTGGGGCTGGGTGCTCCCGGGCGCGGTGACCGCGGCGGTGCTGTGGTTTCCGGCCACCCTCGCCTTTGGCTGGTACGTGACACGGATGGCCGATTACACCCGCTTCTACGGATCGTTCGCCGCGGGAATCGCAACCCTGGTGTGGCTCTATCTCACGTCGTTCAGCGCGTTGCTGGGCGCGGAGCTGAATGGAGTCCTCTACCAGGAGCGCATCGCCGCGGACTCCGAACAGGACGCGGTTCCAACCCGCCAGTGACCGCGCGCACGGCGATTGTGCCTTGAATCAGGCATGATGGAGGAGAGTTTGTAACGAAACGTCCTGTAAAATGAAGCGGGTCGCACACCAATCATCTTCCCGAAATCATCCGTACTCTTATTGGAGCTCTCTCACATGCCGTTTGCCGAACTTAGCCTGACCGACTCTGCAACGCAGCGCCGCGCGAAAATCGTTGCAACCCTCGGCCCCGCATCGAATACTGAACCCGTCTTCCGCGATCTGGTACGCGCCGGCGTGGATGTGGTCCGTCTCAACTTTTCCCATGGCACACACGAAGAGAAACTTGCGCTCATCCAGATGATCCGCAAGGTGAGCCGCGAAGAGCACAAGCCGCTGTGCATTCTGGGCGATCTGCAGGGGCCGAAGATCCGCACCTCGAAACTGAAGGACCGTCAGCCGGTGATGCTCACGGCCGGGCGGCGCATCACCATCACGCCGCGCGAGATCATGGGGACCGCCTCGCTGGTCGGAACCACATTCAAGACTCTGGCGGAAAACGTTGAGCAGGGTTCGCGGATCCTGCTTTCCGACGGCCTGATCGAGCTGCGCGTGCACGAGGTGGACGGCGACGACGTGGTATGCGACATCATCAACGGCGGCATGCTGGGAGAGAACAAGGGCATTAACCTGCCCGGCATTCCGGTGCGCGTGCCATCGCTGACCGAGAAGGACGATGCCGACCTTGAGTTCGCGCTCAAGAACGGCGTGGACGCGATTGCCGTTTCATTTGTGCGCACCGCGGAAGACATTCGCCTGGTGCGCAATCGTGTGTCCGCGTACGGCTCCGAGACCTGGATCATCGCCAAGCTGGAGAAGCCGCAGGCCATTGAGCAGCTCGACGGCATTCTGCAGGTGGCCGACGGCATCATGGTAGCCCGCGGGGATCTGGGCGTCGAAGTTCCGCCCGAGAAAGTGCCGGCGATTCAGAAGCACATCATCCGCAGGGCCAGCGAGTATCGCAAGCCGGTGATAACGGCAACGCAGATGCTGGAGTCGATGATCGAGAACCCGCGGCCCACGCGCGCCGAGGCCTCCGACGTGGCCAACGCGGTCTACGACGGCACCGATGCGGTGATGCTGTCGGGCGAGTCCGCGGTGGGCAAGTACCCGGTGGAAGCCGTCTCAATGATGAGCCGGATTGTGCAGGAGGCGGAGCGCACGATCAAGGAGCAGGCGGCGCACCAATCGACTCCCATGAAGTCGCATCTCTCGATCGCCGAGACCATTTGCGAGGCGACGGCGCACGCCGCGGAGGACCTCGATCTGCGCGGCATCGCTCTGTTTACGGAATCGGGCACGACGGCGAGACAGCTCTCCAAGTACCATCCGCAGGCGCCCATCTTTGCCCTGAGCCCGGTGGAGATAACCATCAACCGCCTCAACCTGCTGTGGGGCACGGTGCCGATCCGCTGTCCGAAAGTGAACTCGACCGAAGCGCTGGTGGACCTGGCGGAAAACCTGCTCGAACAGGGCGGTTACGTGCGGCCGCGCGAGGTCATCGCCATCGTGGCCGGCACGCGCACCAAGTCCGGCTCAACCAACTTCCTGCGCCTGCACGTGCTTGGCGAACACACCCAGGAGCCGGGGCGCTTCCTCTCCACGAACGAGGTAGACGAGCCCGTCACGCCCTCGCCGGCCAAGACTAAGCGCGCCGTGGCCCCGGTAAAGCCGGCAACCAAGGGCGGCCGCAAGCGCTAGCCCCGTCCATCCACCACAAGCGCCACTCCTTCGGGAGTGGCGCTTGTGGTTTTGTGGATGGAGAGGTTTGGCGCAGATTTGTTCTGTGAAAGGGCGCGACTTCAGTCGTGCCGAAAACGGTACAAAATGAACTGGGCTTTAGCCCCTGAGGGATGTTCTTGGTCCCAAATGCGTTCCCACGGAGGCTGAAACCGGGCCGATGAAAACACTCGAAATCGGCACGACTGAAGTCGTGACCTTTCAAAGCTGTTGCGGATCATGCCCTGAAGCGCTCACATGATTGAATGCCATCTTCGCTGCGATCATCAAGAATCAACTGAATGGCTTCGCTCAGACTCTCGCGACATTCGTCGATCGTGCGCCCATGTCCGTTGGCGCCGGGAATTTCGGGCGGACCGCGCAACGAACCAATCACCATCGCGCTCAATCACTGCTGTGAACTCATTTCGCATGGCAAGAGCATAGAGCAGAGAGGACTCAAGGAATGCGGATTCGAGACTGACTCAAATCCGCATTCGCATTTTCGGTTGAGTTACTTCGCCGCTAACTGCCGCAGCACGTATTGCAGAATGCCGCCGTGCTCGTAGTACTCGATCTCCTGCGGGGTGTCGATGCGCACCCTGGCCGTGAACTCCTTCACGCTGCCATCGGCGGCCTTCGCCGCGACCTTGAGCGTGCGGCCGTTGGCGAACTTCTTCCTGAGCAGATCCGTCAATCCGGCGAAGTCGTACACCTCCTCGCCGCTGAGTCCGAGGCTCTCCACGTTCTGCCCGTCTTCAAACTGCAGCGGCAGAATGCCCATGCCCACCAGGTTCGAGCGGTGAATGCGTTCGAAACTTTCGGCGATGACGGCGCGCACTCCGAGCAGGTTCGGGCCCTTGGCCGCCCAGTCGCGCGACGAGCCGGAGCCGTATTCCTTGCCCGCCAGGATGACCAGCGGCGTCTTGCGCTCGGCATACTTCACGCTGGCGTCGAATATGCTCATCGGTTCGCCCTCAGGCAGCAGGCGGGTGACACCGCCCTCGGTGCCCGGCGCCAGCTTGTTGCGCAGGCGCACGTTGGCGAAGGTGCCGCGCACCATGACTTCGTGATTGCCGCGCCGCGAGCCGTAGCTGTTGAAGTCGGGCGTTCGCACGCCTTTCTCCACCAGGTATTTTCCGGCTGGACCAGCAGCCTTGATATTGCCCGCGGGCGAGATGTGGTCGGTGGTGACGGAGTCGCCGAGCACCGCGAGCACGCGCGCGTTGAGGATGTCGCTGATCGGCGCGGGCTCCTTCGTGATGCCGTCGAAGTAAGGCGCCTTGCGGATGTAGGTAGAGTCCGGCTCCCACTGGTAAACGTCGCCGGTGGGGAAGCTCAGGCCCTGCCAGCTCGCATCGCCGTCAGAAACCGTGGCGTACTCGCGGCGGAAGCCCTCGCTGGAGATGCCCTTCTCGATGGCCGCGGCCACCTCGGCCTGCGTGGGCCAGATGTCCTTGAGATAGACGGGCTGGCCCGTCTGATCGGTTCCCAAGGGGTCGGTGTCGAAGTTATGGCCGATCTTGCCGGCCAGCGCATACGCGACGACCAGGGGCGGGCTCATCAGATAGTTGGCGCGAACATCGACGTTCACGCGGCCCTCGAAGTTGCGATTGCCGCTGAGCACGCTGACGGCGACGAGGCCATGCTCGTCAATACTCTTCGAGACATCGCTGGGCAGCGGGCCGGAGTTGCCGATGCAGGTGGTGCAGCCGTAGCCGACCACGTTGAAGCGCAACTTTTCGAGGTAGGGCAGCAGGCCGGCCTTCTCGTAGTAATCCGTCACCACGCGGGAGCCGGGCGCGAGCGACGTCTTCACCCACGGCGGAACGGTGAGGCCCTTCTCCACAGCCTTTTTGGCCAGGATGCCGGCGGCCACCATCACCGAGGGATTCGACGTGTTGGTGCAGCTCGTAATGGCGGCGATGACGACCGATCCGTGGTCGAGATACTTGTCGGGATCGACGTTGAAGCGCTCTTTCACCGTTGTGGTGACGTGGAGCGGAGTCTGCTCCGCGAAGGCCGTGTCTGTCACCGTGGTAGTGCGTTCCCAGGTTGCCGCGGTACGCGTTCCCAGCGGCTTGGCCGTGGGCGCAAGCAAGCCCGGAAGCTGCTGCTGGAAGCTGGTTGCGGCGTCCTTGAGGAGCACGCGATCCTGCGGGCGCTTGGGGCCGGCCACGCTGGGCTCTACCGTCGCAAGGTCAAGTTCGAGGGTCTGCGTGTACTCGGCTTCCGGCGCTCCTGCGGTGTGGAACAGGCCCTGCTCCTTGTAGTAAGCCTCGACCAGCGCGATCTGCTCTTCGCTGCGGCCGGTGAGGCGCAGGTAGCGGAGGGTTTCGGCGTCGACCGGGAAGATGCCGCAGGTGGCTCCGTACTCGGGCGCCATGTTGCTGATGGTGGCGCGGTCGGCGAGCGGCAGCTCGGAGACGCCGGGGCCGTAGAACTCCACGAACTTGCCGACGACTCCCAGCTTGCGCAGGGCCTGCGTGACAGTAAGAACAAGGTCAGTCGCGGTCGCGCCTTCACGAAGTTTGCCGGTGAGCCTGTACCCGACGACCTGCGGCACCAGCATTGAGACCGGCTGGCCCAGCATGGCGGCCTCGGCCTCGATGCCGCCGACGCCCCAGCCCAGCACGCCCAGCCCGTTGATCATCGTGGTGTGCGAGTCGGTGCCGACCAGCGTGTCAGGATACGCGTACAGTTCGCCATCGATCTCAGTGGTGAACACAACGCGCGCGAGATATTCAAGATTGACCTGGTGGCAGATGCCCATGCCCGGCGGCACCGCGCTAAAGTTGCGGAAGGCGGTCTGGCCCCACTTGAGGAACGCGTAGCGCTCGCGGTTGCGCTGGAACTCGAGCAGCGAGTTGGCCTCGTAGGCCTGGGGCGTGCCGAACTCGTCCACCTGGACGGAGTGGTCGATCACCAGCTCGGCGGGGATGAGCGGATTGACGCGCGCGGGATCGCCGCCGAGCGTCTTGATGGCGTCGCGCATGGCGGCCAGATCGACGATGGCAGGCACGCCGGTGAAGTCCTGCATGAGCACACGGGCGGGCATGTAGGCGATCTCGCGGCTGGGCTCGGCTTTGGCGTCCCACTTGGCGAGGAACTCGATGTCCCCGGCCGTTACGTTCACGCCGTCTTCGCGGCGGAGCAGGTTCTCAAGAAGGATCTTGAGGCTGAAGGGCAGGCGGCTCAGCTTGAAGCCCTTGGCTTCCAGCGCGGGGAGGCGGAAGATCGAATAAGTCCTGGCGCCGGACTTGAGCTGGGCGCGGCTGCCGAAGGTATTGCTGGTTTCATTGCGCATGGCGAATGCCTTTCTATCCGCTGTAGGGCGGATGGATCTAAGTTCCAAAGGGAATACCGGCGAACACGCCGGGGCTCCCGGGCCGGTGATGGGGCCGGGAGCGGAACTGATTCGTCGCAAAACAGGTTACTGAGGCGCGCGGGTCAGCGTCCACGGTCGTGACGGCCGCGGCGGAAGCGCTTGAGCGGAGGCAGAGCGGGGATGGCGGTGCGGGCACGCATGGATTCCGGAAACTATTTTAACGCGCTGGAGTGGAGAAGTGAACGAAGTGCGGTTCAGAGGCGGCAACCGCGAACTCGCCAGCAATTCGCCAGTCCGCAGTTGCGAAATCCGCGATCGGGTGTAGACTTTCATGCGTCGGATTGCGCGTCGTAATTCCCCTTCGATTTCCTGTCTGTCATTCCAATCGAATTCCTGTCACCTTGCCGTCTTCCTACGATCCCAGGTTTGTCAGCTTCAACTGAGTCATGGAGGCACACCGGTGAAAAAGTCAGGTTGGATCGCTCCTCTGTCAGTCCTCGGCGCGGTCGCCTACGCAGTCCTCTGCGGCACGGCGGCAACCGCGCAGGAGACGAATTTTGCTGATTTGGCCAGCAAAATCGTCAAGACATCTGCCCAGGTGAAACCCGGAGACGCAGTGATGATCTTCGGCGGCAAGCACAACATGGAATTCATGGAGGCGCTGGCCATCGAAGCGAGAAAACAGGGCGGCATGGTGTCAATGATCTTCGATACGGACAAGTACGAACGCGCTGTGTACACCGAGGTGCCGGACAAGTATCTGGACCAGCCGGAAACCTATCTGGCCGAGTGGATCAAACACACAAATGTCTACATCGGATTGCCGAACGTAGAAGACTCCAAGGCGGTCTTTGGCGACGTGTCGCAAGAGAAATTCGCGAGAACCAGTAAAGCCGGCCAGGTGGTCACCGACACGCTCAACTCCTCGGGCCTCCGGGCGGTGTTTCTGGGTTATCCGAGCCAGAGTGATGCGGCCGTGTATCAACTGGATTTTGCGACCTATCAAAAGGTCTTCTGGGATGCCATGGGAGCCGATCTCGAAAAGATCTCTCAGGATGGGAACAGGCTCAAGCAGATGCTGCAGGGGGCGAAGACGGTTCGAGTGACTTCGCCGGCCGGCACGGATTTCACATTTTCCGTCGCGAACCGGCCGGTGTTTGTGGACGACGGCATGATGACGGATGAGAGGACCAAGTCAACGAGTTTCCTGACTCGAACCGTCTCGATGCCCGGCGGCACGGTCTTCGTTTCGCCGATAGAGACTTCCGCAAACGGCAAGGTCGTTGTCCCCCGGGATCAGTGTCAATTCAAGCCGCTGACTGAAGAGAGCTTCGAATTCAGGCAGGGGCAGATTCAGAATTACAAGGCCGCCAGCGGAGGCCAGTGCTATCTCGATACCATCGCGCCGTTTGACGGTCCCAAGGATGTGTTCGGGTTTTTCCAGATTGGACTCAATCCCGGCGCCCGGGTCATCGAGAACCCGGGAGATTATCGTCCCGGGAATGCGGCTGGACTGGTATCCATCGCCGTGGGGGACAACGTGCTGCTGGGCGGAAACAACAAGGTGATGGGCGGCGGCGGGTTTGGCTTTCCCATCGTGGACGCGACCGTTACCATTGACGGAAAAACGGTGGTCCAGAATGGAA
>Ga0335069_10016636_pt1 | contig 10256 bp, 3 predicted proteins | sample Lox_Sample_11_FD_206714 | JGI IMG/M metagenome (GOLD analysis project Ga0335069, IMG submission 206714) | Soil microbial communities from Loxahatchee National Wildlife Refuge, Florida, United States - Lox_Sample_1.1 | ecosystem: Environmental > Terrestrial > Soil > Wetlands | place: USA: Florida...
TGAACAGACCGTGATGACACGGACCAAACAGTCCCTTCTCGGCCTTGTCGTAGATGACAGCGCAGGACAGATGCGTGCAAACCTGCGAATATGCAACTAGCTTACCTTCCGGCGTTCGCACGGCGATGCAGGGATCGTCGCTTGTGGGATAGCGAAACAACATCGAGCCGGTCTGCTCCAGCGATGCCGCAGAGCCGATGTAGCGCTCAGCATGAGAGCCACGACGCAGAAACCTGCTGGCAAGAGCTGTGGCCCAGTTTGCAATTGCCAGCAGTAGTGATCCGAGAGTCAGGAACTTCACCATCTCACGGCGGCTGACATAGTGATCGCCTTCCCACTCAATCGGAAAGTCCTGCCGCCACTTAGGATTGGCCTTGCAACCCTGACAACCCTCGTTTTCGGTCTGGGTATTCACCGCACAACCTCCAACATCAGCGCCACGTCATAGGGATCTTCCGCCAGCGGGGCGGGCGTGGGCGAAATTTGCACCAGGCTCACGTTTACGCGCTCCACCTCACGCGGCACGATCACAAACACCTTGGTTCTCACTTCCTCGTTGCCGAATTTCCAACTGTTGATGGCGATGCCGCGTCGCGTGCGCTGAATCTCTTCTGCGGTAGCAAAGGTCAGGGCACCGGAAGGACACACCGTCGCACACATCGGCTTCTTGTCCACGCTGGTGCGGTCATAGCACATGTCGCACTTCATCATCTGGTCGATCTCGACCTGGTACTTAGGAACGCCAAACGGGCATGACAACACACAATTGGAGCAACCGATGCAACGCGGCTTCAACGAGCTCTGCACCACGCCGTCGGGGGTTTTCTTGATGGCGTCAGCGGGACAGACGCGGGCGCAGATGGGATCCTCGCAATGCATGCAGACTTGCGGCGCGGTTTGCACACTCTCACTGCGCTGGATGGTTTCCAGATGAATCATGGAGACACCGCGGTGGGTATCGCACTCCGCGCAGGCCTGCACGCAGGATTGGCAACCGATGCAGCGCGAGTAATCAATGTAGAAGTTGCGCTCGCTCAACGGATGCCCCCGGCCTGCACCTCAAGTTGGGCGATCAGATCGGTAGGCTCCTCCACCTTACTCACTCGCACGGCACAGATCTTGAATTCGGGAATGTTCGAGACCGGTCCTGCGGCGTGAGCTTGAAGACCTCTGTCAGCAACGTGGGAAGATAAACCGCCATTGCCACGAAACCGCCGAAGGTAAGGAAGTAGTAGAGGCTCAGCACCCAACTGCGCTTGTCATTCAGCGGACGAACGATCTCGGCAAACGATTTCGCTGGTCCGCGATTAGGAGCGTTGCGAGCCATCGTCGCGAAAATCACCAGCCAGATCGCAAGCAGTACACCGAAGGTCCAGAAGCCCCATTTGAAACCAATCGCAGCTGCGAGGACCGGTGAGCCGTAAGCCGCGAGCGATTGGCCGATATTGCCTGCGCCGTAAACCCCGAGGGCAAAGCCTTGCCGCTCCGGGGGATACCACCCGTTCACAAACGCAACCCCGACCGAGAAGCTTGCCAGAGCCACGCCGATGAAGAAACCATAGGTCAGCAGTTGCGCGTAGCTGTTGACTCCGCCCATTAGAAAGGCCGGAATAATCGAAAACACCATGACCAGGCTAAATACGATCCGTCCACCAAAACGGTCGGTCAGAATGCCCAGCGGTATGCGCCCGAGCGAGCCCAGCAGCACAGGAATCGCAATTGCGACACTCTTTTGGACGGGCGTGAGTGCCATGTGCTTACTGATGATCGGCATCATCGCCGACAGGGACCCAAAAACGGCAAAGCAGAGAGCAAATGCCCCTGTGCCGAGGGTGAGCTGGAGCCTCGCAGCCGATTGGTTTTGCATAAACTAATCCTTACAAGGTTTGATGATCGGGAGTCGCGCATGTAATGCCTCTCTCACCCATATGACCATACAGGTTAGTTGCGCGAGAATGACTTAAGTCACAGGCCGGTGAGGTGCACCACTAACATCCGAATGCAAGAGTTCATTGAGCGAGCCGACTATATCGCCTGTGTAGGTCACCGCAGGCTGTCTTCAGGACAATCGGGGAGCTTGGGGCGGGAGCGGCGACAATAGTTCGCAATAATCCTTCTGTTCCCTGCCACCAGCCGCGAAAGACGTCACCGCCGTTGTAGTGCACCTCGAGTGGACGCCAGATGGAGCCGTGCTGGCCTGAAGCAGATTTTGAATTCGCAGTGCTCCTCTCCAGGTGAAGCCTCGGAGTTGCAATTTCTTCGGGCATCCTGACCACGACCGAGCGAGTATCAAGCCGAAGCCCCTCGTGCAGTGCTTTGAGAGAGCTCTCCTTGGCGCTCCAAAGCAAAGTGGAAAGCCAAGGGCGATCCGCGGCGGGCGCCTGTGCAATCAGTTCTTGCTCTTCGGCAGTGAAGTAGTCGGCGACGAAAGCGCCGCTGCGCGATTCTACAAGTTCCAGATCACAACCCAGTGCCGTACCGAACGGCGCGATTACGCAAAGGGCTGTACTGTTGCAGTGGCTTAACGAAATGGCAGCCTCTACCCGCCGATTTGCGAGGAACGCCTCAGGCGCACCCGAAGCGGCTGCGCGGATCTCGATGTTCGCAAGAGCGCGGCGATCAGCCGGCAAGTTCAAGTGCAGCGACAGCGCGCGTTTTGCCGTCCAGCGTCCCAGACGCCAGTCGCCGCGGCGTTTTGGAACGTGCATGGCTTCTAGGCGCTGGAGTTCGCTGGCGCTGAGCCAGTCATCGTCAGCCGGGACATCGGCGGCACTCTGTTCCAGCCAGTAAATATCCATGACAGACACTACGTCACGTCGCCTACACCATTGTCACTTCAGGCGACATGATGGCGTGCAGCGCCTTGGTTGTCTGTGCATCAACGCTGTTGGGAAGAGCTGCGGTGCGGTAGCCGGTCAGGCGTACGTAGCAGTTCCCCTTGGCGTCCACAACTTCCGCATCGAAGGTCCCTTCGTCCGGATGCGGAGTAACGACCGCATACAGCTTCCCTTCCGCGAGGCTGGGGGCGCGCAGCAAAGAAACCTGCTGCACATCCTGGGGCAGGCCAAAGCGATTTTGCACGCCCATTTCCCACAGGCCGGCCGTTTGGAAACAAAGTTCGATCAGGCGCGGCGCCATCAGCGTCGGCAGGTCCGACGGTTGGTGATTGCCCGGCAAGTTTCCAGCCAGCAGTCCGACCATCCGCGTTCCATCCCACCAGGCGCTCTCCAGAACCTGGTAGGCCGGCCCGTGGAAATAAACGCGGTAGATCTGAGCAGCTTCGACTATGGAATCGGATGAGGTAATCAATGGCTTCACGGTCTGGGCGTCTGGAGCCAGTCTCGCCAGCCGCACGCGGGCCGTGAAGTGCAGGATCTCTTGCGGCTCTGCCTGGGTCGAAAGCTTGCGTCTTCCAATCAGGCGGCAATCCGCGACCAGGCGGTCGCCCTGCGGGTAGTACATGGCCTGAACGAACAACGTGCGTGGCTCGTCGCGATAGAACTTGAATGGCGCGAGGAAATTCACCTCTTCCACCGCTGCGACATGCCACCGAGGATGCACACACAGGGCTGCTTCCGCGAATGCCTCGATGCCCATCACGCCCGGGAGCACGGGTGTGCCGTCGATGCGATGGTCATAGAGGAATGGTTGCGATGCCGGATCGAGGGTCGTTTCCATGGTCAGCCCGGAGTAGATTCCCATTCCTGTAATCTTGCCGACCATGGGACCTTGCACGGCCGGACGTTGGTCGGGCGCCAGTGCCTGCAAGTCGAGCCCGCCAGTGGCATCCCACTCACTTAGCAGCACTCCCAGCCGCTGGGCGATGACCACTTCGCCCCACGTGGCTCCCGCGGTCAGCTCGCGACGAATCATGGGAATGCCCGCCTCAGGTGGCAGCATGTCGATGCCGGCCAGTTCCATCATCTTGGGGATGGAGCCGCGAGTGGCCATGCCGATACCGCCCCACGCTGTCCAGTCGATGACAATGGCGCGTGTCGCCGGACGCGTGGCGCGGAAACTTGACGTGATCTTGCACAGCAGATCGTTGGCAGCGCTGTAGTCGGCCTGCCCGGCGTTGCCGAAGCGCCCTGCCACCGAACTGAAGGCCACCGTCGCTCCCAGCGGCATGTCGCCGATGGCATGCAGAAGGTTGAACCAGCCGTCGCTCTTGACGTCAAAGACGAGGTCGAACTCGCCCGGGGTCTTGTCCGGCAGGAAGTGGCTGCGCTCGATTCCGGCGGCGTGCAGCAGCACGTCAATGCGGCCGCTGCGTTGGCGCACCTGTTTGATGACGGCAGCTACGCCGTCGGAGTCTGCCAGGTTGAGGCTGAAATAGTGGGCTGCGCCGCCTGCGGCGTGCACGGCGTCGATTGCGTTCTGGGCTGCTTGCGCTCGCTCCAGCGCAGCCAGTTCTTTTTCAACCAGCGCCGGTGTGGCCCGCTCCCCACGCGCCTGTATGCGAGTGAACAATTCGCGCTTCAGGCCTTCCTTGTCGCTCATGAAGCGCTTGAGGTCGGGATTATTGGGGTCGGGTTGCGGCACCAAATCCAGCAGGTAGAAGGTACCGCCGGAAGCTGCCGCCAAATCGGCGGTGATAGCGGAAACGATACTTCCGGCTGCGCCAGTGATCACGAAGACGGTGTTCTCATCCAGCGTTAGTCCGGGCTGACCGTCGGCTGCTGGTTGTTCCTGCAGTCCAACCGTCCATCGCTCCCCTTGCTTGTACCCGATCTCGACCGCGCCGGGGTCGCATACGGTTTCGGCGATGAGAAGCCCGGCAACTTCGGACGAATCACGATGGGCTTCGAAATCGACGGCTTTAACCCGGGCTTCAGGGCGTTCACGTTTGTAGGTCTTGGCAAATCCGGTGACCGCGCCACCCAGCGGTGCATGCGCTCCGTACTCGTCGTAGCCGTGCTGCCCGCCGAGACGCGTCGCCGCGACGAGGAAGGTGCCGTGCGTTGCGATCGGTTCATAAAGAACTCGCATGGTGGTGTAGAGTGACTTGACACGAAGTTGCAGCGCTTCATGCCAGGTGGACAGGCTCATCGTGCTGATCGGTCCTTCGTCGTCGAGCGCGGGAAGCCAGTACACTCCTTGCACTGGACCGGACGCCAGCCAGCTCTTCAGCGTATTTTCCAGCGCAGCCGGATCGCGCGCGTCTTCGATCTGGAGGGCTTCCACGCCCTTCGCTTGCAACTGCTGGGTCAGGTTGCTTGCCACTCCGCCTTTATCGGGCATGATTACCACACGGGTGCCCGGACCCAGCGTCACGCCTGTGGGCTTGCACAGACTGAGTGGAGGGCGCAGGTTAGGAACCGGCACCCGGCGTGGAACCCGATTGGCTGCATCGAAGCTGGCCACCGGCGGGCGCGGACGGGAGGACGTGGCAGCCACAGAAACGGCGGGAGTTGAAGCAGGTGCTGCCACTGCCGCCCGCTGCCGCGATTGCGCGAACTGGATAACATGCGCCAGCGTCGGAAAGTCGCGCAGCTTGAGGTTCTCATCACGAGGGATGTTGTAGGCCGCGCGAATTGCAGCGAACATCTCCGCCTGCTTGACAGTGTCGATGCCGAGGTCGGCCTCCAGGTCAAGATCGAGATCCAGCATGTCTGTGGGGTAGCCGGTCTTCTCGGCCACGATCTCCAGCACCTTGTTCCTGATGGAGTCCGCCGTGGGTGCTGCGGCCGCAATCTCGGTGGGGACAGGTGCGGGAGGTTCAATCGGTGCTGGCGCAACAGGAGCCGGCTCCGGCAACGATGACTGGGCGGCAATTGGCGAGGTCGCCGGGCCTGCCAGGTCGGGGCGCTGCTCGTACACGAAGCGAATGACATGCGCCAGAGTCGGATAATCGCGCAGCTTGCGGTTTTCGTCGCGCGGGATGTTGTAGATCTCCCGGATGGCCGCGAACAGCTCGGCCTGCTTCACGGTGTCAATGCCGAGGTCGGCTTCCAGATCGAGGTCGAGATCCAGCATCTCCTCGGGATATCCGGTCTTCTCCACGACCAGAGCGAGAATGCGTTCCTTTACAGAATCTCGAGTCACGTCTGCTGGAGTCGTCACTGTCGGCACGGGAGCGGGCGTTTCTGCGGCAGTTTGAGTGACGGCAGCAGGAGCCGACTCAACGGCTGCGGACTGGCTGGCGGCTGGCGCAGGGGCGGCGGTTCCCGCCAGATCATGCCGCTTCTCGTACACGAAGCGAATGACGTGCGCCAGAGTCGGGTAATCGCGCAGCTTGCGGTTCTCGTCGCGTGGGATGTCGTAGATCTCGCGGATGGCCGCGAACATCTCGGCTTGCTTCACCGTGTCAATGCCGAGGTCGGCTTCCAGATCGAGATCAAGATCCAGCATCTCCTCGGGATAGCCGGTCTTCTCCACGACGAGGGCGAGGATGCGCTCCTTCACCGAATCTCCTGCTACTGCGGGCGGCGGTTGCACCGGCGCTGGAGCTGCGACCGCAACTTCGGCTTTCGCCTTGACAACCGGTGGTACTGGCGGCGCCACGGACTGCTGCGCATCGGGCAACCTTGTCGCCGGAGCTTGCGGCGCGGCTGCAGGTATTGGTGCCGGCTTTGCATCCGCAACGGGCGGCGGTGGTGGTGGTGCCTGAACAGCCGGAGCGGGCACGGCAACCCGGGCTGCGAGTCCTTGATCAGGCACCCGCAGCGTGCGGTGCACTACTTCCAGGCTCGCGACTGGATGCCCCGCCATCCGGCTGAGCCACGCATTCCAAGCGGTCTCGTCCGCGATGCGGTAGGCGTAGCCCAGAGCATTGACGTTGGAACGCACGCCGTCTTTGGTGGGCACCCGGCGCAACAGCATCATGCTGATCTGAGAACCGAATCCCGCACCCAGGTGCAGGGCATATTGCAGGGGATAGGCGCCGCCTTTCGACAGGTTCAGCACACCCAGTTCGGGATCCACTTCCTTGAAGTTGGCGACCGGCGGCACGAGTCCTGTCTCCAGGGTCTTCACTGCCAGGACATCCTCAATGCCGGTGGCCATGGCGTGGCCGGTCATGCCCTTGGTATTGGCGATCACGATCTTGTCCGCATCATCGCCAAAGACGCGCCGCAGAGCGTGAATCTCCGCCGAGGCGCTGCCGCCGCGCGCCGGCGTGTAGGTTTCGTGGGAGACAAAGACCATTTGCGGAGCTACGACGCGGCGCGCGATGCCGCAGCGTGCTTCTGCCTGGGCCACCAGATCTTCCATCACCTGTCCGATGTGCTGGATGTCGAGGCGTGTGCCGTGAAAGGCGCTGTTGGCCGTCACCGCACTCAAAACCTCGCAGATGGGTTGGATACCCCGTTCGCGCGCCGCTTCGGCGCTCTCGATCACAAGGGCGGCGGCGCCCATGCCCACGAGCAGGCCGTGACGGCGGCGGTCGAACGGTATGGCGGCGTCTTCGACCACCTCATCGGTGGCTGCCGCTCCGCTGGCCAAAAAGCCCGGGCCGAACCACTCCAGCATGTTGTCGGAGGTAACATCGTCAGCCGAGATAACAATGACGCGACGGCAGCGTCCGGCACGGATCCAGTCCTCCGCCAGGGCGACACCTTGTGCGGTGGTGGCGCAGGCAGCGTTGATCTGGGTGTTGGGGCCGCGCGCGCCGATTAATTCCGCGAATTGAGAATGTCCCATCGACAGGACACGCAGCAGGAAGCGCCGATCGAAGACGTAGGGCTCTTTTTCGATGACAGCACGCAACTCTGCGATGCGCTGATCCAGATGCTGTCCAAGAGCCGAGTGACCATTCGCACTCTGAGCGCGCAGACTCTCCAGGGCTGCCAACTGTTCGCGGCGAGCGTGGTCGGCGAAATAACCGGACATGATTTCGATCAAAGAGTCGTAGCCGGGGAAGGCAGAACCAAAGATCACGGCGGTATCATCGCGCATCGCGTCGGGCAAGCTCCAACGATCCGGTAGCTGCGTACCTTTGGTCGTAGTCTTGTAACGCATGACCAGCGGGATGCCGGCGTCGCGTAGCGCGTCGATGCCCGCGCCAATGGCCAGACGAGTGACGCGGTCGAGGGCGGGCAGGTGCTCGGAGGGAACACCGAATTCGGCTTCCAGATCGAATTCGCCGCCGCGGCCAGCCAGCTTGATGACATCCGCTACGTCCGTGATGGTCTCAAAGGTGGGCTCGCCCTTTTCGCTCTTGACCAGACGCCTGATTCGCTTGTCAAGCATGGCTTGCCGGAACTGCTTGGGGATTGGGCGGATGAATTGATCGCCCCGCAGAATGCGCTCGACGTTGGAGTCATCGAAGATGCGCTCGGTGCCGGGCAGGCCCAATGATGCTCCAGTGATCACCACTGGGGCGTGGGTTGGAGTTGGCTGCTCCCCGCGAGACAGTTGCCATCCGCCGCGCTCGAGAGCGTCGGCGAGCAGATGACCGAGTTGGTTGTAGACGTCGCCGTTCGACGGGACAACCGGCGTCATGGAAGTTGATGGCACGATTGCTGCCACGGGCGTTGGTTTGGTGATGACAGGCGCGGTCACAGCTTCGGTCTGCGGCGTCGCGGGGACCTCAACTGGAACGGTGGGGTGCTCAACTCCTAAGCCGGTGGCGTAGAGTTCGCACAGCGCCTGGTTGAAAGCGGTGATGTCCTCGAGCTTCGGATGATTCGTAAAGAGCGAGACCACGTCGCCGCGATCTCCGAGTACCTCCTCGGCAAATCCCTGCAACGCTTTCTTCGGACCGACTTCCACGAAGATGCGCGCGCCCGCCTCGTAAAGCGTATTCAGGCCTTTCACAAATTGCACAGGAGCCGCCACCTGTTTGGCGAGCAGATCGAGCATCTGCGGCACGACGTCTGGTCCGGCGGGATAGAACTCGCCGTTCACGTTGGCGACAATGGGTAACTTCGGCGTTTCGAGGCGCAAGCGCTCGAGCATCTGCCGCAGCGGTTCGCTGGCCGGGGCCACAATCTCAGTGTGGAAGGCGTGGCTGACCGGCAACTCCACCACGTTGTAGCCGGCCTGCAAGAAGGTTTCGATGGCCTTCCCGACTGCTGTGCTGGCGCCGCCGATGACCGCCTGTTGCCTGCTGTTGATGTTGGCGATCACCACGTAGCCGTCGATGGTCTTCAGGATTCGCTCGATTTCCTCCAGCGGGGCAAACACCGCCGCCATGCGGCCGTTATCTTCCATTGAGACACGGGTCATCTCGCGGCCGCGCGCGCTGACGGCCTCCAGGGCGTCCTCAAAGGGCATCGCGCCGGCCGCAACCAATGCACCGTATTCGCCCATGCTGTGTCCCATGGTCATGTCGGGCTGGATGCCGTACGCCGCCAGCAGGCGGGTCATGGCAATATCGGTGGTCAGCACCGCGGGCTGGGTGATGGCAGTCTGGCGTAAGTCGTCTTCGGCTTTGGCAACCGCAGCGGCGTTGGCTGGGTCAACGAAGATGAATTCACTGAGCGGCTTGCCAAGCAATGGAGTCAACACGCGGTCGGCTTCGGCAAAGCTTTCAGCCACGATTGGCTCGGCGGCGCGCAACGTCTGCACCATGTTCACGTACTGCGAGCCTTGGCCGGTGTACAGGAATGCCACCTTGCCCGCCGGTCCGCTACCGCGAAAGAGGCCTTGGGGACGGAGAGCTTTCCACATGGCAGGCTGGTTGGCCTTCAACGCTTTGAGCGCCTTTGCCGATTTGTCGGCCAGGTCAGCGGCGTCGGCATAATCAATCACCAGGCGTTCGGGTGCGCGCAGATCCGATTCTGCCGGAGCGGCCGGCGCAGGCGCGCGACCTGCCTCCGCGTCTTTCTGTATAGAAGTAAGGCGAGTCGCCAATTGCTCCGCAGCGGCAGCGCCGAGCACCAGCGCACCGCGCAACGGAACTTTACGGAAGACCGTAGCCTGTGACGCAGGCGAAACCGTCACAGCAACGGGCTTCCCGACTTCAGTGGTGGGCGCGGTGACCGCCACCGACCGCTTGCCGTTGCCGTTGAGCTTGCCGGGAATGAATTCCTCGAAGACGGCATGGAAGTTGGTGCCGCCGAAGCCAAAGGCGCTTACACCGACGCGCCGCAGGGTGTCGGCAGGAACGGTCCACGGCTTCAGCTCAGTATTGACATAGAGCGGGGAGTGAGCGAAGTCGATATCGGGACTGGGATGCTCGCAGTGCAGGCTGGGCGGTATGACCTTGTTGTGCAACGCCAGAGTGGCCTTGAGTATTCCGGCCGCACCGGCGGCGCCTTTCAGGTGCCCAAAGTTGGACTTGACCGAGCCGAGAGCGATGGAGCCTTTGGGCA
>Ga0335069_10016637_pt1 | contig 10255 bp, 11 predicted proteins | sample Lox_Sample_11_FD_206714 | JGI IMG/M metagenome (GOLD analysis project Ga0335069, IMG submission 206714) | Soil microbial communities from Loxahatchee National Wildlife Refuge, Florida, United States - Lox_Sample_1.1 | ecosystem: Environmental > Terrestrial > Soil > Wetlands | place: USA...
GCACCGTGGTCCAGATCACAACGACGTAGGTCATGGCGAAGAAAATCGTAATCGCCGCAGGCGCTGTCGGCTTTGCCGCGGCCGCCGCGGCATCCGCAGTTTATTTTGGAATTATCGGCCTGCCCGGGGCGGGCAAGGCCCGGCAGGATTCTGGCGCGGCAGCGAAGGCGTCCGCGAAGCCGCCCAAGGTTGCTCTGATCGACGTAAAAGAGTTGACGTTGCGCCTGTCCGACAAGGACGTCGAGCACTATATCAAGCTGACGCCGGTGCTCGCCGTCCGAGAGGCGTGCCAATCGGAAATTGAAGCGCGGGTGCCGCTGGTCCGCGATCGGATGGTGGCGATCGTCACCGCACATTCGGCGGCCGACCTCGCAACTGTTGACGGCGCGGCAAATCTGAAAAAGCAGATGCTCGACGCCCTGTCTCGCGATTTCGCCAACAACGTCATCGACATCTACTTCAGCGGGTATCTGGTCGAATGAGACTGCGGGTTGACATACTCGCGGCGCCCGTCGCGGCCGCAGCCGGACTCGCAATCGTCGCGATGCCCGCTCGCGCATACGCGTTCGACCTGACGCTCAAGGCCGGAGAGCGCGGCGCGATGCCGCTGGAATTGGCGGCGATCCTCACGGTGCTCACGCTGGCGCCTGCGCTTCTTATCATGCTTACGTCATTCACGCGGATCGTGATCGTGCTGTCGCTGCTGCGTCAGGCGCTGGGGCTGCAGCAAACGCCGCCCAACATGGTGATCACGGGGATGGCGTTGTTCCTGACGATGCTGGTAATGGCGCCGACCTGGCAACGAATTCGAAAGGCCGCGGTCGATCCATATCTGGCCGGAACCCTGGATCCATCTTCGGCGGCTGCGCAGGCCGAAGGACCGTTGCGCGAGTTCATGCTGCGCCAGACCCGCGTAGAAGATATCGAGATGGCGCGTTCGCTTCTTGCGCGCGGGAATCCGAATCTCAAAGACGCCGATCCGCGCGAGATGCCCTTTTACGCGCTGGTGCCGGCGTTTGTATCCAGCGAGCTGACGGCGGCTTTTCGCGTCGGATTTCTGATCTATCTGCCGTTTCTGGCGATCGATCTCGTGACGTCGGCGGTGCTGATGGCGTTGGGAATGTTCATGCTGCCGCCTTCGATCGTTTCGATTCCGCTCAAACTGCTGGTTTTCACACTGGCTTCGGGCTGGCCGCTGTTGCTCTCGAATCTTGCGGCGAGTTTTTCGTGACCGAAAAAGGGGAAACGAGACCGTGACGCCGCCGCTTGCCGCAGACCTGTTTCGCTCGGTGTTGATACTCGCGTTGAAGGTATCGGCGCCGCTGCTGGCGGTTATGACAATAACCGCCGTCGTATTCGGAGTGATCCAGGCGGCGACACAGGTCCAGGATTCGACGGTATCCTTCACGCCGAAGCTGGCCGCGGCCGTCATCGTGGCATGGCTGGGCGCGTCGTGGATGACGACGACTCTGACCGCCTACATGCACAAGGCTCTGACCGCGATTCCATGGATGGTCGCGCGATGAATCTCACCATTGGAAACGACGCGGCGCTCGCCTTCGTGCTCTGCTTCACGCGGTGCGCGGGGGTGATGCTTGCGCTGCCGAGAATGATCGGTATCGCGATACCGATAACAATTCGCGCCCTTCTGGCGGCGGTGATCGCAGCGGCTCTGATGCCGGCCGCTCATCTTGCGACAACCCATATATCGGGAATGCCGGCGCTTGCGCTGATGATTATCCGCGAGGCCGGAGTCGGGGTCGTTCTCTCATTCGCGGCCGCGATCGTGGTCGGAGCGGTCACGATGGTGGGCGATTTGATCGGGAACAACATGGAAATGAACAGCGGCGGGATATTGCGCGGGACGATTGCTCTGCCCAACGCACTTGCCGACGGACTTTCCACCTTGACCGGACTGATCTTCTTTGTTGCAGGATTTCATCGTGCGCTGATCGTCGCGCTGGCGCGCAGCCTGTCGGCCGCGCCGCTTGGGGCCCTCGAGATGCCGGCGACCGAATCGATGCTTTCGATCGGGGGACGAATCTTCCAGATCGCGCTGGAAATCGGTCTTCCGCTGATGGTTCCGCTGTTCGTGCTCTCGCTCGCGCAAGGCGTCATTTCGCGGCTCGCGCCGCAAATCAACGTCCTCGTCGCTGCGCCGGCGGCTATCCTGCTCGCAGGTCTGACGCTGTTGGTGCTCGACGCCGGCGGACTCGCCGGCTCCATCCTGCGCGCCTGGAGTTCCCTCATAAACGCGTCGTTTGGGTGGATCGATGGCTGATCGCGAGCAGAAGATTTTTCCCGCGCTGCCGCAGCGTCGTATCCGGGCGCGCGAGCAGGGACAGGTCGCACGCAGCCGCGATCTTACCTCGGCGCTCTCATTTCTTGCCGCCGCGGCGATCGTCGCCACAGGTTGTCAACTCTTCGGTCGCGCAGCGCTCGATGTTTTTCGGTCGGCGCTGGCTTCGGCTGGTTCGCACGAACTCGCCGGGACAATTGCACATGCGCTCATGGCTCCGGTTGTCGCCGCGACTGCTTTTTCCTTGTCGCTGGCGTTCGCGGCGGTCGCAGGCGCATCGCTTCAGGGCGGACTTGTCATCGCGCCCGCTCGACTTGCTCCCGATATCGGCAGGCTGAATCCAGCGGCCTACTTCACAAGAATCGCGTCGCCGGCGGGACTCATCGAACTCGGCAAGGCCGCCGCGAAAGTTATCGTGATCGCGCTCATTGCGTGGAGTGTCGCGCGGTGGTCGATCGGCGCAATTGGCGCGGTGCGTGACATTCGCGCCGCACTGCTTGTCGGCGCCGCCGCCACGCGCCGAATGCTTTACGCGAGCGCGGCCGTTGCGCTTATCGTTGGAGGCGCCGACTACGGACACCGATTTTACGAGCACGAAGCCGAGCTCAGGATGACGCGCCAGGAGTTCCTCGACGAACTCAAGCACGAGCAGGGGAATCCTGAGGTCAAGCGCGCGATCCGTCGTGCGCGGCGCAAGAACTTCCGTCGCGTGCCGGGGATTCATCAGGCGGCGACCGCGTCGGTCGTGCTCACCAACCCGACGCATCTGGCGGTCGCACTGCGTTATCGCCGAGGATTCGATCCCGCGCCGCTCGTCGTCGCGAAAGGCGCAGGCGAAGCGGCACATCGAATCGTGGCGATCGCACGGATGGCCGCAGTTCCGATTCGCGAGAACCGCGCGCTCACGCGCGCGCTGTACAAAGCGGTCGAGACCGGAAGCTTTATCCCGCGGCAATTCTATCGCGCGATCGCCGAGGTTCTCGCCGCAATCATGCGCGCCCAGGCCGCCGCGGTCCCGGCCGATGCAGGCAAATCGACCGCCGGGGCGACGAGGCTCTGAGCATGGCTTCCGATGAATTTCGCGCGCCGTGGATTTCCGCCTCCGAGCTGGCGCTGCCCGCCACCGCGATGCTGGTGCTCGCCGGGATGGTCGCTCCGATCGGCGCGACGCTGCTCGACGTGATGCTCTCCTTCTCGCTTGCTCTATCGCTGATGGTGCTGGTGGTTGCGGCCTCCAGTCGTCGCGCGCTCGACTTCTCGGCGTTTCCGACCGTGATGCTGGTCGCGACGCTGCTCAGGCTCTCGCTGAACGTCGCCTCGACGCGACTGATTCTTCTTCGGGGCGACAGCGGCGCGAATGCCGCGGGCGTGGTGATCGAGGCCTTCGGGCGCGTCATCGTCGGCGACAACTATGCGGTCGGGATCGTGGTGTTCGCGGTGCTCGCGATTATCAACTTCGCCGTCATCACCAAGGGCGCGAGCCGCGTCGCCGAAGTGGCGGCGCGATTCACGCTCGACGCGATGCCGGGCAAGCAGATGGCGATCGATGCCGATCTGAACTCCGGCAGTATCGGCGAGGAGGAAGCGCGCAAGCGCCGCCGCGAGCTTTCGCGTGAAGCAGATTTCTACGCCGCGATGGACGGTATCGGCAAGTTCGTGCGCGGCGACGCCGTCGCAGCGATTCTGATCATGGTCGTGAATCTGGTGGCGGGGATTTTTGTAGGGGTGGTGGAAAAGGGGATGGGCGTTGCGGATGCCCTGCACGCCTATACGATCCTGACAGTTGGCGACGGCCTCGCCGCGCAGATTCCCGCGCTTTTGACGTCGACCGCGGCGGGCGTGATCGTGTCGCGCACTTCCAGCGAGCTCGATCTCCCGCAAACCATCGGACACGAATTGCTGCGCAGTCCCGGCGTTCTTTTCGGCGCGGCTGGAATTCTGGGACTGCTGGGAATCACTCCCGGATTGCCTCATCTGCCGATGCTCGCGATGGCGGCTGCGATGGCCGCGCTGGGGGGGCGAAGCCGAACCATGGCGCGCGAGGCCGCCCAGGAAAGCGCCGTCGTGAAACCCAAGCCGCAGGCCGATGCTGCCGCAAGTCCGTGGCCCGACATTATCCGGCTCGAGCTCGGCGCGGCGCTTATTCCGTTTGTGAACGAGCCGTGGAAGCTCGCCGACAAGATTCAGGCGCTGCGTCCCAAACTTCGCGAGGAGCTTGGCATCACGCTTCCCGCGGTGCGAATCGTCGACAATCTTTCGCTCGATCAGAATCAGTATCGAATCCTGCTGCGCGGCTCGGAGGTCGCACGCAGCACCACTCGCTCTAGCATGAGCCTTGCCATTGCGGGTCCGCGCGGAGCCAGTCGCAACGTCAGGGGGATCGAGACCGCGGAACCCGCTTTCGGGCTTCCGGCGCTGTGGGTGGCGGGCGAGCAGATCGCCAATGCGCGCGCTGCCGGGTACACGGTGGTCGACGCGCTCACCGCCCTGGTTACTCATTTCGCTGAGATCGTTCGCGCCAATGCGAGCGAGATCATCACGCGCAGGGACGTCGAGGCGCTGCTCGAAACCGCGCAGAAAGTCACGCCGCGGATCGTCGAGGAACTTTCCGGGGCGGGAATCCATCTTGGAAGCGTATTTCGAGTAATCCAGCTTCTCCTCGCGCAGCGAATCGGGGTGCGCGATTTTCCCGTGATTCTCGAAGCGCTTGCCGCCGAAGGCGGTTCCAGCAAGGATCCTGCCGAGCTGGCCGAAAAAATCCGTCCTCTAATTGCCAGGGCGATCTGCGAGCCTCTGCGCCGGCCCGACGGTACGCTCGCGGTGCTGGTCGTCGATCCTGCATTGGAGGAGCCATTCTTCACTGCGCTCGGCGCGGATCATCAGACGCTTTCCGATCCCAACGTAATCCGGTCGGTTACCGAAGCGATTCGCAAAACGACCGCTGAGATCGCCGCAAAGATGATGGACATGCCGGCGATCGTCGTCTCGCCGCAGATTCGCAGGATGTTCGAGCGCATCGCACGCCGCGCGGCCAATCATCTCGTGGTTTTGGGCGCGACCGATATTCCTGCCGGGCTCGACACCTCGATCGTCGGAAGAATTGCCTGAGGCGCCGTCGGATGAAGAAGCATCAGGATCGCGAAGCGGAAATCAAAGAGGCGCAGACCCCGCCGACGCCGCTCGATGACGCCGAGATTGCGAAGCTGGTCGAGAACTACGTGCCGATGGTGCTGCGCAGGGTCGATCGAATGTGGCTTTCGTCGCGCCTCGGACTGACCCGCGACGATCTGGTTTCGGCAGGATGTTACGGGCTGCTGATCGCGGCGCGGCGCTTTGATCCCGGTCGCGGAGTCGGATTCGGCGTATTCGCGCGCGCCCACGTGCACGGCGCTCTGATGCGCGAGATCGAATCGGCTCTAAAGGCCGCCGGCGCCACCTCCGAAGAAGTACTGGTTTCGGGCCAGGACGATATCGAACCCGATCAACTATCAGATGAAAGCGCTGCCGATCAGACCGACAGCGCCGAGACCGCCGAGGTGCGCGAACTTATGCAATACGTCCTCACGGAACACGAACGTCTCGTACTCACTCTCTACTACTTCGAAGAGATGACGCTTGCCGAAACGGCGGCGGTGGTCGAGGTCTCGGAAAGCGCCATAGCGAGAACCATCAAGGCAGGCCTCGCCAAACTCAGGGCCGCGATGGCGGATAGACAGGAGCAATAGACATGAACGGACTTTACCTGGCGGCGGCGGGCGCCGCAGCCGGACTGCAAACCCTCGATACCGTCGCGAGCAATCTCGCGAATATCGCCACGCCCGGCTTCCGGCGAATCCTCGCCTCGACTCGCGCGGTCACCGGAAACGGCTCTCCCTACGAGTTCGCACAGGCCGAGGCCAACGCGCCGATCGACATGGCGCAGGGCCCTCTTCAGTCGACGGGAAATCCGCTCGATATCGCCGTGACCGGCCCCGGATTCTTTGTCGTTCAGACCCGCGACGGATACGCGTACACGCGCAACGGAGAACTTCAGGTCGCGGACAACGGTGAATTGCTGGCGGCGGGACAACCGCTGGTCGGCGAAGGCGGCGGGACGATCGTGCTGACGCCGGGAACGGTTTCTATCGGCGGCGACGGCACGGTGAACGTCAACGGGCTGCCGCGCGGAAAAATTGCGCTCGCGGATCCGAGCGGAATCGCGCTGACGCCCCAGGGAGGCGGGCTCTATCGCGCTGCGGGCGGCGCCACATTGCCGACCGGCGCGAGCGGACAGTTCCATCAGGGTTTTCTCGAGCGCTCCACCGGAAGCGAAATCACGCAGATGGTCGCGATGATGTCGGTCTCGCGCAATTACGAAACTTCGATGAAAGCGTTGCAGACGATCGACGCCAACCATTCGAAAACCATCGACGCGTTCACGCTTAACGCCTAACGGACGTCATCAGGGGTACGATTCAAAATGCTTCAGGCTTTGTCCATCGCTTCGACCGGGATGCAGGCGCAGGAAACCCGTATCCAGGTTATCTCGAACAATCTCGCCAACGCCTCAACTCCGGGATTCAAGGTTTCCCGAGCGCGCTTTCAGGATCTCCTCTATGTGACGCAGCGTCAGGCCGGCACGCAGTCCTCTCAGGTCAGCTACGTTCCGACCGGGGAATCGATAGGACTCGGAACCCACACGGCGGCGGTCGATCAGATTTTCACGGAAGGCGAACTCGACAACACCGGAAATCCGCTTGATGTCGCCATCCAGGGCAACGGATTCTTCCAGATCTCGATGCCTGACGGTTCGATCGCCTACACGCGCGACGGCAGCTTTCGCACCGACCAGAACGGCAGGTTGGTTACGCTCGACGGCTACGCTCTGCTTCCGAGCATAAACATTCCTCAAGGAGCGACCACCGTTACGATCGGACCTGACGGAACAGTTTCCGTGCAGGTCAATAATCAGACCACCCCAACCCAGGCCGGGCGTATCCAGGTAATAAACTTCATCAACCCTGCCGGCCTTAATCCTATCGGGCAGAACCTTTATACGCAGAGTCAGGCGTCCGGAGCTCCGCAGACCGGCGTCGGCGGCGAGAACGGGTTCGGTTCGATCGCGCAGGGATTCCTCGAGATGCCGAACGAAAGCACCGTCCAGGAACTCGTTGGATTGATCGAGGCGCAGCGCGCGTACGAAGCGAGCTCGAAGGCAGTGCAGGTTTCCGATCAGATGCAGGGAATCGCCAATGGACTCATCAAGTGAGCATCCGATTACCGACGCGAAGTCCGCGGCGCGCGAGTCTGCCGAGCTTCAAATGACATTGGCGCGCACCAGCCTGCGCGAGCGTATCGCCCGATACATAATCGTGATGCTCGGCGCAGTCCTGCTGGCGGCCGCAGGTGCGGCATCGTCAACGGAAAATGCAGCATCCGCGCCATTTCGCGCACAAATCGTCGCGCGTCTCAATGCGCTTGTCCCAAAAGGCGTGCAGATCGACGATGTGACGCTCGGGTGCAATCCGCCCGCGGACGCAACCGTTGTTGATGTCGCGCCGGGACTGACCAAGCTTCAGTCGCGCGGCTTTCTGGTCGAATTCGCGGTCGGCAAGCGCACGATGGGATGCAGCGCGTCGATGAATGCGCGCCGCACCGTCCTTGCCGCCATTCGCGAGATTGCGCCGGGTGAACCTGTTTCGCGCACCGATCTCAAGGGTCTCGAAATCGAGGCGTTCGCCGCCGCTCCCGGGGCCCTCGAAGAGTTTCCGCAATCGGGGCTCTACGTGGCAGCTTCGCAGTTGCGCGCCGACCAGCCTGTCTATCCGACGCAGATAACCCGGCCCACCGCGATCCACGCCGGCGACGTCGTGACGGTTATCGTACGCAACGGTCCGATTACTCTGCGCGCTCAGCTTGAAGCTCGTTCCAACGCCGCGGTCGGCGATCGCGCAGTACTCGCGAATACCCAGACCGGGGCGACGATCGATGCGCAAGTTACCGGCGAAAGAACTGCAGAATTGGTGATGAGATGAGACGCGGGACCGTCACAAATCGTGTGATTGGTGTGGCGGCGCTCGCTTTTGCGACAACCTTGTCAGGCTGCGCGGCGATTCCCTTCATTCCCACAATCGCGCACGTAGCTCCGCGCGCGCTTTTCGGCGACAAACCTCCCAGCCAGACCGCGCAGACGAAGCCGTCGACGCAACCCGATCCGCCCGATCCCGTTCTCACCAAAGCAATCGAGGCGAAGCCGGCCGGAGATGGCGACTCCGGGATAACGATCGATCAGCAGGATCGGATTGCATTCGCGCCGGCGTCGCCCGGAAGCATCCCTTTGCGGGTCAACGCCGTCGATCTCGTTTCCGACATGAAAGCTCGCACCGTCGGCGATGTTGTAACCGTGCAGGTGGTCGAATCATTCAGCAGCGAAAGCAAGGCGGGAACCGATCTGGCGAACAAGCGGGCGCTGACCGCCGGAATTCCCAATCTCTTCACCGCCGTCGAATCGCTCGCCGCGCACAATCCGCTGCTTAACCTTTCAAGCATGGCGAACGCGTCATCCGACAACAGCACGACCGGAACCGGCGACATGACTGCCGCAGATACGTTCACCGCAACGGTCAGCGCTCTCGTCACCGCGGTGAATCCGAGCGGCACGCTCAGCATCAAGGGCGAGCGCAAACTCAAGGTCAACGGCGAGGATGACACGATCAAGCTCAGCGGAGTCGTTCGCCCCCAGGATATCGATTCCAACAACTCGGTTCAGTCGACCCAAATCGCCGACCTTCAGCTCAGCATCACCGGCGAGGGCCTGATTCGCGACAAACAGGGCAACGGGCTCGGCACCCGTGCGATGGACTGGTTATGGATATTCTGACGAGACGAACATTTGCAGCGACGATCGCCGTGGCTCTGTCGATATGGGCTGCGCGAGTGTCGGCGGAACTGCCTCCTCCTGAAATCCTGCTTCCTCCTCTGCCGAGTCAGGACCAGGTCACCGGAATCGCGCCCGCCGGCGGTATTCTCGGCTTTCAAAAGGGACTGGCCGGGAATCTCGCGCCGCTTTCCACGCTGGCGCGGGTTCACGGGATGCGCGTGAATCATCTGATTGGCCACGGACTCGTGGTCGGACTGCAGAATACCGGCGATACCCAGCAGACGCTGTTTTCGATCCAGTTCCTGCTTAACACGCTGCGTCGCGAAAGCGTGACGATTCCAACCTCGCTGAATCCGTCGAATATCCAGACGCGAAATCTGGCCGCGGTGATGGTCACGGCGGATATGCCGCCGTTTGCGCGTGTCGGGGCTCGAATCGATTCCCTGGTGTCCGCGATGGGCGACTCACGCTCGCTCCAGGGCGGAACGCTTCTGATGACGCCGCTGCGCGGCGCAGACGGGCGCGTGTATGGGCTCGCGCAAGGTCCAATCACGATCGAGGGATTCTTCGCGGGAGCCTCCGGCGGCGCCAGTGCGCGCAAGAACTTCCAGACTGCGGGACAGATTCCCGCAGGCGCGACCGTCGAGCGCGAAGTCGAGTCGGACTTCGCCCAGCAGCGTGTGGTTCAGCTCGATTTGAACGATCCGGATGCGGCTGTCGCGATGAGGACCGCCGCCGCGCTCGGTGCGCATTTCAAGGAAGCGCAGGTTGCGGTTGTCGATCCGGGAACGGTCAGAGTCGAGCTCCCGCCATTTCTCTCGCCGGTCACTTTTGCGGCGGAACTCGATCAGGTGAGCATCGAAGCCGCTGATTCCGATCGAATTGTGATGGACGAGCGAACCGGAACGATCGTTATCGGCGGCGAGGTCACGGTCGGAAAGGCCGCTATCAGCCACGGAAATCTAACCGTGACTATCGAGCCCAAGATGTCGGTTTCTCAGCCGGGACCATTCAGCAACGGAACGACCGTTACGCAGAAGTCGGCAAAGATCAACGTTGATCAGGAGCAGGGGCAGTTCTTCATGGTTCCACGCGGC
>Ga0335069_10016638_pt1 | contig 10255 bp, 7 predicted proteins | sample Lox_Sample_11_FD_206714 | JGI IMG/M metagenome (GOLD analysis project Ga0335069, IMG submission 206714) | Soil microbial communities from Loxahatchee National Wildlife Refuge, Florida, United States - Lox_Sample_1.1 | ecosystem: Environmental > Terrestrial > Soil > Wetlands | place: USA: Florida...
CAATTGTCTTCCAGCACGGGCAACCGGCCTCGTCATACGTGTGGCGAAACGTCATGCCGCACTTGGAAGGAATGGGACGCCTCATCGCCTGCGACCTCATTGGCATGGGAGGTTCGGACAAGCTGGAGCCCTCCCTGGGGCCTGAACGCTATAGTCTTGCCACTCACAGGAGCCAGCTTTTCGATTTGTGGGATCAGTTGGATCTCGGAAATCGCATAGTGCTCGTGCTGGACGATTGGGGCGCAGTACTCGGGTTTGATTGGGCCCGGCAGAATAGTCAGCGCGTGAAAGGGATCGTTCACATGGAAGCGATCGCGGCGCCTCTGACGTGGTCAGATCTTCCCGAATACGCCCACCCTTTGTTTAAAGCTCTCCGTTCTCCAGAAGGCGTGCGAATGGTCTTGGAAGAGAACATCTTCATCGAAAAGGTACTGCCTCAAGCCGCGTTCCGGAGTTTCACTGACGACGAGATGGAACAGTACCGCTCGCCCTTTCGCAACCCGGGCGAAGACCGCAGGGCGATGCTGTCATGGCCTCGGAGTCTCCCGATCGACGGCGAACCGGCCGAGGTCGCCGAGGTTGTCAGCCGGAATTGTGACTGGTTAGCGCAAAGCGAACTGCCAAAATTGTTCATCAACGGCGAGCCAGGCACGCTTGCCCGCGGCCGCCTCCGTGACACTATCCGGCGATGGCCGAACCAGACCGAAGTTGCGGTCACAGGCCGAAAGCTATTGCAGGAGGATAGCCCCGCAGAGATCGGCAGCGCGATTGCGAGTTTTGTGAACAGCCTGAGAGGGCCTTGTTCGTGAATTCTTTCGGACGCCGAACGCTGATGCAGTCAATTTGCAACTCGCCGTGTTGCTCATTCTTCAGATGGCCGAATTGCGGTTGTAAGCCCACGCAATCTGCCTACCCAGTTTCCCTAAAACGAGCTGACCAATAGGCTTCGGGATTTTGATCGTGGCCGACTGGGCGGCTTGCGCAATCCGTTTTTGCGGGCCCCCTCACGCGAGTATAAGGCGCTTGACGGCTTTGTACGCATATGTGTCCAGGGCCGGCACACTATTGGTTCGGTCACAAGCATGATGCCCGGCGGCGCTGCCGCTCAGAGAGCGCAACGGCTCCTCGGCATCGACCGAAGTTGACGCAGCCTTAACTCACCGCGCGCACCCCCACGCACTTCAGCATTTGCACCCCACTTGATTCGATTCCGAGCAAACTAACCGGCTTAACGAATGTAATGGAATTTGGCTTGGAACTCATAATGTTGCCAAAGCGGCAACTTTACGGGTCCAGTCACAATGCGTCGTCGTCGATCGAAGACGACGAGGCCGTGTGTTTAATCCAGGTTGCAATCCGCGGATCCGGGTCCGCATCCCGGAATCTCGATGCCGAATTGTGAGCGCAAGGGGCAATGTGGAACCTCACCAGACCATACCCCTAACGTTCGTCGACTTAGGTTTGTTCATAATGGAAAGTACCCGCCATCCCTCCGGTTGCCACCAGGACCACTGCGGCCTAGAATCAGAACTTGAGCACCGTCATACCGCTGCCGAACACGTGGACGAATGCCTCTCAGTTGGAGCAGACACTTCGTGACGGCCCCCCTCCACACCAATGCCACCCTGGTGAGATCAGGTTTTGTTTTCCCGTAGGCTGTCATCTGATGACAGACGCAATTGTCCGGCTTCTGTCGCTATTCAACCAACTCGACTGCTGTACTCGACGGGTTATTCTCGACTTCGAATCTAAAGAATCTGACCTTCTTGGCTATCTCAATCGGATTGGTTTTTTTGACAATCTTGCGCCGAATGTCGAAGTGCTACCGTCACGGCCAGAGATCTCAGGCGCGAAGCTCCACAGAGGCAGGAACAGGGGCGTAGTTGAGATCGCGCGGATCAACAAGAACGCACGCGATCAAAATTTGCCGGGGCGTCTCACGCGTGCAATCGAATCCGCGTGCGCGAATAGGAGCGACGCTTCAGAGCTGACTGGCGCTGCTTGGACGATTTTCGCCGAGTTGATCGGCAACGTTTTCGATCACAGCGATACGCCGATTGACGGCTTGGCGGCACTTCAGGTCTATCCGAAGGGTAATTGCCTAAAGGTGGCCGTTTCTGACAGTGGCCGCGGTCTGCTCGATACCCTCAGACCCTCATTGAAGACAGAGCACCCCAGATTAGCTCAGCTTTCCGACATGGAGCTTCTTGTACAGGTTTTTCGCCAAGGTATTTCTCGCCACGGCAGCAACCGCGGTTGCGGTCTCAAGAGCAGCGCGGAGAAGGCGATCAAGTTTCGCGCGGAGCTCGACGTTCGCCTTCCGTACGTCAGAGTGCTGCTTGTGCCCGGAAAGCAGGGTTACGCTCCCAACACTGCCTTCTGCTACCGGGACCTGCCACTGATCTGGGGTACTCACCTGTGCTTCACGTTTGAGCTTGACTAGGGCATGAAAATCTGATTCAATGGGTTCAATGAACGAGGCTGAGGAGCTCCGACTCCGACCCTTCATGAGTGCAAACGAGGGCTGGGGCCGCGCTTCAGGTCGCGAAGTGTACGGCGCCCTTGTCGAGTTCGTTGAATCGCGGGCCGGAAAGGTTATCTTCCGGATCTCGCTGAGTGGCGTAAAGAGAGTTGATGTCTCTTTCGCCTCAGAAACCATCGTTGAATTAGCGAGGCGGTATCGCGGTCAAAAAGGTTTTTGCTTCATGGATTTAGAGGATAAGGACATGGAGGAGAATTGGGCGGCAGCTGCAGAGCGTTCAAAACAGCCGCTGATGAACTGGGCAGGGGGACGGAGTCGCATTTTGGGGCCACAGCCATCTCAAGGCGTCGCTGATGCGTTCCACTTCGCGCTAGCAAAGGGGCCGACCCGCGCCGCAGACTACGCGGCAAGTGTAAAGGAAATGTCGATTACGAACGCGAGCACCAAATTCAAGCAGCTTTGGGATGGTGGATTTCTTCTTCGCCGTGAAAGGGCAGCAGAATCCGGGGGAGTGGAATTCGTATATGTGCCCATCCGGTAGCTTTTTTTTGCTGGCGCCTGGTTCATCTCGTTCAGTGAACGAGAATCAGGACAACAATACCCAGGGACGATTTTGAGGAAAGGTTGAGTAGAAGGTGAAATATGCCTAGTTTGACGTTTTATCCCCTCGGGAACGCCGATTGTTGCCGCATCCAACTCGCCAATGGCGACCAAGTCCTTTTCGATTTTGGCGGAATGGGCGACCCGAACGATCAGAATGACAAGCGCTGCGACCTGGCTGCCGAGGTGCGCAAAGACATGAAGAAGGCCAAACGTGAGGCCTTTGCGGCGGTGACGTTCACACACCTTGACAATGACCACGTGAAAGGCTCTCAGGATTTCTTTTTTCTGGAGCACGCGGACTGCTACCAACAGGGTGAGCGCTTCAAGATAAACGAGCTCTGGGTGCCGGCGGCGGCCATCCTTGAAGATGGCCTGAAAGACGACGCACGCATTATCCGACAGGAGGCGCGCTATCGCCTGAAGAACGGCGAGCGCATTCGCGTTTTCTCGCGGCCAGACCTTCTCAAGGAATGGCTCGAGAAGGAAGGCATTTCGTACGACTCACGGAAACATCTGTTCGTGGACGCCGGCCAATTGGTTCCGACGTTTACTCTGGCAGACCATGGCGTCGAATTCTTCGCTCATTCGCCGTTCGCATCGCGGCTTAATGAGTGCGAAGTTATTGATCGAAACACGGATTCCATCGTCGTGCAAATCACGTTTACGGTTAACGGGAAGATCACGAGAGTGATCCTCGGATCGGATGTCAATCACGAGGCTATTGCGGAGATCGTCAAGATTACGAAATACCACAAGCGAGAAGAGCGGCTCGAATGGGATGTTTTCAAGCTCCTACACCATTGCAGCTACACGGGAATCGGTCCCGAGCGTGGGGAAGATAAGACGGAGCCGACAGAGGAGACGAAGTGGTTGTACGAGGAGAAAGGTCTGGACAAGGCGATTATGGTCTCCACTAGCTGTCCAATTCCTGCGAGAGGCTCGAAAGACGACAAGAATGTGCAGCCGCCACATCGCCAGGCCTATGCGTATCACAAGGAGCACACGGACGGTCGCTCGGGCAAAATCAAGGTCACGATGGAACATCCGAAGGAGAGTGCGCCGGAACGACTCGTCATCGAGATCGATGGTACGAAGGCTCGCCTTGTCGAAGCATTTTCTCCCGCGGCGGCCGTTCTGACGTCGCGTTCCGCTCCGAGAGCCGGCTATGGATGGAAAGCTCGTTGACATTCTGGGAGAAGCGCTTTCCCCTGACTCGCTCGGAATAAGGAAAGCCCAAGAACTCGCCCGCTTTCTTAAGGGCGGCACTTATCCCTTTGCTACCCTTCGTTCTGCATCTCGCAAGGTTGATGGAACCGAAGGCGTCGTTGTCGACCTCTCGGTTGAGGTCGGACAAGAGCCGATGCACGACATCCGTTCCGTCGAGCCAGTGGCAATTCTGTTTGCGGCGTCAGATGAATATGGTCCGGAAGTCCTTTCGCTGAGGACTGACTTTCCGCAGGTTCCCCACAGGCAATTGAGGGATGAAGAATTCCCAAAGGGACTCTGTCTTTACGACGAGCCCTATGCGACCGTTCGGCTTACGTGGACGCCTGCAAGGTTTTTGGAGCGTATCCGCAACTGGTTCCGTGACACGGCCTGCGGCACGCTTCACCGGGATGATCAACCGCTTGAGCCAATATTGCTAGCGGGCGGCAGATACCTTGTCATACCGGCCGATTTGTTTGCCCGCGGAACTGATGAAGCCCCGGATAAGCTCTGGGTCTTACCGAGAGCGTCCAGCCCCGAAGGTGAGTATTTCATCGCGCGCCGTCTTGACCAGGTCACAATGCAGGAGCAGCGGAGCGCGCTTGCGTATCTAGCAACCACGTTCGAATGCCTGCCACAACCCCACGGCCTCATCCGGAAGACTCCAAGAAACGTACTGGACGTGCACAACTTGACGATGCCGGCGGGCCTAGATCTATTGGCACGACTCCGCGATCGGATGCTCAATTGGAACAGGGGAGATGCGCCGCTTGGGGCACGACTGGTCATGATAATCTTCTTTCCAAAGTCCCGCACCGCGGCTCAGGCTCCAGAAGTTTCAGACATATGGGCATTCATGACTGTCGAGACGGTGCGCGAGATTGGTGCCAAGCTCGGGTTTTGGCAGGCGCTTCCGAATGGACACGTCGCCGCCCTGATTGGGGGAGACCCCGATTCTGCAAAGGCCGCCTCGATTGATGTTTGCGTCATGCATCCGGCGTTTGCATTGAACCGCTACCGGGCGGCTCTCGTGAATGGCTATGCGCCGTCCACGGCCTGCATTACTGTTATCGGCGTCGGAGCATTGGGTTCGCAGGTTGTAACAAAGCTGATCAGAGGCGGCTTCGGTTCTTGGACCCTTATCGACAACGATTACTTGCTTCCTCACAACGTGGCACGACATGAGCTTTCCCAAGGTGCAGTGGGATTCCCGAAAGCCGAGATGATGCAGGTTCTGGGGAACAACATCACTGACGATCGTCCCGTCACCGCCGCCATCGTCGCAGATCTCCTCGCGCCGCGCGAACGGAAGGAGCAGGTCGAAGCCGCCTTGCGAAGCGCCGACTTGATTCTTGACTTCTCTGCCTCCGTCCCGGTGGCTCGCCATCTCGCGACCATTACACTAGGTCCGCGCCGTGTATCCGCATTCCTGAATCCTGACGCCACGGATCTCGTGATCCTGGCCGAGGATTCCCAACGACGAATCCCTCTCGATTGCCTCGAAATGCAGTATTACCGCCACCTGTGTCATCATTCGGAACTCGCAGGCCACCTCGTTGATCGGCCAACGGGGCGCATTCGTTATGCACAGACCTGCAGAGACTTGACGAGCGACATTCCCGAGGATCTTGTTGCAATCCACTCAGCGATCGCTGCGAAAGCCCTTCGCGAGGTGTCAGGTGATCCGAATGCTGCCATCTTGATTTGGCGGGCGGCACCTGACCGCAGCGTCACCTCCTTCCGTTCATCGCCCGCGTCGTTCTATGAGTCCGTTCACAACGATTGGCGTTTGCGCTCCGATTGTAACCTTCTTTCGCGGCTCGCCTCTCTTCGAGCGGAACGGCTAAAGAATGAGACTGGCGGTGTGCTAGTCGGTGCATTCGATCTCGAACGAAGAATTGTATACGTCGCGGATGTGATTCCTTCTCCGCCGGACAGTAGCGAGCAGCCCGTGCTGTACATTCGGGGTTGTGAGGGCTTGGCCGCACACCTTCAGGACATCGAGCGGAAAACTGACGGCATGCTCCAATACGTTGGCGAGTGGCATTCGCACCCAGATGGCATCTCAACAAATCCGAGCGAAGATGACCGCAAAGTGTTCGGGTGGCTCGCCGAACAAATGCAAACCGAATGTCTTCCGCCGGTCATGGCGATTGTTGGTGAGGGAGCGAATATCCGCTGGTTTGTGGACGGCATCGCGTGAGCGGAGTAGGGAACGTGACATTCGCGCGGACTTCTCCAACGGATGTCGCGCTCTGCCTCTCAGGCGGAGGATACCGAGCGGCTCTCTTTCACCTTGGCGCGCTCCGGCGCTTGAACGAGTTTGGGCTCCTCTCTCGCATCGCAATCATCAGCAGTGTTTCCGGAGGCAGCATTCTCAACGGGCTGCTGGCAAAGAAATGGCGTTCTCTAGCACCAAATCAAGAGGGTATCTTCATAGATTTTGAGCAGCAGATCGCTTGGCCATTGAGAGAATTCTGCAAGACCGACATCCGTACGAACCTGGTCCTTGGCCACCGCCTAAATCCGGTGAATTGGTTTCGGCTTGCCGGTTCGTCGTTCAGCATCTCTGGAAACACGCTTGCAACGTCCTATCGTCCGCTCTTCAGTGACACGCTTTTGCGGGAGGTGCCCAACTCCGATTCGACCATTCCCCGGTTCATCTTTTGCGCAACCAGCATGAATACGGGTGCCTGTTGGTACTTCCACGCTGGTACGACCGGGCGTATGGGCGACTTCTATTCCGGATATGCGTCTACAAACGACGTAACGCTGGCGGAAGCTGTCGCTGCCTCATCAGCTTTCCCACTTGCGGTCGCTCCTTTTGCCCTGGAGCAGTGTCGAATGCGAGACGTTTCGCGTGTAGATCCGTGGGGGACGGAGCGACCGTTGTCCTCCAAGCGCAGAAACGTTTTGTGCGAGAGATTCCTCCTAACAGATGGCGGCGTTTATGACAACCTGGGCCTGGAGCCGATTTGGTCATTGCAGAACACGGTCCTCAGCTCAGACGGCGGCTCGCCATTTGAGTCCCTCGCTACGTGCAAACCGTTCCTTGTCAACCGGCTCGACCGTGTAGCGGCGATCTTGAACGAGCAAGTAGGGGCTATAAGGAAGCGATGGCTCGTTGAGAAGTTCGTGGCCGGATCGCGCCTTGGCGCGCTCTGGGCGATCAATACAAATCTCGAGGACTTCGGCATCCCATACCAACCGGGATACGGAGCGGAAGCTCGACAATTACTATCCAAGGTTCGGACTGATCTCAATTCTTTCTCCGATGGCGAAATGGCGTGCCTGGAAAACCACGGATACTCACTTGCAGATGCGGCACTGAAGTCGCGAGCACCTCAGTTGCTCAGCACGCAACCTCCGGCCTTTACTTGGCCGCATCTGGAATGGCGCGCCGATGAAATGGCGCAGACTGCGTTGCAAAACAGCTCCAACCGCCAAATCGCGCGTGACATCTGGTCCTGGGTTTCATCCAGTCGCTTCTCGATATTCTGAAGATATCTGGTGTCATTTGAAGACGAGCGTCCAGTTCCGCGTCCACATCTATCACAACCGGTTCATACCATCTGCTGAGCTTTACACACCCAGTATCGAGCTTTTCTGCCCAACATCCGTGGGCGATTCGATCGATCGCACGGACGAGACGAGACTCCTACGTTGGGCTGTTCGCCAGCCCGAGATTCTGTCGTTGCTTCTCGGCTCGCTGGGAATGGCGGGCCCAGTTGGATTCGATGTAGAAGTCACCAGTCCGTTTCTACCCCGGCACGGCGCCGGTGACATTGATCTTCTCGCCGCACCTGTACGAAATCCCCAGGAGGCCGTCGCAATACAGGCGAAGCGCTTCAAGGTCACATTGGGCGATTCGGGAGATTCCGTCAGCCTGGATGCGGCAAAGCTCGACACGCTCATCCGCCAATGCAATGACACAATCGCCCTGGGCTTTGATCGGGTCTATGGCCTAGTGCTCATAATGATGGACGGCCAGACACATCCCGCGCCGAGCCTCCCGCACCGTCGGACTAGCCCAGCAACGTTTCGCCGCCTCTATCACTTCCTGAAGAGCCAAACCCTGGCCCCCGGAATCGGCCTGGCCTTTATGGAGATCGTTCAGCCAACGCCAGCTGGATTTCACGAACTCGGTTTCGTCGCCGTGGGCGTTGACGAGCCGGCGAATCACAAAGGTCAATCTGGTGAAGTTTCTGCGCGAGTGGAGAAATGGACAGATAAGGTCCTCCGAAAGAGAAAGCATTGCGAAGTGTACCTGCCTCCACCATCAGACGCGGGCATCCCAATTCAACCACATGAATCCGTCGGACTTCGCCTCGTTCGGCGCTCAGAATAGATCGGCTACCGCGCTACCTCTGGCCCGAATTCAGCTCTCTGCCAACGCCGACTCGAAAGATAGGGCTTCTTACCGGACCGCCCGTGCCCGACGTAAATTAAACGTACTTGTCGGGTGATTCGCCATCCGAGGTGCTATCCCAGTCGGATACGTCGAATCTGCCTCCACATTCCCGACACAAGATAAACTCCTCGTCAAATCGTTCAAATGGTCCGCAATCGAGGCCGTGCGTCTCGATGGAGGTAGCGACGCGGAATTCACCGCGAGGTGAGCCACAATCCGGGCATGCCATTCTGCACCCGCTTTCATATCAATGCGTTGGAACAACTCTCCGGTCGCCGGGGCACGGGCCGTTCCTGATATGGCCGCCGGTTTTTTGCTGGAATCCGCGATTCCGCCTTAGACTGAGGGCAGTTGAGGAGGAGAGATTTGCCCGAAGTGTCGTGCCCTACATGCGGATTCAGGCTTGATCCGACCAATGAATCTCAGGTAGTTTGTCCCGCCTGTGGCGCCGATCCCAACAATCCACCGCGGCCGGAAGATGATCCTGAGATTGCCGCGGCATTCGAGGATGGCGCAGCTTTTGCCGAAGCGCCAGTCTCCCTGACCGAAATGCTTGCAGCCGATGCTCCCATGGAGCCGCAAATTGACTACGTTCCAGACCCTGATCTCGAGCTGATGATCGCCGATGCGGAAGCCCTCAGAGCAGCCTTGACGGAGGGCCCAGTCCTCATCGCCGGGAACAAGTTGGTCAACTGAGGTTCCCTGATGGCCAACGCCGACGCCCAAACCACGAGCCCAGAGGCCCAAGTCAGCCTGTTATTGCGCATTCACAGTGCTCGCCCAGATGGACCGTCGGTCCGATTTACTACTGATGGTGAAGACATCGTGGTGCCACGCGTGCCCGCCAGCTATCTGCGCTCGGGCGACGACGTGTGCGTGGCGTCGTACAGTTCGCCGATCGGCGAATACCTGGCTACCCAGAACTCCCTCCGGCGAAAAGCCCGGCAACTCTACTTCGGTCACATCGGCTGTGTCACGCGACCGCGAACCGACAAGCGAGATGAATACTTCGTCCGGGCAGATGTGCTGGGGGGCCGCCTTGCCATCCGTGCACTCCATCTCCCGAACAGCACCGTGCGGGACTATTTCTATTTTTTGCGGCCGCACGAGGGCGAGACGCCCCAGCCGACACTCTACGAAGCACTGCGCACGCCGCAGTCGGCGACTATGGCCGATTTGCGGCTTTCGTATAGAATTCGGCGAATCGAGCTTGAAACCGGCGATGCCGCCAGGTCAGAGGTGCAGCGCATCGAACGAGCCTTCAATCTTTTGGCACACCCTGACCTCCGCTCCTGTTACGATGCTCTCCTACAAGATTCCAGTGCTCCCGCTTTATTCCCCTACGGCGGTTTCGGCCAATGTGTTGTCTCTGGCGAGTTGGCGCAGGATGGAAAGACGTTTTTTGTGCGCCAGCTATTGTCCTACCTGCCAGACCAGCGGCAACGACAGTTTCGCGCTCCCTTGCGGCGCGTTGAATACTTCAATGGGTGTGCGTTGTATCGCGACAGCCGACGAAAAGCGGAGGTATACCTCGATCCCACGATCCTTCCGGT
>Ga0335069_10016639_pt1 | contig 10254 bp, 7 predicted proteins | sample Lox_Sample_11_FD_206714 | JGI IMG/M metagenome (GOLD analysis project Ga0335069, IMG submission 206714) | Soil microbial communities from Loxahatchee National Wildlife Refuge, Florida, United States - Lox_Sample_1.1 | ecosystem: Environmental > Terrestrial > Soil > Wetlands | place: USA: Florida...
CCCAGGAGTTATCAAAGGCGGAACGCGGACCAACGTGGTCGCGGCCGAGGCGAGTTGCGAAGTGGACGCGCGCATCAGCGAGCTGAAGCAGTCGGCGGTCCTGGAGAAGAAATTCCGCGGGTTGAAGGCCGTGAATGGACGCTGCACAATGGACATCGAGGGTGGCATCAATCGTCCGCCGCTGGAGCGAACACCGGCCGTCGTGAAGCTGTTTAAGCTGGCCCAGCGACTCGGCGCAGAGGCTGGACTGAAACTGAAAGAAGCATCCGTGGGCGGCGGCTCCGATGGCAATTTCACGGCTGCGCTTGGTATTCCTACGCTCGACGGATTGGGAGCCGTGGGAGAAGGCGCACACGCGGTCAACGAGTCGGTGCTCGTTGAGCAACTGATTCCACGTACGGTGCTGCTGGCACGATTGATCGAAGAAATCTAGTCTCTCAGTCGGTCAGTCGGTAACGCTCAACGCCGAACTTCGAGACTGATAGACTGACCGACTGAGAGACTTTTTATGCACGACTTCTCGCAGTTTGAATGTCTCACCTTCGATTGTTACGGCACGCTGATCGATTGGGAAAGCGGGATCCTCGCGGCGATCAAGCCGATTCTCAAGGCGCACAATCGCAACATGAGCGACGATGGCATCCTGGAACTCTACGGCACGCTCGAAGCCCAGGCCGAATCGGGTGAGTACCGCTCGTACCGCCAGATCCTGCAGTTCGTGACCCAGCGCATTGCGTCACGCTTATCGTTTCCGTTATACGACAACGAAGTAACGGCTTTGCCCGATTCGCTGAAAGACTGGCCGCCGTTTTCCGACACCATCGAAGGGCTCCGCCGCTTGAAATCGCGTTTCACGCTGGCGATTATCTCGAATACCGACGACGACCTGTTCGCCGAAACTGCGAAGGTGCTCCAGGTGCCGTTCGACTTCATCATTACCGCGCAACAGGCACGGAGCTACAAGCCGTCGCACCGCAACTTCGAACTGGCGCTGCAGAGGATCGGCTTGCCGAAGGAAAAAGTTCTGCATTGTGCGCAGAGCATTTTCCACGACATCGTGCCCACGCGAGAACTTGGGATTGCCAACGTCTGGGTAGACCGCCGCGCCGGGAAACGCGGGCCGGGAGCGACGAAGCCTTCGAGTGGGCTGCCTGATATGACGGTGACTTCTCTGAAGGAACTGGCCGACGCCGCTGTACGATGACCCTTCAGTTGGTGTCCCAGGGCGGTGTGGCAGATGGGATTTCGATGCCGAAGATGCCCGGCGTGTCTTTCGATACCCAGGCGACCACGCCTTGCACGGGCTCGGGCTTGCCTTCCATGCGGATCTGAATCGGGCTGCCGACCAGGAGATCCAGGTTGGCGTAGATCTTGGCGCCGTGCCGATTCACGACGAGCGTTTCCGCCTTAACTTCCGCGGTGGAACCATCACTCAACGTCACGAGAAGACGAAGTGCGATCCGGCATTCCCGGCGGTCACTGCGGCGTTGATCGGTCCTCGGTTCCATATTGGTTGGCTATCCCGCGCCTGCGGGCAAGTATAGTTTCGACCCGCGTCGCGACCAAGTTTAAAAACAGCTACTCCATGTCGCGCCAGTTGCTACCCACGCCAACCTCGACCAGCAACGGCACCCGCAACGCACGTACCTGTTCCATGCGCTGTTTCACCAATTGCCGCAGCGGCTCGACTTCGGCTTCCGGAACTTCGAAGACGAGTTCGTCGTGAACCTGCAGCGTCATGCGAGCTTTAAGGTTGCGTTCGCGCAGCTTGGCATCAATGTTAATCATCGCCAACTTGATGAGATCGGCGGCGGTGCCCTGCAGCGGCGTATTAACGGCTGTGCGCTCGGCAAACCCACGCTGGTTCGCGTTCTTGCTGTTGATGTCGGGGATGGGCCGCACGCGCCCGAAGAGCGTGCGAACCTTCCCTTCGCGGCGCGCGGCTTCGAGGGTGCGATCGATGAACGTCCGAACGCCCTTGTACTTTTCAAAGTAGGCGTCGATGAACTTTTTCGCTTCCTTCTGCTCGATGCCCAGCTGCTGCGAGAGTCCGAACGCGGAAAGGCCGTACACGATGCCGAAGTTGACCGCCTTGGCGCGGCGGCGATGCTCGGCGTCGACCATCAGCGGAGGCACGCCGAAGACCTGCGAGGCAGTGAGCGTGTGGATGTCGTCGCCACGGGTGAAAGCCTCCACCAGCAGCGGATCCTCGGAAAAGTGTGCCAGCAGCCGCAGTTCGATCTGCGAATAATCGGCGGACAGGAGCACGTGCCCGGGTTCGGCGATGAACGCAGCTCGGATCTCCCGGCCGAGCTCGGTGCGGATCGGGATGTTCTGCAGGTTCGGGTTCTTCGACGACAAGCGCCCCGTCGCAGCGTTGGTTTGATCGAACGTGGTGTGCAGGCGGTTCGTACATTGATTTAGCTGCTGCGGTAATGCATCAACGTAGGTTGACTTCAGCTTGGTCAGCTGGCGATATTCCAGCACCAGCCGCACCACTTCGTGATCGGGCGCGAGACCTTCCAGCACATCGACCGCAGTCGAAATCGTTTTGCCCTTGCCGTACTTGATGGGCTTGGGCAGGTTCATCTTATTGAAGAGCACATCGCCGAGCTGCCTCGGCGAGCCGACGTTGAAGCGCTGACCGGAAAGTTCGTAGATCCGTTCGGCGACTTTATTCGCGTCGCGGTCGAGTCGCTTCGACATTTCGCGAAGCACGTCGCAGTCAATCTTCACTCCGGCTTCTTCCATGCGAGCGAGCACGGGAACGAGAGGCAAGTCGATGTCGTCGTAGGTCTTCTTCAGGCCCGACGCCTCGACTTCCTCACCTAACGCAGACGTTAGCCGGCCTGTGACGTCGGCCGCTTCGGCAAGATTGCCGCTCAGGTTCACGTTGAACTGGCGCAAAGCAACTTCAGCCAGGGAGTGGCTGGTGTAGGTCGGATTGATAAGGTATGAGTACAGCATCGAGTCGTCGCGCACGCCAGCGAGATCGACCTTCAGTTCGCGTAACGCATGCAATGCCGATTTGTAGTCATGGATGGACTTCGCGACTTTATCGTCGGCGAGCGCTGCCTTCAAAGCGCTCGCGGCTCCGCCATCGTCGAGCGAAATTGTGAGGGCCTGGCCTGCGGCGTGGGAAATAGCAATCCGCCGCGATTTCGGAATCGCAGGTGGCGGTGCAGCGGTCAGCGATAACTGTCCATCAGCGTCCTCCTCCGCCTCTTCGTCTTCTTTCGCCGCACTGGTTGTGAGCGCATTCTCCAATGCAATCGCCAGCACGCCATTCTTCCCGACCGCCTGCAAGACCTTCTCGACGTCCTTAACCGATGTTGCCTCGCGATATTCCGCCTCGCTTACATCCACGCCGGAAACCAGATCTTTCAACAGGGATGTAAATTCCAGTTCCGTGAACAGGGCGCGCAAGGCATTCGCGTCGGGCTCGCCGGCGCGCATCGGTTCAGGCTCAAAGCTGATCGGCGCATCGCAGTCGATCGTCACCATCGTCTTCGAAAACAGCACCATGTCGCGGTTGGTCAGCAACGACTCGCGGTAGCTCTTCTTTTCCACCTCTTCCGCATGTTCGAGCAGGTTATCGAGCGAGCCGAATTTCTGGATCAGCTCGACCGACCCTTTGTCGCCAATGCCGGGCGCGCCGGGGACGTTGTCGATGGAATCGCCGCGCAGCGCCATCACATCGATCACGCGCTCAGGAGGCACGCCAAGGATTTCCTCGACTTTCTTCGAATCGCAGATCAAGTTGTCCTTGGGTGGATTGAGCACGCACACGCGCTCGTTCACCAGTTGCAGCATGTCCTTGTCGCTGGACACGACGTAAACGGGAAAACCTTGATCGGCAGCGCGTTTCGCGAGTGTACCGATGACATCGTCGGCCTCAAAGCCTTCGATCTCAAGAATCGGGATGCGGTACGCCTCAAGCGCGCGCCGGATGTACGGAACCTGCTGCGCCAGGTCGGCAGGCATTTCGGCGCGGTTCGCCTTGTAACCCTTGTACTCGATCTCCTGGAACGTTTGCGTTTTCAGGTCCCACTTGCGGACGCTCGTAACTTCCTTGGCTTGGGTGTCGCGGAAGGTTGGCCCTGCGGTGTCAAAGACCGCGGCGATGTACTCGGGATGGAAGTCGTCGCGCAGCTTGCGCAGCATGTTGATGAACACGTAGCTGGCGCTGGTGGGCACTCCGGTCTTCGTTGACATCGGCCGCTGACGCGCCATGGCATGGTAGGCGCGGAAGATGAACGCGTACGAGTCAATGAGGAAGACGCGGCCTTTGTTCTGGGGATCGTCAGGAACATTCGCGACGTACGCTGGAGCTTGTGCCTGCGACTCGGCAGTCGCCACAGCTTCAGAGTTGACGGATTTCTTCTTTGGGGGCAAGAGAAAAGTCTATCAAGACCGAAGCTTTTGCGGAGCTTCGCTCCGCCCGACGGGCTTGGAAGCCCGTCTCCACACTTTGCAGACCTTCTTAGCCTGTACAATCCCTGCCATGTTGAACGTTGGCCTTGTTGGATTTGGTTTCGCAGGAGAGGTATTTCATGCTCCGATCATTCGAGCTGTCGAAGGACTGCAGCTCACAACGATCGTGCGGCCAAGCGGAAACGCTGTCCCGTATCCAGATGTCGAGGTAGTTCGCACAGTCGACGAGTTGCTGGCTCGCGACGTTGACTTGGTAGTCATCGCCACGCCGAACACCTCGCACCATCCGATCGCCAAACAATGCCTACTTGCCGGCAAGCATGTGGTAATCGACAAACCTTTCACCGTAACCTTGGCGGAGGCGGAAGACCTCATTCAACTCGCCCGCGAGAAGCAGCTCGTCGTTACGGCCTACCAGAACCGCCGCTATGTCGGAGATTTCGTCACCCTGAAGAAGCTGCTCGCCGAGAAGGCCCTCGGCCGCATTGTTACGTTCGAGTCGCACTTTGACCGTTTCCGTCCCGAGCGCAAGAAAGAGCGCGCCTGGCGCGAAGATCCGCTGCCCGGATCGGGCGTGTGGTTCGACCTGGGCGCGCACCTGCTCGACCAGGCCCTGGTGCTGTTCGGTGTACCTGAGGCAATTTCCGCCGACATTCGCATCGACCGCGAAGGTGTGGAGATCAATGACGCCTTCGATGTCACACTGCACTATCCGCGCATGCGCGCCCTGCTGCGCGCCACCGTGCTGGCCGCCGCGCCCGGAGCAATGTTCACGGTGCACGGCACGAAGGGCTCATTCGTGAAATTCGGGCTGGACCCCCAGGAAGCGGCGTTGATCGCCGGGCACGCGCCGAACGAACCGCACTGGGACGAGGAATCGCCGGAGTTCTACGGCACGCTGACAACGGCAGAAGGAACGGTGACCGTCCCCACGATCCCATCAACGTTCGTTCATTACTACGAGAACGTGCGCGACGCGATCCGCGGCAAGGCGCAACTGGCCGTCACGCCGGAACAGGTCTTGAACACGATGCGCGGACTGGAACTGGCAGTGGAGAGCAGTCGCAAGCGTTGCGTGCTAGGTTGGCGTTGATGCTGAAACTAACGCGCTGCTTCCGCTTCGTTCAGGATAATGTTGAGGGGCGGAACGCTCGCTGGTTTTAGGTAGCGGTTCACGAGGAAGCGCTGGCCGTCTTTAGCAACGTCGTAGGTGAACAGATCCGTGGAAGAGATCGGCGCGCGCCCGTCAAGTTGGAACAGCGTCTGCGGCGTGCCGGTAGACAGAGCGCCCGATTCTTCGGTGACCGAGATGGCCGTCAGCATGTTTTTCGGTCCGAGATAAAAGATTTCCTTGCCGTTGCGGTTCCAGCGCGGCTCGGTGCCACCTCCCCGCGAGATCTGGACCTTGCCGCTGGCGCTCGGGAATGGCGTGGCGTAGATCTCCCATTCGCCCGATTCGTTCGACGCATACAGCATCCACTTGCCATCCGGAGAAATTTGGCCGTTCGTCTGATTCGCCGGTCCATTGAGGAATGGAGTGATCCTCCCGTCGATCCCCACCAACTCGACGATCGCACCACCGCTGTTCGGCTGCGAACTGACCACGATAGTCTTGCCGTCTCGGCTCCAGTCAGTAGGAATCGTGTCCACCGTCGCCGTGTTTCGGCTCAGCACCTGGCGAGCAGGGTCGACGCCGCGCGCTTTCCTGGCCATCACTCGCTGAAAGCCCGCATTCCGGTATGCAATCGTAGAACCATCCGGCGACCACACGGCATTGGTTTCCTCCGCCGGGTCGAAAGTGAAGCGCGACATCGTTCCGTGCTCGACGCTCTCGATCCACACGTCAATGTTCTTGCTCTTCAGATCGATAATATCGACTGCGACGGCGGTGTTGTCGGGCGAGAGGCTCGGGTTGGCCAGGATGCCAGGGTCCCCCACCTTACCGACCTCTTTTCCAGTCCGGTCGAACCACGTCAACTGTGACAGAGGGGCGCCGGTACCAAGCCCAAAGATAACCGTACCCGCGGTCGAGACAGAGAACGCACCGAGATAGGTGGATGGATAGCGACCCACTTTGCCGCTGATGATCTTCGATTCGCCTTTTGCGTTCCCAGCTGCGTCCATCGGCAGGGCGCGTAACGCATTCTGGTCGTCGATGTAATAAGTAAATCCATTCGAATATCCGGCACTCGAACGGCAGAGAGCAATCAGCTTCTTGTTCTTTGGCGAGGAAAGAGCGGTGAGATAGATGCCGGAGTACTTATCGTTGGGCTGTTCGTTGAAGTTGCCGGACCAGAAGAGAAAGTGTTCTCCATCGGGAAGGAATATCGGGAAGCGATGAGAAGCATCGTCTGAACTGTTTGGCACGATTTCGGTGATCGCGGCACTCTGTGTACCATCCGGGTTGATACGCCAAATCGGTCCACCCGCCTCGGGCGCGTAGATGATGACGTCCTTCGATCCCCAACTGCCGCCCCGCGCGCTGGTGGTTTTCGCCAGGATTTGCGGGACACCTCCGCTGATCGGCATCTTTTTCAAGTGTCCATTTGCAAAGAAAGCCACAAAGTTGTGATCGGGGGAAAAGAACGGATACGTTGCTTCCTCAGTGCCGTCCAGTCGGGTCGGCGCGGCATCGCCGATGTGCTGAACGTAAAGTATTCCGATCCCCGTATTTTCGTCGGGCGAGACGTAAGCCAGCATCTCGCCGTCCGGAGAAATCGCGAAGTAAGCGACCTCGCCTTCCACCGGCATCGCGAACTGCATTCGCCGGACAGGACCATGCGGCGATTTCAATACTAGAGCGACGATCGCCAAGGCCACACAGGCAAGTGCGACGGCAATCCATAGCACACCACGGTTGCGAGACGCCGCCGGAACCGCCTTCTGCGACGTCGACGAATCGGTTCCCGATAACGCGCCCAGAGCGAAGGTGAGATCGCGTGCCGTCTGAAAGCGGTCTGCCGCATTTTTTTCCAGGCAGTGACGGACGATGCGATCGAGACCCGGCGAGATCTTCACCGCCGGATCGAACTCCGGCGGCTCGGACTTAAGTATCGCGGTCATCACTTCCACCGAAGTGTCGCCGCTGAAGGCGCGCTTTCCGCCGAGCATTTCATAGAGCACCGCGCCGAAGCTGAAGATGTCAGCACGTTGGTCGACACTCTCTCCTCGCACCTGTTCTGGAGCCATATAGCCGGCGGTGCCGAGCACCACGCCGGGCGAGGTGGTGCTGCCCATGGTGGCATCGGCGACGCCGGCGAGCGGCTTGGCTAAGCCGAAGTCGAGCAGCTTGGCATGGCCGTCGCGCGTGAGAAAAATATTTTCGGGCTTGAGATCGCGATGAACAATGCCGCGCTCGTGCGCGGCGGCAAGCCCACGAGCGATTTGCTGGGCGCAGTCAACGGCCTTAGACATCGGCAGCGCGCCCTCATTCAGCCGCTCGCGCAGCGTCTTGCCTTCGAGATATTCGGTGACCAGGTACGGCATGCCATGGTCCAGGCTGACGTCGTACACGGCGAGAATATTGGGATGATTAAGCGCAGCGACACTACGCGATTCCTGTTCAAAGCGCTTGAGACGGCCTGCATCGACGGCAAAGTTCTCCGGCAGCACCTTGATCGCGACGGTGCGATCGAGCCGCGCGTCGCGCGCCCGATACACTTCGCCCATGCCACCGGCTCCGGCAGCCGCGATGATTTCGTAAGGGCCCAGTCGAGTTCCTGTGGAAAGGGGCATCCGTTATCCGGGAGGAGTGTTGCGATTGTAGCCGATGTTCGAGCGGGGAGAAACGGGAGACTGCGAGCCTCCGCTCCCCAAGCCGCGCGATGACCCCTCATCCGCATTAGAATGTTGGGCACGCCATGAACGACATCGGCCGGCTCTTCCAAGCCTTCGTTGCGCCCGCAATCTTTGTCTCGGCAACCGCACTGCTGATTCTCTCCATCAACGTGCGCCTGATGGGAATCGTGAGCCGGCTCCGCCAATTCGTGCATGCTAAGTACGACGCGGAAAGGAATGGGCGCACGCAAGAAGCCGACGCCTACAACGCGCAGATCGAGTCCATCGAGCGTCGCGCGGAGATCATTCGGAAGTGCTTCCTGTCGGCGCTGATTTCGCTCGCCGGCTCGATTTCGGCTTGCTTCCTTTTCGGCGTGGGACTCTATGTGCCGGACGCGGCGATTGCGGCGGCCATCGTTTTCGTCGCAGCCCTGATCATGTTGTTTGTCGCGACGGTACACTACGCACGCGAGGTACGCATGGCGCTGAGTTCAGTCCGCGATGAGGCGCGGGATCTGCGATTCATGGACCTTGGGCCGCCACCGGAGATGCGGGGGCCCAGCACGATGTAGGTGGTAGCCGACAGCTATTAGTCATCAGCAATCGGCTTTTCAGTCTCCCACCGCCAGGTTCTTGCCCGTCAGTTTGTCTTTGTAGATCACTCCGCCCTTCATCACGAACCCAACCTTCTGCATGATGGTGATGTCCTGCAGCGGGTCGCCGGCGACGGCGATGATGTCGGCGAACTTGCCGGGCTCGATGGTGCCAACATCCTTGGACCGCCCGATCAAATCGGCAGAATTGAACGTCACGGTGCGCAGTGCCTGTGCCGGCGTCATGCCGAATTTCACCATGGTGGCCAGTTGTCGGGCATTATCGCCGTGCGGGTAGACGCCTGCATCCGTGCCGAACGCCATCTTCACTCCGGCTTTCACCGCCTTGCGAAAATTCTCGCGCTGCAGTTGCCCAACCTTCTTTTCTTTCTCGATATTCTCCGCCGGTAACCCGAACTTGATCGCTTCGCCGAGCAGGAAGTCGTCGTTGTAGATGTCCATGTCGAAGTAGGTTCCGTGTTGGATCGCGAGTTGAATGTCTTCGTCGCTCGCGAGCGAGGCGTGCTCGATCGAATCGAAACCGGCGAGAATGGCACGCTTAATCCCTTCGGCGCCGTGCGCGTGAGCGGCGATCTTGCGCCCCTGCGCATGGGCCTCTTCCGCGGCCACCCTTAACTCTTCGAGTGTGTAACTAGGCGCGCCGGGGTTGTCGCCCTTCGACAGCACGCCTCCCGTGGCGCCTACTTTGATGACGTCCACGTTGTACTTGATTTGCGCGCGTACGACGTGGCGCATTTGCTCGACGCCGTCAGCGAGTGCGAACCCGCGCTCTTCGGGAAACCAGTTGTAGGAAACCTCAGGGGCATAGTTGTTCAAATCTCCATGCCCGCCGGTGATGGAGATCATCGGTCCCGAGGCGACGATGCGCGGCCCGATGAAATCGCCGCGGTTGATGGCGTTGCGCGCGTCCACGGCAATAAAGGCAGTCGAGCCGACATCGCGAATGCTGGTGAAGCCTGCCAGCAGGTCGGTGCGCGAATTGATGACGGCGTTAAAGGCTTCGTCGAACGGCGTGTCCTTGAATGCGTATATCTCAGCGTAGTGGTCCGAATGCGGCGGCGCCGAGATGTGGGTGTGGCAGTCAATCATGCCGGGCAGCACGGTAGCGTTCGAGAGATCGACCACGGTCGCATCGGCGGGAATATTCACTTCCGCAGCCGGAGCAACTTTCTGGATGCGATCGCCTTCCACCACGATGGTTACATTCGACTTCACGCTGTCGCTGGTGCTATCGAATAAATGTCCCGCGCGGATATAGGTGACCTTGGGGGCGGCTGGCGTTACCTGCGCGACGAGGTTGAGGGCCAGCAACACCACTACTGCTGAAACGAAAAGTAAGCGTTTCATGACATGACTCCATCGTGGAAGATCAATCGAGCGCGGCAAGTTTCAAAGAAGACCGGGCAGGCTGTCAAACCGCATTTGCTCG
>Ga0335069_10016640_pt1 | contig 10254 bp, 7 predicted proteins | sample Lox_Sample_11_FD_206714 | JGI IMG/M metagenome (GOLD analysis project Ga0335069, IMG submission 206714) | Soil microbial communities from Loxahatchee National Wildlife Refuge, Florida, United States - Lox_Sample_1.1 | ecosystem: Environmental > Terrestrial > Soil > Wetlands | place: USA: Florida...
TCTCCCGGCTGGAAGAATGGGCGGAAGCGGAGAACCGCTGGATCACTATTTGGCAGAGTCCGACTGCATAAATTTGCGCCTGACCATGCGCGCTCATAGGCCTCTTGCCGCTCCGCCAGAATCAGGGATGCACCAGCTTCCACCCCACTCCGGCGCCTGTTGCCACCGTTGATTGCGCATGCGGAGACCTGCGGTGCCCCTGCTTACCTAACAGTTACAATGGAGAGTTTCACTCGACCCGTCATGGCTCTTGCTGCGGGAAACAACCTGGGACCGTATGAAGTTGCCGCATCCATCGGGGCCGGCGGCATGGGCGAAGTGTATCGCGCCCACGATTCGCGACTAGGCCGGGATGTAGCTGTGAAAGTTATCCCCGCATCCTTCGCCGGCGATGCCGCCCGCGTTCGGCGCTTCGAGCAGGAGGCGCGCGCCGCCGCCGCCCTCAACCACCCCGGCATTCTCGCGGTGTACGACATCGGCACCCATGACGGCTGTCCTTACATTGTCAGCGAGTTGCTCGAAGGCGAAAGCCTGCGCGACCGGCTGCGCACCGGTCCGCTGCCGATGCGCAAAATCGGCGACTACGCCCTGCAGATCGCACGCGGCCTCGCCGCGGCTCACGACCGCGGCATCGTGCATCGCGACCTGAAGCCGGACAACATCTTCGTTACCAAAGACGGACGGGTAAAGATCCTCGACTTCGGTCTGGCCAAGCTTACCCGCCCCGACCCAGACACTGACGACCGCACCAGGACGTTTCAGAGCGAGCCCGGTACGGTGCTGGGTACCGTCGGCTACATGTCCCCCGAACAGGTGCGCGGCAAAGAGGCCGACGCGCGCTCCGATTTATTCAGCTTCGGCACCGTACTGTACGAGATGATCTCCGGCCAGCGCGCTTTCAAGGGTGAGTCGTCGGCCGATGTTCTCAGCGCCATCATCAAGGAAGATCCGCCCGATCTGGCGGAAACCAACCATAGTGTCTCGCCCGCGCTGGACCGTATCGTCCGCCACTGCCTGGAGAAGAATCCCGCCGAGCGCTTCCAGTCGGCACACGACCTCGCCTTCGATCTGGAGACGCTGACCACGATCAGCAAACCATCCAAGGAATCGGTTCAACTCGGCCCGGCGCGCAAGCGCGCATGGTTATGGCCGGCCCTGCTTGCCGTCATCGTCATTGGGGCCGGCGCGGCGTTCGTGCTGGGACGCGCCAGCCGCACTCAAGCCAATCCTCAATTTCGCCAGATGACTTTTCGCAGCGGGACGGTTTACCGCGCATTGTTTTCGAAGGATGGAAGCACCATCCTCTACAGCGCGGCGTGGGAGGGCAAACCCATTGACCTGTTCACGTCCCTGTCCGACAGCGTAGAGTCGCGCTCGCTGGCGCCCGACACCCTGCTTGCGGCGATCTCCTCCAAGAACCAGGTCGCGGTGTTGTTGAAGCCAACGATACTGGCCGGCGGCACGGTTTGCGTGCCCAGCGGTACGCTGGCTGTACTTCCTATCGAAGGCGGCGCTCCCCGGCCCCTATTGCAGAATGTTAACTATGCGGATTGGACGCCGGACGGTTCTGAACTCGCCGTTGTCCGCGTTCCGGCAGCGGAAATCAGGACGTTTCACACTAACGTGTTGCAGTTCCCTATCGATAAGACCATCTACACGCCGCAACGTGGCTGGCTGAGCCATGTTCGCTTCTCACCTGACGGCAAATATCTTGCCTTCGAGGAGCACGTTCCGTTCGGGGATGATGGAAAGCTGGTGGTGGTTGATCGCAGCGGAAACAAGATTGCCGAGTCGCCATTCTATGGATCGATGAACGGCCTGGCCTGGGGCGCGAATCAGGAGGTGTGGTTCACCGCCACTCCGGGGCAATACAGCCGCGCTCTATACAGCATGAATTTGCGGGGCCAAACCCGCGAGGTGTACCGCGCGCCCGGCGACTTGACCCTGCACGACATCGCCTCCAATGGCCGGGTTCTGCTCACCGCCGATAACAGCCGCCTGTTGCTCTTCGGTGGCACAACCGGATCGCCGGACAATAATCTTTCCTGGCTCGGCTGGTCGCTGGCCGGGGGCATCTCCGATGACGGCTCAGAGGTCGTCTTCAGCGAGAGCGGCGCTGCCGTGGGCGGCAAGGCGATCGCTCTCATCAGCAAGCTTGACAACAGTCCGGCGGTCGCGCTGGGCGACGGTTTACCCACTGGGCTTTCACCGGACGGAAAGTGGGTGGCCACGCTCGACGGCCATCAGCCGACAAATATCGTGTTGCTTCCTACCGGTGTGGGTAAACCATACCAACTTACCAGTAACGGCTGGGACTACAGCCGTAGTATGTACTGGATGCCTGACAGCACGGCGCTCCTGGTTAACGCTGCCCCGTCCGGGCGGGAAGCCCGCATCTACCTGCTCGATGTCAGTACGCGGGAGATGCGTCCGCTGCTGCCGGAGGGCATCCACGGGGGTTTGCCCTCCCCAGACGGCAAGCTGCTGCTCGGATTTGGGGGCGGAACGGCCAAGATTTACACCATCGCAGGACAGGTGACGGGCACACTTCCCAAGCTCGATAACACCGATGTGATCGACAGGTGGGCGGAGGACGGTAAGTCCGTGCTCGTCTGGAACTACTCCTCCACCCCTCGACTGGATAGCGTGGAGATTGCCTCGGGCAAGAGAACGCCGCTCGGCACGATCAGCCCTCCGGACAACACCGGCATTGTCTCTTTCAGTTTTTGTAGCGCCAGTAAGGATGGCCGCACTCATGTCTATTCCGCGTATCGCTTGTTGAGCGATCTATTTGTCGTCGACGGGCTTCACTAGTTTGCATGCTGAGCCAGGTCGCGCAACGTGGAGTTCGGCGCTATCGCCGGAGGCACTGTTAGCTCACGTCGCCAAACCCGGCGCACGATCAGCGTTTGCGGAATCACCAGCACCACCACGTACGAAACGATGGTCCCGCCGATCACCCCGAGCGACCCGATCTGCCGCACCCAGATCAGCGACAGCGCAACATTCACGCCCGCGGCGACGATCGACAGTGCCGCCTGCTCACGGGTGCGGTTCAATGCCGCCAGCAGACACGACTCCACGCTCATGAAGCCGTTGATCCCCGCCCAAACGCCCATGGCGCACAGCAGCACGAGGCTGGGCACCGCCGCCGGTCCTGCCCACACGCGAATCAGGCTTCTGCCGAATGCCAGCAATAGGACGACGCAGGCTAGATTCAGCGCGACAGTGCCGGTCATGGTGACGGCAAAGGTGCGGCGGATCCAGCCGTAGTCGTGCTTGGCATAGGCCTCGGCGTATGCCGGCCACAGCGCGGGGAAAAACAGCGACTGCAGCACCGCGACGAACCCGACCGCCCGCCACGTCACGCTGTACGGCGTCACCTCGGATGCGCCGAGGTAATGGCTCACCACCAGGTTGTCGGAACTGAACACCACCACCGCGGCCACCTGGATCAGGAAAAACGACGAGCCGGAATTCAGTAGCTCCTTCACCGCGTCGCGTTCGATGAGGGAGAAGCGCGGCGTCAGCCACGGCTTCTTCCATGCGACCAACCAAACCAGCGTCAGCAGGCTGGAGAACGTCAGGCAGCCCGCCGACATCACGAACAGCACCGGCATCGAGACATGTAGCGCAATCCCGAGCATGAGGCCGCAGAGCCCACCCAGCGCGCCCGCACAGTTGGCATAGTTGGCGCGATGCAGCTCCTGATAGCCCGCCAGCAATTTGCTGACGAGATTCGACGGCAGAGCCAGCAGCATCAGGGCCACCGCGGCCATGACCATGTGCTGCACCTCGGCGGAGCTGACCGCGCGGCTCACATTCAGCAGCCGCGTCCAGTCGACGCTCGGCAGCACCAGCGCCGCTGCGACGCCCGCCAGCGCGGCCATCCCTCCCGTCAGAAGCAACGCGTTGCTGAACGAACGCGATGCGGCCTGCCGGTCGCCCTGCGCATAGGCGCGGGAAATTTCGTTGGTCAGGGTGTTGGCAATGCCGAGGTCGAGCAGGTTGATCCAAACGGCAGTCGTGGTGATGGTCGCCCAGACTCCGTAGCGTTCAGCGCCCAGATAGCGCACCGCCAGCGGCAACGAGATCAGCGCCACCGCGCTGGACAGTACCCGCGCTACGCCGCCCGACCAGACCGCCTGGAGAATTCGTCCGTAGCGTGATTTCACGACGGCGGCTGCGCCGCGGGAGGGTGCAGCGCCTCCATGACTTTGAGCAGGCCCTCCGCCGAGTGCGCATGCAGCAGCGCGGGCCGGATGGGTGGCGGCCACTTCGAGGACACTACCGGCGCGACCATGGCGGGATGGGCCAGCATTTCGTGCGCCGCAGCCGCCACCTCCTTCGCTGAGACACACTTGATGCAGTGCGGCTCGGCGTGCGTGCACGCTGCCCGGCACCCTTCCGCGCCGGACGCGGGTTGCAGCACGCGCACCTGCCTGCCCTGCGGAGCGAAGCGCACCGGGCTGTTGAAGTGGTTGGGATCGCCATCGCGCGGGTGGCGCGAAACAACGACGGTCCGGCAGCCCATAGCCGCCGCGAGATGCGCGCAGCCGCTGTCGTTGCCGAGGAACAGCTCGCAGCGTTCCAGCACGCCGCAAACCTGCCGCAACGGCGCGCCGCTGACGATCACCGGCGGCCGCCGCAACATCGCCGCAAGCTTCAGAGCCTCGCCGAACTCACCGCTGGAGCAGACGATGACTGGCCACAGGCGGTGCACCGCATCGAGAGCGGCTACCGTCTCGGCATAGCGCTCCAGCGGCCAGCGCCGTCCGGCACTCTGCGCGCCGATGCCCAACGCGACCAGCTTCGCCGAGCGTGGGACTTTGGCTAAAAGCTCCTCGGCGTGCCGGCGGTCGCGCTCCGTGATGTGAATTTCCGGCCGGATATCGCACGCGGTCGCGCCCAGCGCCTCGGCAATGGCCACGTTGCGTAGCACCTCGTGCCGCACCGGCCCCGGCGGAAGGCAGATGTCGTAAGCGCGATTGAAGCCGTGATTCATCTCCCGCTTAGCCGCGGTTGCCGTCTCGCTGTAGCCCACTCGCGCAGCCGCATTGGTGAGCACGCACAGCAACGTCGCCAGGTGCTCGTCGGTGTCCCAGCGCGGAGAGATAGCGAAATCGAAGTGCCGCTTGCGCAGCTCGCTCCAGTAGAACAACATTGCGGCCAGCAGCTTGCGCAGGGCCTGCGGCAGCCACTCCGGACGAACATTGGGTAGTGTGAGAATCTCGTCGATGTAGGGGTTGGTAGCCAGCAGCGCCTTATAGCTTCGCTGCACCACGGCCGTGCAGCGCGACTTGGGAAAGGCCGTCTTCAGCGCACGAAACAGCGGTGTCGTCATCACCACGTCACCAAGCGAATCCAGCCGGAAGACGACGAAAGATCTCGCTCCCTTGCGCTCCACGCCGGAGACGGTGGCTCTTCGCATCCGCATACGCCACCAGATTGCCAGCAGCGTGGGAAGTCGGACCGACCACAGCAGCAGTCGCTTTTTCACGCCGGCACCCGCGATACGTTGGCAGGCAAGGCCCGCGCTACCGATTTCGCAATCAGGCGCGTGGTGCTGGCGCCGGGCACCAGCGGGATCAATTCCACTCGTCCTCCCCAGGCGCGGACCTCACGCGCGCCGACAACGTTGTCTTCGGTATAGTCGCCTCCCTTCACCAGCACGTCGGGCCGCAGCGCCTCGATCAGCCGCAGCGGAGTGTCCTCTTCGAAGAGGACAACCGCGTCGACTGCACTCAACGCCGCCAGCACACGCGCACGCTCGTCCTGACCGACCACCGGACGCGAACCTCCCTTCAGCCGCCGCACCGATGCGTCGCTGTTCAGCCCGACAATCAGCCGCTCGCCCCTGCGCCGCGCTTCTTCCAGCAGGCGGATATGCCCGATGTGCAGAATGTCGAAGCAGCCGTTGGTGAAGACGATGCGCTCGCCGGCCCATCGCCAGCTCGCCACTCGCGCCAGCAGCCGCTCCGGCGGCAGCACCTTTTCATCCATCGGCAGCGGAATCTGCTGCGAGAGCGCACCCAGCAACTCCTCGCGCTGAATCGGCGCCGTCCCGACCTCGCCGACGACCACTCCCGCCGCGACGTTCGCCAGCTCCACTGCTGCTTCCATCGGCAGATCGCAAGCCATCGCCAGAGCGAGAATCGCGACCACGGTATCGCCTGCGCCGGAGACGTCGTAGACCTGCCGCACCACCGCCGGTGCGTGCACCCGCGACTGGGGCCGCAGCACGGCAATTCCCTTCTCGCCCAGCGTCGCCACCATGCACTGCAATCCGAGCGACGACACCAGCGCCTGCCCCGCGCCGAGAACGCGATCAACCTCGCCGGCCGGCACGCCGGTCGCTGCCGCCAGCTCCTTCAAGTTGGGACAAACGGCCGTCGCGCCGCGATAGCGTGCGAAGTCCTGCTGCTTGGGATCGACCAGCACGGGAACGCCACGCTGCGCGGCCGCGCGAATTAGCGCCTGGCAGACATCTTCGCTCAGCGTTCCCTTGGCGTAGTCGGAGAGCACCACGACGGCCGCGTCCGACAGCGCGGCCAACGCTCGCTGCAACAGCTGTTCGTGGGCTTCGCCGCTGACCTGCAGGCGCGACTCCGTATCCAGCCGCATGATCTGCTGGTGTCCGGAGAGAATGCGCAGCTTGGTTGTGGTCGGGGAGTTTGGCGTCGCCATGAAGCATGGCTCGATGCCGCGCTCCGCCAGCAGCGACTCCAGCCGATGCTGCTCGGCATCGCCGCCGGCAAATCCCACCAGCGTCACCGATGCGCCCAGGTTCGCCAGGTTCATGGCGACGTTCGCCGCGCCGCCAGGACGTTCATCACGCAGTGTGGCGCGAACCACCGGCACCGGCGCCTCGGGCGAAATCCTCTCGACCTCGCCCCAGACATACTGATCGAGCATCACGTCGCCGACCACCAGCACCGGAACGCTGCGCCAGCCCGCTTCCACCAAGGCCACAGTTTCCCCGGCAATCACTGGCAGACCTCGGTGACAGCCCCAGCGACCGCCACGGCGTGGTTAACGCAGGTCGCCAGCTCGATCCATTCGCACAGCATGTGACCGCACAGGATGTGGCCCTCCTGCACCCGCGCGGGGTTCGTCGACGGCACGCGAATACAGATATCGGCAAAGGCGGCCAGCTTACCTCCGCTCTTGCCGGTCATGGCGACAGTAGAGGCCTCCAGAGCTCGCGCCCGCCGCAGCGCAGCACAGACGTTGCGGCTGTTACCCGAGGTGGAGATCCCGACCACCACATCGCCCGGCTGACACATGGCATCAATCTGCCGCTCGAAAACTTCCTCGAAGCCGAAGTCGTTGGCGATCGCTGTAATGACCGAGGTGTTGGTGGTCAGTGCGATGGACGCCAGCGCCGAGCGCGGACGCCGGAAGTGGCCGACCAGCTCGGCGGCCAGATGTTGCGCGTCGGCAGCGCTGCCGCCATTGCCGCACCAGATAATCTTATTGCCGGAAAGTAGAGCGTTGGTGATGAGAATCGCGGCCCGCTCAAAAGCGTCCTGCTGCACTTCGAGCTGGCGGATAATAGCCAGATGTTCGCGTACGGCGTCGCTGAAGACGCCGGCCAGATTCAAAGAAGGAGGCATCATCCCCTCGTGGCACATTGTTCGAGGGCTTTCTTAGAACCTGTCTGGGCGGCGTTGTGAACCGAGTATAAATGCCTAAAGAGGCGACCGCGGCCATGGAGCTCACAAATATTGAATTTGTTTTCCTAGATCGGGACGGCGTGCTGAATCGGAAGCCGCCACCGGGACAGTTTGTCACTCGCTGGGAAGACTTCGAGCTGCTGCCCGGCGTGGAAGAGGCGATTGCAATACTGAACCGCTCCGGGCGCAAGGCGATTGTGGTGACGAACCAGCGCGGCGTGGCGTTGGGACTCTACTCGCTGGAAGAGCTGGCCGAGATGCATGAGCGGCTGCAGGCCCGGCTGGCGGCGGCCGGAGGCCATCTCGACGGTATCTACATCTGCCCCCACGATGTGGGACAGTGCAGCTGCCGCAAGCCGCTCACCGGATTGTTCGAGCAGGCGTTCCGCGATTTTCCGGATGCCTGCGCCGCCAACAGCGTGATGATCGGCGACTCGCTACGCGACATCGAAGCGGGCAAGAAGCTTGGCATGCGGACCGTGCTGGTGGACGATGGCGAGGACGCCCGTGATGATTTTGCGCGCGCGCGATCGCTGGCCGATGTGTGCGTGAGTTCTCTGCCTGAATTCGTACATCGCCATCTGCACGCGCAGCTGCCTTGAGTTGTCAGTTCCTATTGGCCAAAGTAATTAGCCCAGCGCGGAAGCGCTGGGTAAGCCGGGACAAAAATCATTCCGGGAGCCGCGCCAGCGGCGCCGCCCTCCTGGCTCTGTTTCGCCCCTGAAGGGGCTCAAATACAGGAATGAGAACGCTGACCCAGCGCTTCCGCGCTGGGCTAATTACTTTCGTCTCGCTGCGCGAGACTCACCAACTGTAGAGTGGAATGCCTGAATGCTGAGTGCTGAATGCTGAGTGCTGAGTGCTGACTACCGGCCACCGCTCTTAAACGCCTTAACCACGATGTCATTCGGCTGGCTGCCGACCGGCACCAGGTTCACCAGCGCACGATCGGCGCTGATCTTCGAGTTCTGCCGCGTCTTCACCGTGCGGATCACGGCCACATCCCCCGACGCCGAATCCAGCACCAGCAGATGCGCTTCGTCGGCCGTCAGCGCCAGCGCATCGGGATGCCGTCCCACCTGCACGGCTCCGATCACGCGACCTTCGTCAATGGCATAAACACTTACCGCATCGGAGGCGAAGTTGCTCATATACAGCAGGGCGTTGTCTGAGGTCACCACCCCGTGCGTCGGCTGATCGCCAATCAGGTAGCTTCCCCCGACTTCGTTCGTGGTCGTCTCGATGATGGAGAAGTTGTTGCTGTTGAAGTTGCTGACAAACAGCTCGCCGCCGTCGGGCTTGAGCGTGAGATACACCGGCAGCTCGCCCACATCGAGGTAGGTCAGCAGCCGATCGCTTTTGAGATCGACGGCCGCGACCTGGTTCGATCCGGGACAGGCGACGAAGACCTTGCTGTTGTCGGGCAGGACAGCCATGTCCTGCGGCTGCTTGCAGACGGGCACCGTACTGCGTACCGCAAGCTTCTCCGCATCCACAATCGAGACTGTATTGTCGGCGCGATTGCTCACCACGACCAGCTTGCCGTCGGGAGAAACCTTGGCCAGCCCCGGCGCGCCACCCACACGGATGGTCGCAATCACCGCACGCTTGCCCAGGTCGATCACCGACATGTTGGCCGAGCCCGAGTTCGCCACGTACGCCCGCGTTCCGTCCGGCGAGACCGAGACGTAGTACGGCGCGCGATGCACGCCGATGACGGCGACCTGCTCGTTCCTCTCGGCGTCGATGATGCTGACGTTGTTGGAATCGGCGCTGGCAACGTAGATTTCGTTGCGCCTGGGATTGGCGGCCACGCCCGTCGGCCCGGCGCCAACGGTGATCGTCTTGGCGTACAGGCGCGAGGGATTGGTCTCCAGTTGCGTCAGGTCGAGCACGCTGACCGAGCCGCTCTTGCCGTTGGTGATGTAAGCGTACTCGTGATAGCCGGGCGCGGGCGGCTGGCGCTGATTGCAAGCGGTTGCCGAAACCAGCAGCAACAACGCGAGGACGAGACGAAAATTATTCACCACGGAGACACGGAGGGCACGAAGTCTTTTTGAATATGAATTCTCCGTGATCTCCGTGCCGTAGCCTGCCCTGAGCGAAGCCGAAGGGTGGTGAAATCGATCTGGCATCAATTCGCCGCGGCGCTAGGACGCGCAGCTTCCGCCATCGCCTGCGGCGCAATGCGCTCGCTTGCCGCTCCCGGCGCGGCGACATGCCGTCCCAGCACGTTGGCGATCTGCCGCACCTCAGCCATGAGCTGATCGAACTGCTCGGGGAACAGCGACTGCTTGCCGTCACTGAGCGCGCGATCGGGATCGGGATGCACCTCGATGATCAGGCCGTCGGCTCCCACCGCAACCGCGGCGCGCGACAGCGGCGTCACCTTGTTGCGCTTGCCGGTTCCGTGGCTGGGATCGACGATGATCGGCAGATGGCTCAGCCGCTGCACCGCAGGTACCAGGCTCAAGTCGAGCGTGTTGCGCGTGTGATCCGCGAAGGTACGCACGCCGCGCTCGCATAGCACGACGTTGTAGTTGCCCTCGCTCATGATGTACTCGGCGGCCATGAGGAA
>Ga0335069_10016642_pt1 | contig 10253 bp, 9 predicted proteins | sample Lox_Sample_11_FD_206714 | JGI IMG/M metagenome (GOLD analysis project Ga0335069, IMG submission 206714) | Soil microbial communities from Loxahatchee National Wildlife Refuge, Florida, United States - Lox_Sample_1.1 | ecosystem: Environmental > Terrestrial > Soil > Wetlands | place: USA: Florida...
GAGCTTCTCGACCGCGAGCTCCGGCGGCGCGACGTCGGGATTCCCGAAGCCGAGGTCGATCACGTCCCGGCCGTCGCGGCGCAGCTCGAGCTTCAGCCGCTCGACCTCGGCGAAGGCGTACGGCGGGAGGGCGTCGACCCGGCGGAACTCCATCGTCCGATGGTCGCAGAGGCCCCGGCCGCGCGCGAGGAAATCGTCCGGTTCAGCCCGTGTTGCGCGCGCGTTACGGAACGGCGGAGAACGCCCGGAGCGGCACCCGGCCGCGGTATACGACGTCCGTGCGTACGGCATTCGCTCTCGGCATGGTGGCGCTCGTCGCGACGACGTCGGGCGCGCGGACCTGGACGCCGGCGGGCCGCTCGCCCTGCGATGTCCCGCAGCGCGGCCCGCTCGTCTACCACTGGCCGGTGAAGCCGTTCGACCGGCAGCACCCGATCCGCGGCAACTTCGGCGACCCGCGCACGGTCGCCGGCGAGTCGGGGCTCGGCGAGACGGCGCCGCTCGAGCCCGGCTCGTTCACGTTCCACAACGGGATCGACATCTCGGCGCCGACCGGCACCGCGGTCTACCCCGTCGTCGGCGGCCGCGCCGCGGTCGGGTACGGGGACGAGGTCGTCGTCGACACGGGCGACGGGCGCGTGTTCCAGTATTTCCACATCCGTCCCGCGATCCGGAACGGCGAGCGCGTCGTCGCGGAGCGGACGGTGCTCGGTCACGTGCTCCCGGGCGCGCTCCACGTGCACCTCTCGGAGATCGACGGCACGCACGTCCAGAACCCGGTGCAGCCCGGCCACCTCGAGCCGTACCGCGACACGACCGTCCCCGTCGTCCACTTCGTCGAGGCGAGCACGCCGGACGGGGCGCCGCTGCCGGCGGAGGCGCTGCACGGGCGCGTGCGCCTCGCCGCGTCGGCGTCCGACACGCCGCCCGTCCCCGTTCCCGGCCACTGGTTCGACCTCCCCGTCACGCCCGCGCTCGTCACGTGGAAGCTCACGCGCGCGGGCGGGCGCGTCGCCGTGCGCTGGCGCGTCGCGGCCGACTTCCGGCACACCGAGCCGCCGGACAGCCGCTTCTGGGACGTCTACGCGCCGGGGACGTACCAGAACTTCCCGGTGTTCGGGCACCGCTACTTCTGGGGCCGGCCCGGCCGCTACCTCTTCGAGCTGACGCCGCGGCCGCTCGACACGCGGCGGCTCGCGAACGGGCGGTACGTGCTGACGGTGCGCGCGGCGGACGTCTGCGGAAACCGCGGGACGCTGCGCGTGCCGCTCCGCGTCGCGAACTACCCCGTGTTGCGCAGCGCGGCGGCGATGCCGGCGATCGACCGGAGGAGCGGCGCCGCCGCGTCCTCGTCGCCGGAGCGGTAGCGGCGCAGCACGTCGACCTGGATCGCGTTCATCGGGTCGACGTACGGGTTGCGCAGCCGCACCGAGCGCTGCAGCACCGGATGGCGGTCGAGCAGCTCGCGCGCCTCGACGATCTCGAGCACGGCGGCGACGACGCGCTCGTGCTCCGCGGCGATCGGCTCCCAGAGGCTCGCGTCGTCGACGAGCCGCAGGTACTCGACGGCGATCTCGATGCTCGACTTCGCGAGCGTCATCTCGAGGTTCTGGACGAGCGTGCGGAAGAACGCCCAGTCGCGGTAGAGGCGGCGCAGCTCGCCGGCGTCGGCCTCCGCGAACGCGCTGCCGCAGCCGTACCACGACGGCAGCAGGCAGCGGTTCTGCGTCCACGCGAACACCCACGGGATCGCGCGGAGCGAGGTGAGGTAGCCCGCGCTCTCGGGCCGGCGCGCGGGCCGCGATCCGATCTGCAGCAGCGCGAGCTCGTCCACCGGCGTGAACGCACGGAAGAAGTCGACGAAGCGCGGATCGTCGACGAGCGCGCGGTAGACCCCGTGCGAGCGGTCGGCGAGGGCTCCGACGACCGCCTCGCCGCCCTCCGGCGCGTCGACGCCCGCGAGCCCCGGCTGCGCGGCGAGCAGCGTCGCGGCGAGCGCGGCCTCGAGGTTCCGGTACGCGAGCCCCGGCAACCCGTACTTGAACGCGATCGTCTCGCCCTGCTCCGTGATCTTCAGGTGCCCGGGCGGCACTCCCTGCGGCTGCGCGAGGATCGCCGCGTGCGTCGGCCCGCCGCCGCGGCCGGCGCTCCCGCCGCGGCCGTGGAAGACCGTGAGCTCGGCGCCGCGCTCGCGCGCGACGTCCGCGAGCGCGACGAGCGCGCGGCGGATCTCCCACTGCGCCGCGAGGTAGCCCGCGTCCTTCGCCGAGTCGGAGTAGCCGACCATCACCTCGCGGCAGCCGCCCGCGGCGAGCAGCTCCTCGTAGATCCGCGGCGCGGCGCGCAGCGCCTCGACCGACTCGAAGAGCGGCACGACGGACAGCGGCTCGTCCGTCAGCTCGCGGACGCGGAGCACGTCGGCCGCGGAGTCGGTGCCGGAGACGATCACCGTGTCGAGCGCGGCCGCGCCGTGACGCGCACGCGCGGCCGCGGCCGCCGCGAGCATCGAGCGCGCGCGCTCCGTCCCCTCCGCGAGCTCGCGCGCGTGCAGGCGCACGTCGAGCTTCGCGAGGTGGAACCCGAACAGCTCGACGCGCCGGCGAAGCGCGGCGAGCGCGCCGTCGGCGATGCGCGCGCCGCGATTCGCGCGCAGGCTCCGGTCGAGGACGGCGAGGTCCTCGGCGAGCTCGCCGGGGTCGTCGTAGAGGTCGTCCGCGAGCCGCCGCCACATGAGCGAGAGCTTCCGGCGGTACGGCTCGTCGAGGTTCTGGTCGGAGAGCTCGGCCGCGATCTCCGGGAACGCGCGCTCGCCGGCCGCGATCGACTCGAGCAGCTCGTCGCTCACAGGCGTCAGGCGCGACGACACGCCGAGCGCCGCCGCGAGCGCGCGCACCTCGTCGCGGTAGCGGGCGAGCAGCATGCGCCGCGCGCGCTCGAGCGCCTCGGCGATCGTGTCCGGGCCCGCGTTCGGGTTCCCGTCGGCGTCGCCGCCGATCCAGGTGCCGAACCGCAACGGCACCGGCGCATCCGGGAGGCGGCGCCGGTAGTCGGCGAGCAGCTGCTCCGCCGCGTCGATGAGGCTCTGCTCGAAGAACCAGTGGCCGTTGCGGATCTCGTCGACGACGCGCGGCCGCCGCGTGCGCACCTCGTCGGCCTGCCAGAGCATCGTGATCTCCTCCGCGAGCGCGGCCTCGATCTCGTCGCGCCGCGCCGGCGCGAGCAGCGGGTCGTCGAGCTCCTCGAGCAGCCCGTTCACGCGCAGGTGCGCGGCGAGGACGGTGCGGCGCGCGGCCTCCGTCGGGTGCGCGGTGAGGACGAGCTCCAGCGAGATGTCGTGCTCCGCGCCGTCGAGCTGCGCGAACGCCTCGGCGAGCGACTCGGGCGGGATCCGCTCCTCGTGCGCGTACTCGCGGCGGCGCCGCACGCGGTGGCGCTGCTCGGCGACGTTCGCGAGCTGGAAGTAGAGGCCGAACGCGCGGAGGACGCTCGCCTGCCGCTCGACCGGCAGGGCCTCGACCGCGGCCTGGAGCTCCTCGTGCTGCGCACCGCCGCGCGCCGCGCGCGCGAGCGCGCGCACGTGCTCGACGTCCTCGAGGAGACCGTCGCCCTCCTGCTCGACGAGCACGCGGCCGAGGAGGTCGCCGAGCAGGCGGACGTCGCGCCGGAGCGGCGCGTCCGCACGCGCTTCGTCCTGAGCCGCCATCGCCTCTAGCCTAGTGTCGGTCCGAAGCGGCCACGTCCGGTGCCAGGCACCGGACGTGGCTCGAAGGCACGCGTCCCGCAGGCGGGCCCGGCTCCGGTGCGCGATTCCACGCACGGTGTCCCTCGCCGACAACGTCCCGCCGGGACACGCCTGGTGCCAGGCACCGGACGTGGCTCGAGGAGACGTGTCGCATCAGGCCGCGGAGCGTCGCGCCGGGGCGATCGCGTCGCGGAGGCCGACGACCTCGCCGATCACGACGAGCGCAGGCGTCGGGACCCCGCGTGCGACGGCCGCGATCGCGCCGAGCGGCGCGACGGCGGCCTGCTCGCGCTCCGTCGTCCCCGACGAGACGACGGCGGCCGGCGTCGCGGGCGACAGGCCGTGCTCCGCGAGCCGCTCCGCGAGCCGCGCGAGGCCGGCGAGCCCCATGAAGCCGACGAGCGTCCCCGGCGCGCGCGCGAGCGCGGCCGCGTCGAGCGACTCGACGTCGTGCGCCGCGAACGCGGTCACCGCCGACGCGACGCCGCGGTGCGTGACCGGGATCCCGGCCGAGCCGGGAACCGACGAGAGCGACGACACGCCGGGGATCACCTCGAACGAGATCCCCGCACGCGCGAGCGCGATCGCCTCCTCGCCGCCGCGGCCGAACACGAACGGGTCGCCGCCCTTCAGACGCACGACGCGGCGCCCGCGCCGTGCGTGCGCGACGAGCAGCCGGTTCACGTCGTCCTGCTCGAGCTTGTCGCGGTCGACGCGCAGCGCGTACGCGGGCGCCACGGCGACGAGCTCGTCCGAGACGAGGCGGTCGTAGACGACGACGTCGCACGCGCGGAGGCGCGCGAGCCCGCGGACGGTGATCAGCTCCGGGTCGCCCGGCCCCGCCCCCACCAGAGCAACAGCTCCGAGCGCGACGCTCATCCGAGCGCCTCGGTCACGCGGTCGCGGAAGAAATCGCGCCGCTCGGCGTACGTCTCGAGGTTCTCGCGCACCCACGGCCGCAGCGCACGCAGCTCCTCGGCGAGCGCGACGTGCGCGTCGCCGATCTGCGAGCCGAAGTCGTCGCGCAGGCGCTGCGCGAGCGCCGGCGACGCGCCGCCGGTCGAGACCGCGAGCACGATCGGCCCGCGCCGGTGGATCGCCGGGAGGATGAAGGAGCAGAGCTCCGGCACGTCGGCGACGTTGCAGAAGATCCGCCGCTCGTTCGCGTCGCGGAACACGCGCTCGCCGTCGCCGTTCGCGACGACGACGAGCCAGACGCCGTCGAGCAGCTCCTGCGAGTACGCGCCGGCCGTCTCGACGACGGCGCCGCTCGCGCGCAGGCCCGCGACCTTCTCCTCGGCCGCCGCGCCGGTGCCGATCACGAGGCAGCGGCGGCCGCGCAGGTCGAGGCACGCGACGTAGTGCGAACCCTGCTCGCTCACACGCCGACCGAGTGGATGCGCGCGCCGGAGACGTCGAGCCTCACCGTCAGCTCGCGCCCCTCGACGCCGATCGCGACGACGAACGCGCCCGGCCCCGCGGACTGGACGGAGATCCTCTCGAGCGTCTTCCCCTCGAGCGGCTCGAGCGCCTCGGTCACCTCGCGCGCGCTCTCCGACAGCCCGCGCCCCGCCGGCAGGCGCCGGAACGTCTTCAGCGCGGCCTGCTCGCCCTCCGGCCCGTAGATCCCGCGGATCCGCCCGGTGGTGAGCCCGAGCTCGATCAGCTCGCCGAGCGCCTGCGCGTCGTCGTCGTCGAGCTCGCCGTCCTGTACCGCGGCGACGAGGTCCGCGAGCCGGCCGCGCCGCTCGTCGTCCTGCACGAGCGCGAGCACGGCCTGCGCCTCGCCGAGCGCGACCTCCGCGGCCTCTCCGCGCAGCGCGATCGTCATGCGTGCGCGTCCCTGCCGAGGATCGCGTGGAGCTCGTGCTCGAAGCCGCCGTGCTCGATCGAGCAGTGCATCCCGCACTCCTTCGGCGCGTTCGTCTCCCACCACCAGCGGCCCGCACGGTCGTCCTCGCCCGGCGCGATCGCGCGCGTGCACGGCGCGCAGCCGATCGACGTGTAGCCCTGCGCGTAGAGCGCGTGCGTCGGGACGTCGTGCTCGCGGAGGTAGTCCCAGACCTCGTCCTTCGTCCACTCGGCGAGCGGGTTGAGCTTCACGATCGCCCCGTGGTCGTGGTCGATCTCGACCTTGCGGATGTTCGTGCGCGTCGCCCACTGGTCCCGGCGCAGGCCGGTGATCCACGCGTCGAGCCCGGCGAGGTGCCTCGTCAACGGCTGCACCTTGCGGACGTTGCAGCAGAGGAGCCGGTTCTCGACCGACTCCTGCATCAGGTCGAGGCCCTTCGCCCGGACCATCCGCTGCACCTGCGCGGGCTCCGGCCGCAGCACGTCGAGGCCGAGCCCCGGATAGCGGTCGCGCAGCGCCGCGATCAGGTCGTGCGTCTCCTGCGGCAGCCGGCCGGTGTCGACGGTGAAGACGCGAACGGCGGGATCGATCGCGTACGCCATGTCGATGAGCGCGACGTCGTCGGCCTGGAACGCGGCCGAGAGCGCGAGCCGTGGGCTGAACTCCTCGATCGCCCACGCGAGCAGCGCCTGGGGCTCCTCCCCCTCGAACCGGACGGAGAGCTCGCCCGCCTCGAGCTCGTCGAGCAACTCGTAGGTGCTCACGCTTCGATCTCCTCTCGTCTGCGCTTCTTCGCCGGCTCGAGCCCGGCAAGGGCGCCGAGCTCGTCGTCGGTGAGGCGGCGCTGGAACGCCGTGAAGGTCTCGCCCTCGCCGCGCGTGTCGAGCCAGCCGCGGACGAGGCCCTCCACCGCGGGCTCGAGCCGCTCGCTCGGGACGCGCCGGAAGAGCGGCGTCGCGATCGCGGGCGACGGGCCGAGCGCGCCGCGGACGAGCACGTCGTACGCGGCGACGCGCGTCCCCTCGTCGTTCTTCGCGGTCGTCGCCTGGAAGCCGAGGTCGCCGACCCAGTGCTGCGCGCACGCGTGCGGGCACCCGTCGAGGTGCAGGCGCAGCGGCGCGACGTCGTCGCCGAACGTCGTCTCGAGGTGGTCGACGAGATCGCGCAGCCGGTCCTTCGTCTCGCCGACGGAGAAGTTGCAGTGCGGCTCGCCGGTGCACGCGATCGAGTTCGCCCAGATCTCGTTCGTGTCGAGCGGCAGGCCGAGCGCGTCGAGCCGGTCGACGGCCTCGGCGACGCGCTCGTCCTCGACGCCGGTGACGACGAGGTTCTGTTGCCGCGTGATGCGGACGTCCATGCCGAGCTCCTCGACGAGGCCGGCGAGCGCGACGAGCTGGTCGCCCGACGTGAGCCCGAGCGGAACCGGGACGCCGACGTACGACAGGCCGCTCTGCTTCTGCGCGTGCACTCCGACGTGCGCGGACGGCTCGACGTCGATCGCCGGCAGCTCGTACCGCTCGAGCGTCCGGCCGAGCTTCGCCTCGACGCGCTCGAGCATCCCGTCGGCGCCGATGTCGTCGACCATGAACTTCAGCCGCGCCTTCACGCGCGAGACGCGATAGCGCAGATCCTCGCTCCACACCGTCGTGACCGCCCCGAGGATCTCGACCGCCTCCTCGCGCGGGACGAAGACGCCGAGGTCGCGCGCGAGCCGCGGCACGGACGAGAGCCCGCCGCCGACCTGCACCGCGAAGCCCTCGCGCCCGTCGTGGACCGTGCCGACGAGCGAGACGCAGTTGATCTCCGGCGCGTGGCAGCGGTCGGCGCACGCGGCGATCGCGTACTTGTGCTTCCGCGGCAGGTTCGCGAACTCCGGGTTCCCGTAGAACAGGCCTGCCGCGTCGTCGACGACGCCGGTCGCGTCGAACAGCTCGTCCGCGGCGAGCCCGGCGACGGGGCAGCCGGTGATGTTGCGGACGGTGTCGCCGCAGCCGCCGGCGCTCGTGATCCCGGCCGCGTCGAGGTCGGCGAGCACGTCGCCGAGCGCCGCGAGCTCGAGCCAGTGGAGCTGGATGCACTGGCGCGTCGTCAGCTCGGCGTCGCCGCGCCCGTAGCGGTTCGCGACCTCGCCGACCGCGCGCAGCTTCGCCGGCGTGAGGATCCCGCCGGGGATCTTCACGCGGAGCATGAACGTCCCGATCTTCGGCTTGTCGTGGTAGAGGCCCCACCACTGGAGGCGGACGACGTCCTCCTCCGCCATGCGCTCGTAGCCCTGCGCGACGAGCGCCGGGAGCTCGTCGCGGATGCCGAGCGGCGGCTTGTCGCGCTTGATCCGCTCGACGGGGTTGCGCGTGTAGACCGTCTCCCAGTCGCTCATCGCCCGACGCTAGCCGGACCCGCTTTACTTCGTAAAGTAACGTTGTCCGGTTAGGGATTCCGGCGCCCGATACCGTTGGAGCGATGGCGCAGACGCTGTTCGAGAAGGTCTGGGAGAACCATGTCGTGGAGCGGGCCGAAGGGCGCCCGGACCTCCTCTACGTCGACCTCCACCTCGTCCACGAGGTCACCTCGCCGCAGGCCTTCGAGGGGCTCCGGCTCGCGGGACGGAAGGTGCGCCGGCCGGACCTGACGCTCGCGACGATGGACCACAACGTCGCGACCGGGGACGACACGCCGGTCGACCCGCTGTCGGAGCAGCAGCTCGCGACGCTCGCGCGGAACTGCGACGAGTTCGGGGTGCCGCTGTACGCCACCGGCAGCGGGCGCGAGGGGATCGTCCACGTGATCGGCCCGGAGCTCGGGCTGACGCAGCCGGGGCTGACGATCGTGTGCGGCGACTCGCACACGTCGACGCACGGCGCACTCGGTGCGCTCGCCTTCGGCATCGGAACGTCGGAGGTCGAGCACGTGCTCGCGACGCAGACGCTGTCGCAGACGAAGCCGCGCTCGCTCCGGCTCGTGTTCGAGGGCGAGCTGCCCGAGGGCTCGACGGCGAAGGACATGGTGCTCGCGGCGATCGGGCGCATCGGCGTCGACGGCGGCGTCGGCCACGTCGTCGAGTACGCGGGGCCTGCGATCGAGGCGCTCTCGATGGAGGGTCGCCTCACGATCTGCAACATGTCGATCGAGGGCGGCGCACGCGCCGGGATGATCGCGCCCGACGACACGACGTTCGCATACCTCGAAGGGCGCCCCGGAGTCCCGAAGGGCGCGGAGTGGGAGCGCGCGCTCGATCGCTGGCGCGCGCTGCCGACCGACGACGGCGCGGCGTTCGACCGCGAGGTCGTCATCGACGTGTCGACGCTCGCGTCCCAGGTCACGTGGGGCACGAACCCGGGCATGGTCGTCCCGATCGACGGCGCCGTGCCCGATCCCGCCGCGTTCGCCGACGCCGACGAGCGCGCGGCGGCCGAGCGGGCGCTCGTCTACATGGGTCTCGAGCCGGGCACGGCGATCCGCGACATCGCGATCGACCGCGTCTTCATCGGCTCGTGCACGAACTCGAGGATCGAGGACCTGCGCGCCGCGGCCGCGGTCGTCCAAGGGCAGCGCGTGCATCCCTCCGTGCGCGCGATGGTCGTCCCCGGCTCCGCCCACGTGAAGGCACAGGCCGAGGCCGAGGGCCTCGACCGCGTCTTCGAGGCGGCCGGATTCGAATGGCGGCGCGCAGGTTGCTCGATGTGCCTCGGCATGAACCCCGACGTCCTCGCGCCCGGCGAGCGGTGCGCGTCGACGTCGAACCGGAACTTCGAGGGCCGGCAGGGCGCGGGCGGGCGGACGCATCTCGTCTCGCCGGTCGTCGCGGCGGCGACCGCGCTCGCGGGCCACTTCACGGAGCCCGGCGCGTGAAGGCGTTCCGCTCCGTGACCTCGCGCGCGGCGGTGCTCGACCGGCCCGACGTCGACACCGACCAGATCATCCCGAAGCAGTTCCTGAAGCGGATCGAGCGGACCGGGTTCGGCGAGTTCCTCTTCTTCGACTGGCGGAAGGATCCCGCGTTCGAGCTGAACCAGCCGGAGGCGGCCGGTGCGCGGATTCTTCTCGCGGGGCGCAACTTCGGGTGCGGCTCGTCGCGCGAGCACGCGCCGTGGGCGCTGCAGGACTACGGGTTCGAGGCGATCGTGGCGCCGTCGTACGGCGACATCTTCCGGCAGAACTCGCTGAAGATCGGGCTCTTGCCCGTGACGCTGCCGGCGGAGCAGGTGCACGAGCTGATGGCGCGCGCGCGGGCCGGCGAGGAGCTGACGGTCGACCTCGAGTCGCGCACCGCGGGCGGCTTCGCGTTCGAGCTCGACGACTTCAACCGCGAGTGCCTGCTCGACGGCCTCGACGAGATCGCGCTCACGCTGCGGGAGGAGCCCGCGATCGCTGCCTACGAGTCGGCGCACACGGCGCCGGTCTCGACGCTCACGGTCTAGCACCGCGCGCGCTCCGACACTTCCGCCGGGAAGTCGTCACGCTTCCGCGTACCCCGGGATCCCGCTCCGCGACAGGGCTCGCCGGCAACTCGTCACGAACCCGTAACCACGTGCCTGGCACCTCGCAGCCCCAAGGTGCCAGGTACCTCGGCGCCGCGAAGTGCCGGGCACCTGCGAGCGGGAAGCGCTAGACGGCGCCGGTCTCGCTCTCCTCCTGCGCCTGCACCTCCTGCTTCATCAG
>Ga0335069_10016643_pt1 | contig 10253 bp, 12 predicted proteins | sample Lox_Sample_11_FD_206714 | JGI IMG/M metagenome (GOLD analysis project Ga0335069, IMG submission 206714) | Soil microbial communities from Loxahatchee National Wildlife Refuge, Florida, United States - Lox_Sample_1.1 | ecosystem: Environmental > Terrestrial > Soil > Wetlands | place: USA...
CACCGGAGGCCCGTAGATCTCGAGCGCCTTCTCGACCGCGTCGATCGCGCGCACGACGCCGGCGCAGAAGCCGCGCGGCGCGCAGAGGACGATGCGGAGCGGCGGTTTGACGGTCATCGAGTCCACGAGACTGAGACGCCGGTGTCTTGAAAAGGCGCGCGGGCGAAGTCAAGCCGAGTCCGCATGAAACGCGGCGCGCGCGCCGCGTCGGCGATAATTTGATTGGCGCGGCGCGCGACGACCGATTAAAAGCCGCCTCCCCCACGCCCCAGGATCGCCATGACCGCCGCCTCCGCCGTTCGCGACGACGCGCCCGTGTTCACGCGCGGCTCGACCATGCGCCATGTCGCGGTGATGACCGCGACCGGCTCGATCGGCCTGGTGGCGGTGTTCGCCGTCGACTTCCTGTCGCTGTTCTGGGTGGCGCGGCTGGGCTCGCAGGCGCTGAAGGCGGCGGTCGGCTACGCCAGCCAGCTGCAGTTCGTCGCGCTCTCGGTGTCGATCGGCCTCACCATCGCCATCTCGGCCACCGTGTCGCGCGCGCTCGGCGCCCGCGACCGCCCCCGCGCCCGCCGCCTCGCCGCTTCCGGCCTGACGATCGTCGGGGCCATCGCCGCGATTCTGGCGGTCGCGATGGTGATGTTGCGCGGGCCGGCGCTGTCGACGCTGCTGCATGCGAGCGGCGAGCCGGCGGCGGTCGCCGAACGGTTCCTCCTCATTGCCGTGCCGGCCAACGTCGCCTTCATGCTGGCGATGGCGCTGTCGGGCGTGCTGCGCGCGGTCGGCGACGCGCGGCGGGCGATGTATGTGACGCTCTCCGGCGGCGTCGCCACCGCCTTCGCCGACCCGCTGCTGATCTTCGGCTGCGGCCTCGGCGTCTACGGCGCGGCCTGGGCGATCGTGTTGTCGCGGCTCGTCATGCTCGCCGTCGGGCTCAGCGGCGCGATCCGCACCCACGACATGATCGGCTTGCCGCGGGCGCGGGCGATCGCCGCCGATTTCGCGCCGATCATGAGCATCGGTCTGCCGGCGATCCTCGCCAATCTGGCGATGCCGATCGCCGCGCTCTACGTCACCCGCGTCTGGTCGGACTTCGGCGTCGCCGCGGTCGCGGGCGGCGCGGTGGTCGACCGCGTCGTGCCGCTCGCCTTCGGGGTCGTCTTCGCGCTGACCGGATCGGTCGGGCCGATTCTCGGCCAGAACTTCGGCGCGCGGTTGATGGACCGCGTGCGGCGGACGGTTTCGGACGCGCTGACCCTCTCGGTCGGCTACGCCTTCGTCGCTTGGGCCGTCCTCGCCGTCGCCGCGCCGGCGATCGCCGCGCTCTTCGATCTCCAGGGCGACGCGGCGACGTTCGTCGTCTTCTTTTGTCGCTACGGCGTCGTCGCATGGCTGTTCGTCACCTGCCTGTTCGTCGCCAATACGGTGTTCAACAACCTCGGCTATCCGCTGCTGGCGATGCTGTTCAACTGGGGCCGGGCGACGCTCGGCACGATGCCCTTCGTCGCGCTCGGCGCGCGTTGGGGCGGGGTCGAAGGCGCGATCGTCGGCATCAGCGTCGGCGCGGCGATCTTCGGCCTGGTCGCCGCCGCGCTCGCCTTCGGCGTCGTCGCGCGTCTCGCAAACGCCATCGATTCCAAGTAGGATTTCGTCGCCCACTAGGGAGGAGGCGCGCGTCATGAATCTCAACGACATCATTCAGTCGGCTCAGGGCGGCCAGGGCGTCGCCAATCTCGGCGCGCAGTTTGGCCTCACTCCGGAACAGACCCAGGCGGCGGTGCAGGCGCTGATGCCGGCGTTCTCGTCGGCGCTGCAGAAGGTCACCTCGGACCCGTCGAGCCTGGCCGGGATCGTCGGCCATCTCGCCAGCGGCCTGCATCAAGGCGCCTTCACCGGCGCCGATCCTGCGGCCGCCGGCGCGAACGGCGGCGCGGCGCTGAGCCAGATCTTCGGCAACTCGCAGATCGCCGCGCAGATCGCCGCGCACGCATCGAAATCGACCGGGGTGGACGCTGGGACAATCGAACAGATGATGCCGGCGCTCGCCTCGATGCTGGTCGGCGGCCTCGCCCACAATCTCAGCCAGCAGGGATTCGGCTCCGTGCTCGGCCAGTTGGCGAGCGCCGTCGCGCCGACCGGCGGCCAGGGCGCGGCGGCCCAGGGCGGCGGTCTTGCCGGCATGCTCGGCAACTTGGTCGGCAACCTGTTCGGCGGCGGACAGTCAGGGCAGGCCGCGTCGGGTCTCGCCCAGGCGGGTCTCACGGCGCTGACCGGGATGCTGGCCGCCGGCGTGCAGTCCTCGGCCGCGCACCAGCAGGGGATCGACGGCATTCTCGCTTCGCTCGGCGGCCAGCGGAGCTGACGATCGATTTTTCGCCCTGGGGGGATCATTCGCCGCCAGGGCTCCGTTTATTGCAATGCGGTCATTCGGCGCCTATCTACGGGCCGAAACCGGCCGCACGGCCCTCGTCGGGCCGGTTCCTAGCTCGGAAATCCCGTATGGCCCGCGACGTCGTCGACGCTGAGATCATCGAGTCACGCGACGATCTAGTGGAGTGGCTGGCGGCGGGATGCAAGCCGGCGGAGTCGTTCCGCATCGGCGTCGAGCACGAGAAGTTTCCGTTCTACGCTGCGGACCGGACGCCCGTCCCCTATGCGGGCGAGCGCGGGATCAAGGCGCTGCTCGAAGGCGCGCGGGCGCGCCTCGGCTGGGAATCGATCGAGGACGACGGCGCGCTGATCGGCCTCTATGAGCCGTCGGGCGGCGGCGCGATCTCGCTCGAGCCGGGCGGACAGTTCGAGCTATCGGGAGCGCCGCAACCGACCGTTCACGCCGTCGCCGCCGAGCTCGACGCCCATCTCTCCTGCATGCATGCGGTCGGCGACGAGCTCGGCGTCAAGTTCCTCGCGATGGGCCTCAGTCCCAAGTGGACGCTGGCCGAGACGCCGGTCATGCCGAAGAGCCGCTACCGCATCATGGCGCGCTACATGCCGAAGGTCGGCGCGCGCGGCCTCGACATGATGTTCCGCACCTCGACCGCGCAGACCAATCTCGACTTCGCCGACGAGGCCGACATGGTCGCCAAGCTGCGCGTCGGCCTGGCGTTCCAGCCGACGATCACCGCCCTGTTCGCCAATTCGCCGTTCGACGGCGGCGCGTTGAACGGGTTCCTTTCGGCGCGATCGGAGATCTGGCGCCACACCGACCCGCAGCGCACCGGCATGCTCGCCTTCGCCTTCGCACCCGGCATGGGATTCGAGCGCTACGTCGACTACGCGCTCGACGTGCCGATGTATTTCGTCAAGCGCGGCGCGGTCTATCACGACGTCGCCGGCGCGAGCTTCCGCGACCTGCTCCACGGCGCGCTCGCCGCCTTGCCGGGCGAACGCGCGACCGTGTCCGACTGGGCGAACCACCTGTCGACGATTTTTCCCGAGGTGCGGCTGAAGCGCTACCTCGAGATGCGCGGCGCCGACGTCGGCTCGGCCGAGCGCATCCTTGCGCTCGCGGCCTTCTGCTTCGGCCTGTTCTACGATCGCGACGCGCTCGCCGCGGCGGCCGCGCTGGCGCGCGATTGGACCGCCGGCGATTTGCAACGGCTGCGCGACGAAGTCCCCCGCCTCGGACTCAAAGCGCGAGTCGCGAGCCGGCCGCTGGTCGAGGTGGCGCGCGAGGCGTTGGCGATCGCGCGCGGCGGGCTTGAGCGCCGCGCCCGACGCGACGCCGCCGGCCGCGACGAGACCGTCTACCTCGCGCCGCTGGAGCGAATCGCCGCCGAAGGCCGAACTCAGGCGGAAGTCTGGATCGACCGCTTCAATGGCCCCTGGAACGGTTCGGTCGAGCCGATTTTCGCCGAAGCCGCCATCTGAGCGGCGACAATTTCGCCACAGGCGGCGACAAATGCGGCGCCAAGCGGCGTCGCTCGCCAAAATTCATGTTCGGTTCATCCGCACTGCGGCACACCGGCGCCGCGCTCTGTAAAAGGGCCTGAGACGAATCAAGGACTTAACGAATGCTTAAGAAACTGCTGATTGCCGCTGCGATGGTCGTTGGCCTCGCCGCCACCCCTGCCCTCGCCGCGCCGCCGGTCCATCACCATCATCATCATCACCATCACCACGTGATTCACCACCCGCACCATCGCCATCACCATCACCACCACGTCGTGCACCATCCGATGCACCACCACCATCATCACCATCACCACGTGAAGCCGAAGAAGCCCTGAGCTTCGCTTCGGTCGATCGGATCGGCCTGACGACGAAAAGCCTCCGGGCCGGTTGCGGCCGACCGGAGGCTTCTTCTTTGGCGGCGTCAGCGACGCGTCAGGCGTTCATGCCGGCGCGCGGATCGTAGGGCTTCTCGTCCCGCCAGCGGCGCATCAGCGCCGAGAATTCGGCGTCGTCGCCCGAGGGCAGCACGATGCGCAGCGTCGCCAGCAGGTCGCCGGCGGGCGCCTCGCCCGAGGCCGGCAGGCCCTTGCCGCGCAATCGCAATACGCGGCCGCTGCTCGCGCCCGGAGGAACGGCCACCTCGACCTCGCCGGTCAGCGTCGGCGTCCTGACCCTGGCGCCGAGCGCCGCCTCGTAGAGCGTGATCGGCAGGTCGAGCCTCAGGTCGCGCCCCTCGACCTTGAACAAGGGATGCGGCGCGTAATGGATGGTGACGATCGCGTCGCCGGCTGGGCCGTTGCGCTGGCCAGGGCGTCCCTGCCCGCGCAGGCGGATCTGCTTGCCGTCCTCGACGCCGGGCGGAACGGCGACGTCGAGCGTCTTGCCGGTCGGCAACGCGACGCGCGCCGACCCTCCGCCCGCCGCCATCGCCAGCGGCACGCTGACCGTCGCGGCGACGTCTTCGCCGCGGCTCGGCGCCCGGCCTCGGCCGCCCGTGCGGCCGCCGAACAATTCGGACAGGATGTCGGCCTCGAAACCCGCGCGGCCACCCGGGTGGTCGCCGCCGAAATCGAAATTGAAGCCGCGGAAGTCGCCGCCCTGACCCGGCCGGCCGCCGAAGCCGAAGCCTTCGAATTGCGGCGCGCGCGGCTTGCCGTCGGCGTCGATCTCGCCGCGGTCGTAGGCGGCGCGCTTTTTCTCGTCGCCGAGGATTTCGTAGGCCGAGCCGATCTCGGCGAATCGCTCCTTCGCCCGCGGCTCCTTGCTCTGGTCGGGGTGGAATTTCTTGGCCAGCCTGCGGAAGGCCGATTTCACCTCCGCAGCGCTGGCGGATTTCGCCAGCCCCAGCACTTCATAAGGGTCGCGCATGATGAGCCCAGATTTCCGCGTCCGCCCCGAAGGCGCGGCCGCCATTGTCTCGTCAATTATTTGGGCTCGGCCGCGACGGCCCGCAAGTGTCGGTCAGAGGCCGGTCCAGGGGGAAACGTCGTAGACCGCCGCCTCCTGCCCCTCGCGCGGGCAGCCGACGCCCTGGAACGATTTGTCCGACTGGCCGTCCTTGCCGACCACCCGCGCGACGAAGACGCGGCAGGCGAGGCCGTCGCGCTGGAAGGAGGCGGCGACGGCGACGAACTCGCCGTGCGCGCCGGTCTCCGGGTTGGACCAGGTCCCGCGCTCGCCGCCGGCCTTGGCGCGCAGGGTCGCGCTGAGAGTCGGCTCGGCAAGCCGCCAGTCGCGCGAATCGTAGGCTGAAGACAACGCCGTCGACGCCGCATTCGGCTTGATCGAGCCGATCGGCTCGTCGTCGATGAAGCCCGGCAAGGGCATGGAGAGCGAGCAGCCGGCGAGCGTCAGCGCCGTCGCGGCGGCGACGGATCCGGCCCGAAGCGCCGCCCAGCGTCGCGGCCGCCGAAACGCATCGCGCTCGCCCTGCAGAAGGTCTATCATCGGGTCCCGCGCCAACACATTCGCAATTGGAGCATTTTCACCTTGAATGCGTTAAGTTCGAGTGACTTCACCAAGGCCGAGGACCCCATCGCGCTGTTTCGCGCCTGGTTCGCCGAGGCGGCCGAGAAAGAGATCAACGATCCCGACGCGATCACCCTCGCGACGGTCGATCCGTCCGGTCTGCCGGACGCCCGCGCGATGCTGTGCAAGCAGGTCGACGAGCGCGGATTCGTCTTCTACACCAACCACGAAAGCGCCAAGGGCCGCGAGATCGCCGCCAACCCGCAAGCGGCCATCCTCTATCATTGGAAGTCCTTGCGCCGGCAGGTCCGCGCCCGCGGGTCGCTGGCGGCGCTTTCGGACAGCGAATCGGACGCCTATTTCGCCAGCCGGCCGCGGCTCAGCCGGATCGGCGCGTGGGCGAGCCAGCAGTCGCGGCCGCTCGAGTCGCGCGCCAAGCTCGAGCTGGCGGTCGCCGCCCTGACCGCCAAATTCGGGGTCGGCGAGGTTCCGCGCCCGCCCCATTGGGGCGGGTTCCGCCTGACGCCGGTCCAGATCGAGTTCTGGCGCGACGGGCAATTTCGGCTGCACGACCGCGTCGTCTTCACCCGCGCGCGCGAAGGCGAGCCGTGGCGGCGCGAGCGGCTCTATCCTTGAGCCGGGCGGCGAGCCGCGCTAACCGTCAATTGTCAAACCAGGGCGACGCGGCGTGGACGACCGCCTCTATCCGACCCGGCCGATCCTCGCCGCCTCGATCGCGGTGTTTCGCGACCGTCGCGTGCTGATCGCGCGCCGCGCCCGCGCCCCGATGGCGGGAGTCTATTCGCTGCCGGGCGGCGCGGTCGAGCTCGGCGAGACGCTGCGCGAAGCGGCGGCGCGCGAGCTGGCCGAAGAGGTCGGCGTCGAAGCCGACGTTCTTGCTTTCGTCGATCACGTCGAGCCGATCGCCCGCGAGGGCGACCGCATCCGCGCCCATTTCGTCATCGCCGCCTTCGTCGGCCGCTGGCGGCGCGGCGAGCCGCGACTCAGCGCCGAGGCCGACGCGATCGCCTGGATCGACCCGACCGACGTCGGCGACTTTCCGACCACGCCCGAGCTGCCGAGGATCCTCGCCCGCGCGGCGGCGATCGAGCGGAGCCTGCCGTGAACCGCCGCGTCGAACCGCTTGCAGCGATCGCGGTCGCGCTTGCCGTGGCGGTCGCGCCGGTTGCGGCGCAGGCCCAGGCCCCATCCGCGAGGTCCTTCCCCCCCGCGCCCATCTGGGCGCAGACCCCGGCGCCGGCCGCTCCCCCCGCCGCCCCGCCGGTCGCGGCGCAGCCCCAGGCGGCGTCGCCCGCCAAACCGGCCGTCCCGCCGACGCCCGCTGCGACGCCCACGCCCGCATCGGTCGAGTCGCCGCCGCCCTATGAGCCGCAACTCCTCCGCCTCTCCGAGTTGATCGGCGCGCTCGCCTACCTGCGCGATCTCTGCGGCGACGGCGACGGCGCGGCGTTCCGCGACCGGATGTCGAGCCTGATCGACACCGAGGGCACCTCCGAGGCGCGCAAGGAATCGCTCGCTGGCGCCTTCAATCGCGGCTTTCGCGACTATGAGCTGACCTATCGCGCCTGCACGCCGACCGCGCGCGACATCGTCGTGCGCTTCCTCGACGAGGCGGGCCGCATCGCCAAAGACGTGGCCAACCGCTATTCCGGCTAGATCGTCTTGCGGCCGAACCAGCGGCGGACGCGCGCCGCGTAGGCGTCGTATTCGTCGGGATAGAGGCCGCGCAGCATCGCCTCCTCGGTCGGCATGACGACGCGGTCGTTGACGAAGAAGAACAACGCCGGCAGGCCGATCGCGGCGATCGCCAACGTCCAGCGCCACGGCCCGAGCGCCAGAAGATAGGCGGCAAGGGCCGCCCACAGCAGAAATTGCAGCATCGCCAGCGCGTAGGTCGGATTGCGCGACCAAGCGTAGGGACCGTCGGTGACCAGCGACGAGGACCTCACATAGGTGCGCGCGTCGCCGCCGCGGCGGTCGAGATGGGCGATGACCAGCACCTTGCCGGCGTAACAGGCGAGGATCGCGACGCCGATGAGAAAGGTCGGCGCCATGATCAGCCCGCGGTCGAAATCGACCGCCCAGCATGGCAGCACGACTGCGACGAAGACGAGCGAGACGGCGAGGTCGATGACGAAGGTCGCGGCGAACTTGAACCGCTTCGGCCGCGCCGAGGCGTCGGCGGCGTCGGGTTCGTCGAACAGGGAGCTCTTCAGCGTCGCGCTCATTCTCGCTTTCCGCGGCGTTTCGGGACGGCGCCAACATGCGGCGCGGAGAGTAAATTTTCCGCAGCCGCGGCTGGATTCTTCCGAAGAACCGACGCCCATTTCGTTGATCATTCGTTAACGGCGCCGAACCGGTTGCCGTGCGCGGACGCCTCGCCTAGCGTGGCCGGACCCGTCCGCCGGAGACCCGCGTCAGATGAAGCCTTCCGCGCCGCTGCCCGCGCTCGATCACGAAACCTTCCTGCGCCGGTCGTTCGACGTCGCGCGGCGGGCGCGGGCAGGCGGCGACCATCCGTTCGGCTCGATCCTGGTCGGCCCCGACGGCGCCGTGCTGAGAGAGCAGGGCAACGGCTTCACCGCCGAGGGCGGCGACATGACGGCGCACGCCGAGCGCCTGCTGGCGACCTGGGCGTCGAAAACCTACGGCGCGGATTTTCTCGCCGGCTGCACCCTCTACAGCTCGGCCGAACCCTGCGCGATGTGCTCGGGCGCGATCTACTGGTCGGGAGTCGGCCGGGTCGTCTACGGCCAGAGCGAGAAGGATCTCAAGGCGGCGACCGGCGCGCACGAGCAGAACCCAACGCTTGACCTGCCCTGCCGCGTCGTCTTCGCCGCCGGTCAGCGCAAGGTCGAAGTCATCGGGCCGATGCTGTCGGACGAGTCGGCCGCGCTGCAGCGCGATTTCTGGAACGAGCGCGGATCGTAGGCGCTTGCTTGTCCTCCCCCGCTGACGCGGGGGAGGATAAGGCTCAACTCAGCTTGCCTTCGATGCCCTGCACCAGCCATTGCAGGCCGGCGAGCGTGCCGTCGTCCATCGTCTGGCCGGCGGGCAGCTTGGTCGCGCCGCTCTGATCGACCAGCGGGCCGACGAAGATCTTGTTCTTGCCCGACGAGATGTCGTCGACGGTTTGTTGCGCCAACGCCTTCACGTCGTCGGGCATGTTGGAGAACGGCGACATCTTCAGCATGCCGGCCGCGAAGCCGCCCCACACGTCTTCGCTCTTCCACGAGCCGTCGAGCACGGCCTGGATGCGCTTGGTGTAGTAAGGGCCCCAGACGTTGACGTTGGCCGACAGTTCGGTCTTCGGCGCGAACTTGGCCATGTCGGTCGCCTCGCCGAAGGCGAGAACGCCGCGGCTTTCCGCCACCTGCAGCGGCGTCGGCGAATCAGTGTGCTGGGTGATGATGTCGCAGCCCTGGTCGATCAGCGCCTTGGCCGCGTCGCCCTCCTTGCCCGGGTCGTACCACGAGTTGATGAGGATGAACTTCAGCTTGGCCTGGGGATTGACGCTCTTCATGCCGAGCATGAAGGCGTTCATGCCTTGCACGACCTCCGGCACGGCGATCGAGCCGACGTAGCCGGCGACGCCGTTCTTGCTGAGCTTGCCGGCGATCACGCCCTGGACGAAGCGGCCCTCGTAGAAGCGGATGTTGTAGGTCGAGACGTTGGCGGCGCGCTTGTAGCCGGTGCAATGCTCGAACTTCACCGCCGGATATTTCTTCGCCACCGAGAGCGTGTAGTTCATGTAGCCGAACGAGGTGGTGAAGACGATCTTGCAGCCCTTGGCGGCGAGGTCGGCGATGACGTGCTCCGAGTCCGGCCCCTCGGGGACGTTCTCGACGAAGATCGTCTTCACGGCGCCGCCGAAGTGGTCCTCCGCCTCCTTGCGCGCGACGTCGTGCTGATAGGTCCAGCCGAAATCGCCGACCGGGCCGAGATAGACGAAGCCGGCCTTCAGCGGCTCGGCGGCGGCGAGTCCGCGCGGCGCCAGCGGCGCAGCCGCCGTGGCGACCAGCCCGCCGCCCAGCAGCTTGTTGAATGTCCGACGATCCATTCGATGCTCCTCGTGATACGTTCTGCCTCGGCGTCGGACGTTCGCCAATCGCCGCCCGCCTGCGGTTCGGTCTTGCAAGGCGCAGGCCATGGAAGACCAGCATAGCCGAGCCCTCGGCGCCCAATCCATGGGCGCCGAGCGGAAAAAAGCAGCGCGCCGCGGCGCGGTTCAGGCGCCGGCGGCGAACGAGCGGCCGAGGCAGGCCGGCTGGTTGAGGCGAATGCGGCGGCGGTCGCGCGAGATGATCGCCAGTACGACCACGGTCACGACATAGGGCAGCGCCGAGATGAGCGGCGACGGGATCGGCACG
>Ga0335069_10016644_pt1 | contig 10252 bp, 13 predicted proteins | sample Lox_Sample_11_FD_206714 | JGI IMG/M metagenome (GOLD analysis project Ga0335069, IMG submission 206714) | Soil microbial communities from Loxahatchee National Wildlife Refuge, Florida, United States - Lox_Sample_1.1 | ecosystem: Environmental > Terrestrial > Soil > Wetlands | place: USA...
CCGAGATCGAATCCGAGCCACATCGCCGCTAGCCGAAACAGGCAAAATGGTAGGCACGAGGAGACTCGAACTCCTGACCTCTACCGTGTCAAGGTAGCGCTCTAACCAACTGAGCTACGCGCCTACAATCACTTACGAGTTTAACACGGTGCCCGTGGGAACAAGTCCCGTTCCTACGGCCTGAGTGATGCGTGACTGAGCCAATCGTTTCTCTGGCATCGTGCCTTGTGCGTACAGTTCCAGCGTTAGACGGCTCGTGGCATGACGGAGCATGTCTTGAGTCGTTTTGACTGCTTCACCATTCGCCTGTAGCAGCGTTGCCAAGGTCCGCCGGAAGGAATGCCAACCGATTTGCTTGGTGATCCCCGCGCGCACGGCAGCCGGACGCACGCCTTTCCTCATCAAGCTGTCGGGCCAATACGGTTGCCGTCCGCCCTTCTCTGGACTTCCGAAGACGAAGTCCCCGTCTTGGTTGTACGGGCACTTCCCGCGCCATTCCATCAGCACGTTCGCAAGCGCGGTGTCCATTGGTACAGGCTTGTCACTGGCATCGGTCTTCAGCGGGCCAATCACTTGGTCAACGATGGCGCGCGACGGGCGAATCTCCATCGTGCCAAAGTGTACGTCTTCCCACTTCAAGCCCAACAGCTCAGAGACTCGCAAGCCGGTTGAGAATGCCACGAATACAGCCGTTTTGCACGGCTCACGCAACTCCGCAAGAAGCGCGGCAATCTCCCGCACAGTCAGAACATCAGGCAACCGCTCACGCTTCGCGGACTGCCGTACCAATGAGATTGGGTTTCGGTCCATCCACTCATAGCGCATCGCGTGATTGTAGAGCGCGTGCATGATGTTTCTGATTTTCGCCCGGCTACCGTTAGCCAACGGCAACACTCTTAGCCATTCTTCAACTGCGACTGTCCGCACGTCACACAACGAGTGCTCGCCCCACTCGGGAAGAATCCAACAGCGAATGTAACTTTGGTACATCTCCCGTGTGGAGTACGCCTTGCCGCCGTCATCACTCAGTTCTTTTTCCGTGTAGTGGTCCACCAATTCCGCAATGTTGAGCGGTGATCCGGTGTCCCGGTTGATTGTTGAGCGGAGAGACTCGCACGCCTTTGCCGCTTCGGTCTTGGTTCTGAGTTTCTCAACCGAACCAACGATGACCTTGCGGTTGGACTGACCGTCTCGGTAACGGAACACCCAAACGGAAGGACCCGCCTTGCGCTTCTCCCGATACAAGCATCCCTGCTGATAGCTGACCGTTCTTCTCACTGTGTTCTCCCTTTCGTGAGAGAAACGGACGCATTCGGGCACTGTGATTGTACTCTCAACCATTGGTCTAATTCACTCGCACGGTAGCGCCAAAATTTCCCGATGCGATATGCGGGCAGCTTCCCACGGCGGGCCATGCGTTGAACTGTCTTCGGGTGCAGGCCGCCCAAGAACTTAGCGGCCTCAACATCACTCAAGAGAGGCTCGTATTCCACGGCTTAGCTCCATATCCGGGGCCTCCCCTCCCCAAAGTGCTCAAAAGTGCCTGAAAATTCTGTAAGTCCCAAGCCTCCGCCAAGATTCCCAAAATGGAAAATTTGACGTTCATGTATGCAAAACATTGGCTGCGACCTTTCACGAGATGGTGCTCAAGATTTTTGACGGCCCCCCACCTCCGCCGGGCCGGGTGCTCCACCATCACACGCAATATTCTTATAGCGCGGCTCGTACTCTTCTTGCTCGTACCACCGCTCAAGGCGCGGGCGTGAGAGACCGGCCAGCTTCGCCAGCGAATCTGCGATGCGTTCAAAGGCGCTAAGGAACCTGTCCATTGCGTCCTCTTCGTCGTTGTCCGCCAGTGTCAGCTTCACCGGGGATGTGCCATAGCCCGTGGTGATGTGGACGTTGTGCTCATCGCTTGTTAAGCGGCGAAGGCCCTGTGCTATCGAATCCAACGAGTCCCGCACGTCAATCAGTCCCGACACGTAATTGATGTCATGCTGAAGGTTCTGAGAGTGGGTGAAGCCCGGAGCATCCGGTCCAGTGACCACCACATTGACCGGCTCCGGCTTAGTTGTCGTCTCACGCTTCTTGCCCGCGCCCTTCTTTGACCGTGACTGCTTTACCTCAACCTGCTTTAAGTAGCCCATTGCTTTCCTCCGTTTGACCCGGCACGTCAACCGACACGCGACACGGGTTATTACTAGCTTTTTCTTACATAGCCCGCAGTGTTGAAGTGCGGGCGTTATCTATAAAAAAGAATGGAAACAGGCGTGCCGTGCGTGTCGGTGTGTCATGGGTCAACTATCTTGCGGCCCAACAGTCCACGGCGGCGCACACCGTCTGCGGCAACGCGGGTTAGCTGTTTCACGCCGGGCAGCTCTTTCAGACGCCGCAAGAGTGTTTTGGGGTCAACCACCGTCTCATAATCGTTGTCATGCAGGAAACGGCTATACGCGGAGCACAGCTCTTCCGTTGACATGAACACTTCCGGGTCCTGCGTGAGCCGCTCCGTAGCAAAACGCCCCATCGGGTCAAGGTCTTCAAACAATTGCCGCGTGGCCCGCGTGACGCGCTCCGGCGGCGCAAGTCCTATTTGTTGCCACTCAAGACACGCTTGGACCAAGAGAGCCATAATGCCCGGCGCTTCACGCCTGAGTGCGTCATCTAGGGTCTTGTCTTCACTTGGGCCGGTAAACGATGCATCAAACGGAACAAGATGAACTCGCCGCCGCGCTGCTGCGTCAACCTCCAGCTCCGGCTTATGATTGGTCGCAATGATGAGTTTGTGTGAGGGCGCAAACGTAAACTCGCGCTCATAGAGATGTGCCCCGGCGAGTAGGTCACTACTGGCTAGGCTTTTCAGAAGAGCCATGTCCAGTTTGACTTGCGCGTTGCCCTCATTTGCCGTTGCAAGCCGCGCCCCGCAGAGCTTCGCAATGATGCGGCGTTGCCCGTCATCCTCGTTTTTCTTGGCAACTAGGTTGGACATCCGCAACGTAGTGCCGTACTCCCATCCCATGATGTTCTGAAGCACATTTATCAGCGTGCCCTTGCCGTTTGCGCCATGCCCATACCAAAACGGAAGGCAATGTTCCCGCGTGTGGCCGGTCAGCGCGTATCCGCAATAGCGCATGAGGTACGCGCTGAGGGATTCATCCCCAAGCGTGATCTCCCGCATGAACTGGACAAACCGCTCTGCCTTGCAATTTGGGTCTGGCGCAATGTTGGTGCGCTTGGTTACGCGGTCCTCACGCGAGATGGGCCGAAGCGCGCCGGTCCGCAGATCAAGCACTTGATTGCCGGGGACACCGAGCAACAGCGGGTCACGGTCAAACTCTTCCGCAAACTTCCACGTGGGCAAGAGCGGCTTTACTTGGTCCATCACGCCTTGACGGAAGCGCGAATCCAGCAACACCTTTTTCGTGCGTGTGAGCAAATTGTATTGAGGGAACAAGCCGCCCAAGTAGCTGTTGACGGCCCGCTTCAGCAGCAAATCACCGGGGTCTCCGATGCTCCAGCGCGTGCCTACCCAAGCGGCGAACGTGCCACGGTCATATAGGAAAGCAAAATCCTTGGTCTGCTCCGCGAATGCTTCAGCAAGCGGACCTTGTGCGAGATAGGGCAGTTCCGTAACTGTGTCTGTCATTTTTCCACTCCACGAATCTCCAAAAAGCCCGGCTCGGATGCTCTCCCCTCATCAGAGCCGGGGTTAGTGGGAGATGTCAGACCCGCTCACGGTTGAACTGAAGGCACGGCGCGTGCCTTGCGGGGACCGTGAGCGGCCCGCTGACTCGGGATGCACTTTCCCCCGCTAAAAGAGGTTAAGCCAACGTGATTGCCTGAATTGCCTCAGAGCGGCGCACGCGGCCATCAGTGCGGCGGTAGGCAAGCAGAACAAGCTGTCCTTCCGTTGCCTTGGGTTGGTCCAGAATCTTGACGTTGATTCCGGCTCCGCCACGATCTCCGATGACGTATCCGGCCTTGAAGTCACCGAAGAGCACCGGGGTGTGTCCACTGGCAATCGTAGGTACGAACCCGGAGTACGCGACGGGATAACCGTGGAGGTAGTCCTGTCCGTTCTCGCGTGTCCACACCGGCGTAAACAAATTCGCCGCCTTCTGAGCCTTCCGCAGCACGGTAGCGGTTGCGCGGCTCATCAGCCAAGAAGCGCCGGGGTGATAGGCCACGTTGAGTTTGCCCAACACATCAAACGTCGCGTCAAGCATCTCTCCGGCGTAGCTGTCCGTTCCCGCCGCGACGCCGGTCACGCCGGTGCCCACATTGCCGATGAGTCCTTGCGCTTCGTTGGTGCCACTGCCGTTGACGTACTTGTTCTCTTCGTAGAGCTGCATTGCGGTCACTAAGTCCGTGATGCAGAACTGCTGGAAACTCGGCACATCCTGTGCCAGCTCAAAAGAGATTGTGCGGACGGCCCCGGCCATGAACGCGGACAGAGTGAATTGGTCCAGAGTCGGGTCAACCTCAGTGAAAAAGTTGTCCTGCCCTCCGCCGCTCTCGGCTTTGCCCGCCGCCGTGCCGAAGGTGATTCCACGCGGGACCCGGATGTCTGAGGCCGTGGGAATCACCATTGCGATAGAGCGGACGCCCATTTCCGTAGGGGCCAACGGGACGATCTGCCCGTCCACGATGACCGGAACGGCAAATCCACCGGCGGAGCCGGTGCCTTCGTAAAGGCTCGCGCCGATTTGCTGGCCGCGTGTACCAATCCAAGTGTGGAAGTCGTTGTAATAGTCCTCCGAGAGAAGGATTGGCGCGTCTGGAGTGCGGGCCATTCGGAGGTTGCCTCCCGCCGGAACGATCTTGCCCTCAGTGAACTGCGACATAGAACGCCGGATGCGCGACTTCTCCGCAAGCCGCTTGTCAATTGCGTTAATAGCAGCCATTGACACATTGAAGTCAAGTGATTCCTTCTCGGTGAGTTCACGGCCTTCAATTTCCGCCGCCCGCGAGATGGAATCGGCCTGACTAAGTGCGTGCTGACGTTGCTTCACCAATTTCTTTTCCTCGGTGGCTCCGCCCGCAAATTCTGCGATGGCTTCTTTCCAGTTCGTATTCATTACCAAAACTCCGTTACGTTAGAGTGCCGGTAGCTGTTGAGCAGCTCCGGGTCCTGCGTTCGCGCCAACCCAACCCGTAGTAGGGACCGCTTGCGCGATGGCCCCGCCGCCTTTCCAGCGGGGACGCGGGATTCAAACTTTGGGCGGTGGGACAGTGCCGTTACCGCCCGGTGCGCCGCGATGTTTCGCGGGGCCTTTGCAAACTCAGTCTCACCTAGCTGCTAACACACTTAGCTATCACAACTTGAAAAAAATTTACCCTTCCGCCGCCAGCGGTTTGATTGCGCCCCATTCCACGAGAGCGTCTCTAAATGCGTCCTTCACATGAGTAGCCACGTCTTCCGATACGTTAAGCCAAAATTCATCCTCTACCAGCGCATGGCCTTCGTGCGTGTCGCGGTTCAACAAAGCCACAACCCCTACCGCCACAAAACCACGCCGCGCAAGGTCCGCCGTCCGTGAGTGGTGTTGCTCCATCTCGGTGCGGGACTTTGGTATAGGGACAAAGATTACCTCAGGCGTTGAGAGGCGACAGTAGGCATAAGCGGCTACTTGCGCCTCTTGGAGCAGCATGGTTATTTTGCGAGACCGCTTCTTAATGTCTGCTAGATGATTGTCCACAGCATCAACCCTCAACCGGAAGTTTTACCTGCTCCAGATGCGCCAACACATCGGCCACCACATCACGCGACACACGATCTAAAGTCTCAATCACTTTGACGCCACGCTTCAGGGGCTTGTAATAAGCCTGCACATTGGTCTTGAGCAGTGTGACCGCAAGGAAACCAATTGGAGCACCTGTCTGCTCCAGCTTTCGGAGCACATCGGATTCGCTTGTGTAGAGAATCCGGTCCCCGTTAGCAACCACGATGAATGAGCAAAACCAATGGCGGCTGTCTTGAAGTTCCTTTAGCTGTCGCACGAGCGTTTCCGGCGTCAGATTCACGTCATGCAATAGTGGCCTTCGGCTGGCCGCAATCATCGCCAGTAGCCTCCGGTCCTCCGGACTTTGATTGTGTGCACGGCTCTTGCCGCCTTGCGCTCGCAATGTCTTGTCCAATTCCACCGTCTCACTCCTAGCAGCTAACACAGTTAGCAGCTACCAACAACAATACGCGCTGCCGGAATGCATGTCAACCCCCTTTTTTGCGAAATTTTTCAGGCAGTTTGCCATAGCGAATAAAAAGCGAAGATGCTATGATGCTCGACTGGATGAAGCCCGCAAGCGCGTGCTGTTGATTGCTGCCAGCATCCTAGCCGCTCGGAAGCTGGCGCAGTTTGACGCCGGGCGGAGAGTCCCCGCGACAGTGAGCGCGATTGCGGACGCCGTGCGATCTACGTGGAGCTGCCGACAAGCCCAGCGGTTTGGGGTAGCGTTCACGTCTACGAACGGGGACAATTAGGCATGAGCCTGTTGCGCGAAATTCAGGATGACCTTGCAAAACCAACCTCGGACCTTGCGTGCGTTTTGCTGCAGTGCAAAATTCTAGCATCCCGCCTCGGCAGCGCAGAGCTAGCCGATTGGGTGAGTTGGGAACTTAACGGATACTCGGAAGAGCAGACTGTCCCTGAGTATCGCCGGTTAGCAATTACCTACTTCGCCTCTTTCATGAACTTGGCTTGGAGACAAGAAAGAGCCGCTATACCTTTACAAATTGTCCCCGAAGAGCACAGGCAGTCGTTCCGGGAAATTGCGTTTCGGGAGGGCATTGCTAAGGCGGGCTCTCTCGCCAACGGCAAAGGTGCTGTCACTGTCCAGCGGCCAGAACTAATTTTCGCGATACAGGGGAAGATGTACCCCGAAATGGATTGTCACGGAGTTTGGGGTGAAATTCCCCGCACCGAGTTTGAACAGTTAGTTACTGCGGTTAAGGCACGAGTTCTAGACTTCGTGCTCAAGGTGGAGGAAAAGAATCCCGCTGCTGGCGAAGCGGCCCCTAATAGTGTTCCGGTGCCCAAAGAAGAGGTGCGAAGTCTTGTCCAGAACTATTTCTATGCGCCGGTTGGAGCTGTCGCACAGAACAGCAATCAGGTTAGTCAAAACGTGACGATGACGCTTTCAGCCTCGGACCTAAAAAAGCTTGTCAGCGAGCTAACGCCTCGTTTGGGGGAGCTACAACTAGACAGCCGTCAGAGGGCGCGAGCAGAAGCGCAACTTACGGTTATTCGGACGGAAATTTCCGGGAAACCCGATGATATGCTCGTTACACAGGCTGGCAAGACGTTACGAAACATCACAGAAGGCGCCATTGCTAGCTTGGTGGCATCAGCCGCTCAGCCTAGTGTTTGGCATTGGGTTCACCAAGCACTTAGTGCTTTTCCTAAATGACTCTCAGGTCCTGTATTCCTTTGACCACTTTGCATAATGGCGCTGGTAGTGGTCGCGGTTGATGCCCAAATCAGCTCGGCTAAATTCGCGGCAGTCTAGCTCTTCCAAGCCCGCGCCAGATCAACGTCCAAGGTATCCTGCTGTGCCTTGTCCCACTTCGCGTAACAGCGTTCTGTGATAACAACGGAGGGCTGTTAAGCAACAGTGCCCAAGACTTTGACGCCGCTTCTCTATTTCGGAAACAGCCGAACAAGGGCGGCACGCAACTACTAATTCGCTTCTATGGAGCTGACATCAGCTTGAATGCTGCTCACATCGGATTGAATGCTGGCGACGTGGGACTCGATGCTGCTCACGTCGCTCTCAATACTGCTGTTCTTTAGCTGCCAGAGTATGTCCTCCAACAGGCTAATGATTTTGTCGCCCTGCTCTTCGGTGATCGGAGAGGTGGACACAAGAAGCTCCTTTCGTTTGTCTGCGTCGGTACACACAACACCTGATTTTGAGCGTTGTGCATACGATCACTTAGCAACGTCGGCGGCTCCTACAAATGCTTCCAGAGCCAAACAACGAACCATATGATGAATGGACTGAATGTCAGAAGGCCGATAAGCACTTCTCCCCAATTGATTGGGTCTTTGACGTACACATGAGGTCTAGGCTCTTTCTCAACAAACGACATCGGCACCCATTGCGGCGGACTGGGTGGCCTCGGCAACGGTGTTGTGTCTGAGACGTAGCCCGAACCCGAGCAAAACCGGCAATTGTCGTTAGTACCGTTGCATGTGCAGCTCTTCACGGTTGTGCCTCTTTACAGCGGCCTGTACAGACCTTCACTCACGCGTTCAAACCTTGCGCGTTGTTTCGCACGTCTCACCATGTCGCCGTTCCGCTCGTAGTTGGCAAGCACAGTGTTTAGGTGAGATTCGCTGAATTGCGGAAACTGCGCTTTGAAATGCTCCACTCCGAAAGGTATAGGAATTGCTCCGGTCCGGGAGAGGTCCACAATTTGGTCAGCGAGCGCCTTTGCCTTCATACGCCGAACAGTACGACGCACCGGGGCGCAGGTCAAGAGGGCAGTCCTTCCATTCCACGCAGCGAAATATCTTGTACCGCGCGGTCCCGATACCATAACCTGAAGGGTCACAGAGCAATTTAGCGCGGTGCTAATCTCAGTCAGTAAATGGACAAACAACACATCTTGGATGAGATTTGCCGAACTGCCAGAGCAAACGGCGGAACCCCGCTAGGACATAAGCGGTTTGAGCACGAAACGGGAATTGCCTACTACGATTGGTTCGGCAAACATTGGGCAAGATGGGGTGATGCTCTGAGGGAGGCGGGATTCGCGCCCAACACTCTCACGGACGCATTTAGCGATGAGATGCTGATTGAGAAGCTAATCGCTTTCATTCGGGAATGTGGACGGTTCCCAGCCAAGGGTGACCTCCGATTAAAGAAGCGTCGTGACCCCACATTCCCGAATGAGAAAGTCTTTGATAGCCACTTCGGCTCACGCCCTAAAGTGCGGCAAGCGGTGGTTGAATACTGCCTAGCCCATCCCGGCTGTGATGATGTACCGCCATTGTGCGGTCCTATTCCTTCTGATGGAGAAAAGCGAAAGGAAAAGACCCCCACAACTCTGGTTTTGGGTTTTGTGTACCTTATGAAGTCGGGCAAACATTACAAAGTCGGAAAGACGAACGCCACGGGACGCCGTGAGTACGAACTTGCAATCCAACTCCCGGAAAGACTCAGGACCGTCCACATCATCAAGACGGACGACCCGGACGGAATAGAGGCATACTGGCACAGGCGGTTCGCGGCAAAAAGAGGAAACGGTGAATGGTTTGACCTTGACCGAGAAGACGTGGAAGCGTTCAAGCGCCGGAAGTTTATGTAACAGAAGGAAAGCACCACGCTTCGCCGCCGCCAATCGGGCTGGGTACACTACTGAATATGCTGGATTCCTCAGGCGTAAGCACGTCATCACGCCTCATCCGGCGGGAGGTTTTGGGCGAGCATATCGCACAAAAGCTGGCGTAGCTAAGAACGGCGATTCGCGAAGACCGCCACGGTGTCCAAGTTTGCGTAGTTCTCTGCGAATCTGCCGACTCTCGTTGCTGCGCGACCCTTGGGTCCGGTTGCTCTTCTCAAGGCTATTGAGAAGCGTCGCAATTTGCTGAGCGGTTGTCATGTTTTCAAGTTTACTGCCGCCGTCAATTCTTCCACGCCCGTGTCCAAGATGTCCTGCTGTGCCTTGTTCCACTTCGCGTAAAAGCGTTCTGTGATAACAACGGAGCTGTGCCCGAGCGCACGGCTCACGATTTTTGGGGGAACGGCGTGGGGTGCTTCGGTCAGCTTGGTTAGGTTGCTATCCAGACGGTAGCGCCCTAACGGGTCAAAACTCCGCTGACAATCGCGCTTTTTCAACGTGTTGGGTCAATCCAAGGAGGGAACAACGGCGGGAACAACCAAAGGAACGGAGTGCTCTAAAGGTGCCTAAATGTTCCCGAATGCGCCCGTTAACTCTCTGATTCTACTGCTTTAACTAGAGTGTCAAGGTAGCGCTCTAACCAACTGAGCTACGCGCCTACATCGTAGGTGGGGACTCAACTATTCTATCGGCGCGCTGCCCCTGCGGCAAGTGCGGACGCGCCATCACCTCAGGCATCCCGCTTGCTGCGTCATCCGCCGGCGCGTCTTTCGGATGGATGCAACCTGCGATGAAATGAGTTCCCCGGTCTCCACGAGAAGGCGCCCTTATGCAAGCGGATGATTGGCCCATGAGTGTTGTCACCCAGCACGACGCTCACCACGTCGAACCGGCATACCGGCGGCCGAT
>Ga0335069_10016646_pt1 | contig 10251 bp, 6 predicted proteins | sample Lox_Sample_11_FD_206714 | JGI IMG/M metagenome (GOLD analysis project Ga0335069, IMG submission 206714) | Soil microbial communities from Loxahatchee National Wildlife Refuge, Florida, United States - Lox_Sample_1.1 | ecosystem: Environmental > Terrestrial > Soil > Wetlands | place: USA: Florida...
CGTCCACACGGGCGGTCACCCCTGTCATCTCGGTGAGACCGCTCGTGCCGAACCACTCCACGGTGTTCCAGCCGCCCGAACACGAACAGGTCAGGCTGGCCCCGGTCGCGGTGCTGAAGTAATAGAAGCTGCGTGAAGGCGGGGAAAAGCCGGCGGGGATGCCGGCCGTGGCGACACCGGACGGGAATGTGGTGGCGCTTCCATCCATGGACGCTACCGAAGCAACGAAAACGCCACTCGTAGTGGCGAGGAATACCCACGTATCCAGCGCGGTGGGTGTCCCGGGCACCTCCACCGCGCCGATGACCGTTGGGTTGCCGGACAGGACCCCCGTGTACGGCAGGGGGCCATTCACCGCCGTGAGGGACCCGCCGGTGAGCGCGGCCTGGAATTGCTGGTACGTGCTCGTCGACGTACCGTCGAACCGGGAGACCACAAGGCTCGCGAGGCCGGACAGCGTGTTGGTGACGTCGTACTGATTCAAAGGGTAAGGAGAGACACCGCCGGTGGTGGCGAACGTCTGGCCACCGCTGCTGGAAGAGCCGCTCACGAACGCAAGCTGGTCCTGGCCCTGGACCCCGACAACCAGGAAACCGGAGCTCACCCTCACCGCGTCAAGGCTGGCGGCGGTCGGCCGTGATGGCAGGAGCCGTACGCTCACCGCGTCCGGCGTCACATCCACCGGTCCCACGGTTCCGACCAGCGTCATCTGCTTGACCAGGCCGGAAGCCCGGTTCAGCTCCAGGTTGAACGGCGGAGCGCATGCCGCGGCGGAGAGCGCCACGACGACCCCGGTCGCGGTGAGCGGCAACTGCTGAACAATTCTTCGCCAACGCCGCATGCCGGACTGCCGGCGTAGAATATAGACATATCCGTGTTTCGGGGCACCCAAGGGGCGGGGACGACGAAAGCACCCCGGGGGCGGGGCACCCGGGACCGTGATCGGCTCAGGCCTGCGCGGCACGCGCTGGAACTGATCCAGGAAACCCTGCTGGTCCACGTCAACCGCCAACGCGGGGTGATTGGGAGCACGGTCGGTGGCCACTTTGATTCCCGTCCCATCCTTGAACGTGTCGAACTGGCGTGAAGTGCCCGGGAAATCGAGGCGCCTCCGGACGCTTCGCCGTCACGCAATTCCGGGCCTCGGGCCGTTGGAGACCCGGGTGGACCGAACCTTTTCCACGAGGGCCGCTTTCGATAAGATGGGCTCCTCAATGAACCGGCGTCGCGGGCGGCTCGAGCTCATCGCGTTCTTCCTGGTTATCGCAGCAACCCACCTGGCGGCCGCCGCGGCGCAGCCGCGGGCGGTTGCGGGCGTCATCTCGCTCACCGAGCAAGACCTGCAGAGGGGCGTACCGCTGGGCGGCGAGTGGCAATTCTCATGGGGGCACCTCCTTGCGCCGGCGGATTTTGCGTCCGGCGGATCGGCCGCCGCGAACGGCCTGACCACGATCGAGGTCCCGTCTACCTGGGGCACGGCGAGCACGCGGTACCCCGCGCGCGGCATCGCGACGTACCGTCTCCTGGTGAACCTGCCGGCCGGCGTGGACCAGCCCATCGGCCTGACCCTGAAGCGGGTGGGCACCGCGTACCGCCTGTACTGCAACGGCGCGCTGGTCCTGGAAAACGGCACGGTCTCCGCGGACCTCGCGGGGACGCGTGGCTCCTACGCATCCCGCGTGGTCTACGTGCGAGGCGGGCCGCGGCTCGAGATCGTCCTGCAGGTGGCCAACGCGGATGACGTCGTTGCGGGCGTGCAGGAGTCTCCCGTCATCGGCCTCCAGGGGGTGGTCGCATTCGCGAGCACCTGGGAGAACCTGCGGGACGCAATCCTCTACGCGGCCATCCTGATGATGGGGCTGTACCACCTCCTGCTGGCGCTGCTCCATCCCGGGGAGCGCGCCTCCCTGTGGTTCGGCGTGCTGGCGGTGGACCTGACCGTCCGGGGAGGCTTGACCGGCGCGCGCCTGCTGCACCAGGTGGCCGCCGCGGCGGGCTTTCACGCGCTAGTGGCAGCGGAGTTCGTGACGGTCTACGTGGCGGGACTGGCCGTCTTCCTGTTCTTCCATGACCTGTTCCCGCAGGAGCGGCCGCGGTTCGTGCTCGGTCCTCTGCTGGGCGTGACCGTCGCGATGAGCGTCGTGGCCATCGCGACGCCGCTGGGCACGCTGGTGGCCGTGCACACGTGGTACGAGTACCTCCTTCTCGCGGAAGGAGTGCTCCTCCTGGTATGGCTGGTGCGCTCGCTGGTGGCGAGACGAGACGGGACGCCGCTCGTGCTGGCGGGATTCGTCGTGCTGCTTGCCAGCGCGGTGTACGACATCGTCCTGAACCTGACCCGGTCCACGGGCACGTTCCTCACGTCGTACGCCATGGTGGTGTTCGTGTTCCTGCAGGCGGGCAGCATCGCGCGGCGCTCCGCGAGCGCCTACGTGTCTGCCGTGGAGCAGTCGAGGAAGTCGGAGGCGCTGGCGCAGTCGTTCAGCCGCTTCGTGCCCCGCGAGTTCCTGAGCCTGCTCGGCAAGGATTCCATCGAGCACGTGCGGCTCGGTGACCAGGTGGCGCTGGATCTCACCGTGCTGTTCGCGGACATCCGGGCGTTCACCACGCTCTCCGAGGCCCTCACACCGCTCGAGAACTTCAACTTCCTCAACTCCTACCTCAGCCGCATTTCCCCGGTGGTCCGCAGCAACCGCGGGTTCATCGACAAGTACCTCGGGGACGGGGTCATGGCGCTGTTCCCCCGCAGTCCCATGGACGCGGTGCGCGCGGGGCTGGAGCTGATGGACACCGTGCGGGTGTTCAACGGTCACCGGGCCCGGGCGGGGTACCGTCCGATCTCGATCGGCGTGGGGATCAACACCGGGTCGCTCATGCTGGGCACCATCGGGGAATCCAACCGGATGGAAGGCACCGTGATATCGGATGCCGTCAACCTTGCCTCCCGGCTGGAAGGCCTCACGCGCACGTTCGGTGCAAGCGTCATCGTGAGCGAGAACCTCCTGGCAGCCTGCCCGGAGGCCCAGCAGCTCCCGCACCGGTGCCTCGGCCGCGTCAGGGTGAAGGGCAAGCAACGCGGGGTCATCGTCTACGAAATCATCGACTCCCCGGACATGGCGCGCTCTCAGACCCGGCGCGTGTTCGAGGCCGCGCTCGCCGCGTTCCAGAAGGGCAGGTACGCGGAGGCCGCCCAGGGCTTCGGTTCCGTGGCGGAGACAGACCCCGCGGACTCGGCGGCGCGCTTCTACCTCCGCCGCATCCAGGCGTTGCGGCCGGGGCTCGCGCGCACCGAGCTCGTCGGCCCCGCCCCGGGCTAGCGCGGGCGTCGCCGCTATCCTATTGCGACAGGTCCGGTGTCCCCGTTCCGGATCCGCACGACCCCCTCGAGCGGAAGGATGAAGATCTTGCCGTCTCCCTTCTCGCCCGAGTGAGCGCCGGCCAGGAGCGCATCCAGCGTGGGCCGGACGAACGCATCGTTCACGGCAATCTCGATGCGGAACATCTGGCGGGGGACCTTCCCGTCTTCCCCCGGGCGGCCATGGCCCCTGCAGAGGGAAATCGTCTTGAGGTAGATCTCGTTCATGTACAGCTCGCGCAGGACCTGCTCGATGCGGCCCGTCTGCACCATGGCGACGATCAGCTTCATTCCATAGGATACAGGAGGCCGACGGCCCGGGAAAGGGAGAACGGTCCATAGACGACCTCACCCGTTGTCGAATCTTCCCGCCGTGCCGCGGCCGGTGGCGGAAATCTTACCGCTCACGCGCTCCGTCCGCGCGCCGCGCGAGATCGCGACCGACAGGCTCGCGTCCTGGTTCCGGTCTGGACCTGGCCTGCATCGCGGCGGTCGTCCTCGTGGCGGGCTTTTTCGGCATCCGTCGCCTGCGGCGGCGCCTGATCCAGTAGAAGGCGTCAGGCGCTCCGATCCAGGTATTCCCCGTAGCCGCCCTCGTACACCCGCAGTGAGCCGTGATGGATCTCGAAGACCCGCCTGGTGAGGTGGCGCAGGAACCAGCGGTCGTGGCTCACGATGATGAGCGTGCCCTCGAACTCGCGCAGCGCATTCAGCAGCACTTCGCGGCTGGCGATGTCCAGGTGGTTCGTGGGTTCATCCAGCACCAGGAAATTGACGGGGTTGGCCAGGATGCAGGCGAGCATCACGCGGCTCTTCTCCCCGCCGGAGAGCACGCCCACTTTCTTGTCCACGTCGTCGTTGGAGAACTGGAACGCGCCGAGGATATTCTTGATGGTGCCCTCGCTGGCGCGCGGGATGCGCTCTTCCACCTCCTTGAATACCGTGCGGTTGGGGTCCAGGAGGTCGCTGGAGTACTGGCTGAAGTAGCCCGTCTTCACTCCCGAGCCCAGGACGCAGTCCCCTCCGGACGCGGAGGCCTGGCCCGTGATGATCTTGAGCAGCGTCGACTTGCCCGCCCCGTTGACCCCGGCCAGGGCGATCTTCTCCAGGCGCCGGACCACCCCGGTCAGGCCATGAAACACCGGCAGGCGTCCGCCGCCGGGCAGGTCCCATTCCTTGGAAAGATTGTCCATGCGGACGACCACGTCTCCGCTGCGGTCCACCGGCGCGAAGCGCACTTTCATCTCTCTGGGGTCCGGCGGAATGACGATCCGTTCGATCTTTTCTATGGTCTTCACGCGGGACTGGACCTGCGCCGCGTGCGAAGCCTGCGCGCCGAACCGGGCGATGAACCGTTCCTCTTTTGCCAGCATGGCCGCCTGGCGCTTCTGTGACGCGATGAGCTGCTGGCGGCGCATCGCCTTCTCCTGCACGTAGAAGTCGTAGTTCCCCGGGTAGGTGGTGATGGCGCCTGACTCCACTTCCACCGTGCGGCTGCAGACCCGCGTCATGAACTCGCGGTCATGGCTGGTCATGAGCAGGTCTCCCTTGAACGATCCCAGCCACTGCTCCAGCCACAGGATGGATTCGAGGTCGAGGTGATTGGTGGGCTCGTCCATCAGCAGGACGTCCGGATTGAGAAGCAGGATGCACGCCAGGGCGATGCGCATCTTCCAGCCGCCGGAAAAGGATTCCACCGGGAGATGGATCCGCTCTTTGCCGATGCCCAGCCCGCCCAGGATCTCCTCCGCGCGGCTTTCCAGCTCGTAGCCGTTGCGGTGCTGGAACTCGATCTGGAGCTCTCCGTAGCGATCCATTTCCGCCGCCGTGAGCCCGGGACCGCTGGCGTCCGACATGCGGTGTTCGAGCTCGGCCATCCGCTGCCCGACCTCGTACACGCGACCGGCTCCCTGGATCACCTCCTGGAGGGCGGTGCGGCCCGACAATTCCCCGACCTCCTGGGAGAAGTAGCCGACCACGGTGCCGGGGTCCATGGAAATGGTACCCTCGTCCGGTGGTTCCATGCCGCTGATTACCTTGAACAGGGTGGTCTTTCCCGCGCCATTGGGGCCCACCAGGCCCACGCGGTCGCCGGGGCGCAGCAGCAATTCCCCGTCCTGGAATATGACGCGTTCGCCGAAGGCAAGGCGGATGTTGGAGAGCTTCACCATGTGTTGGTCCGGAGTCGGGCACTGTAGCGGATTTCGCCCCGGGACTCCAGCCCACCTGGAACGGCCAACCCGCCCGAGGGGGGAGCAGCACGAGCCCCATCGTGGTAGAGTGGCCGCCGCGGGCGGGGCGCTCCCGAAAAACAAGGATGGAGGAGAACCAGGTGAATCTCACTGCGGGCCGGTCGCGCGGGCAATGAATGGCGTCCTGGCGGGCTCGGTCCTCGCCGCCGTCACCGCGGTAGTGGTCGTGATCCTTGTCCTGACCGCGCGTTTACGGAAGACCGGTAGAGGCGATACGGCGAGCCGGGGAAGCGGACGACAGGCCGCCGCAGGAACCCCGCCGGGCGGTGGCCAACGTCCGCCCGGCGCGGGCAGGCGCTGGCCGTGCCCGCTGTGCGGGGAGCTGCTCGGCCCCGGCGAGCGCATCCGCTCGGTGATACGTCTTTCCCCGAGGGACGGAAGGATCATGGAGATCTCGGGCTGCCCTCACTGCCTGCCGCCTGCCGAACGGCGGCGCGGGTGTCCCGTCTGCAAGGCGGAGGTTGGTCCTCACGAGGTCCTTATCGCAAGGGTCTTCGACCGCTCGCGGGACAGCGGCAAACCGCACGTGCACGTGCTGGGCTGCAGCCGGTGCCGCGGATGAGCACGAGCACGACGGCTTCCACGGATCCTTCCGCGGCCGCCCAGCCGGCCGCGTCCCAGGATGCAGCCCAGCCGGCCGCGTCCCAGGATGCAGCCCAGCGGGCAGCGTCCCAGGCCTCCGTCACGCGCAACTACCGCTGGAACTTCGCGGTCAACATCCTGGACGGCGGCAGCTTCTGGTTCGGGGCGAGCTTCATCTCCGCCGCGGTCATCCTCCCGCTGTTCGTGCGCCATTTCACCGACAGCGCGCTGCTGATCGGCCTGGTGTCCTTCATCAACGTGGCGGGGCCGCTGCTGCCGCAGCTGTTCGTGGCCAACGCCGTGGAGCGCGCGCCGCGCAAGAAGTTCTTCCCGGTCACGATCGGCTTTTTCCTCGAACGCGTGCCCATCCTGCTGCTGGTTCCAATGACCTGGCTCTTTGCCGCCGGAAAGCCGCTGCTCACCCTCGTGCTGTTCTTCTGCCTGTACGCGTGGCACTGCTTCGGCGCGGGGGTGATCGTGGTGGGATGGCAGGACATGATCGCCAAGATCATCCCGGTGGAAAAGCGCGGGAGGTTCTTCGGCATGCAGAACTTCCTCGGCAACGGCACCGGCATCCTGGGCGCGCTCGCGCTGCCGTTCGTGCTCGAGCGGTTCGCCTTCCCGGCAGGCTACGTCATCTCGTTCGCTGCCGCCGCCGGCCTCATCCTCCTGTCCTGGTTCTTCCTCTCCATGACGCGCGAGCCCGCGGTCCGCGGCAGCAAGCCGGCCGTTTCCCAGTTGGCGTACCTGCGCTCGCTTCCGGGCGTGTTGCGCAGGGACCCCAACTTCCTGCGCTACCTGCTGGCGCAGACGGTGTTCGCCCTTGGCGGGATGGCCGCCGGGTTTCTGGTGGTCTACGCGGTGCGGACCTGGAACCTGCCGGACGCGCAGGCAAGCGGGTTCACCATCGCGCTGCAGGTCGGGCTGGCGGCGGCCAACCTGTGCTTCGGGCTGCTGGCCGACCGCAGCGGCCACAAGCTGATCCTGGAGATCTGCTTCGGCTTGAGCGCGCTGGCACTCGTGCTTGCCGTCCTCTCCCCGGGTCCCTGGTGGTTCCTCGCCATCTTCTTCCTGCGCGGAGCGGCGTCCGGCGGAAGCGCCGTCAGCGGTACCTCGATCGTCTACGAGTTCACCGACGCGGAGAACCGCCCGACCTACATCGGGCTGTCCAACACGGTCCCGGGTGTTGCCTCCGCGGTCGCACCGCTGATCGGCGGCTGGCTGGCGTCCGCGGTGAGCTACCGCGCGATGTTCGTGGTGGCGGTCCTGGTGGGCGCGGCCAGCTGGGCGTTGCTGCGGTTCGGCGTGAAGGAGCCGCGGCGGGTCTCGCCCGGACCCCCGTGACCGCCGCGGGCCCCGCCGCGGTCACCGCGGGTACCATGGTGCGCCCTTTACTACGGAGAATGCCCGATCTATCCTCTGCAACCGGGGAATCACACTGGCAGCCTGGCCGTTTTTCTCTCGGATAACCGTCGCCAAGGTACTCCACCTCGCCGTCCTGGCCGCGACGTACGCCATGGCTGCGGCCTTCTACGGGGCTGCCGTGGCCGGGGTGAACACGCACGCGTTCTTCCCCGAGACCTACTTCGGCTGCATTGCCGCCTCTGTCGTGGTGAGCGTCCTGGCGCTGTTCCTGCGCCCGGGGCCGTGGATGTACGGGCTCCTGCTGCTCCGCACCTACCTGCTCATCGTGTTCGACTACAGCATTGCTGCCTTTCTCTCCGCGCGACTGGTGATGGGGATCGGCCTGATGACCGAGATCGGGACGCTCGCCGCCTTTCCCGCTGGCCTGGTGTTGAGCGGGTGCGCGCTCGCCGCCCTTGCCCTGGCCCAGGCCGTGCCGTCGCTCTTCGGTTCCAACGGGCTGGTGGACACGATCCCGCTCCCGCCCGCGGACCAGCTGGCGGCCTACTGCCTCGTGCTCGCGGCCTTCGCGGCGGCCGCCTGCCTTCTCTCGCGCGCCACGGCCCGCGGCAGCGAGCAGGACGACCTCGTGCGGATGCAGCAGGCGAGCCTGGACACGCTGGCCGAGCTGAACCTGAACCTGCAGGGGTACGCGCGGACGGTGGACGAGGAGTCCTCGGAGCGGGAACGCAACCGGATCAGCCGCGAGGTGCACGACATCTCGGGCTACATCTTCACCAACCTGATCGCGCTGATGGACGCCGCGGGAAGCATGCCGCGCGATGACCACGCCGGGCTCACCGACCTGCTGATCACGGCGCGAAAGACCGCGCAGGAGGGGCTTCGCGAAACGAGGCTTGCGCTGCACCGGCTTCGAAACGAGCAGCTTCGGGAGAGCAACGTGCCGCGAGCGGTGTTCAAGATCGTATCCATCTTCCGCAAGGTCACCGGCCTCGAGGTGATGCTCAGCCTGGGAAACCTGCCGAACTCGCTCCCGCACGACCTGGGCCTTGCCCTTTACCGCACCGTGCAGGAGGCGCTCACGAACGCGGTCCGCCACGGGAAAGCCTCCCAGGTCCGCGTCATCTTCTGGGTGGAAGGAGACGAGCTGCGGCTCACGATCACCGACAATGGCAGGGGGGCCTTCGAGATCGTGAAAGGCATCGGCCTTGCCGGGATGGAAGAACGGCTGGGCCCGCTGGGGGGCATCGTCCGCGTCGGGCCGGCGCCCGAGGGCGGGTTCTCGCTCACCGTGCAGGTCCCGCTGAAGACCGCCGCGGAAGCCGGCTGATGGGTGAACCGTTCGGGAGGAGAATCGACCAGGTGGAGGCCATGGTACTTTAATGGAAAAGATCCGTCTGCTCATCGTGGACGACCAGGTCCTCTTCCTGGAGAGTCTTTCCACTTTCCTGCGGAACTACGCAGCGGACATCGACGTGGTGGGCCTTGCCAAGAACGGCTCGGAGGCGCTGGAAAAGGCGGCCGCGCTGCACCCCGACATCGTGCTGATGGACGTGCACATGCCCGTCATGGACGGCGTGGAGGCCACCGGCAGGCTGATCGCGGCCCATCCCGGGATCCGTATCCTCATCCTTTCCACTTACGACGTGGACGAGTACGTGCGGCGGGCGCTGAAGCTGGGCGCGGCCGGCTACCTGCTCAAGGACATTTCCCCCACCGAGCTGATCGCGAGCATCCGGGCGCTCAAGGGCGGGGCGGTGCAGATCTCTCCGCAAGTCGTGGCCAAGCTCATGAACAGCGTGCTGGGCCAGGAGGGCTCGACGGAGAGAGAGATCCGGCTGGACTGGCTGGAGGGCCTCACGCGCCGCGAGAGGGAAGTGTTCGCGCTCATCGCGCGCGGCTGCGACAACGCCCAGATCGCGGAGGAGCTGCACATGGCCGAGCACACGGTGCGAAACCACGTGAGCATGATCTACTCCAAGCTGGGCGTCCAGGACCGGTTCCAGATCATCCAGCTTGCCAACAAGATCCGCTACCACGAGTAGGGAGCTCCGACGCGGCCGGGACAATTGTACCGGGTCATCGGCCGCCATTCGTGACATCTGTCTCTTGCGGGTGCGAAGGGCCCCGCGTCATAGTGCATCCCGCGCCCCTTGGGGGCGGCGGATGATTTCCAGAAGGAGGCATCACGTGAAAAAGGGTCTCTTGACAGCGCTCGCGTTGGTGCTGTTCCTGGCGCTCGTACCCGGGGTCTTCGCCCAGAAAGTAACGATCTGGTGCTGGGATCCCAACTTCAACGTCTATGCCATGAAGCAGGCGGCGGCCGTCTACACCAAGACGCATCCCGCCGTGCAGTTCGACATCGTCGACATGGCGCAGGACATCGAGGCCAAGATCAGCGCAGGATTGCAGGCAGGCGGGTCGGGGCTTCCCGACATCGCCCTGTTCCAGGATTTCCGGATCGAGCAGTTCCTCCACGACTACCCGGACGCGTTCGTGGACCTGAAGGCGGCGGGAGTGGACTACTCCAAGTTCGCGGCGTACAAGGTCGGGCCGATGCAGGTAGGGAACAAGATCTACGGCATCCCCTTCGACACGGGCTCCACGGGTCTGTGGCTGCGCACGGACTACCTCAAGGCTGCCGGCCTGAGCCCGGACAGCTACATGGGAAAGAACCTGAAGTGGAACGAGGTGGTG
>Ga0335069_10016647_pt1 | contig 10251 bp, 8 predicted proteins | sample Lox_Sample_11_FD_206714 | JGI IMG/M metagenome (GOLD analysis project Ga0335069, IMG submission 206714) | Soil microbial communities from Loxahatchee National Wildlife Refuge, Florida, United States - Lox_Sample_1.1 | ecosystem: Environmental > Terrestrial > Soil > Wetlands | place: USA: Florida...
AAACGCGCGGTGCAGCTGGCGCCGCAGCACATGGAAGTAGTTCGCCGGCGTGGTGGCGTTCACCACCTGCATGTTGTCCTCGGCGCAGAGCTGCAGGTAGCGCTCGAGCCGGGCGGAAGAGTGCTCCGGCCCCTGGCCCTCATAGCCGTGGGGCAGCAGCATGACGAGGCCGCTCATCCGGAGCCACTTGCTCTCGCCCGAGGAGATGAACTGGTCGATGATCACCTGCGCGCCGTTGGCGAAGTCGCCGAACTGCGCTTCCCAGAGCACCAGCGCCTTCGGGTCGGCGAGGCTGAAGCCGTATTCGAAGCCGAGCACGCCGGCCTCCGAGAGCGGGCTGTTGATGATCTCGAGCTTCGCCTGCCCGTCGCGGATGTTGTTCAGCGGAATGTATTCGTCCTCGGTCTCCTGGTCGACCAGCACGGCGTGGCGCTGGCTGAAGGTGCCGCGCTTGCAGTCCTGGCCGGACATGCGGACGGTGAAGCCCTCGTCGAGCAGGGTGCCGAAGGCGAGCGCCTCGGCGGTCGCCCAGTCGATGCCCTCGCCCTTCCGCAGCACCTCTTCCTTCTGGGCGAGCTGGCGGGCGATCTTGCGGTTGACATTGAAGGTGGCCGGGACCGTGGCCAGCGCCTTGCCGACCAGCTCGAGCTTTTCCAGCTCGACCGACGTCTCGCCGCGGCGGTCCTCGCCGGAAGCGATTTCGAGGCCGCTCCAGGCACCTTCCAGCCAGTCCGCCTTGTTCGGCTTGAACGAGGTCGAGACTTCGAGCTCGGAATCGAGCCGGGCCTGGAAGTCGCGGACCATGCGGTCGGCTTCCTCCTGGGAGATGGCGCCCTCCTCGATCAGCCGCTGGCTGTAGATCTGCCGTGTCGTCGGGTGAGTGGCGATCTTCTGGTACATCAGCGGCTGGGTGAAGGCGGGCTCGTCGCTCTCGTTATGGCCGAAGCGGCGATAGCAGAACATGTCGATGACCACGTCGCGCTGGAATTCCTGGCGGAACTCCACGGCGAGGCCGGCGCAGAACAGCACCGCTTCCGGATCGTCGGCGTTCACGTGGAAGATCGGCGCCTGCACGCCCTTGGCGATGTCCGAGCAATAGGGGCCGGAGCGGGAAGCCACCGGATTGGTGGTGAAGCCGATCTGGTTGTTGATGATGAAATGGATGGTGCCGCCGGTTTTGTAGCCGTCGAGCTCCGAGAGATCGAGCGATTCCGGAACCAGGCCCTGGCCGGCGAAGGAGGCATCGCCGTGCATCAGGAGCCCGATCACTTGCTCCATGTTCTTGTCCTTGCGCTGCTCCTGCTTGGCGCGGACCTTGCCGAGGACGACGGTGTTCACCGCCTCGAGATGCGAGGGGTTGGCGGTGAGCGAGAGATGCACCACGCGGCCGTCGAACTCGCGGTCGGCCGAGGTGCCGAGGTGGTACTTGACGTCGGCCGAGCCCTGCACGTCCTCGGGGTTCGCGGCGTTGCCCTGGAACTCGGAGAAGATCGCGGCGAAGCGTTTGTTCATGAAATTGGCGAGCACATTCAGGCGCCCGCGATGGGTCATGCCGACCACCACCTCTTTGACGCCGAGCTGGCTGCCGCGCTTGATGATCTGCTCGAGCGCGGGGATCATGGTCTCGCCGCCGTCGAGGCCGAAGCGCTTGGTGCCGGTGTATTTCTTGTCGAGGAACTTCTCGAACATCTCGGCCGCCGTGAGGCGCTCCAGGATCGCCTGCTTGCCGCGCGGCGTGAATTCGCGCTGGTTGCGCGTGCCCTCGATGCGCTGCTGCAGCCAGCGCTTCTGCTCGGGGTTCTCGATGTGCATGTATTCGACGCCGATCGAGCCGCAATAGGTCTCCCTGACCGCATGCACGAGCTGGCGCAGCGTCGCCTGCTGATAGCCGAACACGTTGTCGATGTAGATCTCGCGATCCATGTCGGCATCGGAGAAGCCGTAGTGACGGGGATCGAGCTCGGCATGCTTGTGCCGGGGCTTGAGATCCAGGGGATCGAGCTTGGCCTCGAGATGGCCGCGCACCCGATAGGCGCGGATCAGCATCATGGCGCGCAGGCTGTCCCGCGCGGCACGGCTGAGGTCCTTGACCGCGGGCGCGGCGCGGGTCGCGATCTCGCCGGCCGGTGCCTCCTCGTGGCCGTTGCCGATCTCGACCGAGCGGAAGCGCGGGGCCCAGGAGGCGCCGCGGATGTCCTGCAGCACGATCTCGCTCTCGTCGGCCAATTCGGAGAAGAACTTGCGCCAGCTGGGATCGACCGCCGACGGGTTCTCCAGGTATTTGGCGTAGAGCTCCTCGATGAAAGGGGCGTTGGGGCCGGAGAGGAAGGTGAGCGGGCTGGGGCTGGTGCTCATGTGGGGATACTCATGCGGTTGCGGTGAGCTCCGGGGCGGAGGCCGGGTTATCGCCGGCAACGCGTCCGCCGGCAATCAGTCCAAAAGTCGAAGCCGATTCATCCCCCGACCGTCACAAGACGGCGGTTGGGATTAAATATAGGTAAATCGCGACGATTTTTCGACCGTCCAGCGTGATTTTGGGCCCATTTGTCCGATGTAATCCGGGACTACTTGCCGAGCGCCTTCAGCATGGCGCTGCCGAGCGAAGCGGGCGATTCCGCAACGCTGATGCCCGCCGATTTCATGGCTTCGATCTTGTCCCCGGCGCCGCCCTTGCCGCCGGAGATGATGGCCCCGGCATGGCCCATGCGCCGGCCCGGCGGCGCCGTCACCCCGGCGATGAAGCCGACCACCGGCTTCTTCACCTTGGCGGACTTCAGGAAGGCGGCGGCGTCCTCCTCGGCGCTGCCGCCGATCTCGCCGATCATGACGATGCCCTGGGTCTCACCGTCGCCCAAGAACATGTCCAGGCAATCGACGAAGTTGGTGCCGTTCACCGGATCGCCGCCGATGCCGATGCAAGTGCTCTGGCCGAGCCCGGCTGCGGTGGTCTGGGCGACCGCCTCGTAGGTCAGGGTCCCGGAGCGCGAGACGATGCCGATCCGGCCCTTCTTATGGATATGGCCCGGCATGATGCCGATCTTGCACTCCTCCGGCGTGATGACGCCGGGGCAGTTCGGGCCGACCAGGCGTGTCTTCGAGCCCTGCAGCGCCCGCTTCACCCGCACCATGTCGAGGACCGGGATGCCCTCGGTGATGCAGACCACCAGGGCCACGCCGGCATCGATCGCCTCCAGGATGGCGTCGGCGGCGAACGGCGGCGGCACGTAGATGACCGAGGCGGTGGCGCCGGTCTTGGCGACCGCCTCGGCGACGGTGTCGAAGACGGGGAGATCGAGATGGGCGGTGCCGCCTTTGCCCGGCGTCACGCCGCCCACCATCTTGGTGCCGTAGGCGAGGGCCTGCTCGGAATGAAAGGTGCCTTGGGCACCGGTGAAGCCCTGGCAGATGACCTTGGTGTTCTTGTCGATCAGGACCGACATGTCGTTACGCCGCCTCCTTCACCGCCTTGACCACTTTCTCGGCGGCGTCCGCCAGATTGTCGGCGGAGAGGATCTTCAGACCCGACTGCGCCAGGATCTTCTTGCCGAGCTCGACATTGGTGCCTTCCAGGCGCACGACCAGCGGCACGTGCAGCGAGACCTCGCGCGCGGCGGCGACCACGCCTTCGGCGATCACGTCGCAGCGCATGATGCCGCCGAAGATGTTGACCAGGATTCCCTCGACGTTGGAATCGGAGAGGATGATCTTGAAGGCGGTCGTCACGCGCTCCTTGGTGGCGCCGCCGCCGACGTCGAGGAAGTTGGCCGGCATGCCGCCGTAGAGCTTGATGATGTCCATGGTGGCCATGGCGAGGCCGGCACCGTTCACCATGCAGCCGATATTGCCGTCGAGCTTGATGTAGTTGAGGCTGTGCTTGGCGGCTTCGAGCTCGGCCGGATCCTCCTCGTCGGGATCGCGCAGCTCCTCGATCTCCTTGTGGCGGAACAGCGCGTTGTCGTCGAAATTGACCTTGGCGTCCAACGCCAGCACGTCGCCGGCGCCGGTGACGACCAGCGGGTTGATCTCGACGATCGAGCAGTCGAGCTCGATGAAGGCCCGGTACATGGAGAGAATGAACTTGGTGGCGGAGGCCACCTGGTTGCCCTCGAGACCGAGGCCGAAGGCGATCTTGCGCGCGTGATAGGCCTGGATGCCCGTGGCCGGGTCGACCGCGACCTTCAGGATCTTCTCCGGCGTCTTCGCCGCCACTTCCTCGATCTCGACGCCGCCTTCGGAGGACGCCATGATGGTGATGCGCGAGGTCGCGCGATCGACCAGCATGCCGAGATAGAGCTCGCGCTTGATGTCGCAGCCGCCCTCGACATAGATCCGCTTCACCACCTTGCCGGCGGGGCCGGTCTGGTTCGTGACCAGCGTCATGCCGAGCATCTTCTGCGCGGCGCTCTTCACGTCCTCGATCGACTTCACGACCTTGACGCCGCCCGCCTTGCCGCGACCGCCGGCGTGGATCTGGGCCTTCACCACCCAGACCTTGCCGCCCAGTTTCTCGGCGGCCTGTACCGCCTCCTCCGGCGTGTAGGCGACTCCACCCTGCGGCGTGGCGACGCCGAATTTCCCGATCAGGGCTTTCGCCTGATACTCGTGAATGTTCATGCGGTGCTAGATCCCGAGATGCGCGGCGAGAACATGATGGTCCGCCTGCCGACCTCCCCCCGCGTCTGTTTTTCCGCGCCGCGATCGGCCGGCTTCACAAGCCCTTGGACCGATGCGGTGCATTTCCCCAAAAGCAAACGACGGCGACAACCGGCGGAATGCTGTGGTGCAGCATGCCGCACTCTACCACCTTGACCGACGGGTTCAAGCCAATTGAACTCGAACCCGCCTGCAGGTTAGCAGGGCTGTCGCCGTCGCAAGCAGGTGCGACGCCCGCTAGAAGGGGCGTCGCGTCGTCACTACTTCTTCTTCTTCTTCGCGGACTTCTTGGCGGCCTTCTTCGCCACCTTCTTGCCCGACTTCTTGGCGGCTTTCTTCGCCGCCAGTTCCATCAACTTTGCCATGTTACTTCTCTCCTCGTTGAAGCTTCCTCACCACATCGATGAGGCCCCTAACGGCCGCAACCGACTTGTCGAACATGGCCTTCTCAGCCTTGTTCAGGTCGATTTCGACCACACGCTCTACGCCGCCAGCGCCGATCACGACCGGCACGCCGACGTAGAGTCCCTTCACCCCGTATTCGCCATTCAGCATGGCGGCACAGGGAAGCACGCGTTTCTTGTCCTTCAAGTAGGATTCGGCCATCTGGATCGCAGCCGCGGCGGGCGCGTAGAAGGCCGATCCGGTCTTCAGCAGATTGACGATCTCGGCGCCGCCGTCGCGCGTTCTTTGCACGATGGCATCGAGCTTCTCCTTGGTCGTCCAGCCCATCTTCACCAGGTCGGGGACCGGGATTCCGGCGACCGTCGAGTAGCGAATGAGCGGCACCATGGTGTCGCCATGGCCGCCCATCACGAAGGCGGTCACGTCCTCGACCGAGACCTTGAACTCCTCCGCGAGGAAGAATCGGAACCGCGCCGAATCCAAGACGCCCGCCATGCCGACAACGCGGTTGGCGGGGAGCCCGCTCGACTCCTGCATCACGTAGACCATGACGTCGAGCGGATTGGTGATGACGATGACGAAGGCCTTCGGGCAATGCTTCTTGATCGCCTTGCCGACGGTGTCGATCACCTTGGCATTGGTGGCGATCAGGTCGTCGCGGCTCATGCCCGGCTTGCGCGGGATGCCCGCGGTGACGATCACCACATCGGCATGCTTGATGCCGTCGTATTTGCTGGAGCCCTGGTAGTTGGCGTCGAAGCCTTCGATCGGCGAAGCCTCGGCGATGTCGAGCGCCTTGCCCTGGGGCACGCCGTCGACCACGTCGAACAGCGCAATGTCCCCCAGATCTTTGAGCCCGGCGAGGAGCGCCAGAGTGCCGCCGATTTGCCCGGCGCCGATCAGCGCGATCTTTTTACGTGCCATGAAGTGGTTCTGGTCCCGATCAGGTTACGCATTGCCATATCCCCAAAACGGCAACGCTTCTCGCCCCATCCAAGGTGACCCTAAATATAGGGTAGATACTCTCATTTGGCCACAAGAGCAAGGGTTATTAACAAGCACTGTCCCGATTCCGCCATTTCGCCGTCTCGCTTGCCGCCCCGTCACGTCAAATGCGGTCGGCTGAGATAGTCGGCGGATTGCATTTCGTGGAGCCGCGACACGGTGCGCTCGAACTCCCTGCGGTCGAAGCCGGGGGCGCCTTCGCCCTCGGGGTAGAGCCGCTCTGGACGATCCGCGGCAGAGATAATCGCGCTGACGCGATGCTCGTAGAGCGCGTCGATCAGGGTCATGAAGCGGCGCGCCTGGTCGCGCTCGGAAGCGGTCAGCCTCGGCACATGCTCGATCAGGATCACCGGATAATGGACCGCGAGCGCCAGATAGTCGGCGGCACCCAGCGGGCGCGCGCAGAGCTCCTCGAAATCGAACCAGGCGACGGGACCCGATTGGCGCGGCACATCGAGCCTTCGGCCGTGCACGGTCAACGAGGTCGGGCTGGGCGCAGCACCGCCGCTCAGGCGCAGGAAGGATTCGCGCATCTTGCCGCCGGCGGCAGCATCGTCGGGCGAAAGATAGAGCCGGAGATCCTTGAGGCGACGCAGCCGATAATCCCGCGCGCCGTCGAGCTCGAGCACGTCGAGCCGCTCCTTGAGGAGGGCGATGAAGGGAAGGAAGCGGTCGCGCTGCAGTCCCCCGGCATAGAGGTCATCGGGCGCGAAGTTCGAGGTCGCGACCACGACCACGCCACGGTCGAAGAACTCGGTGAAGAGCCGGCCCAGGATCATCGCATCGGCGATGTTGGTGACGATGAACTCGTCGAAGCAGAGCAGCCAGCTCTCGGCGGCGATCTTGTCGGCGAGCGCCGACATGAGATCGACCTCCTTGGACTTCTCCCGCCGCCAGCGATGCAGCGTCTCGTGCACCTCGATCATGAAGGCGTGGAAGTGGACGCGGCGCTTGGCAGCGACCGGCGCGGTCCTGAAGAACAGGTCCATCAGCATGGACTTGCCGCGGCCGACGGCGCCGTAGATGTAGAGGCCTTGCGACGAGGCTTCGTCCTCGACGTCGTCGCGCCGGCCGATGCCGAGGCGCGCGCGCCAGCGGTCGAGCCATCCGCTGCCGCCGTTCGGGCGATAGTCTTTGAGAGCGTTCGACACCGACTGCAGCTTGGAGACCGCGAGCTCCTGAGCGGGATCGCTCTCCAGATGACCGCTCGACTTCAAGGCGCGATAGGCGGCAAGCGGCCCGTCATCCGTCATCGAAGCGACCAACGGTCCCGGAGAGTGCAGATCTGCGACTCGGTCAATATGCATATTGCGCGGATGTGAACATATTTTTTTATTTTTATCCACGCCGAAGTTAACAAACCATTTCCATCTGTGACGGAATCGCCGCGCGATGAGTCATCGGCGCAACAGAAACGATGGTGCGTTGCGCGAAGTTCGCACGTCGAGGCGACGAGGGAAACGCGCGCGAAGGGCGTGCGGCTACTGCACGACCTGATCGAGCGGCTTGCCGTTGACGGTCGCGGCACCTTTGTCGGTGAGCTCGATCTTGAACTTGTCGACCGGTTTGCCGTCGGCACCGGTCGCGCGCTTCGATACGCTCCTGATCGACTGCAGGATGCCCTTGGCCATGCCGGCATCGGGTGAATCCGCGGGCAGCTTGGCGACCAGCGCCGCGATGTTGTCGAGCCCGGTCAAGGCGAGATCCGCAGTGCCCACCGCCATCTCCGGCGATTGCATCGCGAGCTGGAACGCGCCGCTCGCGGTGAGATGGGTCTGCTCGGTCTGGATTTCGGACGGGTCGATCCGGAGCTTGATGGTGGAGTTCGACAGCGCCTGCATCAGCGCGCCCATCAGCACGTATTGGGCACCCTGTGCGCCCTGGGCATCGCCGCTGGTCAGGTCGGGGAGAGCCTGGGCGACCGCGTCGGCGAGCGTCGGCACCGGGATGTCGGTCGCGACCAGCGCGAGATTGCCGGACCGCGGCAGCAGCGCCTTGGTGATCGGATCCTGGGCCTCGGGGCCGGCGATATCGAGCCCGTCATGCTTCAGGCTGAAGCTCGCCTCGGCCTTGTCGGTGTCGAGCCCCTTGACGCCGAACGCCGTGCCGCCATGGGCGAGCCGGCCGAGAACACCGCCATTGGGATCGGTGACCGTGACCCCTTCGATGCCGAGATCATAGCTATAGGCCGAGAGCAGCTTCGGGAGGCCGCGCACGATCTCCGCCAGCGCCTTGCGATCCTCATCGGAGAGCGCGGGAGCCGGCGTCGCGGGAGCGGCGCCGGCATCCCCATCGGTGCTCGCCTGGGCATCGGACGGGTTTGCATCCGGTTGAGCCTCCGCCGGCCGCGATCCAGCCAGCTGGGATTGATCAGACTGGGATTCGTCGGACTGGGACTGATCGGACTGGGACTGATCGGACTGGGACTGATCGGACTGGGACTGATCGGACTGCGACTGGTCGGGCTGCGACTGGTCGGGCTGCGACTGGTCGGGCTGCGACTGGTCGGGCTGCGACTGGTCGGGCTGCGACTGGTCGGGCTGCGATTGCTCCGAAGGCGGCTGGTCCGTCGGCGCTGCATCCGGCTGGGTGGAGGATCCGTCCGTCGGGACCGATGGCGCTTGCTGGCCCGCCGCCGCAAGCTTTGCGGTGATGGTTTCCAGCTTGGCCATCTGCGCGCGATAGCCGGGGAAATCGAAGTTCTCCACGGCGACAGTGCCGGTGAGCTTGTCCAGCTTGAAGCCGGTGCCATCGCTCGGGTCCTTCGCGGCGATGCCGGCCAGCGTGATATGGGTGGTCTGGGTGAGCAGGCCCTTTCCGGCATCCTTGCCGTCGGTGTTCACGGCGAAACTGTCGATCGCGACGACGTTGCCGGGCTGATCGGCCGCCTTCAGCGTGAGGTTCTTCGCCTCGAGACCGAGCTTCAGGAAATTCTGCAGCGGCGCCGACCAGAGCGCCGAGAACTGGGTGGTCTCGAAGGTGAGGGTGGCGACCGGCTTGCCGTCGGCGCCGACGACCTGCATCTCCTTGGCGAGCTTCAGGTCCCCGACCTGATAGGTGCCGGCATCGGCGGGCGTCAGCCGGTAATCGACCTCGCCGAAGTCGATGCCGCCCTCGGCGTCGCCGAATTTGAGACCGGTGATCGCGACCGCGAAGCTCTTGCCGTCGGCATCGGGCGTTACCGTCACCTTGTCGTGATGCAGCGCCAGAGGCTGGCTCTGATCCTCCATCAAGGCAAGGTAGGCTTCGATCCCCTTCGCGATATCGTCGGCCGGCGCCTGCGCAGCACATTCGCCGGCGCCCCAGAGCAACAGGAAAGCGCCCGCCAGCGCGGAGGCGACGAACGAGACTTTGCGGCTGTCTGAAGCAGCGCAAAGCCGAACCCGATTGTGCATAGCATCCCCCGAAAGATCACGAGGCCGGCTCGTGCCGGCCTGCCAGCGCCCAGTGCGACACAGTATAGCAGAACCACCGGCCGCCAAAGCGACGGCCGTCACGCTCCCGCGGTCAATGATCCGTCATCAGGCGGCGCCAAGCCTTCAAGAAGGTCGCCGTCTCGCGGGAATGGTTCACGGGAAAACGTTGCCATTCCCTGTCGATCTTGAGATCGGCGAAGAGACCGGTCGGATCCTCGTGGAAATGGAGCAGGGCATCACGTTTCAGAGAGAAGGAGCCAGGCTTGACCTCGGTCACGCCAGCCCCCCGCGGTATCTCGCGACGGATCTCGGCCAACAGAGGCGTCAGGGCGCGGATGGCGGCGGGGCCGGCGTGCTTCATGGGTTCGGCGTGACCGTGCTACGACCGAGCTGCGCAAGCGCTTGGACCCGAGACCGCCACTCGAAGGATGATGTCAAGATCGTTGGTCCAAACCGACGCCCCGCAGCCTGTCGCTGGCTTGCGGAACTGATAGAAGCGCTCGCCGGTCACCGAGCGCACCCGGCCGATCGGCGTGCCCCATTCCTCGTACATCACGAACAGGGGCGACCCGGCATATTTCTGACTTTGCCCGGCCGCGTATTCGTCCCATGGCGTGCAGGCTGTCGCGGCAAGCAGCGACAGAGGCCAGATTGCCGCCCATCGGAGCTTCTTCATGCGCCTCCTCCGATTCAACCGGCGTCGGCATTGTGCGACGTGCTCCACCGCAGGCAGCGAGTCTGTGGCGCTCCCCTCCCAGCGTCCCCCGAAGCC
>Ga0335069_10016648_pt1 | contig 10250 bp, 8 predicted proteins | sample Lox_Sample_11_FD_206714 | JGI IMG/M metagenome (GOLD analysis project Ga0335069, IMG submission 206714) | Soil microbial communities from Loxahatchee National Wildlife Refuge, Florida, United States - Lox_Sample_1.1 | ecosystem: Environmental > Terrestrial > Soil > Wetlands | place: USA: Florida...
GGCGCGCCGTCCGCCGGCACATGCACGATCTCGCCCGGTGTCGTGCCTTTGATCGTGTCGCGGATCGCGATCACCGTGCCGTCCGCCGCCCGCAGGCGCCCGGTGTCGCCCGGCTGGCCGCCGCCCATGGGGTAGAACACGGTGCGATCGAGCCGGATACCCTTCTCATCGACCGCGGTGACGATGGCGTCGCAGCTCTTGAGATACGCGTCTTCGCGGAACAGCTCGCCAGTCTTCAGGTCCATGCCTTCCGATCCATGCCTGTCTTCCCGGACCCGCATCATAGTGGGGCGGCCTTGACGGTCAAGGATGCCACTCCTAGCGTGGCTTCAGAAGATCAGGGGAATACCATGGGCAAGCCGATCGTCTACGGACCGCGCTACAGCGTCTATACGAGAGCCGTGCTGATGGCGCTCCATGAGAAGAAGGTCGCGGCCGACGTGATCGAGATCGACATGGACGCCAACGCGCACAAGGCGCCGGAGCACCTGAAGCGCCATCCCTTCGGCATGCTGCCCGCCTTCGAGCACAATGGCTTCGCGATCTACGAGTCCCTGCCGATTCTCTGCTACATCGACGATGCCTTCCCCGGTCCACGCCTCACCCCCGGCGACATCCATCGCCGCACCCGCGCGTTGCAGATCATCGGTGTGATCAACTCCTACGCCTATCGCCCGCTGGTCTGGGGCATCTTCGTGCCGCGCACTTTTTCGAAGCCGGATCGCGTCGTCGATGATGCCGCGATAGCCGATGCGGTGAAGACCGGTGGATACGCGCTCAAGGCGATCGAGGATCTCACCATGAACCCCGACCCCTTCCTGACCGGTCGCCAGATCAGCCTCGCGGACCTGCTGCTGGAACCGGTGATTCACTATCTGGCGATGACGGTGGAAGGGAAGGCGATGCTGCCCAATGTGCCGAAGCTCGCCACCTGGCACGACGCGCTGCAGACGCGGCCGAGCGTCAAGGAGACCGTGCCGGTGCTGTGAGCTACAACCAGTCCGGCGTCGGCAGGTTCTTCGAACGCAGGAACTCCGGATTGAACAGCTTGCTCTGGTAGCGCGTGCCGAAATCGCAGAGCAAGGTGACAATGGTGTGGCCGGGGCCAAGCTCCTTCGCCAATCGGATCGCGCCGGCGACGTTGATGCCGGTCGAGCCGCCGAGGCAGAGGCCTTCGTGCTTCAGGAGATCGAACACGATCGGCAGCGCCTCGCTGTCCGGGATCAGGTAGGGGAAATCGACCGGCGTGCCTTCCACGTTCTTGGTGATGCGGCCCTGGCCGATGCCTTCGGTGATCGAGCTGCCGGAAGACTTGAGCTCGCCGGTCTTGAAATAGCTGTAGAGTGCAGCACCTTCCGGGTCGGCCAGCGCCACCTTCACCTTCGGGTTGCGCTCCTTCAGGAAGATGGCGCAGCCGGAGAGGGTGCCGCCGGTACCGACGGCGCTCACGAACCCGTCCACCGTGCCGTCGGTCTGCTGCCAGATCTCGGGCCCCGTCGTGGTGTAGTGGCCGTGCCGGTTGGCGACATTGTCGAACTGGTTGGCCCAGATGACGCCGTTCGGGTTGCTGTCCTTCAATTCGTCGGCGATCCGCGCGGAAACCTTCACGTAGTTGCCGGAATCCTTGTAGGGCACGGCAGGCACTTCCTTGAGCTCGGCGCCGGCCAGCCGCAGCATGTCCTTCTTTTCCTGGCTCTGGGTCTCCGGGATCACGATCAGCGTCTTGTAGCCGCGCGCGTTGCCCACCAAGGCAAGACCGATGCCGGTATTGCCAGCGGTGCCCTCGACGATGAGCCCGCCCGGCCGGATCTGCCCCCTCTGCTCGGCATCGGTGATGATGGCGAGGGCCGCGCGATCCTTCACCGAGCCGCCCGGGTTCAGAAACTCCGCCTTGCCGAGAATCGTGCAGCCGGTCAGCTCCGAGGCTTTCTTCAGCTTGATCAACGGCGTATTGCCGATCGTGTCGACGAATCCCTGACGAAAATCCATGATCGCTTCCGGGTTTACGCGGTGAAGTGTGAAATCGCGGTGAGGCGTAGCCTAGGCAGGCACGTTTTTTCGATCAAGGGCCGGAAACGGGCCAATCCAAATTCCGGAGCGTTTGTGGGATATGCCGAAAACTATACCGGCGGAGATCCGCGGCGGCAGGGCCGGGGCAGTCCACATCGATGATCGAACGCGTGAGCGGGGTGAAGGCCGCACGAAAATGGTTCTTCGCCTTGGCGCAGAGCAGGCCGACCGTGCCGAGATCGATCCCATGCAGCGCGAAATAGCCGGGATCGTTCGGCGCGACGCAGCGCTCGGTGACGATGACCCGGATGCCGTCGATCTCAAGCAGCGCGGTCTTGCCGAGATCGACGGGCAGATCGTGCTCCATCGGGCCCTGATTGCGGAATCGCCCGTCGGTCAGCTTCAGCACCCGCGCCTGGACCCGGACCGGCGGACCGAAGGCATTGGTGACGCGGCCGCCAAGCGTGGCATGGAGCACCGCGCCTTCGCCCTCGCGATGGGCGCGCATCACCAGCGCCGGGTCGAAGAAGAAGGCAAAGACCGTGGGCACGTTCGGTCTTGCTTCGTGCAGCGCGCGGAAGAAAGCGGGCGTATCGCCGATGCCGCCGGAGAGCGGGTTGTCCGCCGGGTCGACGATGGCCGCCGGCTTGCCGCCTGAAGAGGCCAATGCCTGCGCGATCGCCTCGCTTGGGCCGGGCAGATGGACGGCGAAGGCTGCACGCCGCGCGGCAATGGCGTCGGCGAGATCGCGCGCCGCATGCTCGGCAAGCGCCCGATCTCCGTCGGCATAGACCAGCGCGCTTGGTCCCGCAAAGGGAGAGTCGCCATAAGCGAAGCCGCCGAAGACCGAGGCGTCGAGGATGCCCGGCTTCGCGCGCCATGCCGCCGCGAGCGCTGCGAGCTCTGCCATCGGCCCCTCGCCCGTGCGCATGTTGAAGCTCGGCAGGATCGTCGGCACTTTGGTGAGAGCGCCAACGGGATGCAGCCGGCCCTCGGCCACGCCGGTCACGAGAGCGATCGCGCGCGCCGCCGTTTCGTCCATGTCGACATGCGGATAGGTCTTGTAGCCGACAGCGACGTCGATGCAGTCGATCATCGCCTGGCCGAGATTGGCATGGAGATCGAAGCTGACCCCGAGCGGCGTCCGCTCGATCACGCTGCGCACCTGTCGGAGCAGGTCGAGCTCCGGCGTCGGATCGTCCTCCGTGACGGTGGCGCCGTGCAACGAGAGATAGACCGCGTCCCACTGGTCGCGGCTCAATCCGTCGAGGATCGTGTCGCGGATCTCGGCGAAGGCGCCGCGGGTCATCGGCCCGCCGGGCGGTGCGGCAGTGCAGAGCAGGAAGGTGACCTGCCAGTCGTGACTACGCTCGGCGAAATCGACCGCAGCGCCGATCTCGGTCGCCGTGCCGCGATAGAACGCCCTGGCCGCATCGCCCTTGACGAACTCCCGCGCCTCGAAGTCCGGCATGCCGGCCGGCACGGGCGAGAACGAGTTGCCCTCGTACCAGAGCCGCGCGACGGCGAGCTTCCTCATCGCAAGCTCAGCGCCACAGCTGCTTCATCCGATCGCGGTTGAGCAGCATCCATTGCAGCGCCGTGATCAACGGGCCGTTGCCGGTGCTGCCCGAGGCGAGCAGCTCCGGAACTTGCGCGACGTCGAACAGGGTCGAGCGGATGTCTTCGTGCTCCTCGGCGAGACCATGGGTGCCGACCACGTGGCTGGAATCCATGCGGCCGCAATAGAAGATCAGCACCTCGTTGGTCATGCCCGGGCTCGGCAGATAGCGGAACATTTCGACAAGATCCGTGAGCGTGCAGTTCGCCTCCTCGATCGCCTCCCGTCGAGCGAGATCCTCAAGGCCCTCATCCCGATCAGCAATCCCGGCGATGAGCTCGCGCTGCCAGGCGGGGAAGCCGGCGAGATGCGCCGCCAGGCGGAACTGCTCGATCAGCAGGATCTTGTCGCGGACGGGATCGTAGGGCAGCACGGCGACGGCCGATGTCCGCACCACGATCTCCCGGGTCATCGGTCCGATCATCCCGCCGTCGAAGCGTTCATGCCGCACCGTGAACTTCGCCAGCTTCATGAAGCCTTGCGAGAGCCATTCCTGCCCCAGGACCTCGACCTTTCCGTCCATGCGCACCTGCACCGTTTGAGCCGGGCCGCACTATACAGCCGGAGGGGCGGAAAGCTAGATTGCCGGCCCAAAAGGGAGGGATCATGTTTCGCGACCCGCGTTATGACCTGCTGTTCGAGCCGGTGAAAATCGGCCCGGTAACGGCGAAGAATCGCTTCTTCCAGGTGCCGCATTGCAACGGCATGGGGCATCACAACCCCGAGGGCCACGCCGCCATGCGCGGCGTGAAGGCGGAAGGCGGCTGGGCCGTGGTCTCGACGGAGGAGGTGGAGATCCACCATTCCGGCGACGTCAGCCCTTACATCGAGGGCCGCCTGTGGGACGACCGTGACATCCCCGGTCATGCGTTGATGTGCGAGGCGGTGCACAAGCACGGTGCGCTCGCAGCGATCGAGCTGACGCATAACGGCACCTCGGTTTCCAACCTCTCCAGCCGTGAGCCCGCCATCGGCCCGTCGCATCAGATGACCAACTACTATCCCTGGCAGGCGCGGGCGATGGACCTGGAGGACATCCGCGCCTATCGCCGCTGGCACCGCGCAGCGGCCTTGCGGGCGAAGAGGGCCGGCTTCGACATCGTCTATGTCTATGCCGCTCACGATCTCAGCATCGCGCTGCATTTCCTGCAGCGCCGGCGTAACCGGCGCACCGACGAATACGGCGGCCCGCTCGAAAATCGCGTGCGGCTGCTCCGCGAGCTGATCGAGGACACCAAGGAGGCGATCGGCGACACCTGTGCCGTCGCCGTGCGCTTTGCCGTCGATGAGAAGATGGGCACCGACGGGCTGTTGCATGATGGAGAGGCGCGCGACGTCATCGGCCTGCTGGCGGAGCTGCCCGACCTCTGGGACGTGAATGTCAGTCCCTGGCGCCACGATTCCGCCGTGTCGCGCTTCTCCGAGGAGGGACATCAGGACCATTACATTGCCTTCGTGAAGCAGCTCACCACCAAACCCGTTGTGGGCGTCGGCCGCTATACTTCGCCCGATCGCATGGTTCAGCTGATCAAGCGCGGCGTGCTGGATTTCATCGGCGCGGCGAGGCCTTCAATCGCCGATCCCTTCCTGCCGAGGAAGATCGAGCAGGGGCGACCCGACGACATCCGCGAATGCATCGGCTGCAACATCTGCGTCTCCGGCGACATGACCATGTCGGCCATCCGCTGCACCCAGAACCCGACCATGGGCGAGGAATGGCGCAAGGGCTGGCACCCGGAGATCATCCCGGCGAAGCAGTCCAATGACCGAATCCTGGTGGTCGGCGCCGGGCCGGCCGGGCTCGAAGCTGCGCGCGCCCTCGGCCAGCGGGGCTACGAGGTCCATCTCGCCGAGGCGACTGCGGAGCTCGGCGGACGGGTGAACAAGGAGTCGAAACTGCCCGGTCTCGCGGTCTGGGCTCGGGTGCGGGACTATCGCATCCACCAGCTCTCGAAGCTCCACAGCGTGGAGATCTATCGCGACAGCCACCTCAGCGCCGAGCAGATCCTCGATTTCGGCTTCGAACGTGTGGTGCTGGCGACCGGTGCCCGCTGGCGCCGCGACGGCGTCGGGCGCAGCCATTGGAAACCGGTTCCCGGTCTCGACGGCGCGCACAGCTTCTCTCCGGACGACGTCATGGACGGACGCCTGCCGGCGCGCGACCCTGTCCTGGTCTTCGACGACGACCACTACTACATGGGCAGCCTGGTCGCCGAGCGCTTGGCGGGAGAAGGTCGCAGCGTGACGCTGGTGACGACCGGCGACGTCGTCGCGAGCTGGACCTCCAACACCCTGGAGCTCATCCCGATCAACACCCAGCTGCGCCGTCTGGGCGTCACGGTCATCACCGCCCACAGCCTCGTGTCGTTCGACGGAGAGGAAGTGCTCCTTGCCAGCAACTACGGCGAGCCCGAGCGCCGTCAACCTGCACGCGCCGTGGTGAGCGTCACATCACGTTTGCCGGAGGAGGCGCTTTATCGTGAGCTGGTCGCCGATCCGGAACGGCTGGTCGCGGCCGGGATCACGTCGGTGACCCGCATCGGCGACTGCCTGGCCCCCGGCTTCATCGCCCACGCGGTCTATTCCGGCCACCGCTACGCCCGCGAGCTTGATGCGCCCGAGATCGGTGATGCGGTGCCGTTCAAGCGCGTGGTCTACGGGACGGTCTGGTCCTGAGGCCGCCTTCGGCTATTCCGCCGCGGTTGCCTTATGCCGCGACGGAATATTCGCCAGCGCCACAAAGGCGGTCAGCAACTGCACCGCGCCGCCGAGGCAGAGGGCGATGTGCAGACCTTCTGTGCCGCCCTCGGCAAACGCATAGACTGCGCCCAGCACGGCGACGCCCACGGTCGCGCCGACCATGCGGGCCACGTTGAGCAGCGCCGCGGCGGTTCCCGAGCGGGCGACGCTCACAGCACTCACGGCGACATGGGTCAGCGGGCCGGTGGCGAGTCCCATGCCGAGCCCCGCCATGCAGAGCCCGATTTCCGGCAGCAGCAGCGAGGATTGGCCGGCGGAGAGACCGGCGAGGATCACGCCGCAGCCGATGATCGCAACGCCGGCGCCCGTCATGAGCCGGTCGCCGACGCGGTGGCCGAGTGCCCCGGAAAAGGGCGAGACCAGCACGAAGATGGCGGCCATCGGCACCAGCGCGAGACCGGCGCCGACGGCGCCGAGCCGCCCGGAGCTCTGCCAGGTCAGCATCAGGAGGAACAGCAGCCCATACATGCCGAAGGTCATGCCGGCCGTCGCGGTGATGGCGCCGGTGAACTCCCGGCGGCGGAACATGTCCAGCGGAACCAGCGCGCCGTCGCCGCGCTTTGCCTCGACCCGCAGGAAGAGGATCAGGGCTGCGATGGAGACGGCGAGGGCGACGCCTGCCGCTAGCCCATGTTCGTGCGCTTCGATGGCCGCCAGCGCGAGCCCACCCAGTGCGCCGATCCCCAGCAGCTGCGCCGGCGCATCGAAATGACGGCCGTCGGGATCGGCCGATTCCGGCACTACGGCCGGCGAGAGGGCAAGCGCGGCGATTCCGAAGGGCACGACCACGAAGAAGATGCTGCGCCAGCCGAACTGGTCGATCAGCAAGCCGCCGACCGTCGGGCCGATGATGAAGGCGAGGCCGTTGGTGCCGGTGAAGATGCCGAGCGCCCGCGCCCGCGCCTTGCGGTCGGGCCAGGCGACGCGGACCACAGCCAGAGAGGCCGGCAGCATCAGGGCGGCGCCGATTCCGGTCAGGACGCGGCCAGCAATTAGGATCGAGATCGAGGGCGCTGCCGCGCAGAGCAGCGAAGCGGCCGTGAAGACCGCGGCGCCTGCCATGAACACGCGCCGTCGGCCGTAGAGATCCGCAAGCAGCCCGCCGGTCAGCAGCAGGACGGCGTAAGTCAAATTGTAACCATCGATCACCCATTGCAGGGCGCTGACGCCCGCATGGAACTGGGCGCCGATCGGCCGCGTGGCGAGATTGACGACCGAGGTATCGAGCTGGGCGATCAGCATGGCGAAGCAGAGCGTTGCCAAGGTGAGCCCGGGTCGTCGCAGTGGGCTCGCGTCGCTGGCGAGCGCGTTCTTCTTCATGCAGCTCGGCGATAGATTATTCATCATGCGTACCCTTGCAATGCGATGATCAGAATGTAGGCAGTGCCGCCGCGTGGATGCTTCGGGTGCGGCCGAAATATGCGTGTGGTATCAGCGCCGCACGATCCGATTGTTGCGGTGGACGGACGATTGTTGACACCACGGTGTCAGGAAACGCCTCGGGCGACTGCCTAGTATCCCATTCGGGGATAGAGTCGCGCCGCGACGGCGGTCAGAAAGGCCGTTGCGCCAAGCAGGATGCCGAAATCGAGCCGCAGCCCGTATTCCGAAGTGCCGGAAACCAGCATCAGGGCGCGAAGCGCATCGACCTCATACGTCAATGGATTGACATGGGAGATGGCGCGCAGCCAGCCCGGCATCAGGGAGAGCGGGTAGATCGCGTTGCTGGCGAAGAAGACGGGCATGGTCAGCACCTGACCGATGCCCATGAACCGCTCGCGGGTTTTCACCAGACAGGCGACGATCAGGGAGAAGGTGGAGAACAGCGCGGCGCCGAGCACGATCACCGCAAGGACGCCGATCATATCGACGATGTTGAGCGAGACGCCCACGCCGAGGACAAGAGCAAGCACATAGACGATCACCGCCTGGGAAAGTGCCCGCATGCTCCCGGACAGCGCCTTGCCCATGACCAGTGCTGAGCGCGGGGCAGGGCTGGCGAGGTAGCGCTGCAACACACCGAGATCACGCTCCCAGATTGCCGAGATGCCGTTGAAGATCGCGACAAAGAGCACGCTCTGGGCGAGGATTCCTGCGGAGAGAAAATCGAGATAGCGCATGTTCCCGGGAGAGACACCGCGGACCCCGGCCATCACTTCGCCAAACAGCATCAGCCAGAGCACCGGCTGAATCGCGCGCATCACCAGCTCGATCGGGTCGTGGCGCAGCTTCTGAAGCTCAGCCGCGGCCACGGCATAGGTCTGGGTTGCAAAGTCTACCAAGAATCTTCCAGGGACGCTCTCACCCATGCTCACGGGCGGCTCTCCGCGCGCGCTTGGTGTCGGCGTATCCGCCGTGCAGCTCGGCGTCGCCTTCACGGCCTACGAGCTTGATGAAGACGTCATCGAGCGTGGCATCGGGGCCGGCCTTCGCCCGCAGCTCTTCCGGCGTGCCGATGGTTACAATCCGGCCGCGGTCGATGAGGGCGATCCGGTCGCAGAACTCGTTGATCTCCTCGAGATGATGCGAGGTGACGACCATGGTCGTCCGGTACGTCTTCCGGAGATCGAGGACATGGTCCCAGACGGCGTCGCGGGCGGCGGGATCGAGGCCGACCGTCGGCTCGTCCAGGAACAGCACCTTCGGGCGATGCAGCAGGCTCTGGGCGATCTCCAACCGGCGGATCATCCCGCCCGAATACTGGCCGACGAGGTGGCGGGCGGCTTCCGAGAGGCCCATTCTGGCAAGGGCGCGGGCGATCCGATCTTTGCGTTCCCGGCTTGAGATGCCGTAGAGCCTTGCCGACAGCAACATATTCTCATAACCGCTGAGCGAGCCATCGGCCGAGAGCAGCTGCGGGACGTAGCCGATCTGCCGCCGGACCTCGCTTGGTTGGCGGCCTATGTCATAGCCGGCGATGGTTGCGGTCCCGGCGCTCGCCGGCAGCAGGGTGGTCAGCATCTTGATGAGGGTGCTCTTGCCGGCGCCGTTGGGTCCGATCACGCCGAAGATCTCCCCCTCGGCGATCGCAAAGCTCGCTTGGTCGACGGCCGCGACCGCACCGAAGCGCCGGGTCAGCTCGCGCACGTCGACCGTGGGAAGAGAGGAGGCTTCAGGCATGAAGGCTAGGCTCTCGCAGCGGCGCCTGGAGACGCCGGCACACCGATTGTGCGTAATACGTGCGCCGAGGCATTCCCCGGCGCATTGATCTGGGTCACACCCGTCCCTTGCCGTCCGCGGCGGTTCCGGCTAAGAGCCACCCCATGCTGGAGCACCTCAAGGACAAGAACCGCGCCTGGGCGGCGCGCAAGGTCGCGGGCGACCCTGGATTCTTCAAGCGCCTCGTCGCCCAGCAGGCGCCGGAATATCTCTGGATCGGCTGCTCGGACAGCCGGGTACCCGCCAACGAGATCGTCGACCTCGATCCCGGCGAGATGTTCGTGCACCGCAATGTCGGCAACCTTGCGCCCCCGCAGGACGCCAACTATCTCTCGGTCCTGCAGTTCGCCGTGGACGTGCTCAAGGTGAAGCATGTGCTGGTGGTGGGGCACTATGGCTGCGGCGGCGTCCGGGCGGCGGTCGATGGCGAGCGACGCGGCCTGGTCGATCACTGGCTGCACCCGATTCGCGAGCTGCACCATGCGCACCGGCATGAGCTCGGGGCCATCGTGAACGAGCAGGCGCGACTCAATCGGCTCTGCGAATTGAATGTGGTCCGGCAGGTGAAGAACGTCGCCTCCGATGTCTTTGTGCAGGAGGCCTGGGCGCGCGGCCAGCCATTGAGCGTCCACGGCTGGGTCTATTCGCTTTCGAACGGTCTGGTGAACGATCTCAATGTGACGGTCAGCCGGCCGGAGGATAT
>Ga0335069_10016649_pt1 | contig 10250 bp, 10 predicted proteins | sample Lox_Sample_11_FD_206714 | JGI IMG/M metagenome (GOLD analysis project Ga0335069, IMG submission 206714) | Soil microbial communities from Loxahatchee National Wildlife Refuge, Florida, United States - Lox_Sample_1.1 | ecosystem: Environmental > Terrestrial > Soil > Wetlands | place: USA...
TTCTTCTTCACCCGCGCGTAGATCGACCCGATCGAGACGTTCGCGAGGCCGCTGACCTTCGCGAGCGTGAAGCCCTCGTAGCCGTCCTGCTCGAGCAGCGTCGTGCCGGCCGCGAGCACGCGCTCGAGCGAGGCGCGGCTGCGCGGCTGCTGCGGGGGACGGAGTGTCGGCTTCTCGACGGCCATCGCGCGGATCCTAGGACGCGCGGCTGTCGTCGCGTCCCAAATCTGGAAATAGAATACTGATTCGTAAAATCGCGGACAAGCCACGAGGGAGGCGGACGATGGGACGGCTCGACGGCAAGATCGCGCTGATCACGGGAACCGCGCGCGGGATGGGGCGGTCGGCCGCGCTCCTGTTCGCCGCCGAGGGCGCGCGGGTCGTCGGCTGCGACGTGCTCGCCGACGCCGCCGAGGAGACCGTCGGCCTCGTCCGCGAGGCGGGCGGCGAGATGGTCTCGACGGCGCCGGTCGACCTCTCGACGGAGGAGGGCGCGCGCGGCTGGGTCGAGGAGGCAGTCGCCGCGTACGGCGGCGTCGACGTCCTCTACAACAACGCCTCCTCCCCGCGCGTCGGGCCGTACGCCGAGCTGACGGCGGACGACTGGCACTACACGATCCGCAACGAGCTCGACATCGTCCACTTCGTGACGACGGCGGTGTGGCCGCACCTGATCGCCCGCGGCGGCGGCTGCATCATCAACACGGCGTCGATCGCGGCGGTGCGCGGGGCGGCGTTCTTCCAGCAGGCGGCGCACGGCGCGGCGAAGGGCGGCGTGCTCGCCTACACGTACCACCTCGCGGCCGCCGGCGGGCCCCACCGGATCCGCGCGAACGCGATCCTCCCGGGGATGATCCGCACGCCGTCGACGGAGTTCCTCTTCCATGGACCCGACGCACCGTCGGCGAAGCTCGCCGAGTCGAACCCGCTCGGACGGACGGGCTACCCGGAGGACGTGGCGAAGCTCGCGGTGTTCCTCGCCTCCGACGACGCGTGGTACGTCAACGCCGCGGCGATCCCGATCGACGGCGGCCAGGCGACGATCACGTAGGCCAGGCCGTCCGCGCGACGTCGGCGACGAGCCTCAGCTTGGCCGACTGCGTCTCGGCGGTGATCCTCCGCTGCTCCGCCGTCTCGCTCGCGGAGGCGAACCCGCACTGCGTCGAGACGGCGAGGCGATCGCGCGGATGGAAGCGCGCCGCGTCGTCGACCCTGGAGCACAGCGCTTCGGCGCTCTCGAGCACCGTCCACTTCGTCGAGACGAGCCCGAGGACGGCGACCTTGTCGTCCGGAAGATGCCGCAGCGGCTCGAACGAGCCCGACCGGTCGTCGTCGTACTCGAGCAGGAAGCGGTCGAAGCCGGCGGCGCGGCCGAAGACCTCGGTGGCGAGGGCCTCGTAGCCGCCCTCGGCGATCCACGACTGGGTCCCGTTCCCCTTGCACAGGTGCATCGCGAGCGTGACCCCGGGCAGGTCGACGTCGCCGAGCCCGCAGACGAGCTCGGTGCCGACCGCGAGGAACCGCTCGGCGGAGATGCCGCGCTGCTCGTACTCCGCTCGGACGCGCTCGTCGGCGTACGCCTCCGCGAGCTCGGGCGCGTCGACCTGGATGTAGCGGCATCCGGCGTCCGCCAGGTCGCGCATCCATCCGCGCACGGCCTCGGCCGCGTCCGCCGCCAGCTCGAACGGGTCCGGGTACGCGTCGCGCGAGCGATCGTTCCAGAAGCCGAGGATCATCATCGGGCTCGGCAGCGTGACCTTCACCGGCAACGACGTTCGTTCCGCCGCGTAGCGAAACTCCGCGACCCCGGGGCAGAGGCGCGGGCGGATCCGCTCGGTCACCGTGAACGGGATCGCCACCTCCATCGCGTCCTCGGGCCGGCGTCCGTGGAAGCGAACGGTGTACGAGGGGAGCGGGCTCAGCCCTTCGAGGCCCGAGACGAAGAAGTCGAAGAAGACCGTGCGCCGCATCTCGCCGTCGGTGGCGACGTCGACACCGGCGGCCTGCTGGAGTCGCAGCGCCTCGTCGACGGCACGATCGGCGACGCGCTCGAAGGCGTCCGGGGCGAGCCGTCCCTCGAAGAGCTGCGCGCGGGCCTGCACGAGGTCGTCGGGACGCAGGAGCGACCCGACCACGTCGGCTCGCCAGACCGCGCTCACGGCGCGGCCGGGCTGATCAGCTCGACGAGGTTTCCGTCGGGGTCGGCGACGAACGCCATCCGCCGGCCGGAGACGGGCGCGTCGCGCGGCGGCCACACGGACCGCCCGCCGGCGGCGACGGCACGCTCGAACGCGGCCTCGACGTCGGCCACGGCGAGCCCGAAGTGGACGATGCCCTCCTCGAGCGCGGCGATCGGGCCGCTCCAGCACGGATCCTCGCGGGCCGCGAGCTCGAACAGCTCGACCCCGGCGCCGCCGGCCGTGCGGAGCATCGCGATCGGCGTGCCCTCGGGAACGCGCCCGCGGTGCTCGACCTCGAAGCCGAAGGCCGCGCCGTACCACGCGATCGACCGGTCGAGATCCGAGATGCGGACGGCGGCGTGATGGAACGTCGTCCCGTCGGTTGAGCCGCCGTCCATTTCCCGGTATTGTCGCACAGAATCAGAATCAATGTTCTTGTTCTGTTTGGTGGGAGGTGACGGATGCCCGCGGCGGTCGTCCTCGGGGCGCGGAATCTCGGCGGCGCGATCCTCGACCGGCTGCTCGCCGACGGCTGGTCGGCCGCCGCCGTCGCGCAGAGCGAGGACACGCTCGCCGCAATCGAGGCGCGCGGCGCGCTGGCGCTCCGGGCCGACGCCACCTCGCCGGCCGAGCTCGCGCAGGCATTCGAGCGGGCCGGCGCCGAGCTCGGCGGGCTCGATCTGCTCGTCGACGCGGTCAGCGTCGCGCAGCTCCAGCCGGGCGAGCCGTGGGGCGGCGGCCCGGTCGCCGACGCGACGCTCGAGCAGTTCGAGCGCTGGACCGCGCAGGTCGCGCGGCTCGGCTTCGTCTTCCTCTCCGAGGGCGCGCGGGCGCTCCGCGCGCGCGGAGGCGGCACGCTCGTCCAGGTCACGAACGCCTCCGCCCGGCGCCCGGCGCCCGGGACCGGGCTCTGGTCGGCGGGGCACCACGCGATCAGGGCGTTGACGCTCGCGGCCGCGCAGGAGCTGCGCGACGAGGGGATCCACGCGTGCCTGCTCGTCGTCGCGGCGCCGATCGACTCGCCGAAGGTGGCGGCACGGCTCGCCGCGGAAGGAGTCCCCGCCGACGCGACGGCCGACCAGGCGGAGATCGCCTCGGCGGTCGCCTTCCTCGCGGGCCAGGGCGCGCGCGGCCTCTCCTACGAGCTCGAGCTGACCGCGGTCGGGCAGCGGTGGCTCCCGTGAGCGTCGAGTCGCGTCTCCTGCTCCGCGGCTCGGACGCGTACGAGGAGGCGCGGCGGACGGCGGTGTGGCAGGAGCGCAAGCCGGACCGCCACCCCGACGCGATCCTCGCTGCGGAGTCCGAGGCCGACGTCGTCGAAGCGGTGCGCTACGCACGCGAGCGCGGCTGGAAGGTCAAGGCCCGCTCCGGCGGGCACAGCTGGACCGGCTCGAGCGTCCGCGAAGGGGGCCTGCTGATCGACCTGTCGCGGCTCGCCGGGATCACGGTCGACGCGCCCGCGCGCACGGCGACCGCGCAGCCCGGCGCGAAGGGACGCGACCTCAACGAGCAGCTCCGCGGGCACGGGCTCTTCTTCCCCGGCGGCCACTGCCCCACCGTCGGGATCGGCGGCTTCCTCCTCCAGGGCGGCTGGGGCTGGAACTCGCGGCTGCTCGGCCCCGCGTGCCTGAGCGTGCGTGCGGTCGACGTCGTCACCGCGGACGGCGAGCTGATCCACGCCGACGCGGAGCAGAACACGGATTTCCTCTGGGCCGCGCGCGGCGCCGGGCCGGGCTACTTCGGGACCGTCACGCGCTTCCACCTCGATCTCCATCCGCGGCCGACGGCGATGTTCGGCTGCGCGGACGTCTATCCGCTCGACGTGGTCGACGAGGTGCTGACGTGGGCGCTCGAGCTGCAGTCGTCGCTGCCGCCGGCGCTCGAGCTCGTCATCCTCGGCACGGTCCCGCGCCTGCCGGACGGGACGATCGGCCCCGGCGGGACGTCGCTCGTCGTCTCCGGCGCGGCGCTGATGTGGGACGACGGCGAGGCGCTCGAGGCGCTGCGGCTGCTCGAGACGTGCCCGGTGCTCGACCGCGCCGTCGAGCGGATGCCGCCCGGGCGGGTCGAGATGGCGGAGCTGTACGCCGGAGCCGACGCGATGGAGCCCGAGGGGCACCGCTGGGCCGTCGACAACATGTGGACGGACGCCGGTCCGGCCGAGCTCGTCCCCGCCGTGCGCGAGCTGTTCACGAGCGTCCCGAACGGCCTCTCGCACATCTTCTGGTACCCGTGGCGCCCGCAGCCGATCCCGGACGCGGCGCTCTCCGTCACCGGGAACCTGTACATCGCCGCCTTCGCCGGCTGGGACGATCCGGCCGAGGACGAGCGCATGGTCGACTGGGCGACGGGACAGATGCGGCGGCTCGAGCCGCTTTCGCTCGGGATCCAGCTCGCCGACGAGAACCTCGTCAACCGGCGCGCCCGCTACCTCTCGGAGGAGAACGCCGCCCGGCTCGAGCGGCTGCGCGCCCGGCACGACCCGGACGGCGTCTTCCACTCGTACCTGCTGCCGTCGTAGCTCAGCGCCGGCCGGTCGCGGCGAAGCGCGGCAGGCCCGGATGCGGGGCGAGCGACACGGCGGCGTCGATCACCGACGGGAGCCCCGAGGCGAGCGCGCGCTCGAGCGCGGGCGCGACCTCCTCAGTGCGCTCGATCCGCTCGCCGTGGCAGCCGAACGCGCGCGCGACCGCCGCGTAGTCCGTGCCCTCGAGGTCGGTGCCGAGCTCGAAGCCGGCGCGGCTCTGTCCGAGGCGGATCACCCCCCACGCGGCGTTGTCGTGGATCACGTGCACGGGCGCGAGCCCGAGCCGGCGCGCGGTGTCGAGCTCCTGCACGGTGAAGCCGAAGCCGCCGTCGCCGGTGATCTGCACGACGGGCCGGCCCGGGTGGAGCAGCGCCAACGCGTTCGCGTACGGCGTGCCGAAGCCGAGGTGCGCCATGCCCGGCTCGTGGAAGCGCGTGCGCGGCGCCGTCGCCGGGATCAGGTCGTTGCTCCAGAACGTCGTCTGGCCGCCGTCGTAGACGAGCAGCGCATCGCTGGGCAGTGCGGCGGCGAGCGCGCCGGTGAGCTGCGCCGGATGCATGACCGCGTCGCCGAGGCCGAGGGCGCGCAGCCCGTCGAGATACGCGCGGTGCTCCGCGACGAGTCCCTCCACCCACGCCGAGGGCGGTCGTGCCGCCTCGCCGAGCGCCCCGAGCAGCTGCTCGAGCACGGCCCGCGCGTCGCCGCACAACCCGGCGCTCACCGGCCGGTACGCGCCGATCGCGGCCGGGTCGACGTCCACCTGGATCAGCTCCTGCTCCGGCCGGCCCCGCACGCCCTCCCCCGGCCCGCACCACAGCCACGACGAGAACCGGCACCCGACCGCGAGCACGACGTCCGCTTCCGTGAGCGCGCGGACGACGGCCTCCCCGCCGATCACCCCGCCGTGCCCGACGAACCACGCGCCGTCCGTCGGGACCGTGCCGATGCCCATCTGCGTCGCGGTCGCGGCGGCGCCCGTCCGCTCGACCACCGCACGGAGCGCGTCGGCTGCGTCCGAGACGGCGACGCCGCCACCCGAGATCACGAGCGGCCGCTCCGCCGCGGCGAGGAGCGCAGCGGCACGCTCGACCGCGCCGTCGTCCGCGCACGCGCGCCCGGACGGAAGAAAGCGCTCGAGCGGCGCGTCGAGCTCGTCGGGGTCGAGCTCGGCCGTTCGGGCGAGGACGTCCGCGGGCACCTCGAGATGGACGGGGCCCGGGCGACCGGTCAGCGCTTCACGGAGCGCGCGCCGCACGAGCGACGGGATCCGTCCCGGCTCGCGCACGACCGCGTTCCACTTCGTCACGGGAGCGAAGAGCGCCAGGTTGTCGGAGTCCATCGTCATGCCCTCGAACGGGTACGCGAGGTGCGAAGGCGCACCGGGCGTGAGCGCGAGCACGGCGAGGTTGTTCGCGCGCGCGCTCCCGAGCCCGCCGACGAGGTTGTGCGAGCCGGGGCCGCTCTCGCCGCTGCAGGCCGCGACGCCCGCGCCCGCCTGGAAGGACGCCGCCGCCATCCACGCCGCTGCCGCCTCGTGGCGCGCCCCGATCCAGCGCGGGCCGTCCGGCGCCGCCGCGAGCGCCGCCATGAACGGGCCGAGCTTGCCGGCGGGTACGCCGAAGACGTGGCGGATGCCGGAGGCGGCGAGGGTGCGGGCGAGCGCCTCGCCGCCGCTGATCGAGACGGTGCCGGGCACGGTGGCCGCACTCTAATCAGAATCACCGTTCTATATTTCACGGGCGATGGGCGAGCGCCGCTTCGAGGGCAAGTCGGTGATGGTGACCGGAGCCGGAACCGGCTTCGGCGCCGTGCTCGCGCTCCGGGCCGCGGAGGAGGGAGCCCGCGTCGTCGTCCACTACCGCAGCTCCGCGGCGGGGGCCGAGGCGACCGCCGCAGGCGTCCGCGAGCGTGGCGGCGAGGCGCTCGTCGTCCAGGGCGACATCACCTCCTGGGACGACGTCAAGCGCATGGCCGCGCACGTGTTCGACGAGCTCGGCTCGCTCGACGCGCTCGTGAACAACGTCGGCGACATGGCATCCGAGCAGACGTCGTGGCGCGAGCTCACCGAGGAGTCGATCGACCACGTGCTCGCGGTCGACATCAAGGGGACGATGCTCATGGTCCACGAGTTCGGGCAGCGGATGCTCGAGCAGGGGCACGGCGCGATCGTGAACATCGGCTCCACGGTGGTCGTGCGCGGCAGCCCGCGCGCGCCGCAGTACGCCGCCGGGAAGTACGGCGTGCTCGGGATCACGAAGTCGTACGCACGGGCGCTCGCGCCGAGCGTTCGCGTCAACACGTTCGCCCCGGGCTTCATGCGCACCGAGGCGGTGCTCAACCGCCCGGACTGGAAGGCGGGGCGGGGCGAGCAGCTCGTCGCGGCGACCCCGGCGGGAAGGATCCCGCCACCCGAGGAGCTCGCGGCGGCGGCCCTCTTCCTCGCGAGCGACGACGCCCACCACGTCACGGGCTCGTACCTCGTCTGCGACGGCGGCTACAGCATGCTCGGCGCGTGAGCCTCAGCGGCGCGTCATGCCGCCGTCGACCACGATGAACTGCCCCGTGATGAACGACGCCGCGTCGCTCGCGAGATAGAGGACTGCGCCGACGACGTCCTCGGGAGCTCCCGGGCGCGGGATCGCCTGGAGCGCGACGACGTCCTCGAGCGCGCGCTCGGGAATGACGCCGGCGCGGATGTCGGCGTCGACGCCCGGCGTCCGGGTCAGCCCCGGCGAGACGGCGTTGACGGTGATGCCGTGGCGTCCGAGGTCGTTCGCGAGCCCGCTCGTGAGGCCGAGCACCCCGCCCTTGCCCGCCATGTACGCCGTCAGCCCCGGCGTGCTCGTCAGGATCGAGGACGACGCGACGTTCACGATCCGTCCCCAGCCGAGCTGCAGCATGTCGTCGAGAACGGCCTTCGTCATCAGGAACTGCGAGTCGAGGTTCGCCGTCAGAATCCGGCGCCACGCTGCGTAGTCGAGATCTAGGATCGACGCGGCGCCGAGCTGCGCCGCGTTGTTGACGAGGATGCCCGCCGGCCCGAGCGCCTCCCGCGCCTGCGTCGCCGCGAGCCGGGCGCCGTCCTCCGTCGCGACGTCCGCGACGACGGGCTCGCAGACACCTCCGCGCTCCCGGATCGCCGCGGCCGTCTCCACGGGATCGACCCGGTCGACCAGGGCGACGCCCGCCCCGTCCGCCGCGAGGCCGAGGGCGATCGCCGCACCGATCCCGCGTGCGGCCCCGGTCACGACCGCCGTCCGCCGCTCGTCCGTCACGGGGTGAGGCTATACGGCTCTCACGACGGGCGGGTCGACGCCTCCCGCCTCGCTCCGCGTGAGAACCGCACCCTCGGCTTCAGCACGACCGGCGGGCTGCCGATAGCAGTCGGCGTGCTCCGCCCGGTCTGTCTCCTCGCCTTGCTGGCCTGCTGCCTCGCCATGACGGGTGAGGCGGTCGCCGGCGGCCCGGTGTTCGTGGTCGTTCCGACCCGCGCCGGTGGGAGCGGATCGTTGCGGCACGCGATTCTCGACCGGATCGGCGAGGTGCGGCACGAGTTGGGAGCGGCGCGCCGAGCTCAACGCCGTGACGCGATGCAGCTACGGCGTGCGCGGGCCGAGACGGTGCAGGCAGCCGATCCGTTTCCGGCGGAGGACGAGGCTGTCCGTCTGACGTCCGCGCTCGCGGTCGACGCGCGTCGGGTCGGGCGGCTGCAACGCCAGCTTCGGGGCCTCGAGCTGGCGCTCAGGCCGGCGGCACTCCCGGCCGGCTTCGCCTCCGAGCCCCCGTCGGCGGTCGGCGCCTACGCCGTGACCGTCGCCGAGCGGTACCTCGGTGTGCGCTACCTGTGGGGTGGCAGCAATCCCGAGGACGGTTTCGACTGCTCGGGCTTCGTGCAGTTCGTGTATGCGCAGCTGGGGATTCGGCTGCCGCACTACGCGGCATCGCAGTACGCGACGTCACCACATGTCGACGCGGCGGACGTCGAGCCGGGTGACCTCGTCTTCTTCGAGCCGCGCGCCGACGGTCCCGGTCACGTCGGCATCTACGTGGGCGGCGGCATCTTCATCGAGGCGCCGCATACGGGCGACGTCGTCAAGTTCGAGCCGGTCGAAGCCGAGGCGAACCTCATCGGCTACGTCGGCGCCACCAGGCCCACCCCGGCGGCGACGCCGTGAGGCGTCCCGGGCTCGCGTCCGTCGGCGCTCGACCGGCACCGCCGGGCAGGAGCGGCTGCAGTCGGAGCTGCCCGTGCTCCGCGACCCCGGCGAAAGCCCGCGCCGAGCACTCGACCGACCCGGTACGGTTTTATCGGTGGGCGATGCAACTCCGTTCGTAGCGCCCCACGACGGGCTCGGGCACCGGCTGCTACTCGGTGGAGCGAAGGTCACGCTGCGCGCGACGCTGCTCGTCAGCCCCCGGCCGGCCGTGTGGCTGCTGCGGCGGGCGTTCGCCGCGGGCGGCGCCGCGACCGCGCGCGGGCTCGCGGCGCACGCGCCGGAGGGCGTCGTCGGCGCCTACGACGAGCCGTACGGCGACGAGCCGGACATGGTCCTCGACGTGTACCGCCCGGCGGCGTCGAAGGAGATCCTCCCGACGGTCGTGTGGATACACGGCGGCGGCTTCGTCGGCGGGACGAAGGACGAGCTCCGCGGCTGGTTCACGCTGATCTCGAGCAAGGGCTACGCCGTCGTCGCGCCTCGCTACTCGCTCGCCCCCGGACGGCGGTATCCCGCGCCCGTGCGCCAGCTCATGCAGGTCTTCCCGTACCTCGACGCGAACGGCGCGCGGCTCGGCCTCGATCCCGGTCGCGTCGTCGTCTGCGGCGACTCGGCCGGCGCGCAGCTCGCCGCGCAGACCGTGGCGCTCGTCACGACACCCGGTTACGCGGACGCCGTCGGCATCGCACCCACGGTCGAGCCGGACCGGCTGCGCGGCGTCGTCCTCGCCTGCGGCCCGTTCGACCTGCGGCTGCTCGGCGGCGCGAATCGCATCGTCGCCGCCGTCGGCTGGGCCTACTCCGGCCGGCGCCGCTATCTCGACGATCCGCGCTTCGCCACGATGTCCGTCGCCGACCATCTCTCGCCCGCGTTCCCACCGGCGCTCGTCACGGTCGGCAACGCCGACCCGCTCCGGCCCCACTCCGAGCTGCTCGTCGAGCGGCTGCGCGCGCTCGGCGCGGAGCCCGAGACGCTGTTCTTCCCCGCCGGCCACGCGCCGCCGCTCGGCCACGAGTACCAGTTCGACCTCGACACGGACGCGGGCCGGCTCTTCCTCGAGCGGATGCTCGCCTTTCTCGGGGAGCGGCTCTCGCCGGCGCGATGATTCGCCGGCCCTACGGGCGCTGCGGAGGCGCGCGCCGTGCGCGGCGGCGGAGGAGGAGACGGGCGGTCGCGCTGCGCGCCGGGGCGGAGCCGATCTTCCGGCCGGTCACGCTCGTCGCCCGGATGCGGAACGCGACCGGCGTGCGCGTCGAGCGCTCCGTGCGCCGCCGCCGCGCGCCGGCGAAGCGCTGGACGAGGAGGGCGAGCGCGTCGTCGGCGGCC
>Ga0335069_10016650_pt1 | contig 10250 bp, 9 predicted proteins | sample Lox_Sample_11_FD_206714 | JGI IMG/M metagenome (GOLD analysis project Ga0335069, IMG submission 206714) | Soil microbial communities from Loxahatchee National Wildlife Refuge, Florida, United States - Lox_Sample_1.1 | ecosystem: Environmental > Terrestrial > Soil > Wetlands | place: USA: Florida...
GAGACGCTGGCGGCCTGGCGGGCACTGCCAGCCGACGTCGCGGTGCTGGTGCTGACCCCCCGCGCGGCGGCCTGGCTCGGCGACGCCCTAGCCGCTCGCCCTGAGGTGCTGGTGGAGGTGATGCCGGAATGACCGGAGATGACGGCGGCCGCGCGGGCCGAGCGCAGAACACGGCACTCACCCCCGTCCGCGCTTATCTGCTGCGCTGGGCCCGGGCGGAGGCGGACCGCATCCTCGAAGAGGCTCGCTGCCAGGCGGCCGCGACGCTGCGGCAGGCGCGCCGCGACGCCGAGGAGGCCGTCGGCCAGGCCCGGACGCGGGGCGAGGCGGAGATCGCCCTGGCCGCCGCGGCCGAACGGCGGCGGGGCCGCGAGCAGGCCAGGGCGATCGTGCTGGGCGCGCGGCGCCAGGCCCGCGAGGAACTGTGCGCCCGGGTCCTGACCGCGGTCGGCGGCCTGCGGGACGAGCCCGGCTACGAGGGTCTGCTCGCTCGGCTCACCGTGCTGGCCGAGCAGGCGGCCGGACCCGGCGCGACCGTCACAGCTGACGAGGCCGGCGGCGTGGTGGCGCGGTCCGGCCGCGCCGTCGTGGACTGCTCGCTGCCTAGGCTCGCGGTCCTGGCCGTCGACGCGCTGGGCGACCAGGTGACAGAACTATGGACGCCGTGACCCCGGCCCGGGTGATCCGGGTGAACGGGCCGCTGGTGGAGGTGATCGGGCTCGCCGAGGTCGCGATGTACGACGTCATCGAGCTCGGCGAGCACCGGCTCCCCGGCGAGGTCACCGCCATCCGCGGCGACGTGGTGACGGTCCAGGCCTACGAGTACACCGGCGGCCTGGCCCCCGGCCACCCGGCCAGGTCGCGCGGCGAGCCGCTCTCGGCCCGGCTGGGTCCGCAGCTGCTGGGCGGCATCTTTGACGGACTGCTCCGCCCGCTCAGCGGGGCGCCCGCCTGGCTGGAGGCCGGCCACTCCTTCACCCCCGCGGGCGGCGCGGAATTCGAGTTCACGCCAGAGACCACGGCCGGAGCCGCCGTCAGCGAGGGGGCGAGCCTAGGATCGGTGGCCGTGCCCGGCGGAATCGCCTACCGGGTGCTGGTGCCGCCCGTGGTGAGCGGGGTGGTGCAGAAGATTCGCGCGGCCGGGCCCGCCCCCGCCGACGCCGTGATCGCCACCGTCTCGGGTACGGACGTACGCCTGACCTCGGCGTGGCCGGTGCGCCGGCCCCGGCCGTACCGGCGTCGGCTCGCTGTCGGCCCGCCACTGCGGACCGGGCAGCGCGCGGTCGACGTGTTGTTCCCCGTGGCCAAGGGCGGCAGCTGCGCGGTCCCGGGCGGGTTCGGCACCGGCAAGACCGTGCTGCTGCAGCAGATCACGAAGTGGTGTGACGCGGACGTGATCGTGTACGTCGGGTGCGGCGAGCGCGGCAACGAGCTGGCCGACATGCTGGTGGAGCTGGCCGGCCTCAGCGATCCGCGCGGCGGTGGCAGGCTGGCCGCGAGGACCGTGGTCATCGCGAACACGTCCAACATGCCGATGATGGCGCGCGAGGCCAGCATCTACAGCGGCGCCGCGGTCGCGGAGCACTTCAGGGACATGGGCCTGGACGTGGTGGTAGTAGCGGACTCCACCTCGCGCTGGGCGGAGGCGCTGCGCGAGTTCGCCTCCCGCAACGGCGAGCTTCCGGCCGAGGAAGGGTACCCGGCCAGCCTGTCGTCCGCCCTGGCCGCTTTCTACGAGCGGTCGGGCCGCGTCCAGACCTGCGGGGGGAGCGAGGGCTCGGTGACGATCATCGGCGCGGTCTCCCCGGCCGGCGGTGACATGACCGAACCGGTGACCACCTACACGCAGCGCTTCGTACGCGGTCAGTGGACCCTGGACCGCGATCTGGCCTACGCCCGCCACTACCCGGCGATCTCCTGGTCCGGGTCGTTCTCCCGCGACGTCGCGGCCGTCGCCGCCTGGCACGCCGCCGCGGGCGACACCGGCTGGTCGGACCGCCGGAGCCGGCTGGCCGCGCTGCTAGCCGAGGCGGACCGGACCGCCGCGCTGGCCGAGCTCATGGGCGCCGCCGCCCTGCCGCCCCGGGAGCGCGCCGTACTGGTGGCGGGGCGGCTCATCCGCGAGGGCCTGCTGCAGCAGAGCGCGCTCAGCCCGGTCGACGCCAGCTGCGGCACCGAACGGGCCGCCGCGCTGGCCGACGCGGTGCTGCTGGTCGCCGGACGGTGCCTCGAGCTGGCCGGCTCGGGCGTCCCCCCGGCGGCGATCGAGGACTGGGACTTCTCGCCGATCCTGCGGGCCAGGGAGGAGGCCGTGACACCGGCCGAGGTGACTACCCGGGCGCACGATGTGCTAGCCGGGCTCGGTGAGCTCGCCCAGACCCAGGACGGGGGTGCGGCATGACAGCGTGGGCGCGGCGGGAGTACACCGGAATCACCGAGCTACGCGGGCCCCTGCTCGTCGTGCGCGGCATCGACGGGGTGGGCTGGGACGAGTTCGCGGTGATCCGGACGGAGACAGGCCAGACGCGGCACGGGCTGGTCCTGGAGGCCGACCGGGATCTGGCGGTCGTCCAGGTGCTCGAGGGCACCGAGGGCATGCGGACCACGGCGACCCGGGTGACTTTCAGCGGCAGCCCGCTACGCATCCCGGTCGGGGCCGGATGGCTCGGCCGGGTGTGCAACGGCCGGGGTGACCCGCTCGACGGCGGACCGCCGGTGACCGGCGAGATCAGCATCCCGGTGGCCGGTTTCCCGATCAATCCCGTGCTGCGCGAGCCGCCCGCCGACCCGGTGCTGACCGGGATCTCGGTGATCGACGCGCTCACCACCCTGGTGCGCGGGCAGAAGCTGCCCGTCTTCTCCGTCGCGGGTCTGCCGCACCTGGAGCTGGCCGCGCAGCTGGCCGCGCAGGCATCGGCCGGCGGCGAGCCCTTCAGCGTGGTGTTCGCAGCGATCGGCCTCACCCACGCCGACGCCGCGACCGTCCGCACCGTGCTCGAGGAACGCTCCGCGGCCGGCGAGCTCGTGCTGCTGCTGAACCTCGCCGATGCCCCCGTCATCGAGCGTATCCTGACTCCGCGGCTGGCGCTCACCATAGCCGAACGGCTCGCCTTCACGCTCGGGCGGCACGTACTTGTCGTCATGGCCGACATGACCAGCTACTGCGAGGCGCTGCGCGAAGTCTCCGCGGCCCGCGGCGAGATACCCGCCCGCCGGGCCTATCCCGGCTACCTCTACAGCGACCTGGCCTCGCTGTACGAGCGCTGCGGCCGCATCCGCGGCCTGCCCGGCTCGGTGACCGTGGTCCCGGTGCTGACCATGCCGGCCGGCGACATCACCCACCCGGTCCCCGACCTCACCGGATACATCACCGAAGGCCAGGTGGTGCTGTCCGCGGAGATCTATTCGCGTGGCGTGTACCCGCCGGTGGACGCGCTGTCCTCGCTGTCCAGGCTGATGCGGCATGGCGCAGGCCCCGGCCGCACCAGGGAAGACCACCTGGACATCGCCGCGCAGACGCTGGCCGCGCTCGCCGCCGCGCGGCGCGCCCGGGAGCTAGCTGAGATCGTCGGCAGCGCCGCCCTCACCCCGCTCGACCGGCAGTACCTGCGGCTCGAGGATGCCTTCGAAGGCCAGCTCATGAACCAGGGACCGGTCGAGAACCGGGGCCTGGACGAAACCATGAGCCGCGCCTGGCGGGTGCTGGCGGAGCTGCCGCGCCGCCAGCTGACCATGCTGCCGTCCGGTCTCCTCGACGCCTATTATCCTGGCGGCGACCGGTGAGCAGGCTGGGCTTCACCGTACCGCCGGGCCGGGCCGGGCGGCTCTGGCTGACGCGGCGGCTGGCGGTGGCCCGGCGCGGCGCCGACCTGCTCGACCGCAAGCTCCGGATCCTGCGGGAGGAGACACGCAGGCTGCGGGACGCCGCGGCGCAGACGGCTGCGGACTGGGACCGGCGCTGCGCCGACGCCGAACGTTCGCTGCTCCGGGCCTCGATGCTCGGCGGCGAGCGGGCGATCAGGCTGGCCGCCGGCGGCCCGGCCGCGGACGTGACGATCTCCTACGGCTCCACCATGGGCGTCCGGTACCCGGACGGCGCCGCCTGCCGCATCCCAGTGCCGTCCGAATGGGACGGCCCGGCGCTGGCCGCGGCGCGGGAGGCCCATGGCCGGGCGCTCGAGGCGGCGGTCCGGCACGCCGCCGCGGCCGAGGCACTCCGGATCGTCGAGGCCGAGATGCTCGCTACGAGGTACCGGCTCCGCGCGGTCAAAAACCGTTGGATCCCCCGCCTCGAGCAGGCGCTGGCCGAGGTCACCCTCGCCCTGGAGGAGCAGGAACTCGCTGACTCCGCGCGGCTGCGCCTGGCCGCCGGCCGGACCAGCGGACCAGCGCCCGCCTGAGTCACTGGAAGGCGGCGCGGATATCGTGCTCGGTGGCGGCCTCGGAGACGACGAGGAGTTCGTCGCCGGGTTGCAGCCGGAACCTGAGGTTGGGGACGGTTGGTTCGCCGTTGCGGATGACGGCCGCGACGACTGTGCCGGCTGGGAGGCTGATGTCGGCGAGGGCGTGGCCTACGGCGCGGGAATGAGGCGTGATCGCAGTTTCGATGACATTGACCCCTGCCTTGCTGAGGCGGAGCAGCGCAACAGTGTCCATGGCGCCGGTGGCTTCCTCGATCAGCGAGATGAGCGGTGTGGCCGCGGGGACGGCGACGTCAACGCCCCAGCGGTGGTCGAACAGCCAGCCGTTGTCGGTGTCGTTGATCCGGGCGGCGACGCGGGGTACGGCGAACTGACGTTTGGCGAGCAGGCTGATAACGAGATTGTCCTCGTCGTCGCCGGTTGCGGCCACGAGCAGATCCGTGGTGAGAGCGCCGGCGTCTTCGAGGACGGTGGTTTCGCAGGCGTCACCGGCCACCAGGCGCGCGGAGATGTGGCCTTCGAGTTCGGCGATGCGGTCGTCGTCGATGTCGATGAGGCTGACGTCATCGCCGGTGGCGGTGAGGACCTGGGCGATCTGGGTGCCGAGCCGTCCGGCACCGACGATGAGGACCTTCATGTTCCGAGCTCCTTGCCGAGGAAGCCGCGCAGACGGCCGAGGGCGGTGGCGCCGACGGCGAACGTGACCAGGTCGTCGGGTTCGGCCACGGTGCCGTTAGCGGGGAGCAGTGAGCGGCCGCCGCGGGTGACCTCGACGACGCGGATCTCGCCGTCGACCTCGAATTCGGACAGCCGCCGCCCGGTCAGGTACGTCGGCAGCTGGGAGCGGACCAGCACGGTCTCGCCGTTGCCGAAGGTGAGCTCGGGGGTGAGGTGGCGGTGCAGCAGCATCTGCTGGATCTGGTGGACGGTCCACCGGACGCTGGCCACCGTGGGGATGCCAAGCTCGCGGTAGATGTCGGCGCGGCGCGGGTCGTAGATCCGGGCGATGACGATCGGAACCCGGTATGTTTCCCGGGCCGTCCGGGCGGCGACGATGTTGGTGTTGTCGCCAGAGGTGACGGCGATGAACGCGTCCGCCTGCTCGATCCCGGCGGCGGCCAGCACGGCGCGGTTGTAGCCGTTGCCGACATGAAACTGGCCGGTGAAGTTGGCCGGCAACAGCCGGTGGCTCTTGGGGTTGTGGTCGACGACCCGTATGTCGTGTCCTTCGGCGGTCAGCTGGATGGCGAGCGCGGAACCAACGCGCCCGCAGCCCATGATGATGATTCTCATCGCTGGCTTCCCTCCCGTCCCGGCCCGGGATCGCGGTGGCGCAGTCCCCACTTCCGGGCCTCCTCAGCGGTGAGCAGCAGCGCACCGAATCCGACGAGAACCGTCCAATCGAGAAGGCTTAGCGGCGCGGTGTGGAACACCGCCTGCAGCGGCGGCAGATAGCTGATCGCGGCCATCAGCGCGACACCGAGGCATTCGGCGATCATCAACTGCGGGTTGGACAGCAGTCCCACCCGGAAGACGCTCTCCCGGTCGGTGCGGACGGCCTGGGCGTTGAAGAACTGGCTTACCACGATCCCTGCTTGCGTCATGGTGATCGCCTCCCGGTACACAGGGTTGTCGGCGGTGAAGTCAGCGAACGGGATCCCGGCGGAGTGGATCTTCCAGAAGAACACCGCACAGACTCCCAGTGCCTGGAAAGCGCCGAGGAACAGCAATCGGCGCATCACGGCGATCGAGAACAGCGGCTCGCGCGGCGAACGAGGTGGCCGCTGCATGACATCGGGCTCGGGTGGCTCCGCGCCGAGCGCTAGCGCTGGCAGCACGTCCGAGCCGAGGTCGATCGCCAGGATCTGCACGGCGCTGATCGGGACGAGGGGGAACCCGGCGAACGTCGCGGCCAGGATCGGAGCGAGCTCGCCGATGTTGTGGCTGAACAGGTAGATCAGGAACTTCCGGATATTCTGATACACCGAACGCCCAAGCCGCACCGCGGCGGCGATCGAGGCGAACGAGTCGTCCAGCAGCACCATCACCGCGGCTTCCCGGGCGACGTCGGTGCCCGAGGCGCCCATCGCCACGCCGATGTCGGCGCGTTTGAGAGCGGGGGCGTCGTTCGCCCCGTCTCCGGTGACCGCGACGACGTCGCCCCGGCCCTGCAGCACGGCGACGACCCTCATCTTGTGCTCGGGGCTGACCCGGCACAGCAGCAGCTCCGCCGACCCGGCCAGCATCCCGCTCAGGGCGCCGTCGTCCAGGGCATCAAGCTGGGTCCCGGTTAGCACAGTCGGGTGGGGCTGCCGCACGATGCCCACGTGGCGGGCGATCGCCTCGGCGGTCAGCGGGTGGTCGCCGGTCACCATGACGATGCGGATCCCTGCCCGCCGGCAGGCGCGCACCGCGTCGACGACTTCCGGCCGCGGCGGGTCGCGCATCGCGGCGAGCCCCAGGAAGGTGAGGCCTGACTCCGTGTCGTCCTGCGTGAGATGAGGGCTCTCAACCGTCCGCCGGGCGACCGCCAGCACGCGAAATCCCTGCGCTGCCAGCTCATCGCCCGCGGCCGTCACGGTCGAGCGCAGCTGGCCGGTGAGCGGACGGCCGTCACCGTCCCCGTCGATGTGCGTGCACCGGGCCAGCAGTTCGGCCGGCGCGCCCTTGACGTACGCGGCGTAGCCGCCGTCGGCACGGTTCACGGTGCTCATCAGCTTGCGGGTGGAGTCGAACGGGAACTCCGTGACTCTGGGAGCCTTGGACTCCTCCGCCGCCAGGTCCAGTCCGGCCTTGGCCGCAGCGACCAGCAGGGCGCCCTCGGTCGTGTCACCGAGCACCCGCCAGCCATCATGTCCCGCCGGCGGGAGAAGCCGGGCGTTGCTGCACAGGGCGGCCGCCCTCAGCAGTGCCCGGACCGGGCCCGGATCGGTGACCTCGCCTGCTGGCTCGTACCCGACCCCCGACACCGCGTGCAGTTCGCCGTCCGCCCAGACCTGGGTGACGGTCATCTCCGCCTTGGTCAGAGTGCCGGTCTTGTCCGTGCAGATGACGGTCGTAGAGCCGAGTGCCTCGACCGCCAGCAGCCGTTTGACCAGGGCGTGCCGGCGCGCCATCCGCCGCACGCCGATCGCCAGGGACACGGAGAGCGTGGCGGGCAGGCCCTCCGGCACCAGCGCGACCATCACGCCGAGCGCGAACACGAACGTCTCGACCAACGGCTGTCCGCTAGACACCCGCACGGCGAACACCATCGCCCCGATGACCAGCGCCACCGCCGCGACCCTGCGGGCCATCACCGCGACCTGGCGCTGGAGGGGCGTCCTCTGCTGGGGCGCCTCGTCCGCCATCCGGAAGATCCGCCCGAACTCGGTCGCCGCGGCGGTGGCGGCAACTATTGCCTTTCCTGCCCCGGCCGCAACCACCGTGCCCATGAAGACGCAGTTGCGCGCCTGGAGCACAGGCGTGCCGGCCGCCACGGGATCGGTAGTCCGGCCGACCGGCTCGCTCTCCCCCGTCAACGCCGCGTTGTTCACCGCCAGCTCGTGTGACTCGATCACCCGGCAGTCGGCCGGGACGGCGTCGCCGGCCTCGAGCAGCACCACGTCGCCGGGCACCAGCTCGCGGACCGGCACCTCTCGCCGTTCACCATCGCGCAGCAGCCGGCAGGTGTGCGGAACCATCTCCTGCAGCGTCTCGGCCGTGCGCTCCGCGGAATACTCCTGCGCGAACCCGATCACTGCGTTGAGCACGACCACGCAAAGGATCGCCACCGCCAGCTGCAAGTTACTGATGTCGCCGGGCTGCAGGGCGTAGGCAACGAACGTGATCCCCGACGCGACCAGCAGCACTACGGCAAACAGGTCCGTGAACTGCGCAGCGAACCGGCGCCAGATCCGGCGCCGCCGCGGCCGCGGCAACTCGTTGACTCCGAAGCGCTGGCGCCGCGCAGCCACCTCTGCGTTGGGCAGACCCCTCGCCGAGGACCCCAGCGCGGTCAGCACGTCAGGCACGGGCAGCGCTTGCACCTGCAGGTCGGCCGCATCCGGGGCCGCGCCGGCCTCCCGCCAGGACCGGCCGAGCGTCACCGCGTGCATCCCGGCACCCACGCCGGACCAGCTCCCCAGTCGCCGCGAATCACCCCGGCCAGCAGCCTGCGAACGCGGACCATCCTCAGCACAGAGCCAACGACCCATCGGCTTGCGGATCCGCGTGTCCCAGCTCGTCCGTGACCTTCATGGTCTCCACCAGATCGCCGCGCGGAGTGCCTTAGCCAGGGGCCTAGGTCCGGCGGATGATGGAAAAAAGTACCGAACGGCCTGCCAGCCGGGCTCACCGTCGGCCGGGCCGCCAGGGCCAAAGGCATTGACTCGCGGCCCAGTCGGCCCCTCCCGGCAAGACCTCCGTCTCTCCGACCAGGGAACAACGCCACTTCGGGTCGGCCATCCGTGCCGCGAGAGTTGGCCGCATGCAGATATTCGGGCGCCGCGGCCCCGTGACCGCGGCCGACAAGGCCAGGCTCGCCGACGAGCTGGCCGGGATCGGCCCGGCGATCGGCATCGCAGAACGCGCCTGCTGCTGCCCGGCCAGACCGGTGGTCAAGGCCGTGATGCCGGCCACTGCGAGTCGCCCGGAACCAGTCGACCTGCTGCTGTGCGGACATCACTACCGGGCCGGCAAACTGCCCTGCTCGCCGCGGGCGCCGCCGTCTACGACGCCAGGGGCGTGCTGATCGCGGGCGCGCCCGCCCGGCGGAAGCCCCGGCTGCACAAGGCAGCCGTCACCGCCCGCGCGTTAGGCCCGGATGCGCGGGCCCGGGGCCTGACTAGCCCGCGGGGCCGAAGGTCACGCCACGACGTGCCCTCCGCCCCTGCCCGCCTGGCACGGTCCCGTTATGCGATCGATATGACGGCACAGTCATCACCACAGAAAGGCAGACCGATGAGCACCTTGCTGCGCAGGGACCCGAGGACGATGTTCCCGGACCTGGTCGAGTGGTTCGAGGAGCCCTTCCTGACGCTTCGCCCCTACCTGGCCCAGCCGATCAGGATCGAGGATTTCGTCGAGAATGACCACTACATGATCCGGGCGGAACTGGCCGGGATCGACCCGGAGAAGGACGTCGAGGTCACGGTCAGCGCCGGCTACCTGACCATCCGGGCCGAGCGGCACGACCTGACCGAGGGCAAGCACCGGACCGAGTTCCGGTACGGCTCGTTCAGCCGCAGCCTTCCGCTGCCGGCCACCGCTAACCCGGACGATGTCACGGCGACCTACGACCACGGCATCCTGACCGTCTCCGTCGGCCTCAAGGTCGAGAAGAAGGAAGAGGTCAAGAAGATCGAGGTCAAGCCGGCCAAGTAGGTCTCCCGCGCCGGCACCAGGGTACTGGCCGCGCCCGGCCGGACGCGGCCAGTGTCATGGCGCTGGTCACCGCGGGACCGGACAGAGAAGGAGATACCAAATGAACACGCGGCCTGCACTTGATCAGCTCGGCCTCAGCACCGGGAAGAAGGCCCGGCTGCACCGCATCCTGCACGAGCACGGGGTGCGCAACGGCACCGCGATCTTCCTGCCCTACGATCACGGGCTCGAGCACGGCCCCAGGGACTTCATCGGCCACCCCGAGTCCGGCGATCCCAAGCACATCCTCCGGCTTGCCGTCGAGGGCGGTTTCAACGGCATCGCCCTGCAGATCGGCCTGGCCAGGAAGTTCTTCTGGGAGTACGCCGGCGAGGTGCCGCTAGTGCTCAAGCTCAACGGCAAGACCGACATCCCGTCCCCGGCCGACCCGGTCTCACCGGTCAACGCCACGGTGGAGGAGGCCGT
>Ga0335069_10016652_pt1 | contig 10249 bp, 7 predicted proteins | sample Lox_Sample_11_FD_206714 | JGI IMG/M metagenome (GOLD analysis project Ga0335069, IMG submission 206714) | Soil microbial communities from Loxahatchee National Wildlife Refuge, Florida, United States - Lox_Sample_1.1 | ecosystem: Environmental > Terrestrial > Soil > Wetlands | place: USA: Florida...
TGTGCAGCGGCGGGGTGGGGGCGATCTTCGGGATCGAGATCACCCGGCTGGCCCGGTCCAATGCCGACGTGGCCCGGCTGGCGGAGTTCGCCCGGATCACCGGCACGCTGCTGATCGACGCCGACGGGGTCTACGATCCCGCCGACGTGAACGACCGTGTCATCTTGGGGTTCAAGGGCACCCTGGGAGAGATGGAGCTGCACGTGATGGCCCAGCGGCTGCAGGCGAACAAGCGGGCCGCGGCCGAGCGGGGCGAGCTGCGCACCCCGCTGCCGGTCGGGCTGGTCCACGACGACGCCGGGGATATCGTGATCGACCCTGACGCCGAGGTCCAGGCCGCGATCCGGGACGTGTTCGCCGCGTTCGCCGGGTGCGGGTCGGCCTACGGGGTGGTGGCCGCGTTCGCCGGCCGGCGGTTCCCGCTGCGCGCCTACGGCGGCGCGTGGGCCGGGCAGCTGCGCTGGGGGAAGCTCACCCACGCCCGGGTGCTGGGGATCTTGAAGAACCCGTGCTACGCCGGCGCGTACGTGTTCGGCCGCTACACCTCCCGCCGCACCGTCGATCCCGGCGGCACGGTGCACACCGCGATCACCGAGCGGCCCCGCGCCGAGTGGCCGGTGCTGATCAAAGACCATCACGAGGGCTACATCACCTGGGCGGAGTACCTGGCCAGCGAGGCCAGGCTGGCGGCCAACCACACCGCTGCCGGGGCCCGGCCGCCGCGGGAGGGCACCGCGCTGTGCCAGGGGATCATCATCTGCGGCAGCTGCGGCAAGCCGATGATGACCAACTACCACACCGATCAGCGGCCAGCCTATGAGTGCAGCTCGCGCCGGGACCGGCTGACCACGCCGTCGTGCCGGTCGGTCGCCGCGGCCTGCGTGGATGCCGCGGTCGCCGACGCGCTGCTGGACGCGCTGACCCCCGGGCAGGTCGCCCTGGCGCTGTCGGCGGCCGATGAGGTCGCGGGCCGGCACCAGCGGGCCAGCCGGGCCGCCGAGCTCGCCGTCGAACGCGCCCGCTACGACGCTGACCGGGCCGAACGCGCCTTCAGCCAGGTCGAGCCGGAAAACCGGCTGGTCGCCCGCTCCCTGGAGGCCCGATGGGAGGCCAGGCTCGCCGCCCTCGCCGAAGCCGAGCAGGCACTGCAGGCCGCCCAGGACACGCTGCCGCCGCTGCCCAGCCGCGCTGAGCTGGAGAAACTCGCCGCCGACCTGCCCGCTCTGTGGAACGCGCCCACCACCAGCGCCAGGGACCGCAAGCGGCTGCTGCGCACCCTGATCGCCGACGTCACCCTGCTGCCCGAACCCGACCACGGCAAGGTACGGATCGGGATCCGCTGGCATACCGGCGCCACCGACGTACTCATCGCAGACCGGCCGCTGCCTCCCGGCCCGGCCAGGCGAAGCCCGTCCCCGGCAGTGGAGATGGTCCGCAGGCTCGGCCCGACCACCGACACCCGCGACCTGGCCGAACGCCTCAACACCGCCGGGCTGGTCACAGGCCACGGCAAACCCTTCGACGTCGCTGCCGTCCAGTGGATCCGCCACGCCTACAAGATCCCGGCACCCAGCTCCTACGCACCCGGCGAACTCAGCGTTGCCCAGGCCGCAGGCCGGCTGGGCTGCAGCACCGGCGTCGTCTACTACTGGCTCAAGACCGGGCAGCTTGCCGCCCGCCGCGGCGCCGGCAACCGGCTCTGCATCCCCTGGTCCAGCCAGATCGAGGCCGACTGCCGTGCCCGCATCGGGCAATCCGGCCACCTGACCCCAGCCGCCCGCCGCACCAGACCCCGCCAGCGACGCTGAGACCGCCCAGAATGTCGGTGCCACCCGGCACACTATCCTTCAACAGGTCACCAGACACCGCCTGACCAGCACAGATCAGCATCCACCCGGAACATTCCAATACGCGTTTGCAGGAGGGCAGTATGAAGGCACCGCCCCCAACACGGCCGACCGGGTGGCGCAGACTGCGGCAGCGATGCTGCTGGAGCAGAAGCTGGAGCCGGTCTTCCACCGCGACAGCTACGGCTACCGGCCTGGGCGCAGCGCCCATGACGCGCTGGCCGTATGCCGCCGCCGGTGCTGGAGCAAGGACTGGGTGCTGGACCTTGATATCCGGGCCTTTTTCGACTCCGTTCCGCATTCCCTGCTATTGAAGGCGGTCGCTCACCACACCAGCGAGCGGTGGATCCTGCTGTATATCTCCCGGTGGCTTACCGCACCGATGCAGATGCCGGACGGGACCATCACCGCGCGGGAGAAAGGAACCCCGCAGGGTTCCCCGATTTCGCCGTTGCTGGCCAACCTGTTCATGCACTACGCGTTCGACACGTGGATGGACCGGGAATTCCCGGGCTGCCCGTTTGAGCGCTACGCGGATGACATTATTGTGCACTGCGATAGCGAGGACCAGGCCCGCGGGCTGCGGGCCGCCATCGCCGCGCGGCTCGGGGCCCTGGGCCTGGAGCTGCACCCCGGGAAGACGAAGATCGTGTACTGCAAGGACGCGAACCGCCGGGGAGACTTCGAGCAGACCAGCTTCGATTTCCTCGGCTGCACCTTCCGGGGCCGCCTGGCCAAGGGGCCAAGAGGCTATTTCACTGGCTTCTCCCCGGCCATCAGCGCCAAGGCGAAGAAGGCGAAAGGCAAGCAGATCAGGGACTGGCACCTCAACCGCCGCAGTGGCACGGACCTATCCGGCCTTGCGGACCAGATCAACCCGCAAGTCAGGGGCTGGATCAACTATTACGGAGCCTTCTACCGCTCCGAGTTGCGCTTCCTCGCATGGCGGATCAACGAGCACCTCACCCGGTGGGCCATGCACAAGTTCAAACGATTCCGCGGCAAGTACGCCAAAGCGATGGCCTGGCTGCAAAAGGTCTACCAGTACAAGCCTCGCCTATTCGCCCACTGGCAGCTCATCGCGTTCACCTGAAGGCCGGACTGCGGGGGCCGGATGACGGGAGACTGTCACGTCCGGTCCTGAGAGCGGCGGGGGGTGAGACTCCCCCCGCCGACTCACCCGGCTGACCGTTCGGTCACGACCGCGATCGGCGCCGTGCCGAAAGATCGTTATGGCGGCGAGCAGGTCGGTCATGCAGCCGCAGCAGTTCGGTGGCATCTGGGCAATGCCGAACGATTTCCGGCGATGTGCAAAGCGCGGCTCGCCGACGCGCGCAGCGTCCGCTGGCGGAGGGAAACTAATTCAATGCAGATCCGAATCGAGGGGACCGACCTGCCGGGCCGATCGTGCGGCCCGAGCGCTGATGCTCCTGACGGCTACCGGAACATTCACGTCGGAGTCCAGCGCCGCGGCAAGCGCGACGAGTTGCTCGGCCTGACGCCGGGCGACGCGCCTGCCGGGACCTGGACAATCGAGTGCCAGCTCAGCGGCGATACGGATCCGAACGGCCTCGCCGCGGACGTCAAAGGCCCGTACATTCAAGGCCCGCCAGGCGGTCGCTTCATCTACCTGAACTGGGTTACCGTCGACGACGTCGGCACGGTAAGGCTCTTCCGCCGTGCCAAGCTGTGGCTCGACGGGGTGCCGCCAGCGGTGCTCAACGAGGCTGGCAGGACCGGCCTGCTCATCGGTCGGCTGGCCCTGACCGACTCGAAGGGCAATCCGACCTGCTCCGCCGGTCGGCCGCCGACCATTCAATGGTCAGCCGCCTGACCTGCCAGGCGGATCCCTATCCTGGCAGCCGCCTCCGTTTGTGCTGGTTTCGCAGGCGTTTGCAACGGAACCAGATGCGTCATGATCTCATCGGATGCGACCGTACTGGCCGCGTCATCCCGTTCACCGTCGCAGTCCCCCGCCGTTCACGGCTGCGGGGCTGCCAACTGCCCGGGCATCAGTGCCTACCCACGTTCATCCGATCCGGCGTCGCGTCGGAGGTCACGATGAGGACGACAGTGCGGCGCTGATCATCTATCCAGGCTGGCTACTGTGAGGCGTCGATGCGTGAGTTCCTGGCGCGGCCGTGCTACCGGCGGTCTGACCGCACGCGCTGCCGAAGCTCGTCGGTCCGAAGTCTCGGGTCCCACGATCGATGACGCCCGAGCTTGTGGACGAGCATGCGGTTCGTGGCTAGCCGCACCACGGCGAACGTCCCCGGCCGTGCGTCGCCGAGCTAGCCGCCGTCAGTTCATGGCCGGGGTGTCGTTTTGCCGCGTCGCCGGGGCCATCTCCGGCGGCGCTGCCTTTTCTCGGCCGGATGCATCACGCGGATTGTGCCCATGTCGCAGGTGGCGCTGAGCCGCACGACGGGAAAGCCCGGAATTGGCGGCTCGAGGGCGGTATTGACCGGGCCGCTCCGGCCCACCGGCCGGACCTCGAGGCCGCGGGGAACGATGACGGTGATTGCCCCCATGTGGGTGTGGACGACGATCTCGACGTCCCAGTCATCGAATTCGGCTTGGCTCAGATCGATCGTCACGGAGCCCATGCCTGTGTCGATCTTGGTGAGACGGCTCACCTGCCAGCGGCCCTCGAGGCGAACCTCGCCCATCGAGGTAGAGATCTCCAGCGGCTCTTGACGCCGCCGCGCGGGCGCGGTGAATTCGACGGGGGGCGGCAGGCTGCGAACCACCGAGGCGAAGTCTGCCTGGGTATGGGCCCTGAGCAGTGCATCGAGGGCTGTTTGAAAGCGGTCGAGATCCACCTTGCCGCTGGTCAAGAGTCCCTGCAGGAAGTCGATCCCGCGTTGCTGGAGGTCCTCAGAGACCGGGGGTTCGGTCTCGGCTGGGAGCCCGTCGTTCACGTCAGGAGACTATCGCCGGATGCTCGTACTGACATAAGAGTCAGCAGGGCCCGCGCCAAGACAAGACAGCCGGAGCAGGGCATCCGTCTGGCCGAAGCCGACCAGGCGGATCAGCTACGGCCAAGCGTGATCGCCACAACAGCCGCGAACCGTCGTTGTGATCGGCCGCCCCGCCGTCAGATGACCGCTTCCACAGCCTCCTGAACTGGTCACTATTGCGCTGGCTGGCCAGGGTGCCCGGCCAGGTCCTGGCATGCCTGGCGCACCGGCACGCCCGACCGGCTCGCGGCGGCGCGAATATAGCCGACCGCCGCGAACAGGCCGTACTGCCAGAAGTCATCGGTCTGCCACCAGGCGACCTCATCCAGCAGATCCGGTTCGACCCCGCCATGGAGGGCCGCCGCAGCCAGCACCGCGTACTGGAACTTCTTGTTTTGCCGGCCGCGGAACGTGCACTCGGGCAGGAACTGCTCGCGCAGGCCCTCCAAGGCCAGCGGGCCGGACCGGCTGGCACCGCACCAGTCCAGCGCGTCCGCCGCCAGGTGCAGGAACACCTCGCCGGGGAAGGTGTTGTCCCGCGGGTGCAGCGGCGCAAGCTCGCTCACCAGCTCGAAAATGTCGGGGTCGCGGGCCAGCCCGTCGAGCAGGGTCTGGCGAGCGGTCACAGTGTCCTCCGGGGTCGGCCGCTTGCTGGCAGGCATATCCCGACAGTAGAGCAGAACCACCGGTCACCGGGCGGCCTTGCCGGCGGATGCCCGCCGCCGACCGGTGCGGTGCAGTGACGCCGCCCGCACGTCATGCTGCGTCGTCGCCTTATGAGTTGCATGACGCACGTGAACCGCCTTATTGCGCGGCTTCGGGAGTCCGCCACCCCAACACGGGCGAGTGCAGATCGATCGATCTGGGCAGCCCCATGGGCCGTGCCCGCGGCCGACGAGCAGACTGGTCTTTGTGCAGACGAGCTACGGCCTGGTGCCGATCGGGTGGGCGAAGGCGCGCCCCGGGCGTGGATCCGCTTCGATGAGCAGGTCGCGGAGGGTGCCAGGGACCTGCGGCCATCCACCCGCCCGCATGACGCGCTGCACGCGGCCCACCTCGCGCTGGGCAGGGCTATGCGTCTGAGGCCCGGTCCGCCGCCGATCGCAGAGCGTGGTCGGCGCTCTGGCGGCAGCCGCGCGAAGAGCCGCCGTTCTGGCGCAGACTCTGCTTCCCCATCGAGCTGTCAAGAGCGCGCAGATCGGGTTGTTCTGCAGCTGCTGGCCGGGTGTTCCTTCACCGTCGGCGTGGTCACGAGCTGCTGGAAGCTGGCCAGCCTTGAACTCGCGTTCGCCTCGGTGGCCGGGTGCTGGAGCCGGATGACAGCACACCTGCGAAGGTCCGAAACGCGGCCACGCTCACCGGCCCGGCGGAGCGCGGGCTACGGCTGCGGAATCGTGATCCGCGAACGGCCCCCTTCGGCAGCCTTCAGCTGAGCTGCTCGGCCAGTGCGACGATGATGCCCTCGGGGCCGCGGACGTAACACAGCCGGTAGCGAGCTGCTGAACAGGGCACGGGAAAACCTTGGGATCTGTCGCGCATGGATTGTTCTGTTAAGCGCCGACACTAGCGGAGGAGCGATGCCAGAGGAGCGCCAGTTTCCCCAGGGAAGCCGGGTGGACGACCTCGATCTGTCGGGGGTACACCTGCACGGCACCAACCTCGAAGGTGCCAGGCTGACCGAGACCTATCTCATGGACGCCGACATCTCTGGCGATATCGAGGGACTGAGGCTGAATGGAGTCGAGATTGAGCCTCTCGTCCGGGCTGAGCTCGACCGCCTGCACCCGGATCGGGTGAAGCTCCGCGCAAGCGATGTCGCCGGGCTCCGCGAGGCGTGGTCCATGGTCGAGCGGCTCTGGGCCGCGACCACCGAGCGGGCGCAGCGTCTGCCCGAGGCCGTCCAGCGCGAGCGGGTCGGTGGCGAGTGGAGCATCGTCGAGACGCTGAGGCACCTGGTCTTCGCGACCGACTGCTGGCTGTTCCGAGTTATCAGGCTCGAACCGAGTCCGTACCACCCATGGGGCCTGCCCTGGTCGGGTGCTGGCCCGGAGTTCACCCATGCGGTTGGCGTGGACACATCGGCCTCGCCGAGCCTCGAGGAGGTCATGCCGGTACGGCGCCACCACCAGCAGGCTGTGCGTGAGACGCTCGAGAATCTCACGGATGCTGGGCTCGCCGAGGTCCGCGCGGCCCCTGACTCTCCCGGCCACCCCACTGGCGAGCACTCTGTTCTCGAGTGCCTCCACGTCCTCCTAGACGAGGAGTGGGAGCATCATCGCTACACCGTGCGCGACCTCGACGTCCTCGATCCGGCCGAGGCCTCTGGTTCCTGACGGCCCTCACGGCTACGCCGGGACGATCGGGGTGCCGTTGGTTCCGGCCCCTGATGTTCCGAGGGAGCGTGGATTCGGCGATCGCGGTAGCGGGCCAGACCGGATTCAAATCACGCTCAGTCATTGGTAGTCATACGCTGCGAGCGAAGAGCCGCCCGATAGGTAGGTCTAGCGGCTCCTTGGCGCGCGACCAGTGTTGCACGCAGAACTGGCGGTTCGGGTTCGCTGATCAGAAGCCTTGGTCTGCGGATTGCGGGCCGCCAGGCCGACGGGCCATCTGATGAGGAGACGGGTTACGTTCGAGCGCCTCGAGATTGGCGAGGACCTGCCGTACGTAGTGGCCGAAGATCGGGCGGCCGGCGATCCGGAACAGGGTGCCGAAGACGAGCCCGCGCGGATTGCGGCGGAAGGTGCGCTGCCACACCATCTCGACCCGGCTGCCACGCTTGAATGGCGTCGCGGTGAGCTGCCAGCTGCTGCCAGGGTGGGCGTAGACGTTGGAGCCGGTCACCGTGGCAGTGACCCGGCCGGGTTGGGACCAGTCGTAGTGGCATCGTTCCCAGTTGATGCCGATGCCAGCGGGGGTGCCTTCGGTCGCGTCGGCGGTCGTCTCGCTGATCTCGTGAACGGTGAGGTGCTCGGCGCGGACGGCCGGCCACACCAGTATGCGGTCCGGGCCGAAGTCGTAGGCGGCGCGCAGGACGCGTGCGGGCGGGAGCGTGCAGTCGGTGGCGATGCGGATCGTGGGCATGGCGGTCAGCTCGCCTGCAGGTGCCGGTCGAGGAAGTCGAGGGCCAGCTCGATCTTCGCGGGCGTGATGACGTGCCCGGTGCCGGGCAGGACGGCGATCTCCCCGTGGACGAGCTGCCGGTAGGCGGTGACCCCGTCCTCAAGCGTGCAGTAGTCGTCGCGGTCGCCGACCAGGATCAGCGCCGGTGCGGTGATCTTCGCGAAATCCTCGAAGGTGTAGCCGGGGGGCTGGGTGGTGCGGTGGAACGCCAGCCGCAGGTACTCGGCCCAGTGCCCGTCGCCCTGCCCGCCGTCCTGGTCGGCCTTGAGCAGCTCGAACATTTGCCTCATCTGCTCGTCGTAGGTCATCATCTGGGCAAACGCGGCGGGATCGGCCTTGGTCGCGGCGGGGCTGCCGCCGAGCATCTGGCGCATCATCGCGGCGCTGGGCGCCTGCGGGTTGAACGCGTCATAGCCGGCGTCGTTGACGATCGCCCGGAACCGGTCCGGATAGCGGATTCCGGCGATGGTCGCGGTGATCCCGCCCTCGCTGAAGCCGGCGATCAGCGGCCGGTCGAGATCAAGCGCATCGGCCAGCGCCAGGACGTCGTCGGCGAGCTGGCCGAACGTGACGGTACCGCCGTCGTGCACGGTCCTGCCGCAGCCGCGCGTGTCCGGCGCGATGACCCGGTACCGGCGGGCGAGGGTCTGCATGTGCGCCGCGTAGGACACTGGCGTGGGGGCCCAGATCGGGTTGGTCGAGACCATCCCGCCGTGCAGCAGCACCAGAGGCATGCCCTGGCCCGCTTGGGTGTAGTAGATGTCGATGCCGTTCGCGCGGACGAAGTCGCCGCTGTTCGCTGTCACTGTGGACCTCCTGGCCTGCTGCGGGAACGTGTACGGCAAACGTAGGAGCCACAGACTGTGCGGCTCATCGGGTATTCACCCGATGTTCCTGCCATCGCTACGGATTCGGCTCGGCCATCAGCGCGTGCTTCATCGCGAACAGGCTGAGCTGGGCGCGGTTCGACACCCCGGTCTTGAGGTAGATGTGCTCGATGTGGCTGCTGGCCGTCTTGGGCGAGATCACCAGCTGCCCGGCGATGGCTTTGGCGGTCAGGCCGTGCACGAGCAGCCGCACGATCTCGACCTCGCGCGCGGTCAGGCCGGCCGGCCATTCGCGCCGGCGCCGCACCCGGTGCCCGGCCGCGCGCAGCACGGCGTCCACCGCGGCGCCGTCCAGCCGCCCGGAGCTGACCCCTGTGCGCAGCTCGGCGGCGGCATCCGCGGCCGACCGCGGCAGCCGGTGCGGGCGGGCCTCGGTGAGCGCGTGGTAGCTGTCGGCCGCGGCCAGAATGCGGCCGGCGGTACTGATTGCGTCGCCGGTCAGGCCGCGCGGGTAGCCGGAGCCGTCCAGACGCTCGTGGTGCTGCCCGGCGATGGCGCCGAGCGGCGCCAGGCCGGCAGAGAACGACAGCATCCGCTCGGTCAGGTACGGGTGCAGCCGGACACGCTCAAGCTCGGGCCGCGTCAAGCTGGCGGGCTTGTCCCAGACCGCGTTCGACACCCCCAGACGGCCGATGTCGCAGACGAACGCGGCCCGGCGCAGGCTCGACACGTCAGCTTGCGGCAACCCGCCGGACCGGCCCGCGTCCGCGGCCAGCTCGGCTACCCCCCGCGCATGGCCCATCAGCCACGGCGACTTGAGCTCGGCGAACTCACCGATAGCCGACAGCGCGTCATCCAGCTCGATACCGCTGAGGACGGCTGCCAGTGACGGCTCGGAGTCAATCACCAGATCCCAGCTGGCCGCCGTGTCGAGGTCGCCGAAGATCAGCGGCGCCTGCCGGCAGAACACGCCGACCAGGTCCGGATCGAACTGCGTGCCGCTGCGCTCGCGGGCGACGGCAAGCGCCGCATCGACGCCGCCGGTACGCCGGAACACCTCCACCACATCGGCGAGGTTGATCAGCCGCGAACTCATCGCGATCTGGTCGCCGCGAAGGCCGTAAGCTCCCTTACCGTCCCAGCGCTCGTAACTCTGCCTGAGGCTGGCCCGCACCTGCTCACCCAGGCCAAGCCGTGCGGCCAGCTGGTCGGTAGCCAGGTAATGGTTCTCCGCCAGCGCAGCTAGCGCGCGCCGCCCGTCGCCGGGGAACTGCGCACCGGTGAGCACCCGCTGCCGCAAGGGCAGACCCGCACCCCCGACGTGCTTGACCAGGAACGCGGCCGCCGGCCCTGCCTTGCCGAAGTCATAGCCGTAGTGCGCGTCCCGCTTGACGGCCAGATCGTCTCCGAGCCACTTAGCCTGCTCATACGCGTCAGTGTGGCAGCCTACCCACGCCAGCAGGCCCGAGTAGTACACGACGCCTCGTTCAGC
>Ga0335069_10016653_pt1 | contig 10249 bp, 10 predicted proteins | sample Lox_Sample_11_FD_206714 | JGI IMG/M metagenome (GOLD analysis project Ga0335069, IMG submission 206714) | Soil microbial communities from Loxahatchee National Wildlife Refuge, Florida, United States - Lox_Sample_1.1 | ecosystem: Environmental > Terrestrial > Soil > Wetlands | place: USA...
CGCCGGCGGAGACACGGTTGTCGGGCCCGTTCTCGGCGGCGACGACGCGGATGCAGTCGGCCGGGCAGGCCGCTGCGCAGAGCGAGCAGCCGACGCACTTCTCGAGGCCGTTCTCGTGGACGTGCAGCCGGTGGCGGCCGCGGAAGCGCGGGTAGACGGGCCGCTTGTACTCGGGGTACTGCTCGGTGATCGGCTTGCGGAAAATCTGCTTGAAGGTGACGCCGAAGCCCTTGAGCGAGGAGACCGGCTGCGGCATCAGGTGAGTCTCCCGGTCTCGAGAGCCGTCCAGGGGCCGGTGATCGGGGCCGGGAGGCTCACCTAGAACGCCACCACCAGGGCCGCCGTGACGACGGCGTTGACGGTCGCGACGGGCAGGAGCACCTTCCAGCCGAAGCGCATGAGCTGGTCGTAGCGAAGCCGCGGCAGCGTCGCCCGCAGCCAGATGAACACGAACAGCACCGCGAGCAGCTTCAGCAGGAACCAGAGCGGCCCGAGGTCCCACGGGCCGTGCCAGCCGGCGAAGAAGAGCGTCACCATCAGGGCCGACAGCGTGATGAGGTTGATGTACTCGGCCATCTGGAAGAGGCCCCAGCGCATCCCCGAGTACTCGGTGTGGTAGCCGGCGACGAGCTCCTGCTCGGCCTCGGGCAGGTCGAACGGCGCGCGGCTCGTCTCGGCGATGCCCGCGAAGAAGAAGACGAGGAGGCCGATGAACTGCGGGACGACGAACGGCAGGAACTCGCCCTGGCGCTCGACGATCGCCGGCAGGTTGAGCGACCGACCGAGGATGACGACGCCGAGGACGCTCAGCGCGAGCGAGACCTCGTACGAGACGAGCTGGGCGCACGTCCGCATGGAGCCGAGGATCGAGTACTTCGAGTCCGAGGCCCAGCCGCCGACGATGAACCCGTAGATCCCGAGCGAGCCGAGCGCGAAGACGAGGATGAGCCCGATGGAGACGTTCGCGACCTCGCCGTTGATGTGCCAGCCGTTCACGGTCCAGCCGGGCCCCCACGGGATCACGGCGAAGGCGGCGATGGCGGTGAAGGCGGACACGACCGGGGCGACGATGTAGGGGAGGTCGACCGCGCTCGCCGGCGCGAACGCCTCCTTCCGCACGAGCTTCACGAGGTCGGCGATGGGCTGCAGCAGGCCGAACTTGCCGGCACGGTTCGGCCCGTAACGGAGCTGCATGCGGCCGAGCAGCTTCCGCTCGATCAGTGTGAGGTACGCGAAGAGGCCGAGGACGATGTTGACGATCACGAACGCCTCGATCAGCGCGATCCACCAGGGCTCGCTCACGGCGCTTCCACCTCCTCGGGAGCCGCAAGCGCAAGGGAGACCGGGCCCGACAGGCCCCGGGCGTGCTCCGCGGCCACGAGCGCGACGCCCGGTCGGACGTCAGCCGAGAGCCGAGCGCGCAGCCGCACCGAGTGTCCGTCGGCCGACACCGTCACGAGGTCGCCGCCGGCGATCTTCCGCGCGCGCGCGTCCGCGCGGGCCAGCGCGACCTCCGCGGCGGGTCGCTGGAACTGGAGTTCCGCGACGCGCTCGACCGCCGCTCCCGAGAACAACGGCTTGTAGGCGACGAGGCGGAGCTCGTCGCCCCTGCCCGCGCGCCCGTGGGGCTCGGGCAGCGTCGGCTCGACCACGTGCGCCTCGGCCCCGGCGTAGCCGCGGAGCGGCGCCTGCTCGCCGACGTCCCCGAACGAGAGGCCGCCGTACACGAGCCCGGAGACCTCGGCGAAGGTAGCCGGCGCGTGCGGAGAGACCTCGACACCGAAACGGGCCGCGAGCTGCGAGATCCACTCGAGCTCGTCCGGGCACGGCGGAACCGCGGCCCGGCGGAGGCGCTGCAGCCGACCCTCGAGGTTGACGTAGGTTCCGTCCCGTTCGAGGTAGCTCGTGCCGGGAAGGACGAGGTCGGCCCAGCCGGCGGCGAGGCCGTGGAACATCGAGACCACGAGGACGGCGTCGGCCTGCTCGGCGAGCGAGCGCACGTTGGGGTCGCCGGCCGCCTCGTCGCCCGAGACGACCAGGAGCCCGATCGACTCGGGCCCCTCGGCCTCCTCGTCGCAGCACGCCGCCCACGCGTCGGAGACGCCGCGCGCGTTCGGGCTCTCCGGCAGGAAGAAGGCGCCGCATCCCGGCCTTCCCGCGAGGCCGAGCCGCTCGGCGAGCGCGGCGACGGTCGCGCCGCCATGTCCTCCGGGTCCCGACCAGACCAGTACCGCCCGTTCGGCGTTCCGGACGGCGTCCTCATCGAGCTCGGTGAGGATCGTCGCGCCGGTGTGGCGCGCCGCCCTGATCCAGAGGTCGACGACGGGCGCGCGCTCGACCACGGGCACGTCTCCCAGGACGACGACGACGCTCGCGTCGCGGATCGCCGAGAGCGGCAGCCGGTACGCGTCGAGGGCCTCGGACACCTCCTCCGGAAGCATCGCCGCGTGCGAGCCGAGGCCCCGCCGCAGCAGCTTGCCGAGCGCGTACGCCTGCTCGACCGTCTCGGAGCCGGACAGCGCCGTGACGATCCGCCCCTGCGCGGCCCGGAGAAGCCGTTCGGCCTCGTCGAGCGCCTCGTTCCACGACACGGGCTCGAAGCCGCGCCGCCGCACGCGCCGCAACGGGTCGACGACGCGGTCGGTGGAACGCAGATGCGTGAAGGCGAACCGGCCCTTGTCGCAGATCCAGCCCTCGTCGACCTCGGGATGGTTGCGGGAGAGGATCCGCTTGACCTTCCCCTCTCGAACCGTCGCGCTGACGTTGCAGCCGACCGCGCAGAGCCCGCAGACGGTGGGGGTGTTGACGATTTCCCAGGGCCGCGCCTCGAAGCGGTACTGGGTCGGCAGGAGCGCCCCGACGGGGCAGAGCTCGGTAACGTTGCCGGTGAAGGCACCGCGGTACGGCTCGTCCTCGAACGTCGTGATCACCGAGAGCGCGCCCCGGTCGGCGGCGACGAGCTGGCCGTCCTCCGAGACGATCTCGCTGAAGCGCGTGCAGCGGTAGCAGAGGATGCAGCGCTCGCGGTCGAGCGAGATCGCGGGCGAGATCGGGATCGGCTTCTCGAAGGTCAGCTTCTCGAAGCTCATCCGCGTGCTCCCAGGCCCGTACCGGAACGTCAGGTCCTGCAGCGGGCACTCGCCGCCCTTGTCGCAGACCGGGCAGTCGAGGGGATGGTTGACGAGGATGAACTCGAGCGTCCCGTGCTGTCCCTCGGCGGCCTTCTCGGAGGTCGCGGCGGTGCGGACGACCATCCCGTCCTGCGCGGTGAGGGTGCAGCCGGCCTGGAGCTTCGGCATCCCGTCCACCTCGACGAGGCACATGCGGCACGCGCCGACCGGCGGCCCGAGCCGCGGCTCGTAGCAGAAGACCGGAATCTCGACGCCCGCGGCGAGCGCCGTCTCGATCAGGCCCGTGCCCTTCGGCACCTCGGCGTCGCGCCCGTCGACGGTGACGCGCACGAGCTCCTGGCTGCTCACGCGAGCGCCTCCCGCCCGCGGACGTGCTGGTCGCTCGGCGCGAACAGGCCGTCGAGCTGCGAGTCGCCGCCGAACGGACAGCCGCCGTGCTCGAGGTGCTCGCGGAACTCGCCGCGGAACTTCGTCACGCAGCTCGCGACCGGCATCGCCGCGGAGTCGCCGAGCACGCACAGGCACTTCCCGATGATCCGGTCGCAGACGTCGAGCAGGAGGTCGAGGTCGCGCTCGGCCGCGGTTCCCGCCTCGACCGCGCGGAGGAGCTGGACGAGCCAGCGGGTGCCGACCCGGCAGGGCGTGCACTTCCCGCACGACTCGTGCATGTAGAACTGCGCGACCCGCAGCGCGAACTGGACGATGCACGTCCGGTCGTCGATCACCGTCACGACGCCGGAGCCGATGAAGTAGCCCTTCTGACCGAGCGAGTTGGCGTCGAGCGGCGTGTCCAGGTCGTCCGGCGTCATCACGGGGAACGAGGAGCCGCCCATCATCACGGCCTTCAGCGACCGCTCGTCCGGAACGCCGCCGCCGACGTCCTCGATCAGGTGGCGGGCGGTGATCCCGTGCGGCAGCTCGTAGGGGCCGGGCCGCCTGACGTTCCCGGAGAGGCAGAAGATCCTCGTGCCGGTCGAGTCGGGCGGCACGCCGATCTCGGCGAACTCCTTCGGGCCGAGCTCGAGGACCTTCGGCATCGTCGTGATCGTCTCGACGTTGTTGATGAGCGTCGGGGAGGCGTAGAGACCTGCGATCGCGGGGAAGGGCGGCTTCGACCGCGGCTGGCCGCGGTTCCCCTCGAGCGACTCGAGCAGCCCCGTCTCCTCGCCACAGATGTACGCGCCGGCGCCGCGGTGGATCACGATCTCGACGTCCGCGAGGATCCCGGCCTCGCGGGCCTCGTCGAGCGCCGCCTGCACCGTCTCGTACTCGGCGAGGTATTCCCCGCGGACGTAGATGTAGACCTGCTTCGACTGCACCGCGTGCGCGGCGATGAGGCAGCCCTCGATCAGCCGGTGCGGGACCCGGAGCATGATCTCGCGGTCCTTGAACGTGCCCGGTTCGGACTCGTCCGCGTTGACGGTGACGTAGATCGGCTTCGCCACCTTGTCGGGCGACGGGATGAAGCTCGCCTTGCGTCCGGTCGGGAAGAAGGCGCCGCCGCGGCCGCGGAGGTTCGAGTCGATCAGCTCCTGCGTCACCTCCGGCGGCGGCATCGCCCTCGCGCGCTCGAGCTGGAGGTAGCCCCCGGCTGCCCGGTACGCGTCGAGCTCGAGGAGCGGCGCCTCCTCGGCGCCGGCCAGGACGAGCACGGGGCTATCCGGCATCGCGCAGCCCCTCGACGATCGCGGGCACGTCGTCCGGCGTCACGGACTGCCGGTAGCGATGGTCGATCGCGACGATCGTCGGCGTCGAGCAGCCGCCGAGGCACTCGACGGCCCGCAGCGTCACCTCGCCGTCGGCGGTCGTCTCCCCCGGCTCGATTCCGAGCTCGCGCTCGAACGCATCGAGGACGGCCTGCGCGTTGACGAGGCCGCAGCACACGTTCGTGCAGACCTCGACCGTGTGCCGGCCCACCGGCTCGAGATGGAACATGTCGTAGAAGCTCGCGACCGAGTAGCAATACGCGGGCGTCAGCTCGAGCGCGTCCGCGACCTCCTCGAGCGCCTCGCGCGACAGCCAGCCGCGGCGCTCCTGAGCGAGCCGCAGAGCGGGCATGACCGCCGAGCGTGTCCCCGGCGGATACCGCCTCCGCACCTCCTGGATCTCGTCGTAGAGGCCCGTCATCGATCGGTGTCCCCCATGACGGCGTCGAGGGAGCCGACGACGGCGATGAGGTCGGCGACGAGGCAGTTCTGCGCGCACGTCGGCGTCGCCTCGAGCGCGACGAACGACGGCGCGCGGAAGTGCACCCGCCACGGCTTCGGGCCGCCGTCGGAGACGAGGTAGCAGCCCGACTCGCCGCGGGGCGACTCGACCGCAACGTACACCTCGCCCTCCGGGACGCGGAAGCCCTCGGTGACGATCTTGAAGTGGTGGATCAGCGACTCCATCGACGTGTGCAGCTCCTCGCGCGGAGGCAGGACGACCTTCCGGTCGTCCGCGATCCACGGCCGGCCCTCCATCCGCTCGAGCCGGTCGAGGCACTGGCGCGCGATCCGCGTCGACTCCGCCATCTCGTCCATCCGCACGCGGTAGCGCGCGTACACGTCGCCGTCGGGATACACCGGCACCCGGAAGTCGACCTGCTCGTAGGCGAGGTACGGCTGCTCGCGGCGGAGGTCCCAGTCGACGCCCGACGCGCGCAGGTTCGGGCCCGTCTGGCCGAGGGCGATCGCGTCGCGCGCCGAGAGGAGGCCGACGCCCTTCGTCCGTTCGAGCCAGATCTGGTTCCGGTCGAGGATCGCGAGGTAGTCGTCGAGCGCCTGCGGCATCCATTCGACGAACTTCCGGCACTCCGGATAGAAGCCCTCGGGGATGTCCTCGGCGAGGCCGCCGACCTGGAAGTAGCGGGTGTGCATCCGCTGGCCGGCGACGAGCTCGAACAGGTCGAGGATCTGCTCGCGCTCGCGGAAGCAGTACCAGAACATCGAGATCGCCCCGAGCTCGAGCGCGGAGGTCCCGAGGTAGACGAGGTGCGAGTGGATCCGGTTCAGCTCGCAGAGGAGCATCCGCATCCACGTCGCCTTCTCGGGCACCTCGAGCGCGAGGAGCTTCTCGACCGCGAGCACGAAGACGAGCTCGTTCGCCTGGTAGGCGACGTAGTCGATCCGCTCCGGGTACGTGACGCACTTCCAGTACGTCTTCGTCTCCATCGTCTTCTCGAAGCCGGTGTGGAGGTAGCCGATCACGGCCGAGAGCCCGACGACCTCCTCGCCGTCGAGGTCGACGATGAGCCGGAGCACGCCGTGGGTGGAAGGGTGGTTCGGGCCGAAGTTGATCCGAAAGATGTCCTCGCTGTCGGACACGTCGTCGGGCACCGCGAGGACGGTCGGGATCGGGTGCGGGATCCGCGAGCCCTCGTAGACGGGCTCGCCGACGATCGGCCACCGGCGCGCGCGCGGTCTCTCGGGGGAGATCGTCACGCCGTCACTCCGCGTCCGAGAAGCGGACGGGCTCGCCGCCGATCGGATAGTCCTTGCGAAGCGGGTGCCCCGCCCAGTCGTCCTCGAGCAGGATCCTGCTGAGGTTCGGATGGCCCTCGAACGCGATCCCCATCAGGTCGTACTGCTCGCGCTCGTGCCAGTCGCAGGTTGGCCAGACGGAGACGACGCTCGGGACCGGCTCGCCGTCGTCCGCCCAGCACTGGAGGCGGACGCGCAGCGCCTCCTGGCGGAGCGCGAGGAGGTGGTAGCTGATCGAGAAGCGCTTCGGCTTCGCCTCCGGCAGCGTTTGCAGCCCCTGGGTCATCGGCGAGTGGAGGTCGCGGCCGCCGGCGGTGCCGATGTAGCCGGAGACTCCCTGCGCTCCCCAGCCGAGGTAGTCGGTGGCGACGAGGTCGACGCACATCTCGAAGCCGAGCTCGTCTCGCGCGAAGAGGCACGCGTCTCGAATCCGCTCCGTCTCGATCGTCACCGTCGTCTCGCCGTGCGCCTCCCGGATGGAGACGAAGCCCGGCGCGTCCTCCCAGGACGCGCTCACGTTGCCACGCTCCGCCGTTCGTACGCCGGCGGGATGCCGGCGAGGTGCGCCTCGTGGATCCGGAGGATTCCCTCCATCAGCGCCTCCGGCCGGGGCGGGCAGAACGGGACGTAGATGTCGACGGGAACGATCCGGTCGACGCCCTGCAGGATCGTGTAGTTGTTGAACATCCCGCCGGAGCTCGCGCACGCGCCCATCGCGATCACCCACTTCGGCTCGACCATCTGGTCGTAGATCTGCCGGAGCGGCGCGGCCATCTTGTGCGCGACACGGCCGGAGACGATCAGGAGGTCGGCCTGGCGGGGCGAGGAGCGGAACGCCTCCATCCCGAATCGCGCGATGTCGTAGCGGGCGGAGACGATCGACATCATCTCGATCGCGCAGCAGGCGAGCCCGAACGTGTCGGGCCACATCGACTTCGTCTGCGCCCAGCGCACCGCCTTCTCGAGGGTCGTCAGCCCGAGTGCGCGCTCCAGCTCGTCGACGCCCATCTCCTCCTCGAAGCGGGACGGGCCCTTCGTCGGCCACAGGAGCCGCTCGGACTGAAGGCCGTAGTCCCTCAGGCGCGCGGCCACGTCACCAGTCCAGGGCGCCCTTGCGCCAGATGTACACGTACGCGACGAGCAGGATGAGGATGAAGACCCCGAACTCGGCGAACCCGAACCAGCCGAGGGCGTGCAGCTGCACGGCGAGCGGGTACAGGAACACGATCTCGATGTCGAAGACGATGAAGAGCATCGCGGTGAGGTAGAAGCTGACCGTGAAGCGCTGCTCCTTCATCGGGCCTCGCGAGACGCCGGACTCGAACGGGAGCGCCCGCGCCCGCGTTCGCCGCGCGGGGCGCTGCGCGAGCGCGAACGACATGAACAGCAGCGAGGCCGGGATGGCGAGCGCCATCAAGCCGTAGATCAGGAACGGCAGCCAGTCGCCGAGCATCGACCTGGCGCCTCCTTCCTTCCCGTTGGGCGGCTGAGAGCACCCACCGAACGGGTGACGTTATCAAGCCTGCGCTGGCTGCACTTGCGCACGCTCAATCGCCCACGAGCAGCGCGAGACGGGTGTCACAAAGTCCGCCTGCACGCATCGGGCGGCGCGCGGTGGCCGCGGGTCGCGTTGCTACGATCCCGGCGATGGAGGTCAAAGAACGCACCGAGGAGCTGGTCACGCTCACGACTGCGGCGGCGGTGAAGATCCGCGAGCTGATGGCGGAGGAGACCGAGGTTTCGGTGCTCCGCGTCGCAATCGAGGGCGGAGGCTGCTCGGGCTTCCAGTACGGCCTCGGCTTCGACCGCGGCGCCGTCGAGGGCGACCACGAGTTCGAGTGCGAGGGCGTGCGCGTCGTCGTCGATCCCTTCAGCGCTCCGTACCTGCGCGGCTCGACAGTCGACTACCTCGAGACGATCCAGGAGTCGGGCTTCAAGATCGACAACCCGAACGCGGTCGCCTCGTGCGGTTGCGGCCACTCGTTCCAGGTCGCCGACGAGGTCGACCCGGGCGAGGCCGGCTACGGCTGCGGCTCGGGCTGCTCGCACTGACCCACGGCTTCGCCGCGAGCGCGTCGGGGGAAGGTCCCGATTCGGCGGCTGAGCAGGCGACTACCATCGTCCCCGTGACCGAGAACGGGAGCGACCGGCCGCTGCGCGTCGCCGTCGTCGGCTCGGGGCCGGCCGGCTTCTACGCCACCGGCGCGCTCCTCGGCGCCGACGCCCCGGTCGAGGTCGACATGTTCGAGCGGCTGCCGACGCCGTGGGGCCTCGTGCGGCTCGGCGTCGCGCCCGACCATCCGAAGCTGAAGACCGCGTCGCGTGCGTTCGAGCGGATCGCCGAGCGGCCGGGCTACCGGTTCTTCGGCAACGTCGAGGTCGGCCGCGACGTCCACCACTCCGATCTCTGCCGGCTCTACGACGCAGTCGTGTACACCGTCGGCGCCCAGACTGACCGGCGGATGGGCATCCCCGGCGAGGACCTGCCGGGATCCTGGCCCGCCACCGAGTTCGTCGCCTGGTACAACGGCCATCCCGACTACCAGGCCCTTCGGTTCGACCTCGACGTCGAGCGCGCGGTAGTGATCGGGGTCGGCAACGTCGCCCTCGACGTCGCGCGCATGCTCGCGCTGACGCCCGAGGAGCTGGCGCCGACGGACACGACAGACCAGGCGATCACGGCCATCTCGAGCTCCACCATCCGGGAGATCGTCGTCGTCGGCCGTCGAGGCCCGGCGCAGGCCGCGTTTACGACGCCGGAGCTGAGCGAGCTCGGGGATCTCGCCGGCGCCGACGTGATCGTCGACCCCGCCGATCTCGACGGCGCGGTTGCGACGGACACGAACTCCGAGCGCAACCTCGCGGTGTTGCGCGAGTACGCCGCCCGCGAGCCGACGGGCAAGCCCAAGCGCCTCGCCCTCCGCTTCCTCGCCTCGCCGGTCGCGATTCTCGGCCGGGAACGGGTCGAGGCGATCGAGCTCGTCCGCAACCGGCTCGAGCCGGACGAGTCGGGGACGCTGCGCGCGGTCGCCACCGGCGAGCGCGAGACGCTCCCGTGCGGGCTCGTCTTCCGCAGCGTCGGCTACCGCGGCGTCGCGCTCCCGGAGGTGCCCTTCGACGAGCGGCGTGGCACGATCCCGAACGACTGCGGCCGGGTCCTCGACGAGAACGGCAGCCCGCTTCCCGGCGTCTACTGCGCAGGCTGGATCAAGCGCGGCCCGACGGGCGTGATCGGGACGAACAAGAAAGACGCGACGGAGACGGTCGACCTCCTGCTGGAGGACGTCGCCGCTGGTCGCGTGGCGCGGAAGCCCGGCGTGAGCGCGGCGGCAGTCGACGAGCTGCTCGCCGAGCGTGGGATTCGCTACGTCGGACACACCGGCTGGACGGCGATCGACGAGGAGGAGCGCGAGGCCGGCGAGAAGCTCGGCCGCCCGCGCGTGAAGCTCTGCACCTGGGACGAGCTGCTCGCCGCAGCCGACCGGGTCACCGCTCCGGCGGCCAAGTAGCGGCTCTTCCCTCGTTTCGGGGAGGCGTTCGGGCGCGGTCCGGCCGATGGTTTGCACATGGACGCTCTCGCGGTCGCGTGTCTCCGTTGCGGCACGACCCGCCTCGCGCGGCGTGACGTCCAGAAGCATCTCGACTCCCCCGAGT
>Ga0335069_10016654_pt1 | contig 10249 bp, 7 predicted proteins | sample Lox_Sample_11_FD_206714 | JGI IMG/M metagenome (GOLD analysis project Ga0335069, IMG submission 206714) | Soil microbial communities from Loxahatchee National Wildlife Refuge, Florida, United States - Lox_Sample_1.1 | ecosystem: Environmental > Terrestrial > Soil > Wetlands | place: USA: Florida...
ATATTCGGTCCCTCCAACAGCAATGCCGGCGCCATCCCCGCCGCCCTGCGGACCCTGGACCCTCATTCCAACTTCTTCGATCCGCACGCCTTTGCCTTACTCCGGGAAGACCAGGAGGGTAAGTACTATGGCGTTGGCATGTCCATCCAATCGCGTCCCGGCAAGATGGGCAAGCTGGTGACGGTGGTTTTGGCCCCCATTCCCGGTTCGCCGGCTTTCCGTGCCGGCCTGCGCCCGGGCGACATCGTTGCCAAGGTCGACGGCAAGCCCACCGACGGCTTGAATACCTCGCAAGTGGCCGAAATGCTCAAAGGCCCCAAGGGCACGCTGGTTCACGTCACCATCCAGCGCGAGGGGTACGAGCAGCCGATCGAAGTGGACATCACCCGCGACGAGATTTCCCAGAAGAGCGTGGATGACGCTTTCCTGATCCGGCCCAACATCGCCTACATTCACATCAACAAGTTCAATGAGAATACCAACGACGAGCTGGTGGATGCCCTGCGCAAGGTCGGCGAAAAGAACCTGCAGGGACTGATCCTCGACCTGCGGGGCAACCCCGGCGGATTACTGCAGGAGGCCGTGGAGGTATCCGACCATTTCCTGGAAAAGAGCCAGCTTATTGTTTACCACTCCGGCCGGCACTCGCAGGAAAAGCGCTACTACGCCACCCACGGTGACGATGGGAATGAATACCCCATCGTCGTCCTCATCAATCGCCTGACGGCGAGCGCGGCGGAGATCGTCACGGGCGCCCTCCAGGACCATGACCGCGCCCTGGTGATCGGCGAGCCCAGCTTCGGCAAAGGCCTGGTGCAAACCGTGTACCAGCTAAGCGAACACACCGGCCTGGCCCTCACTACCGCGCACTACTACACGCCCAGCGGACGCCTGATCCAGCGGCAATACGAAAACGTCTCGCTTTACGATTACTACTACCACCCCGAGCTCACCAAGCCCGCCCACGCGGAGGTCCGGCTGACCGACGGCGGCCGCGAGGTATACGGCGGGGGTGGCATCACGCCTGACATCCAGTTTTCCGACCCCAAGATGAACTCCGCGCAGGATCTGCTGTTGCAGCACAGCGCCTTCTTCAATTTCGCCAAGTACTACCTCGGAATCCACAAGTCGATTCCCAAGGACTTCGAGGTTACAGACAATGTTCTGGACGAGTTCAAACAGTTCCTGGGGAAAGAGAAGATCTCTCTCTCGGACGTGGACATGACCGCCAACCTGGACTTCATCAAGAATCGAATCCGCATCCAGTTGGTGGCTTCGATTTACGGGGAAGTTGAAGCCGACCGGATCAGTATCGCCAACGACCCTATCGTGCAGAAGTCACTGGACAATATGCCCCAGGCTAAAGAACTGATGGCCAAAGCCAAGCGTTATATCGCCAGCAAGACCCAGAGATGACATAATGTCCCCGGCGGCGGGCCAGACCGCGCCAACCCGGCCCTAATCCCGCCCGCGGGCACGTTCGGTCACCTGGACCGAGCCTTCCTGACCAGATACAAAACCAATTGGATAATGGCTGGAAAGGGAAAGAAGACGATGTGCACCCAGATTGGTGGGCGCCATCCCGCCCGCTTGCGCTTCTGCTGACTCGCCTCCTGCGCTTGGAAGATCAGCATCGCCGCGTATTTGGCAAAATCCACCCCGCACTTCTCGCACTGTCCACCCTGTAACTGCACGTGCTTGCATGCCGGGCAGGTGTACTTCAGCGGCGTGTGGCAGCGCACGCAATAGACGACCTGCTCCGTATTCTCCGTCTTGCATTTGGGACATTGCATGGGAAACCTTGGCCGGGCAGGATCGGTGCAGGCATCGGACCACACATTGAGCCAGGATCGGTACCGGGCTTTCGCGATTATACAGGAATGCAGCGCGAATGTGAGGCATTGGTGGACGCGAAGGGATTCGAACCCTCGACCTCAGCGTTGCGAACGCCGCGCTCTCCCAGCTGAGCTACGCGCCCACGCGTGTGGGGACCTCAAATATACCACGCCCGGCAAAGCCCCAACAAGGTTCAAGGCAACAGGCCTTCCGCGAAACCCAACGCCGCTTCGAGTTGGTCTTCCGGAACCCCGCCTCCCTGGGCGAAATCCCGCGCCCCGCCCCCCCTTCCGCCAAATTTCGTCAAGGCCTGTTTCATCACATCGGACAGATTCGCTTTCCCGCCCGGCGTCTGGGAAAAGAAGACCGCGGTGGGATTGCCCTTGACACCAATCAAGGCGATGGCAGCCGCTTGCTTCGCAACGGCGTGCGCAAGGATCTTGGCTTTCTTCCCGTCCGCCGCTTCCAATGTGCAGCGCACTACGCGCACTCCGGCCTTGTCAGGGGCTTGCTGCCACAGCCGCACGGCTTCAATTTCAGCCAGGTCTAAAACCAGTTTCTGGATTGCCTTCTCTTTCTCGCGCAACTCCTGGGTCTGTTTGGTAATCAACTCCGGAACGTTCTCGAATCCCGTCGAGAACAAACGTGCCGCTTCGCTCAGGATGGCATAGTCTTGCCTCCCCCGGCGCCATGCCCTGCCCCCGCACAGGAACTCAACACGAGTCTGCCCCTTGGCCCGGTCCACCTTGCGGACGCTGATGATCCCCACGCCCCCGGTTCGGCTGACGTGCGTGCCCCCGCAGGCGGAGAGGTCAAAGCCCTCCACCTCCACCAGGCGAATGTCACCCTCGCGGAAGGTGGGCTTTCGCAGGTCGAGTTGCTGGGCCTCCGCGGCAGGCCGAAAGGAGATCTGCACGGGCCGGTTCTCAAAGACCACCTGATTCGCCAGCGTCTCCGCATCTTCCAACTGTCTTGTCCCGACCCGGTCGGAATCGAGATCGATGGTCGAACTCTCCGTCCCCATGTGAAACGATACCGTCCTGTAGCCGCCGCTATGTTCTAAGGCCGCCGAGAGGATGTGCTGTCCCGTGTGTTGCTGCATGTGGTCGAAGCGCCGATCCCAGTCGATATGGCCGCGGATGGCTTCGGCGGGTGGAACGGCCTCAACGATGTGTGCGATATCGTCACCCTCGTCGATTACATCCAGCACCGGGATGCCGGCCAGGGCGCCGCGGTCGGCCGGCTGTCCGCCCGACTCGGGATAGAAAGCAGTGGAGTCGAGATAGACTCTAATCCCACGAGGCCCCGGGCTTGTCCGGGTCACGTGGGCATTGAATTCTCGCAAGTAACAGTCCGTGTAATAGAGGCGTTCACAGATGGCCATTGATAATCCTAAGCGATTTGATCCAGGGCCTCCAGATACTTGTACCCGGTGGCGGTAAGGAATAGCACGATTGACTCGTGGCCGCCCAATAAGCCATCCGACAGCAGTTTCTTCAAACCTGCCAGAGTGGCTCCGCCCTCGGGCGAAGTAATCAAACCTTCCGTCTCCGCGATCTCGCGTACGGCCGCGAGCATGTCGGCATCGGAAACCGCCAGCGCTGCTCCCCGGCTCTTGCGCACCGCCCTGAGAATCAGGAAATCCCCGATCCCCGCCGGGACGCGCAAGCCGGAGGCCAGTGTTTGCGGGTTCTTCCACTCTTCAGCGCACTCCGTCCCCTCGGCGTAGGCGCGGACCATGGGTGCGCAGCCATGGGCCTGGACGGCGAACATGCGCGGACGGCGGTCCGAGACCCATCCCATCTCCTGCATTTCGTCGAAGGCTTTCCACATGCCGATCAGGCCAGTACCGCCCCCGGTGGGATAAATCATGGCGTCAGGCAAGCGGCCGTCCATTTGTTCGTAAACCTCATAGGCCATGGTCTTCTTGCCCTCGACCCGATAGGGCTCGCGCAGGGTCGAAACATCGAACCAGTCTTGACCCTGCAAGCGCTCGCGCATCACGCGGCCACAATCTTTGATGCTGCCCGGAACCAGCTCGACCCTGGCGCCGTGCAGCATGCATTCCAAGCGATTGGCCAGCGGGGTTCCTTCCGGCATGAAAACCGCCGCCTCCATTCCGGCTTTGGCCGCATAGGCCGCCAGAGCGCCACCGGCATTTCCGGCCGAGGGAACCGCCAGCTTGCGTATCCCCAACTCATGGGCCTTGCTCACCGCCACCGCCATGCCGCGCGCCTTAAAGGAACCCGTGGGGTTCTGCGACTCGTCCTTCAAATAGAGGTTCGGCAGCCCGAGCTTGTCTCCCAGCCGCCGGGCACGAAGGAGTGGCGTAAAGCCCTCACCCAGCGACTGGATGGATGCCTCGGCGGAGACCGGCAGGACCTCCCGGTATCGCCATAGGTCCCTGGCCCGCGCCTTCAGCGTCAGGGGTTCGAGCTTGGTCGACGCCCGCCGCAAGTCGTAACGGGCGAAGAGCGTGGCCCCGCATTCGCACAGGTTCAGGACCTGTCCGTTGGGGTATTTCGTGCCGCAGCGCGCGCATTCCAGATGGGTCAGGAAGGACATAGGGGTTGAGTCTAACATGAACCTTGAGGAGTCAGGAGACAGGAGTCAGAAGTCAGGAGACAGAAGACGGGGCTTTCAGGCTATGCGGGAAGTTCATTCTGGCTCCTGACTTCTGACTCCTGTCTCCTGAATTCTGCTAGAATTCCCACTCACATGTCGATTCGCCTAATTGCTCTGGATCTTGACGGCACACTCGTCAACAGCCGCTGGGAAATCTCGGAGAGGGATCTGCAAGCTCTCGCCGCTGCCACCGAACGCGGCATACAGGTCGTCCTGGCCACTGGGAGGCGCCCCCGTGCCGCCGCGCCGTACGCGGCTAAGATGCCCTTCCCGGTCACTATCATCACGTCCAACGGCGCGCGGGTCACCACATCGGCGGGTGAGGTGGCTTACCGGGACTTTCTCCCCCGCGACGTTGCCCTGAAGGTGCTTGAAACCCTTCGCGCATACCGGCCCTACACTGTGGTCACATTCGATGTCCCGGGGATGGGACAAATCACGATGCAGGATTGCGCCGTTCAGGAGGGTCCCCTGGGCTGGTACGTCCGGACCAGCATGGATCACCTGCAACTGGTTCCCGACTTGAGCGCCGAGGTGCAGACCGACCCCGTGCAGGTCATGGTCGGCGGACCGCCGGGCCGCATCGAAGCAGTGGACCCGCTGCTGCGCCAATCGCCTGCAAGCCCCTACATCCATATCACCTGGACCAAATACCCGGAGCGGAACGTGGCGATCTGCGACATCATGAACCGCGGTTGTACCAAAGGTCACGCGCTGAAGTTCTGGGCCACTCATTGCGGGATTGCAGCCAGCGAGGTGATGGCGATCGGTGACAACTTCAACGACGTCGAGATGCTGGAGTTCGCAGGTCTGGCGGTGGTGATGGGTAATCACATCGATGGGCTGCACCGGCCCGGCTGGGTGATCACCTCCCACTGCGATGAAAGCGGGGTCGCGAGCGCCGTGGAGAATTATGTGCTTAGTTCTGCTCAATGACCTCGGTGCCCGCGGGTGGAGTAAACTGAAAGAGTGAACCCGGCAGGTGCGGGTTACGCTCGATGTGATCAAAGCGGAAGTCCATCCGGCTGTGATCCGGATAATTCACCACCAGCCTGCGAATATCGAATTGCGGGGTCAATTCGATCAGGACGTCCGTGTATTCCTCGGCAAAGTCCTTCTTGGGAAAGCCGCGCAGGACTCGATTGCCAGGGTCGTGGTCCAGGGCCGCGTCGGCCATCTCCACCCGTGAAAACACTTTGCGCAGGTTCAAGCGCGTCAGCAGCAGTTCGAAGGGGATGCGAAAGTCATCGCTGGTTTTGACCGAGGTGCGAGAGAGTTGGCGCTCTTCGGGAATATAGAGCAGCACCTGCTTGCCGTCGGAGACAAATAGTTTCTCCGTGGGCCGCTGGTAATCCCACCGCATCAAGCCTCCCCGGGACAGGGCCAGGCGCCCCGTTTCGATGCGCGTTCTGCCCCCCATGACGTATGTCTGGGTGAAATCGGCGCGCAAGCCCCGGATCTCCCGATAGCTTGCCTCGAATTGCTGTACGTAGGCATCCGCGGATTGGGAAGGGGCGGTTTGGGCCCACAATGCCCCGGTGAGGCAGAACACAACCAGAATTCCCACAGACCGGCTGCTCGGGTTCATAGGCTTTCGGATACTCCCACAAGTTTGATGCAGCGATTTCGAGCTAGGCACAAATGTCACCCTCTGTTCGCTCGATTGAGCACTTATGTCACCCCAAAACCGTTCAACCAGGCACAAATGTCCGTCATTTCGTCGGTCATTTTGCCTGAGTTTTCTTTGTTTTCATAGACATTCCAGCTTCGTTCGGGGAGAATTTTTTCTGAGGCCCCTCTTCCGGACTTGTTGTCCGAGTTTGGGCGGCCCACCCCCCCGCCACCGGCGGATTTTTCCCCTTGCTGTTTGCCCCTTTCATAACCTACATACGTATATACACAGTTGTAGCCTTTGTCAAGAGAGAAATGCGCCGGGAGAGAAAAAATTCCGGGGATCACGAACTGTCCGCGACGCCCCCCGCGCACGCGCGCGAAAAACCGTGTTTTCCTTCTCCCCGGAGAGAAGGTGGGAAATATCACGGGGGCGCGCACGCGCCAAGAACAATTTCCCTCTCCGCAGGGGAGAGGGGGGACCGCAAGGCGGTGGGTGAGGGGTTACTTTTCTGCCCGATTCACCGCGGGTGGCGCATACATTGTCGTGTATGTATGCGGCCAGATTTGTCGCCGGACGACCCGGGGAAGCGGGCGTTCAGGGCGAGCGATGCATCACCCAAATGGAACAATCTTCGGGACCAGCAAGGGTGGGCTCTAAAGCAAAAGGGGCCAAGTGCCGCGTGCGTCCAAAGCGATGAATGCGACCCGGGCCGTCGCCTTCCGACTCGCGCACCGGTGGTTCAGGCGATCCACCCGAAGTGCGGGTGGGCAGTTGAGCCCCAAAGGGGCGAGCTAACGAAGCCCAGGCCAACGGCCTGGGTCAATGGAACCCAAGCCGATACCCGAGCCCTGAAGGGGCGGAACAATCGTTTTCAATTCCACGCGCATCGGGGCGGTGGATTTTTTCTGGTGCGTTGTAGGTAGGATTGCGAAGTCGATTGCGGCGTGGGTAAAGGCGTATCTCGCCCTTTCAGGGCTCAGGGGAAAATTGCGGGGTGCCCTAAACCCAGGCCGTTGGCCTGGGCTTTGTTAGATCGCCCCTTTGGGGCTCAGGTCAACGGGACCCAATCCGCTTTCTCCGCCCCGAAAGGAACAATCCTCTTCGCGGGTGGCGCATCCATCACCGTGTAGGTATGCGACCCGGGCCGTCGCCTTCCGACTCGCGCACCGGTGGTTCAGGCGATCCACCCGAAGTGCCGGATACACAAAAATCAATGTATGCGCCACCCAATGATTGCGTCATTCCCCCCAACTCGCGATCACCTTGACGGTAAGTCCGAACCGTAGAAGTGCCGCACGAATTCAAACTCCAGAGAAAACGGTGCTCGAGGAAATAGCTCCTGCCTCGTCGCCAATGTTCATCGGTGAAACAGCTTGCCATCAATCATTCCGAGCGGATCACGCGCCACTCGGAAGTTGGACAAAAGCGATCAAGTTGACCTCAAACGCCCTTGCCGCGGAAGTGTCTTGCGCTCGCGCGGGTAAGGAGGCAACAAACCCAACATGGGCCATCACCTTCGACGGTCCGCTTCGCATTTACCGACAGCCCGGGCAATCATCTGGCGTAGCGCTCCAACTGGCCCAAGTCTTTGCGAATTGGATTCTGAGCCTCGAGATGGCTCACGGATGCGGGGTTGGGGCAGGGGTTGGATTAGTTGTCAGTCTTTGTAGCGCGGCCAGGGCGTCGGGATTGCGCGGATCGATTTCAAGGCCGGCGCGATAGTGGCTGACGGCCTCGGCGGTATGTCCCTCCGCTTCCAGGATTGCCGCCAACCCGAAATGGCCGTGGGAATCGAATTCATCCAGGCTGATGGCCTGGCGATAGGCGCGTTCGGCGGCCTCGCGGCGGCCATCGTGCCGCGCGATGTCTCCCAAGGCGTCAAAGGCGGTTCCGTTGGGAATACTGGCTGCGGAAGCCCGGAACTGCTCCTCGGCTTCCGCCAGGCGGCCGGCTTTGAGATAGAAGTTACCCAATTCATTGCGCGTGGCGACGCTCAAGGGCGCCAGCGCCACCGCGGCCCGCAATTGAAGCTCCGCATCCGATGTTCTCCCCATGGAGTCGTAAAGGCGTCCCAGGTTTAAGTGAGCATCCGTGTAGTTCGGCCGCAGCCGCATCGACTTTTGAAAGTAATCGATGGCTTCGTCGTTCTGCTTCTTCCTGGCATGCACGAGCCCCAGGTTGTTCATAAGCTGGGCGCTATTGGGGGAAACAACCAGGGCCTGCTTCCACTCGTTTTCGGCGGCGTCGGGCAGCCCGCGGTTCCAGTACACGGCGCCCAGGTTCAGACGCAGGCCGGCCGCTTCCGGCATCGCCGCCAGCGTGACGCGGTAATAGGTCTCATCGTCGCGCCATTCGCGATTGCGGGTCACGATGCGCACCACCGCCAGCAATGCGAGCGCCCCGACGATTGTTGCAAATGCAACCCGCCAGGCGCGGGGGCGAACCGCGGAATAGCTCCAAACGGCCTGAAGCATGAACCCGAATACCCAACAGAGGCCCACGGAAGGAAGATACAGGTACCGCTCCGTGAAGACGTTGGGACCCAGCCATCGGGAATTCAACACCGGGGCGATGTTGATAAAGAACCAGACGAGGCCGAAGGAAACGCGGCGATGGCGCCTCCATAGGAAGATGAAAGCCCATGCGGACAAGGCCAGTGCGGCGACTCCCGCCAGGACGCGCGGGTCAAGCGGCGTGACGCTCTTGTGAAAAGGATAAAAGGCGATGAGGTGGACGGGCCAGATCGTCTTCCAGAGGTACAGGCCCAACAGGGGAGCGGCGGAAAGGCAGGCCTCATACCAACTGAGGTGGGCGGTAAGTTGCACCGGTGCAAAGGCGCCGAAGAAGCGGATGCGAAACAGGACGTAGACCACCACCAACAGCCAAAGGATGCCGTAGCGCGAAATCTTCTGCCGCCAGGAGGTGCTGGCGCGGTCGTCACGGTAGAAGTGCTCAAAAATCATGGCCGTGAGGGGTAGCGTCACGGCCTGTTCCTTGGAGAGGAGGGCCAGGATGAAGCTCCCTGCCATGCCCCATTGCCTCGCCTCCGAGCGCGCTCCCTGCGGGCGGGCACTGCTCACGAAGAACCAGAAAGCAGCCAGGTAGAAGACCGCCAGATCGAGGTCCGTGACGCCGGAAACCCATGCCACGGACTCGGTATGAATGGGGTGCAAAGCGAAGATCGCAGCGGCGGCGAAGGCCAGCCCTTCGTTCCGGAAGAGGCGCCTGGAAAGTCCGAAGACCAGACAGACCGTGAGCGCGTGCAGCAACACGTTCGCCAGATGGAATCCGTAAGGAAGTAGTCCGAAGAGCTGGTAACAGATGAGAAAACCCAAAATGCCGATGGGGCGGTAGTAGTTGGTGGCGCCACGCGCGCCGAGATGAGCCAGGATGCGGGTACTGAAGATGTCTCCCACGTGAGAGAAACTGCGGATGTAGGGGTTGGTCACAACCTCATTGTTATCGTCATAGACGAAGGTGTTCTGGAGCGTGTTGACATAAGGCAAGACCGCCAGGAGGAGCAGCGCGGCCAGAAGCCACGCGGAAACTTGGGATGGCTGATCAGGCGACGGAGGATGGTCGGGCTTCCCTGTCCCGTTCAATGCCCCCCCTCCGTTTGCCGCGGGGTATATGCCTCAGCCGCCTTCGTGAGCCAGGGCAGACGTTCCGCCCAGCGGGCCGGGACCTTCACCGATATCGGGATATCGCCCAGGTGGCGGAAAAGCCAGTTCGCCAGCAGGTAAGACAGGGGCGCCAGGATCAACCCCGCCACCACATCGATCAGGTAGTGATAGCGAAGGTAAAGTGTTGAGAACCAGAGACTGAGAACAAGAGGTGAGATGATTAAGAACAGTTTCCGGGAGTTCCGGTAGGCGTAAAGCCAAACGACGAACGATATCCCCACGTGCAGGCTGGGAAAAACGTCGCGACGGATGCGGGCGAAGTCCATGAAGTCGATATCCCGATTGAATACCCACACCCCCTTATTCAAGGGGACGGTGTACAAGCTGCGCAACGCATACATGGGGCCGATGGCCGGGACCAGAAGGTAACCCAGCAATCCGAGGAAGGAAATCACCATCAAGCCGCTCATCATCTCGCGGAAGCGCGCCCGGTCCCGGCGGATGTACAGGAAGCAGGCGACGAGTGGGATGTTGATGACGTGGTAGAAAT
>Ga0335069_10016655_pt1 | contig 10248 bp, 6 predicted proteins | sample Lox_Sample_11_FD_206714 | JGI IMG/M metagenome (GOLD analysis project Ga0335069, IMG submission 206714) | Soil microbial communities from Loxahatchee National Wildlife Refuge, Florida, United States - Lox_Sample_1.1 | ecosystem: Environmental > Terrestrial > Soil > Wetlands | place: USA: Florida...
CGGACGCGCGCGTACTGCCCGCCTACGGTCAACGTGTGCGCCCCCTTCACCCAGCTGAGGTTGTCGACGATGTTGTAGTTATTCTGCGTCTGCGCCTGGTTTGCCTGTGGCGTAGGACCGAACTGGACCCCCGAGGTCAGGAACGTGAACTTGTAGATGCTCTGCGTCAGATTGTCCGTTGGCCGGGTGATTCCCACGTCGGAGACGTTCACCGGATTGATATTGTTCGCCGTGTTGTTGATGTGAACCACCCCAAATCGGAGATCGTTCACCAGCCGGGGAGAAAACACGTGCGTCTCAGAAACAACGAATACGCGGTCGTGTATCGGGAGCTGATAGGGGAAGTTCAGGTCTGATGTTGCGGCTGCCGCGCCCAGCGATGCCTGCAGCCCGCCCGCACCGAATGGAATATTTTGCTCGGAATTCGAGAAGAAGAAACGTGCCGCAATGGAATCTCGTGAATCGCGGAACTCATGATCCCAATTCGCGGTTAGTTGATCGTCGGTAAACTTACCTGGTCTACTGACCGTGAACGGCACCGATGTGCCAGGAGTTGTACCCGGAGCGACGTTGGGCAGCGGGAACAGATATCCGTTCGCCGGCGCTCCAAACTGATTGCTCTGAAATGACAACAGATTCACCGCCACGGGATCGGCCGAGCTCACTCCGAAATCTTTCGCCAGCTGCGCTGCATTGGCCTGACCGCGGTCACTGAGCGGCACATACGGAATGAACGTGCTGATGAGCGTTCCGGGAGAGTCTCCGCTCCGCTGCCGCGTCCCCTGATAATTCACGAAGAAGAATCCCAGCTTCCCGCCCGGGCTCACCGGACCTCCCAGACTTCCGCCAAAGATGTTCTGCTGAATGACGGGACGGGGCGATCCGCTCTGCTTCAGAAAATATTCATTGGCATCGAGCACGGTGTTGCGGAAGAACTCGTACACATCCCCGTGGAATTTGTCGGTGCCCGACTTCAGGATCGCGTTGATGTTCCCACCGCCATTTCGCCCCTGGCTCGCGTCGTAGAGCGAAGTCTGCACCTTGAACTCCTGCACCACATCCGGATTCGGCAGTGGCGTATTGGTGAGTTCCGCAACGTTGTAGTCCGTCACGCTCACGCCTTCGATCAAGTAGTTATTATTGTCCTCGCGCTGGCCGTTGACCTGAATGCGCACATCGCCGCGCCCAAGGTGCGACGCCGCATTCAATTCGCTCTGGGCGCCTGTCGACAGCGTCAATAACTGGTGGAAGTTCTGCGTAGCCAGCGGCAGCGCGCGGATCGTCGCGCTTTCAATCGCCTGCCCCGTCGTCGCATCACTCGTATCGACGGTCTGGACTTCCGCCTGCACCTCAATCTTTTGTTGCACCGATTTGGTCGCCAGCTTGGCGGTCATGCGTGTCGTCTCAGTGACCCGCACTACCACGTTCGAGACACTCGCCTCATTAAAGCCTTCCGACTGAATGCTCACCCGATACGTGCCCACGGGCATCAGCGGCGCCGTAAATGTTCCATCGGGCCCGGTGCTGACCGAGCGCTCCAGCACATTTGTGTCCTGATTCGTGATGCGGACCGTTGCATTCGCGACCAGCGCACCGCTCGGATCCTGCACGGTGCCCGTGATCGCCCCCGTGGCGCCTCCTTGCCCGAATGCCCCAATGGCAAGCGCCAACACAACGACACTAATAGCGATGAACTTCTTCCAAGAACCCAGCATCGATCTTTTCCCCCAATTCAGACTGGAAATTCGTTTGTGTTTATCGAAGATTCATGCACGAAAAGCATCCACAACAAGCTCGCATCATCGCCCTGGCAGGGACAGGCGTGGTCCGCATCCGATCGTCCTGTCTAAACGGGATAGGTGCTCTTCTGCCAAACGCTGCATTAAACAATGATGCCTTGTGGAGCCTTCTAGGGATTGTGGAAGCTTACCCAATGAGGATGGCGTTTTTCAAGAGCAGAATAAAGCGGAGGTAATGAACAGGTTTCCACAGGCCGCGCTGACCCGACGCATCCGCCATCCGGCCGGCGAAAGACACAATCTCCGGAACTCACCCTTCCCCAAACTCCCGATATCGCTCCAGCACATCCTTTTGCGTGACCACGCCTTCCAGGTGCCGAAAGTCAGCGCGGCTCACGACCGGCACGATCGGCCAGCGGTCTACATACCGCAACGCTGTTTCCAGCGGATGATCGGGATGGAGATACGGGACGTGAAGAATGGGCAACAGTGAGCCCAGGGCGTGTGTGCCTTTGCCTTGCGCCGCCATGTCGAATAATTCCTTCTTACTTACGCTAGCCCAGCCGCTGGGTACCAATCGAACCAGCAACCGCTCGCTTTCTGAATGATCCAACTGCTTCAGCGCTTGTTCGAGCGACTGGCCAGCGTCCAGAACCGGACCTTGCACAGGTTGCATCGCGTCCTCCACCCGCAAGATGCCTTCCTCCCGTTGCTCTTCCATCGACGGCAGTTCCAGCCCATCCTGCCGCGTCAGCAAATCGAAAATCGGGATCGGCAGCAACGCGCGCGAAATGACGTACGCGAACGTGTTAGCGACGATCACCGGCAGGATGATGGAATAATTCCCGCTCACTTCGAGCACCATGAATACTGATGTCATCGGGACTCGCAGGAACCCGGCAAACAGCACTCCCATCCCAACCAGCGCGTACGTTCCCGGAGATCCCGTCAAATGCGGCACCAGCACATGTTCCGCCCCGCCGACCGCCGCCCCAAGCATGGCGCCAATGAACAGAGTCGGCGCGAACATCCCGCCCGGAGTTCCGCTCACAAACGAAAATAGCGTGGCGAGAATCTTCAGTCCCGCAAGGATCGCCAGGAACTCCCAAGTGAACTGCCCATGCATTGCCTGATCGATATACTCGTAACCCGCGCCCATGACTTGTGGCGCCCCCAGCACAGCGATGATCCCAATCAGCAGCCCCGCGACGGCAGGCTGAAAGTACTGCGTCCAAGGAGGCAGCCCCTTGCAGATTGGCCGAAACGTCGCGATTCCACTGGCAAACGCCACCGAAGCCAATCCTCCCACAACACCCAGCACCGCATATGCAATCAACTCTGTCGGACGCTTCAGTTCCACCGCCGGAATGCGAAACAGCGATTCCGATCCCAGAAACCAGCGCATCACGACCACACTAGACACCGCTGAAAGCACTACCGATCCCAAAATGCCCGCCGTCCACCGTCCGATGACTTCCTCGATGACGAACAGCACGGCTGAAATGGGCGCGTTGAAAGCTGCAGCCAGCCCGGCAGCGGCTCCGACAGGCGCAATCAACCGCATTCGATCGCGTTGCAGCCGCATCTTGCGCCCCATCGCCGACGCAAGACAGGCCCCGATCTGCAGCGATGGATCTTCCGGCCCCAGAGAATGTCCCGAACCAATCGCCAGCGCTGCGGTGATGAATTTCCCAATCGCTGTCCGGATCGGGATATTGCCATTAAAAATGTACAACGCCGCCTTGGTCTGATTAACGCCGCTGCCTCGAGTAGTGGGAAAGAAATGAATGACGAGCGCGGCAATCACAAGCCCGGCCAACGTCGGAGCGAGCAGCATCCGCGCCGTCGTGAGAATCGCGCCTGTCCCCAGCAGGTAGATCCGCGCCCAGTCGATCGCGAACCGGAAGCACACCACCGCAAGGCCCGAGAACACTCCAATAAATACGGAGAGGATCAGAAAGAGATGGTCTTCGCGGAATACGGATCTCCAGATCGTGCGCGAATGCTCGCCGAACCAGACCACCGCCCGGTCGGGATGTCGGCTACTGATCGGAACTTCTGGTTCAGCGCTGGTTTGCGGATCCATCAACTTCCTTCATGCAATCGCGAGATGAGCAGCAATGCGAGGTCAGGTCCCGTTGGCGTCCCACATACGATGCTGGTTTCGCGCTCGATGCGAAACACCAAATCCATAGCCGTCTCCGCCAGATCCGGATTCGTCCGCAGTCGCTCTTCTGTGACCTCCGGCTTCAGACGATTCCAATCGTCGTTCAAGGAACTTGCCTGGTCGCTCGCAGGTCCGGCGGGCGCGATTTTGGGTAAAGGACAGGACTTCAGCCGCTGCCCCGCAGTATTGAACGCATTGACGACCATCTGGTGCCGCTCGGATACCGCAACCTGCCTTCGGAACGGATCCATATGCAGCACCATCTGAGTGGTCTTCAGTCGATCTTCGATCTCAGGATCGTTCGGTTTCACTATGGCGGCAGCTACAAGGTAACGTTGGGCCAGCGGATAGCGTCCAAGTTCAAAAGCGGCGAATCCTGCCCCCGCTAGGGCACCAGGGTTGTGCCGGTCGGACTTCAACGTCACACTGTACGCAGCCAGCGCATGTTCGTAATCCTCGGCGCGCAGAAACAGATCGCCGAGATGCTCCTGCACTACGGGATCCGGTCCGACGCTTGCAGCCAAAGCGATCAGTTCACCCTGGGCCTGCGGCTTCTCATTGTTGCGCAACAATAACTCGATCAACTCCAGGCGCGCGTCGCCGCGCATCTCTTCCTCGGAAGGTGGCCAGACCGCGTACACTGCGTTGTGATAGTAACGAACTGCCTCTTGTGTCTCTCCCTGCTGCGCAGCGATACGCGCGAGTTCCAGATTCACCAGACCATTATCCGGCTCGCGGTCCCATAGGTTCAGCAAGTATGCCGAAGCTTGCCCGGTACGATGTTGCCCAATTAATGCTTCCGCCAGATTCAGCTGGTAGGAATAGTTGTCCGGTGCGTAGAGCAGCGCAGCCCGAAAATCCGTGACAGCCGCGTCGAATCGCTTCGTGTTCAGATCGGAACGGCCACGGGTAAACCAGCGGTCTCCAAGAGCTTCTCTCTGCGCCTGATGGGCTCGGGACAGCCCGCTTACTGCCAGGAAGAAAACGACCGCGGCCAGCGTCAGTACGACCAGCATCACCGGTCTTTCCCGCAGATACACCCGGTATCGGGCAAGTCGTGGCGATGGCATCTCTTCTTGCAACTCGTCTAACACTTACCACTTCCTCAATCTACTATCGAGAATCCCATCGTCAATTGCAATCCATAGCTCATGCCAATCCGCCGGATTTTCGGTGTTGTGTAGGGGCGGACGCCTTCGTCCGCCCCGCGAGCGAAGCGAGCGTGAAGGCATAGCGCAATGCCTCTCACGCACCCCTGCAACTGTCATCTGGCAAAACTGAAGTGATCCACCCGGTTCTTTTGCCAGCATTCTTCGTTTTCTTGCATACAGAAGGGCTTCTCTTTTCCGTAGCTCACGGTCTTGATGCGATCTGCGGAAACGCCCTGCTGCAGTAGCGCTTGCCTCAGTGACTCCGCCCGGTTCGTGCCCAGAGCCAGGTTGTATTCCTCCGATCCTCGCTCGTCGCAATGACCCTCAACCAGAACTTTGATGGATGGATGTTGCGACAGAAAGGCAGCGTCGGTCTGCGCGTTAGGTGCCTGGTCCGCCCGGATATCGGACTTGTTGTAATCGAACAGCACATCCTTCACGTTTTTGGCGAATAGCTCCTCTTCCGAAATGGAGGGAGGCTGGGTCGCCTGCGCCACACGCGCATTCACCGTTACTCGGGTCGAGGCTTCCTTGCTTCCGCCCGGTCCCTTTGCAGTCAAGGTATAGGTTGTGGACGAGCCGGGCGTGATCGTCCTCGAGCCGGAGGCCGAGACGGCGCCAATTCCATCGATCGTCACGTCCGTCGCGTTGTCCGTCTGCCAGGTGAGATTCGTCGACTGGCCTTGATCGATCACCCCTGGACTCGCCGCCAATGTCGCTGTTGGGGCGGGCGGAGGCGGTGGTGGCGGCGGTGTTGCCTGTGCGGTTTTCTTGTTGCAGCCTGTGGACAATACAGCCACTGTCAGAATCGCTGCGAATACAACGGCGTTCATTCGTGGATGCTTCACGGTAATCCTCCTCATGAAATCGAGTTAAGCCTGAAATGGCAGAAAGACTTCTCAACTTTTCCGCGTGCAGCCAGACACTCGCGCGCGGCGATGCACGCCTGCACGGCGGCAACTCAGAGTGATAAATCGGAAGCTACTTCAGAAAGGAATCAGCAGCGGAGAACGGCCAACGTTCCCACCGAAGCACTGATTGACGGAACTTCAAAGTGCAGATCGCTGGTGAGCGAGAAGCTCACCGGCAGCGTACGGCAGAACCAGCTCCGGGCCGCTTGTACTCCGGCGCCAATGATGCATCGCAGCCGCACCGCAGCGCGAATCGACAGCAGCGCCGTTACAGGTCCATGCACTGCAGAGTAAGGCCCGTCAAGAACGGGACAAAAGAAAAGGACCAGTACACAGACAACCGCGAACACCGACAGCGCGCATGCGATACGACCTGCAGTCATAGCGATTGCTAATGATTATACGTTGACCGCCGAATCGAACACACGTGCAAATGATCCACCAAGGTGCTGCGACCGCAGGTCGTCACCTTCGTGCCCTTTGTGCTTATCGCCCGTCTTCGGCCGAAATTTGATTACCTCACGGCCTTAGCTGGCCGCGGCCGAGTTCTCCACCATCCCGGTTCGCGCAAATGCTCATCCCGCAACCGCCGCGTGCGCGCCATCATGATCGCCGCCCTTCCCAGATATCCCACGACTTTGTGCTCGTCATCACGATCAACGACCGGCAGACGCCCCACGTTCTGCTGCAGCATCTTGGCTACAGCCTCCGACATAAGTTCATCTGGATAAGTCACCACGAGCTTCGTGCTGCCCGCTTCCTGCACGCTGATCATGCCTGTGGAATCTTTGTCGAGCGCCCGTAGAATATCTCCTCGCGTCACGATTCCCACCAGCTTGCCGTTGTCCACGATCAGCAAAGCCTCATAACGCGCGACCGCGGGATCATGCCGAGCAATGCGCTCCGCCACTTCTCCCACCTTGGTTCCCGCCGCGATCACGGGAGGATCCTTCTCCATGGTGTCAGCGACATTAACCTGAGACAGGACATCGGCCTCGTAGTCCTGATGCACCCGCAGGCCGCGCCGCGCCAGCTTTTCCGTCATGATGGAACTGCGCGGCATGAACAACATGGCAATTCCATCGGCGATCACCGCTACGAGCATCAGCGGCAGCACTGAGTTGTAATCGCGGGTAATCTCGAAGGCGAAGATTATGAACGAGAACGCTGCCCGCGACGCCGCTCCGAAGACCGCACCCATGGCAACCAGCGCGAATGCGCCTGGCGAGAGATGAGCGCTTGGGAACAGCCGGTTTCCGATCATCGCGAACAGCCCGCCCATGGCCGCGCTCCACATGAACGTCGGAGCGAGCAGGCCACCGGACGTACCCGACCCGAGCGAAATCACGAGAGCGGCGAACTTCGCGATCATCACGATCAGCAGCAGCTTCCACGCCAGTTCGCCGTTCAGGATGGCTCCGATCGTGTCATATCCGACGCCGAGAACGCGCGGCACGAAATAGCCGATGATGCCGAGGGCAAGCGCCCCGATGGCAGGCCACCACAATTCATCAATCGGGAGCTTCTCGAATGTGTCTTCCACCCAGTACAACGCTTTGCTCAAGACCACCGCCGCAAGCCCGCACAACGGCCCGAGTATCAGATAGAACGGCAGCGCGCGGGGAATTCCAAAATCAACCTGGCCCACCTGGAACATCGGCCCGGGGCCCAGCAATTGCATGTGGACCGCGGTCGCCAAGGTGCTGGCAATGACCAGGGGAATGAAGGAGCGCGATTTGAATTCAAACAGCAGCAGTTCGATCGCGAGAATTACTCCCGCGATCGGAGTATTGAACGTTGCCGACATGCCGGCTGCCGCTCCGCACGCCAGCAGAACTTTCCGCTCCACTGCCGTCGTATGCAGCACTTGACCAACCAGAGATCCAAGTGCTCCGCCGGTCTGAATGATCGGTCCTTCCGCGCCAAACGGGCCGCCAGTTCCAATCGCGATCGCAGCCGAGATGGGCTTCAGCAGGGCGACTTTCGGTTCAATCCGGCTGCGGTTGACCAGCACCGCTTCCATGGCCTCGGGGATCCCGTGTCCCTTGATCTTGGAGCTGCCGTACTTGGCCATGACTCCAACAATGAGCCCGCCGATCACAGGCACGAAAATCACCCACCAACCGAGGTGATGGCCGCCCACGCTGCGGAACGTTGTGGACCATTCCTGAAAGAACGCCAGGTTGGTAAACAGGCCGATAAGCTTATAAAGCACGAAGGCGACGATGCCGGCCAGCAATCCGACTCCCGCCGCGAGGAACGAGATCAGTACGATGCGAAATGAAGCCGGAGGAGGAGGCGCGAGGGGAGAAACACCAGACGCGGCGAGTGGTTCCAGAGGTTCCGATGACGAGTGATTTCCGTTGCTGTTCATTGCTCTTTTCTACGTTCCCCATTTCTAATCTAAGCAAACCGAGGCGTGCTCGGTTCCACCGTGATCACCGCTCCCGAACGCCCCAGGAGGAGCGCCCTTTAACGTCGCGACTGGGCTTTAGCCCTTGTGGTCCCTTCTTTCTTTCCCGCCATCACGCGCCGCAAAGCGGCAACCAACTTCGGGGCCGCGTCCTGCAACTCCTCATGATGATGCAGGGCCAGCTCCGAGAGAACCTTCTCGCCCTTCGGCGTCAGGGCGAGCAGCACCTCCCGCCGGTCGTCCTCGGCGCGCTCCCGCCGCACAAAGCCTCCGGCCTCAAGCCGGTTGATCAGTTCCACCGCACTGTGATGCTGCACGTGCAAACGGTTGGCTACCTCCCGGATCCGCGGCCGCAGCCCCTCCGGCATCCCTTTGATCGCCAGCATCAACTGATACTGCGCCCGTTCCAGCCCCGCGGCGTGTACAGCCTCGTCGCTGAACGAGAGGAAGTTGCGAATCTGGTAACGAAACTCCGCTAAAGCGCGGTAATCCGCCAAAGTCAGCTTCTTCATGCCGGGGATTGTATCGTGCCCCGATAGTCTATACATATTATATCGCGATACGATATAACAGGCATAATTACCCTGAACCGTGAGTGCCGAGGGGGAAATCACGGGAGCCCCGCTTCCGAGACTGCGGAAACGGGGCTGGTTTGAGCTTCCCGTAGCCGCGGACTCCTCGTCCGCGGTTGCGGACGAAGCGCGCAATCCGAATATCAGACAAGCCCACGGTCTGGGAGTTGCTTGCTCTAGCCGGTCTGAGCCGCCTCCATTTAGAATCCTCTGTCCACATCGGACAGGAGCCTGCACGTGATCCCGCGCTATACCCGGCCGGAATTGGCCCGCATCTGGAGTGATGAGAACCGCTTCCGTACCTGGCTCGCCGTCGAAGTCGCCGCCACCGAAACCCTGGCGGAAGCCGGCATGGTCCCGAAGGACGCAGCGAAAGCCATCAAGGAACGTGCGGATTTCCGCGTCGAACGCATCCACGAGATCGAGGCTGAAGTCCGCCACGACGTGATCGCCTTCACTACGGCAGTCGCGGAAATCGTGGGTCCGCACGCGCGCTGGTTTCATTACGGACTCACATCGAACGATGTCGTCGACACTGCGCAGGCCTTGCTCATCCGCCAGGCGAATGAAGTGATCGCACAAGACCTGCAACGTTTGGCTGACGTGCTCGAACGCCGGGCATGGGAGTTCAAAGACACGCCGATGATCGGTCGGACGCACGGTATCCACGCGGAACCGATCACCTTCGGGTTCAAGATCGCCAACTGGTATTCGGAAACGCAGCGCAACATCATGCGCTTCGTCGACGCAGCGGAAGACATGCGGGTCGGCAAGTTCTCCGGGGCTGTTGGCATCTTCGCTCACCTCACACCCGAACTGGAAGAGAAGATCTGTGCGCGCCTGGGATTGAAGGCTGCGGCGGTTTCTTCGCAGGTGATTCAGCGCGACCGCCACGCGCAATATCTCGCCACACTCGCGGTGATTGCGTCGACGCTCGACAAGATTGCCACGGAACTCCGTCACCTGCAGCGAACGGAAGTGCGCGAGGCCGAGGAGTTCTTCAGCGAGAAGCAAAAGGGATCGTCGGCGATGCCGCACAAGCGCAATCCCGTGACGCTCGAGCAGATCAGCGGTCTCGCGCGCGTCGTGCGCGCCAACGCGCAGGCCGGATTCGAGAACGTTGCGCTGTGGCACGAACGCGACATCTCGCACTCGTCGGTCGAGCGAGTGATTCTCCCTGATTCGACCACGCTGATCGACTACATACTGAACAAGACGACGAACATTCTGGACACGATGTTCGTGTATCCAGAGCGCATGCTGGCGAACCTGGAATCAACGCGCGGCCTGATCTT
>Ga0335069_10016656_pt1 | contig 10248 bp, 12 predicted proteins | sample Lox_Sample_11_FD_206714 | JGI IMG/M metagenome (GOLD analysis project Ga0335069, IMG submission 206714) | Soil microbial communities from Loxahatchee National Wildlife Refuge, Florida, United States - Lox_Sample_1.1 | ecosystem: Environmental > Terrestrial > Soil > Wetlands | place: USA...
ATCATCCTCTCAGACCAGCTACCGATCATTGCCTTGGTGAGCCGTTACCTCACCAACTAGCTAATCGGGCGCGGGCTCCTCCTCCGACGCATCACTGCTTTGAATCCTCGAACCATCGTCCAAGGAATGTTATGCGGTATTAGCCCCGCTTTCGCGGGGTTATTCCCCATCAGAGGGCAGATTGCCCACGTGTTACGCACCCGTGCGCCGTGCGCCAGTTGTATTGCTACAACCGCGCACGCGACTTGCATGTGTTAAGCACGCCGCCAGCGTTCGTTCTGAGCCAGGATCAAACTCTCGTTTGAAGCCTGTCGCTTAGCGTTCACCACCCGAAGGTGGCGATCATTGCCCGCCTTGCGGCGAGCAATAAAAAATCCCGCTTGCGCGGGACCAGCCTGCTAAGCATAAATTGTGAGTCGCTCAAATTACTCAAAGATCCCCATCTGTTCTGTCCACCTTGCGGCAGACTAGGCTCGACAGATGAGGTCGAACAGATTCTGGCACATCGATTCAGTTGTCAAAGAGCGTTTGTTCTGCCTCCCTGTCCTGCAGAGTGGCTTCCAACGAACTCATTGAGCTTAGCATAGCCCGCGTAAATGTCAACACCCGGTTGTGAGGATTTACCGTTTTCCACACGCTTCCTCAGAGGGGTGGCATGTAACTGATATGGCGTGGGATGCGAGCAGCGCGCAGAGAACAACGAGCAGAAATGCGTCCCAAGGTCCATGTCCTGCGTTCCGGCTGGTGAGCAAGAACCGGGAAAATGGAAAATAGAAAAATCGAAAATAGGAAAGGTCTCGACTGCCTTTTGGGGGGACTCCGCCGCCACGTTTCTAAAACCAGGTTTGCGCCCGATAGCGCCGATACTCGTCTCCAAAGCGCGCTTCCAGAACGCGGGACTCCGCCTGAGCTCTCCGGAATTGGAGCACCACCAGCGGAACCAGCAACAGGAGAAACAAAGGTTTTTCGAGGTAGAGAATGAGCCCCGAAATAACGAACATCCCGAACACGTAGATGGGATTGCGGATCCGCGAATAGAGCCCCGTAGTGACCAGCCGCGTGGCTTCGGGCCTGACCGAAAATGCGTCCCCGAGATTGATGCGCGCGATGGTCAACAAGGCCAAGCCAGGGACCAGGAGGAGCAATCCTAAAACCCGCCAAGGAGTCCACGGCCCATTCCACAAGGCGATTACGATTCCGGGCACTGCCAAGAGCGGAACAATCGTTACGAAGATCGGCCTGCGTTCACGCCTGCTCGTCACAGTGCGCATTATATCGCGCGTGCGGTCCAACGGCTTCGGGACACGAAATAGGCCACGAAGACAGTTGCTGATAGGGATTACTGGTCGCTGATGACTGCTGCCGTTAGTTCTGCGGCGCGTTGGGATCGACCGGCTTCGGCACCGTTTCGGGATGCTCGCGGAAATACTGCTCAATGGATTGGTTGCGCAACTGGAACTTGAAGCCGCGGCTGGTATTGTCGTCCGTGGTGGTCTGCAGATCCAGCGTGTCGAAGGGCACCATGTGCTCCACGGTTTTCTGGCCGGTCTCATCCACGGTCAGGAAGTGGAGCTGCCCGTCCACCAGCCAGTAGTCGGTAACGTCGTAGACCGTGCCATCCTTGAAGAACAGCTCGACCAGGTCGTTCCGGTGGTACGGAGCCGTGTCGCTCGGCGCCGGCGTCGCGCCCCAACCGCTGGCGCTCGACGAGTTGGACGACGAATACACGTTGCTCCCAGTGCTGAGGCCAGTGTAACCACCGCCGCCCCAGCCGCCGGAATAGCCTCCTCCTCCGTAGTAGCCTCCGTAGCCACCCCAGCCGTAGCCGAGGCCATACCCATAGAACGGCGAATAGAAGCAGCCGGCTCCCCAGAACGCACCGCAGCCCCAGCCAAAGGCGTTAAATCCTCCATAGAAAAAGGGCGAGCCGAAGTAAACGGGAACGAAGAAGACGGGCTGCGGCGTCGGGGTTGGCGTCGGCCCCGGGTGCGGAGCGGGAACCGGACGGTAGAGGAAATTGCCAGGGTTGACGTTGGAGGGTGCCGCAGGCGCCACGGCGACCGTGCGCGAGCCCGTCGTCGAGCGCTGGAATATACGGAAGATGGAGCTCCCCTTGGAGCTTCCCCTCGCGCTGGCCCTCGGGGTCCCATGCGGCGCGCTCGAATGCATGCCGCCGCCATAGTGGCCGCCGCCTGCGTGTCCACCGCCAAAGCCCCCGTGCCCGCCGCCGTGTTGCGCCAGAGCCACGGGCGCGTGCAAACACACCGCGGCCAGCAAGCAAACAGCGCCTGCCAAAACTTTCCCGCCCCAACGGCGGAGCAGTCTATTGCCGAAGATCGAACCACGAAGGAAGTTGCGCGCCATGCCTCTACCTCCTTGCGGCCCCACCGCAGCGGGCCGCCAGGCCCCGAGTGAACTCGAGGGGTTCGCGCGGATTTTCCCCATTCTATTCCCTTTAGAAGCGGGGAACAATTCGCCCGTTGGTACAGGGGTACCCCAGGGGTTCGCGTAAGAGACGCAGTGAAAGGACTTAGCGGTGGCAATGACGGGTGGGCAGTGACGGATGGCGAGCTTCCCATTGGTGAAGGGGGCGGGAAGGGTTGGAACGGTGGGGACCCACCCTCGTGTTTTTTCGTAAAGAGTGCGCAAGAGATTGCGGGAAAAGGGGATAAGTGTGACGGAGGAAAGGAAAGAGTTCGCAGATGATTGAAAAGGAAGAGTCGAGATGGGATGGCTCTTGGCTCAGAATGCAGCCTTGGGCGGTAGTTGCGGAGGTTCTGGCGGGTAGAATCGATCTGAGCCCCAGCTTACAGGCCCCGTGTTAGCATGGCTTTAGTAACTTAGTCAATAGTTAATTACTTGGATGTCATTCGAATGATGGGATTCGAATCAGAGAGCAGATGACAGCGAGCAGCGAACAGGAACCCGACGAAGGCTGGCTTTTGCCGACACTGATTACTCTCACCCACCATCACTGCGCTGCCACCCACGCAGTGCTAACCTCAACCCGATGGAAGTCCCCTCCATGTCACCCGCACGATCTTCCTCAGCAAACTCATTGGTCTCTACTGCCTCGTGATGGGGCTTGCCATGGCGATGCACAAAGAAGCGATCATGACGCAAATCACCGCGCTCGCCCAGGACTCGCCCGCGATGCTGGTGGTGGGCGTATTCACGCTGTTCGCCGGACTGGCCATGGTTCTGGGCCACAACCTGTGGCGCGGCGGCGCCGTGACGATCGTCGTCACGCTGGTCGGCTGGTCCACGCTGCTCAAGGCCCTGCTGAGCCTCTTCGTCCCGCCGGGCGTGGAATCCCGCTTTCTCCTCGCCGCCCTGCAGTCAGAGCAGGTGTTCTACATCCGCGGGGCGCTGACGTTTCTCCTCGGCGCATACCTCACCTACGGCGGCTTCGCCGCGTCGCACAATAGCCGGCACGCATGAAGTCCTGTAGTGGCCGACCTTCAGGTCGGCGGCCAGCGTAGCCGGCCTTCCTGGGTTTCTGATCGCTGATAGGCGATGCCGCAAGCATTCCCGCCGATGACAAGTGACCTGCGTCACAGCCACGTGTGATGACGACACGTAGAAAGGCTGACGGGGGGCTGCCTCCGTCTGCATCACAGCCGTAAAGGAGTCCGGTTATGTCGAACGAAAAAACCATGAAAGCAGCATTTGTCGAGAAATTTGGAGAACCGTTAGTCGTTAAAGAGGTGCCCATCCCCACGCCGGGACCCGGCCAGGCGCTGGTCGAAATCGAGGCGTCTGGAGTCTGCCACACCGATTTGCACGCCGCCGACGGCGACTGGCCCATCAAGCCCACGCCGCCTTTCGTACCCGGTCACGAAGGGGCGGGGATCGTCGCCGCTCTCGGCACGGGCGTCACGCACCTGAAAGAAGGCGACCGCGTTGGAATCGCCTGGCTGCACAGCGCCTGCGGGCACTGCGATTATTGTCTGGCTGGATGGGAAACGCTTTGCAAGCAACAGCAGAACTCCGGATATTCCGTAAACGGCAGCTTCGCGCAGTACGCCTTGGGGCAAACGGATTACCTGGGACGCATACCCAAGAACCTCTCCTTTGTGGACGCCGCGCCCATCCTTTGCGCAGGTGTAACTACTTATAAGGGTTTGAAGATGACGGAAACGAGGCCGGGCGAGTGGGTGGTGATCTCCGGCGTAGGCGGACTGGGCCATGTGGCTGTGCAGTACGCCAAGGCTATGGGACTCCACGTCGCCGCGGTGGACCTGGGACCGGAAAAGATGGCGTTGGCGCGGAAGCTAGGCGCGGAAATCACCGTTGACGCGAAGACTCATGACCCGGCCACTGAAATTCAAAAACAGATCGGCGGTGCACACGGAGTGCTCGTCACCGCAGTTTCCCTGATTGCCTTCAAGCAAGCCCTGGGCATGCTGCGCCGTGGTGGCACGTGCGTCCTCAACGGCCTGCCGCCAGGGGAATTCCCGGTTTCCATTTTTGAGCTGGTTCTGAACGGCAACACCATTCGCGGCTCCATCGTCGGCACCCGGCTGGACCTGGAAGAATCATTGGCCTTTGCCGCAGAAGGCAAAGTGAAACCCAATATTGAAACCTTGCCGCTTGAATCCATTAACGATATTTTCAGCCGGCTCAAGAACGGCCAGGTGCATGGCCGCGTGGTCCTCGGCATCGGCAAAGAAGCCCGCACCAGCACTGCGGGTGCCAGCACCGCTGCAAACTAAGAAGCAGCAAGCTTCACCAAGGATGGACTACCCTCGAGGAAGGCGTCAGCAGCCGACGCCTTCCTCGAATCAGCCCGCAGAGACGCCGTGATGATCGTCGTCACCGTAATCGGCTGGCTCACGCTGCTCAAGGCTCTAGCGGCGCAGTGGATGACGAGAATGGCCCACGCTTTCCAAAACCGAAAGCGTAGGCCACCCAGGAAGTAATTTAAGGATGCGCCACCCGCCCGTCACCCATGGCTATTGTGGCTCATGTTTGTCAGACGCCATTTCAGATGAATCGGTGGTTTGCTGCTCAATAAATGGGAGCACGGGTTGTTCGACAGGCTCCATAGCCGGTCCGGGTGAGTTCAGGTCTCGCCAAAGCTCCATGGCGCTTGCACTGCGGAACTGGACGTGTCTGCGTAGCGCCTTTTCCAAAGCAAAATTGAGCGGGGCCTCCAATTCGAGCGCCATCTGTCTGGGCTTTCCCGCTTTGATCTCATCCGGCGTGAACCGCAGCTCTTGGGTTCGGGCCACCTGCAGCAAAAGAAGCCCGCAATGATAAATATCGATCCGATGATCAAGCGGACCGAAGTCAGCCCGAAGCACCTCGGGCGGGAGCATCCAATGGGCTCGTGTATTGTTTGCGTCGACTTCAGCAAGGATTTTCGCAATGCCGAGATCCGCGAGTTTGAATTGAATAGCCATGTCCGCAGGGACCATCTCATCTCTAATGAAGGCTTCAAGGACATTGCCGGCATGGATGTCCTGGTGGACGAAGCCGTTGTTGTGGACGAACTGAACCGCCTGGAGGAGGCAGCGAGCAATCGGGCGTAACCAGGCTGTGCCTTGGAACCATTCCTGTCCGAAGAAATCTGATAGAGGGAGGACACACCTTTCCGTGATGATGTAGAAGGTGTCGCGAAACTCGAAAGCGTCGAACACATAGGTGATATAGGGGTGTCTGAGCAGGAAGAGCTTTTGCATTTCAGCCGTTGCGGAGGCTTTTGCCTGCTCGTACGTTCGGTTTGGTTTCAGCACTTTGGCTGCAAGCTCGTTATCCGAGACGTCGGTGCACTCGTACACGGAGCCGAAGGAGCCCTCACCGATTAGGCCCCCCATCGTGTATGTATTGTTTGTCAGCGCACCCGTGATCGTTTCGCCTTTGCTAGGGGGCATATGAAATTTCTCTGCGGGAGCGGGCGCTGCCTCAGCTGTCGCATGTGGCTGACTTGGTGGCTGCTCAGGTGTTGATGGCGGTGGGTCAGGAATAAGCGAGATCCTCGACGTCCAATCTACTTACTTCACTGCTAAGTGTCTAGGACAGCGCCAACCTAAGCTAGACGCCGGGTGGCGCATTCGAAATCCCTGCTGGGGTGGCCTACCCTTTTTCTGAAAAGGGTGGGCTGCTCTTTTGTGTGCAGTGGCCGAGCTTTAGGTAAAGAGCGGGGCTGAAGACCAGCCACTACACAAAGAAGGCGGCATAAAGCCGCCCCTATAAAAACTTCTTGGTCCAGGCGGCGGTGGCTTGGGCGAGTTCGCGGAGGACGTCGGCGTCGGACTTGGCGGAGGTTTTGGGGACGTGGAAAGAATGATCGGCGCCTTCGAAGAGGAGGAGGGTGGCGCGGAGCTGGAGCTTGGCGCAGACGGAACGGATCGAGGGCAGCGGGGCGAAGGCGTCGCGCGTGCCTTGCAGGAAGAGCATGGGCACGGCGACTTTGGGGAGATGATCGGCGCGCTGCGTGCCAGGCTGTTTCGGGGGATGCAGCGGAAAGCCGAAAAAAACGATGCCTCGAATGCCGGGGAGGAGCCCCAGGGCGGCGGCTTGCGACGTCATGCGCCCGCCCATGGACTTGCCGCCGGCAAACAGCGGCAGGCCGGGCGCCGCAGCGGCGGCGCCGCGCGCGGCGGCCTCGACCGTAGCGGTAAGCACGGCGGGCTTGTCCGGAGCCTTGCGGTGCTGCTCCATGTAGGGGAACTGGTAGCGCAAGGTGGCCACGCCGGCTTGCGCCAGGGCGGCGGCCAGCTCCTCGAGGAAGGCGTGGTGCATGCCGGCTCCGGCGCCGTGGGCCAGGGCAAGCACGCAATGAGGCTTCGCGGGACGCAGCAGCAGCGCGGACACTTCGCCGGCGTTGGGTACGGCGATCCGCATCTCTTTGGTGGACGGCATGGCGAGGGCGATTGTAGCAGTCCGAGGGACGGTAATCAGTAATCAGCGATCCGTGTGTACTGGCCGACCTTCAGGTCGGCGGTGTTGCGTCGTGTTGCTTCCCGGGCTGAAGCCCACAAAGTTGGCCGCGCTTTATGGCACGACTAAAGTCGTGCCATCCCGAAGACAAAGAAAAAAAGCAAGACCCGGGTTCCCAACACCGGGACCCGGGCATCCGTCCTACTCTCTGTTATTGCGGGTGTATTGTGGTAAGCGGCCGTTACCAAAGCCGAGGCTTTGCATCCTACATACCTGAGTTCCGCAGGACGGGGGAATCCGATGAACGAACGCCGCCGGAATTGGCACCTTTGAGCGGGCTTTCTACTGTGCTTGCTGGCCATCCCCAGTTATGTTCTCGTTTTCGTAAAATTTCCCGTTACCCGCGACGTTCCCTGGGTCAACTTCCTGATCTTTGCCGCCGGCCTGCTCCTGCTGGTTTCCGGAGTGCGGCGCGCCTTCCGGCAGCCCGAGCAGTACGGCGGAAAGATTGCGGGACCGATCCTCGGCGCGCTGGGTCTTGCTTTGGCAGGCTTTTTCTGCTTCCTCGTTTTTTACGGCACGAAGCAAATCCCAGCGGCGGCCGGCGCTCCTCGCGTGGGGCAAAAGGCCCCTGATTTCACGCTGGTGGATACGAGTCACCAGCAAGTCTCCCTGGCCGGCTTGCTCTCGGAGCCCCTGCCAAATTCGCAGACGCCTCCGAAAGGCGTACTGCTGGTTTTCTACCGTGGCTACTGGTGACCGTTCTGCAACTCCGAGTTACGGGGTATCCAGGAAAGCCTGAACGAGCTTCAGCAACTGGGCGTTCGCCCGGTGGCCATTAGCGTGGATTCGCCGGAGGAATCGCGCGACCTGTGCAAGAAGGCGGGCTACACCTACCCGTTTCTTTCCGATCCGGACACCGATGCCATTCGCAAATACGATCTGCTGCACCGCGGAGCCGGCGTGGACGGGCACGACATCGCCCGGCCCGCGGAATTCCTGGTGGACGCATCCGGTGTGGTCCGCTGGGTGAATCTGACCGACGATTTCCGCGTGCGCGCCCGGCCGGACCAGATCCTCGAACAAGCGAAATTGTTGAAGTAACCGCCGGCTGGCGCAACTTTCGGGATGCGTAGCTCGTAGTTGTGGTATCTCCTTGGGAATTCGTCAGTTTCCGGGAGGAGGAGCCAAGATGCGAGAACGGGCGCTGAAGGTGGTGCTGGTGGTCGCGGGCTTGCTGTTTACGGCGTTGGCGTATTCGCTGGTAGCCATGGGCTTGGACGAGACGCTGCAGATGATGCTGAGCCTCTACGTGACGATGGGTATTTTCCTGCTGATCGCCGCGCGCAACCCGGCGGCGCATCGCAGCCTGATCGCCTATGCGGCATGGGCGAACATCGCGCATGCCGGTGTGATGGTAGCGCAGTCGTTGCGCAACACGGGCGAACGCATGCACCTGCTGATCGGCGTGATAGGGTTCGGCGTCATCGGATTGGCGTTGGCGGCGCTCGGGCCGAAAGCACCGGTGGAAGCGGCGAGCGTTTCTGCTAATGGGATTTAGGGAGATTGAGGTAGGCCGAGTAGCTTTTAAAGTATTTCATGCCGGTGTCGCACAGGATAGTGGCGACGGTTGAGCCACGCGGGAGTTGTTCGGCAAGCCGCAGGGCGGCGATGACGTTGGCGCCGGTGGATGCACCGGCAAAGAGGCCTTCTTCGCGCGCGAGGCGGAAGGCCATGGCGATGGCTTCTTCGGTGGAGATGCGTTCGATCTGATCGGCGAGATCGGGCTGCCAGAGCGGGACGACGAAGCCCGCACCGATGCCGTCGATTTTGTGTCCACCGGGCGCGCCGCCGGAGAGAACAGGTGATTCTGCGGGCTCTACGGCGACGATGCGGATGCCGGCTTTGCGAGAACGCAGACGTTCAGCGATGCCGCGAAGCGAGGCGGCGGTGCCAACGCTTTGCGCGAAGCCGTAGATTTCGCCAGCGGCCTGGTTCCAGATTTCGTCGGCCATGCGGTGATAGGCGGGAAGCTGGTCGCGATTTTTCATTTGATCGGTCCAGTAGGCGCCGGTGGATTCGGCAACGACGCGCGCTGCCTCGATCATGTCGCGGGTGAGCTTTTCGGTCATGCGGCCGGAGTCGCTCGGGATGATTTGGAGGTGCGCGCCGAGGATTTGCATGTGGTCGAGCTTTTCGCGCGCGAAAGCGTCGGAAGAAACAATGTGGAGCGGGTAGCGCTTGACGGCGCAGACAAGGGCAAGGGAAACGCCGGTGCTCCCGCCGGTGTATTCGACGACCGGACCGCCAGCGGAGAGGCGGCCGTCTTTTTCCGGGGCTTCGATCATGGCGAGGGCCATGCGGTCTTTCATGCTGCCGGTTGGGTTTTCACTTTCGAGCTTCAGCAGAATGCGGGAACCGTTGGACGGGACAATGTGGCGCAACGCGAGAAGCGACGTGTTGCCGATGAGGTCGAGGATATTCACACGTGGAGTTTATCGCGTGGAATCAGAAACCGAAGCAGCCAAGTTGGATGGGTGGAATTGGACGGTCGGGCAGGCGGCAGCCTGCAACAACGAATTGATATGGAAGAGCACCGGGCTGAAAAGGAGCACGAGACGGCTAGATCCGTTGGACTACGAAACGAAGGGAGAGAAGTTCAGAAAGGCGAGTGAAGTCGCGCGCATTGGCGGTGATTACAGTGATGCCGAGGCGCGCGGCACTTGCGGCGATCAAGGCGTCGTTCGTCAGGCGTCCCTGCCCGATGCGCACGTAGTCGTATTTGATGGCTAATCGGGCGAGGACCTTTCCGGCTTGGACCCAGTCCGTGAGGTTTGGAACGAGCAGACGGCGGGCGCGGTCAAAGTCGCGTTCGAGGCGCTGGACAGGCGCTGGACGGCGCGAGTGCTGCGCGCATCGGCTCCCGCGCAGAGTTCTTCGAGGACCACGGCACTCAACCAGATGGGCGCGCCACCGGCCATGTGCCGGAGTTGTTGGGCCGCGTCCGCGTCTTGACGAAGCGCAGTGATGTAGACGGAAGTGTCGAAGAGCACGGGGTTCACAAGGTTCCCTTTGCCCGGCTACGACTCGAGATTGCCATATACGTCGCGAATGTTGGCGCCACTGGCGGCGAAGCGCTCGTTGGCGCGCGCAGCGAGCCGGTTGCGCTCGTGCTCGGAGAGGAGGAGATCCAGGGCGCGCTTAATGGCTTCGGTTTCCGTCGTGACACGCAAGATGCGCTGGGCGCGCTTGATCTTCGCGGCGTCCAGGCGGAAGTGTTTGTGGGCGCGGGACTGGTTGCGTGGCATGGTAAAGCTCCAAGGGCAAGTATAGGCTGTTCGTGTACACAAAACCATAGATTGT